>Ga0209172_10002342_pt1 | contig 33966 bp, 31 predicted proteins | sample LarsenN4metaG_FD_184113 | JGI IMG/M metagenome (GOLD analysis project Ga0209172, IMG submission 184113) | Hot spring sediment bacterial and archeal communities from British Columbia, Canada, to study Microbial Dark Matter (Phase II) - Larsen... ... | reverse complement strand
GGCGTTTGTGCCCAGTCGCAATCGCTAATTGACTCAATCGAGGGAGGAACGGGTTCATTCATCTTGCCACCCTAACAGCCGCCAGTGTTTTTCTCAATTAAATTTTGTCAACCCCTTGAACGGTTACGAAAAATTAGGTACCATCCGGTTTTCAAAACTCATTGGTGTAGAAATGAAATTACGTAAATAATGCTGCAGTCTCCGCAAGAATGCTAGTAAACCCGGAGACCTTTACACAAGCAAAACATCGGCAAATGATTTCCAAGTTTTAAGCAAAGAAATCACAACCTCCACAACCTCAGCTCTGATTAGCAAAGCCATGGTTTGAGAGCGATCGCTTCTTTGTCAAAAAGCCCTAATCTTTAAGTGTATGGATGGCTTTAACAATCGACGGGATCCTGTGAAAATACGTTCCGAGCAAGCGACGATTTGCCTGCCTGACGCTCATGCCACGCGATCGCTGGGGGTGCAACTGGGTCAAGTGCTTCCTGCTTATACGGTGCTGCTACTTCAGGGTGATTTAGGCAGTGGTAAGACAACCTTTGTGCAAGGCTTAGGCGAGGGGCTAGGCATTGCTGACCCGATCGATAGCCCAACCTTTGCCCTGATCAATGAATACTGGAATGGGCGTTTACCGCTTTATCATTTCGATCTTTACCGTTTGAGTCCATCAGAAGCGGCATCCCTCTATCCCGAAACATACTGGGAAGGGGACGAAAAAGAACCCGGCATTGTTGCGATCGAATGGGCTGAGCGGTTGATTTACTTACCAGATGCTTATCTCAGTTTGCATTTTTACTATGATTATGGTTCTGGTCGGCGAGTAGACTGGCAAACCGTTGGCTCGTTGGAACTAGCCCCACTTCTGGTCGGTCTGAAACTGTCTACTGCTCAGGCTCCCGCTGAGTAATGCCTGCTAATCGATTTGCGGTATGCTGCTGGCAGCAATTTTTGAGTTTGCTGGTAGCGAGTTATGACGCCCCCCCACCCTGATACAAAACGCCTCTCGGTTGGCTGTGCCGTAATTACAGTCAGCGACACACGTACGCTTGAAACCGATCGCAGCGGGCAGATTGTGCAACAGCTGTTGACCGAAGCCGGACACGCGATTGCATTTTATACGATTCTCAAAGATGAGCCAGTCTTGATTCAAGCGATGCTAGAAGAGTTGAGCCTGAGATCGGATGTGTCAGCCGTGATCATGAATGGTGGCACTGGCATTGCCCCTCGCGATACGACCTACGACGCAATTGAGCAACTATTAGAAAAAACGTTACCTGGCTTTGGTGAGGTGTTTCGCTGGCTTAGTTATCAAGAAATTGGTTCGCGCGCGATCGCCTCACGCGCTACGGCTGGCACCTTTCGCGGTAAGTTAGTCTTCTCGCTGCCAGGGTCGAGCAATGCGGTGACGCTCGCGACCCAAAAGCTGATCTTGCCAGAGCTACCGCATCTCGTGAAGCAAATCAGCGGGAGCTAGGCAAAACAAAACGTGCCCACTTTTGTCGTTCTAAAACGATGGGCACGCTTGCACAAATAAAACATCTGCTGTTATCTGAAGCCGCTAGAGATGGGAAGCCGTTACGCGTCTTCGCCACCTCTAAACTGAGAGTCTTGCCTACGGCTCAATGTTGCTGGCTTGCGGCTTGTTGGTGCTTGAGGGTTTAACAATGACAAGCTGGTCAAGCGCTGAGATCGCCTTGGCGTATTGAGGATCAGCTTGGGTCGCAATCAACTTAGGATCAGCCGCTAACCGATCGCGATCGCGTTCCGTTAACCCCACTTTTACGTCTGGCGTAATCCCTTTCTTGCTGATGTCAGTGCCCTTGGGAGTGTAGTAGTGGGCGATCGTGACTGCCAGCCCAGAGCCATCTGAGAGCGAGTGAACCGATTGCACCAGCGCCTTGCCAAAGGTTTGAGTACCCACAATAGTAGCTCGTTTGTTATCCATCAAGGCCCCGGTCAAAATTTCACTAGAGCTAGCTGAGTCATTGTCAACCAGCACGACAAGCGGCAACTTGGTCAGTGCGGTCTGGTTGGCAAATTCACGAATGCTCTTGCCCTTACGATCAACCGTTTTGACGATCGCGCCGCGATCCATCCACATCCGGCTGATCTCGATGCTCGACTGCAACAACCCACCTGGATTACCACGTAGATCCAGCACGAACCCATTGACGTTTTGTGCGGTTAGCTTGCGAATGGCATTGCGCATTTGCTCGGCGGCATGAGCGCTAAACTCATTCAGGCGAATATAACCATAGCGTTGGCTTCCCTCTTGCTTCACCGAGTAGCGAACAGCGGGTAACTCAATGCGAGCGCGGGTAATCGAAACGTTGAACAGTTTGCCGTCCCGACGAATTCGCAACTGGACTTTTGAGCCAGCTTCACCCCGAATCAGCTCTGATGCTTCTTCGACAGTCATGCCATAGGTCATGCGATTGTCGATCGCAACGATTTCGTCGCCAGTGCGCATGCCTGCCTTTAACGCCGGAGAACCATCAATTGGCTCAACGACTAGCAGCGACTTTGTTTTGTTATCTTGCTCAAGCCGAATCCCGATTCCAGACAGCTCTCCTGAAGTTTGGCTGGTCAAAGCCTCAAATTGCTTTGGATCCATAAAGCGAGTGTAAGGATCTTCAAGCTTTTCAAGCGCAGCGGCGAGTGCTTTGTAAGCCTGTTCACGACTTGTGTAGTTTCGACTCAATAAATCCTGTCGAACGGCCTTCCAATTCGTTTTATTAAAGCTGGGGTCAACATACTCGTTATTTACAATTTGCCAAGCCTCATCAAGAATCGCTTTAGGGCTATCTTCTAGAGCGGCTTTAACCCGTGTATTACCTACATCAACAAAAGAGACAGCAGTCGCTGCTGCAAAAGCGGCACCGTAAAAAGCAACTTTATAGACAGGGGAGCATTTACGAAGTCGGTTCATGGATTCACCAAGGGGTCGAAATGAAGTTTGAGGCTTGTAAGTGTTGAGGAGGAACCAGGAAACAAGCGGAGCAAAGCCCAGAGCTGTGAAACTCAAATTTTTGATTAAACAGAACTGATGCCGCACATGATTATGCAGCAGGCTTTTGATCTTTCATCAAACAAAACATCTAAAGAAACTCTTGCCAGTTTTTGTCTGTTTAGTACCATTGCCTAGCTGAGCAACCATCAACTTGGACTGTAGCAACCTAGAGTTAGTTCAACTAAACGTTTACTCGACCAAAGTAACTTTAACCAGTTACTAAGAGCTTAATACAGACAATGCATGACAGTTTAGCGAGCGTCCTTGAAGATTAGCGATGAACACCCTCACGCAACTCCACTCAGAGTTAGTCAAAGAAAAATCATCCAACACTTCCGAACACTTTAACGAAATCTAGAGTGATTTGCACATAGGTAACCTCGGTAAATTTTTAAGAAATCCCTGAGAAACGATTAATATACGTTGCTTTCTGTAAATTTTTTGTGAGCTGCCCCCATAGACCGAACGGTTTGGCAGAGTACTGGTCATTAGTCCTATTCGAGATTTCCTGAGCGGATCAGGACAGGTAATAAAACGAAGTATTTGAGCAAGCATTGAACGAACGATCGCCCGTTTCGCTCCTCTGCTATGCCACGCGAAGTCGGTCAGCAATGCCAACTGAAGTTACGAATGCGACACACCAGTACCCCCTTTCTCCAGTATTCTCTGTGGAGATAGAGGACGATCTGCTTGGGGCGTTGCTCTGTGACACAGCCCGTTTCAATTTTGGATAACTAAGGCTTCGCAACACCCTCTAAAGCACAGCTATAAAAAGGCAAACGCGTACCTGCTTCTATCTATGACTGACGTATTTTTAAGCTATGAATGGGGACTATAGTAGAGAGCGTTGTGGGAGAGCAACCGATGAACTCTTCTTTTCATGTGGGCGATCGCGCGAAAAGATTGCTTCTACAAGCAGCGGTGGCAGTGGCGGCTATGGCGGGTGTGGTTTCCATGCAGCGATCGCAACTACAGCAACCCTCCCTCTGGGAATCTAATCCTCAGCTAGCAGAGCAACAAGAAGCCGCCCAGCTGCAGTTGTTGGGGCAAGTGCCAACCTTTGGGTTTGACAATGTTGTCGCTGACTGGGTGTTTCTAAAATTTTTGGAGTACTACGGCGACATCCCTGTGCGCAACAAAACAGGGTATGACCTTGCTCCACTGTACTTTGACGTGATCACAAGGCGCGATCCACGTTTTGTTGACGCCTATCCCTTTCTCTCTAGCAGTATTTCCTATCAACTGGGTCAGCCAGAAGTTTCAGTCAAACTGATGGAGCGAGGAACAGCTGCCCTCTCTCCTGAGATTGCTCCCAATGCCTATCGAGTTTGGCGGTTTAAAGGGTTAGACCAGCTTTTGTTGTTGGGCGATGTGCCAGGGGCGATTCGTTCGCATGAAATGGCGGCTGAGTGGGCAAAACCAGTAGATCCTAAACTTGCTGATCTCTTCAACGGCATCGCAGAGTTTTTGAAGCGTGACCCGAATAGCTTGCCAGTCAGGGTAAATTCCTGGGCCTCAATTTATGTCGATGCCTTAGTATCAGGCGATCGCCAGACGCAAGCCAAAGTCAAAACCGAACTCGCCAAGTTGGGTTACGAAGTACAAATCAATCAAGCTGGACAACCGCAGTTAATAAAGCTGAAAAAGTAGACGCGATCGCACTGACAGCCTCACCCTGTCAAGCTCGATTGATAGGGGAATATGCCCTTTAGCCATGACAAAAATCTTTGCTGGTTGGGTTGTTCAGTCCGGCAATTTCGCTGTATTTATTGAGTACCTTTGCAGAATTAATCAACCTCAGCATGAAGATTAAGGGTAATTGCGGAAGCTACCCGCTGGAGTTGAACGAGATGGGTCGGTGTGACTGAGTGATGAGGAAGACGCTGTATGTTGGGCTGGGATTATCGTTTCGGGTTAGCAGAGATTGAGCGCGAACGGGCCTGGGTCGAGATTAATCCGGTCGCGATCGCCCATAATGTCCGTCAAATTCGCCGCTTGTTATTGCCGCAAACGGCACTGATGGCGATTGTCAAAGCCGATGCTTATGGTCATGGTGCCCCGTTGGTTGCCCAGACTGCATTAGAAGCGGGGGCTAGTTGGTTGGGGGTGGCAACGATTCCCGAAGGCATTGAGCTACGCGAAAGTGGCATTTCAGCTCCTATCCTAATTTTGGGTGCCGTCAACACCCCCGAACAGGTACGCGCGATCGCTCGCTGGCAGTTGCAACCAACTGTGTGTTCGCCCAAGCAGGCATTCATTTTTTCAGAGGCGATGGCAGAGCTGACTGAGTTTGCCCCGCTACCCGTCCACCTGAAGCTAGACACAGGCATGTCACGCCTGGGCACTGACTGGCAAGATGCGCCTGCGTTTGCTCAACTCGTGCGCAGTTTACCTCATCTCAAAATTGTCAGCATCTATTCCCATCTGGCAACGGCAGATGAACCAGACCCAAGCGTGATGCGTCAACAGCAGCACCGATTTGAGCAGGCGATCGCGGCCATTCGCCGAGTGGGCATTCAACCTCCGCAACTACACCTGGCTAACTCTGCCGCGACGTTGACGGATCCCGCTCTGCATTATGACATGGTGCGGACTGGGTTAGCGCTGTATGGGTTAAGTCCGGCTCCTCATCTGCAACACGTTTTGGACCTACGCCCAGCGCTGCAAGTGAAAGCCCGCATTACCCAGGTCAAGACGATTCCGGCTGGAAGGGGGGTGAGCTACGGATATCGTTTTGTGACCCCGCGATCGCTGCGTATGGCTGTCGTTGGGATTGGCTATGCTGATGGGGTGCCGCGTCAATTGACCAATCGAATGCAGGTGCTAATTCGGGGGCAGAGGGTCAAACAGATCGGTACGATCACGATGGATCAACTCATGCTGGATGTCAGCGATTTGCCTAATTTGACTGAGGGCGAAGTGGTGACCCTGCTTGGTTGGGATGGTTCAGAGAGGATTACGGCAGATGACTGGGCAAATACCCTGAATACAATTTCGTGGGAGATCTTGTGTGGATTTAAACACCGTTTACCGCGAATTGCCGTCAGCGCGCCGCCGCCCAAATCTAACTCTGCTTCCGTCGAATCCAAAGGAGATCTGTATTTTTGACCAAAAACTATGTTTCTTCGGATACTTTTGGGCATACTGTGAATAATTAGATGCATCTCACCGATCCATACGCTTTTTCTACTTGTCAGGGTGGCACATCTCAAGCAACGGAGTCAGGTCTTTTTCTGCCAATTACTTGTTTAAGAACAAACTAAATTAAATTCATTCTCTGTTTTTGAGAAAAATCAGGAAATTTTGGCGATCCTGGTGTTTTTAAATCAAGGAAGGACTTGCTTCCTGTTTGAGTTGATTGGTATTCCTTTGCGTCATCTACCAGTGCCCCCATGTGTAAAGCAACAAGCGTGATAGAAATCACTACTTTTTTTCCGATATCTCACACTCCTAGCCGCTTACAGGTCACTCGACCCTTCCTCAAAAACTTAGATGATGACAGTATCAGGGTGAGTAGAGGAATAGGCTTGACCTCTAGAGTTAGTGAGAGGTCGTAACTCCTTTGCTGAGAAGAAACTTGCAAATTCTTTACCTCGGTAAGATAGTCTTTTGACTAATGCCCTCTAATTTTGAGGCATCTCAGTTTCGGTGTTAGCCGTTGACTAAACGCCTTGGCTCGTTTCTATTGGTTTCTGTTGATTCATACCTGCGGTTCCCTCTTAGTCCTGGATGCTTATGATGCTTAGGGATGTTACTCATAGTTCCCAATCAACTCCGTCCTCCTCTAGTCGCGCTTACCAGCGAGGGCGAAGCATTCAGCAGGCACAAGATGTTATCTACAATTTCTTGTTAGGAATTGTGAAGAAATGGCCTCCAGAGGAGGTGTTAATTGAGTTTAAGCGGCTCTTTATCTATCACGTAGACTCCACTAGTTCTGAGTCGTTGCATGCGGTCTATGACATTGTTTTTGCCAACAATGAGCAAGAGTTTCGCTACACACTCAAGCGCTGCTGCTACATTTTGGTCAACAACTGGGATGCGACTCGTAATTACAAGCCAATACAAGAGTTGGTGCAGGTTTTTTCCGACCCACTTGTGAGTCGGCACACCCATTCTCAAACCCTGAAACGTCTGCGTCAGTGGGTCAACAATTTTGTTGCCAGCCCTGATTATGAAGAGCTGACCTTATTTGCCGCACGTTATGAAGACCAGATTCAAGGCCCCTGGACATCGCGCTACACGTCCTACCTGCTGGTGCCTCAGTATATCGACCTGCAAAATCCGATTGAGCAGCGTGAAGCGGCGCGGGCGCTCTCGCGCCAGTTAAAGGATCGGTTTAAGTTTGATTTGGCGATGTACATTGCGCGATCGCAGCTGCGTGTGCCTGCAAGTCGTCAGCTTAAAAACCCGACAGCCCTTGGGGATGATGCATTACGGTTGATCAAGACCATCGTTGCTCGGCGCGGCCCATTTAGCTACGCCAACCTGGCCAATATCTTTACTCAGCAGACTCAAAATGTTACGTATCGCGACTTTAAGCGCAGCTTGAGAAAGTATCTGGTTTTCTCAGTTGAAAACGTTGACTTTGCAAACACGCTGCAAAACAGTCTGGCCGCTCGGTTAGATGATCTGTATCCTTCTCACGATGATGAGGTGATCAGTCATGCTCTGATCCTGCGCTCGTGCAATCGCATCATCGAGTACCTGACCACTGAAAACCAGCAAGAGCCTTCTAAACTGTTTGTCTTGCTGTTGTCTCACGGCAACCCAATTACCTTAGTGATTGTTTTGCTGAAGATTATTTTGATCTGCAAGCACGCGCGCACTCACTTAGAAGCCTGTATTGCAAGCTTGATTCGCTATTACCAGGACTATCCTGAGAACGATTGTGCCTGGGTCGTGAATTTCATGGAAGTGTTTAATGTCACGTTTGCGATTCATGCTGAAAATGTGCAGTACAACTTGGTGCGAATCGAGATTGATGAGCAGATTAAGGCTAATCTATTTGACCCAGATAACTACCACGTCTTTTCACAACTGCGTTTAGAAGCGGCTGAGCCAGAAGATGCAGCTACTGAAGCGGTGAAGTTAGATGCACCAGAAGCCACTCAACTGCCAGATTCTGAGTTAAGCGATTGAGTCCCACTCAAAAGTCGTTTGAAACTGCCTCGTTGAGGAAATGCGATCGCCTACCTAAAGGGTAAGGCGCTCAGACTTGCTTTTGTTTAGACTACAGGGTGTCACGTTGTCAGGGCGATCGACTTAGGGTTAAAGCAAACAGGTCGCTTAAGAAAAATTTTCAAACTCGTAACACAAGCTACCCACAACGCTTGGTCAAGCCAACTAAGCTAGGCTGATGGCAAAAGACATCAGATTTTGGCTGAATCGCTTTCTTGTTTCGCCAAATTCTGACCGCAATTTTTAGTAGTTTGCAGGCATTACGGCAAAGGTTTAACCATGACGACTGAAATCACGGATAAGCATCGGGTCGTTATTGTCGGCGGTGGTTTTGGTGGGTTATACGCAGCAAAATCTCTGGGGCGTGCCCCGGTTCATGTCACCCTGATCGACAAGCGAAACTTTCATTTATTCCAACCTCTGCTGTACCAGGTTGCAACGGGCACTGTTTCTCCAGCGGATATTTCTTCGCCGCTACGGGCGATTTTGGCACGGAACAAAAATACGCGGGTGTTGATGGAAGAAGTCCTTGATTTAGATGCCGATCGCCAGTGCGTGATCACTAAGGATAACGAAATTCCCTATGACACGCTGGTTTTAGCAACGGGCGTCAGCCACCACTATTTTGGTAATGACCAGTGGAAGGACACGGCCCCTGGTTTGAAAACGGTTGAAGACGCTTTGGAAATGCGCCGTCGTATCTTTTTGGCGTTTGAGGCGGCTGAAAAAGAAACCGATCCTGCGAAGCGGTTGGCCTGGCTGACCTTTGTGATTGTGGGCGGTGGCCCAACGGGGGTTGAGCTAGCGGGGGCGATCGCCGAGTTAGCTCATGCCACGCTCAAAGAAGACTTTCGCAGTATCAACACGACTGAAGCCCGTATTCTACTGCTAGAAGGCTTAGACCGGGTTTTGCCACCTTACCCACCTGAGTTGTCTGCCGAAGCTGAAGCTTCTTTGCGGCTGTTGGGCGTTGATGTGCGCACTAAAACGTTGGTAACCAATATTGAAGATGGGGTAGTGAGTGCCAAGCAAGGGGATGTCGTTGAGCAAATTCCGGCTCAGACGATTCTTTGGGCAGCGGGTGTGAAAGCTTCAGCAATGGGCAAAATTTTAGCCGAACGGACGAGAGCTGAGTTAGATCGGGTGGGTCGCGTAATTGTTGGGCCTGATTTGAGCGTGCCAGACTATCCCAACATTTTTGTGATTGGTGATTTGGCTCATTATGCCCATCAAGATGACAAACCGCTTCCAGGGGTGGCACCCGTGGCGATGCAACAGGGCGAGTATGTGGCTCGTCTGATTCGGCAGCGGTTAATGGGCAATGACCTGTCCCCGTTTGAATACAACAACAACGGTAGCTTGGCGGTGATTGGCCAAAATAAAGCAGTGGCCGATCTCGGTTTTATGAAGCTGTCCGGGCCATTAGCCTGGCTGGTTTGGGTCTTTGCTCATATCTTTTACTTGATCGAGTTTGACAACAAACTGATTGTGCTGACCCAATGGGCATGGAGTTACTTCACGCGAAATCGGGGTGCCCGACTCATTACAGGCGAATCGACGCTGAGTGCATTTTCTTCGCCAATTGAGTCAGCCGAGGCAGCTGCGATTAAGGAGCCAACTGTCAAGGTTTAATCACCCCGCTGATGAAATAGAGAATATATTTTCCAATCGGCTTCTATTTCTCAAGAGTGATTTTCACGAAATTAAGCTATCTCTTTAGAGTATTAATTGATACCTCTAACTTTTGGGCCTAGGCTGGGCTGTTTTTGCTTCGGTGGAGCCATACGCGATCGCCTATGTGTCAGTTTTCCTGGCATTTTGAGCCAATTTAATTTGCTCTGGGATAGAGGCTGATTTGGATTCATACTTACGAATTAATCAGCCTCTAGGAATAATGTTGGGTAGACGATACCGTGTTTACCTGGGAATTGCGTGAATACTCTCAGTAGAAAAGGTTGCAAGAGATTATTGTGTGCGTATTGTGCGATACAGTTGCGCAAATCTACTTACTGAAAACTTCATATATGCTGCGTTAGTCAGTAAAGATTCGGCGAATGGGACTACATCCAATAGGGGATTTCTTCTCTGGGTGGTTAAGTTAGATATATTCCACTGAATCACTAGGTCATTATCCGTTTGGGGCTTATCTTTATGCAGAATCTAGTCACATTTCCTCAAAAGTCTACGGTTCTTCAGCCTTGCGGTTCTCTATGTGCTGCAAACGCGTCTAAGTTTCAAGAACAACTGAATGCAGCCGTTCTCTCTGACGAGCATTCTTGCTTGCTGATTGACTTGGCTATGGTGGATTTTATTGATAGCGCCGGCTTAATGGTTTTAATCTCAGCTCACAAGGTCGCAACTGGCTTAAATAAGCGGTTCAGCTTGTGTTCTCTGTCTAAGTCAACTCGAATGGTGCTTGAACTGACTCAGTTAGACCAGGTATTTGAAATTCTTGATTCACATACCTACGTGCAAGAGCTAGCGGCTTAGTCATTGCCTTTTTCATTTCTTAGCGGATGCGGCTGTTAGTCTGATTTCTAATCAGCAGGCGAAGCTTTTAGCGGCATCCGCTGCGGCAATTCAGTATACTGGGCAGTGCCGGTCTACTAAGTCGCTCAGAGAAAGGAAGTCTACCGTGACGCTAGCGGAGAAGTTGCTGAATTCAGAAATCTTGCGTCCAGCCCGTTACCTGGGTAAAGAACTGGGTGCCATTCACAAAGATTGGAGGCAGGCAGCAATTCGTTGGGTGCTAACCTATCCTGAGGTCTATGAGGTTGGTTTCTCAAACCTTGGGCATATTATTCTCTACAACATTCTCAATGCGCAGCCCCGCCAACTGTGCGATCGCGCTTACCTGCCAGCCGCCGATCTTTCTGCCAAGCTGAGAAATGAGAAAATTCCTTTGTTTGCGGTTGAGTCTCGGCGATCGCTACGTGACTTCGATATTCTCGGCTTCAGCCTTAGCTATGAGCTAGGAGCCACCAATATTCTCGAAATGCTAGACCTGGCGGGCATTCCCCTCACCTGGCAGGAGCGCATGCAGAGCAATAGCTGGAGTGGCGAATTGGGTGGGCTGCCCCTGGTTTTTGCGGGTGGTCAAACTGCGACCTCCAACCCTGAACCTTACGCTGACTTTTTTGACTTTATTGCTCTGGGCGATGGCGAAGAGTTGTTGCCTGAGATTGGCCTTGTGCTGGAAGAAGCAAAGCTGAACGGTTTAACCCGTGAACAGGTGTTGCTTGATTTGGCACAGGTGCCGGGGGTGTACGTGCCTCAGTTTTATCAGATGCGGTCAGACGGCTCAGTTTGCCCAACTCGACCAGATGTGCCCACGACGGTGTTGCGCCGAGTTGCGACGCCCTTACCCGCTTACTCTATTGGCCCAGTGCCACTGGTAGAAACGGTACACGATCGCCTAACCATTGAGATCCGTCGAGGTTGCACGCGCGGCTGTCGGTTTTGCCAACCTGGTATGCTGACGCGGCCTGCCCGTGACGTTGAGCCGACTGAGGTGCTTGATGCGATCGAGCAGGGCATGGCAGCAACGGGATTCAATGAGTTTTCTTTGCTTTCGCTCAGTTGCTCTGACTACCTGGCACTACCAGCCGTGGGTGTTGAAATTAAGAATCGGTTGAAGGGCGAAAATATTTCGCTTTCTTTGCCGAGTCAGCGGGTTGACCGATTTGACGAAAATATTTCAAACATTCTGGGCGGTACTCGGCAAGCAGGGCTAACCTTTGCTCCTGAAGCGGGGACGCAAAGAATGCGAGACATCATTAATAAGGGTTTGACCAATGAGGAACTGTTGCGCGGGGTTAAAACAGCCTTCGAGCAAGGGTGGGACAAGGTCAAGCTCTACTTTATGATTGGCTTGCCCGGTGAGACTGACGCCGATGTGTTGGGCATTGCCGAAACCATTCGCTGGTTACAGCAAGAGTGCCGTGCGCCTGGGCGAAAGCGGCTCAACTTCAACTTAACGATCTCCAACTTCACGCCTAAACCGCACACTCCATTTCAGTGGCATTCGGTGTCAACGACCGAGTTTGAGCGCAAGCAAGCACTTTTACAAGCCGAATTGCGCACCATCAGGGGCTTAAAGGTCAACTTTACCGATGTCCGGATCTCGGCAATGGAGGACTTTGTGGGCCGTGGCGATCGCCGTTTGGCTCCGGTGATTCGGCGGGCCTGGGAGTTGGGCGCTGGCATGGATGCCTGGTGGGAAAGTTTGGATCGCGCTTATGGTGCCTGGACGCAGGCGATCGCAGAGTCGGATCTGACCTGGAAATATCGCCAGGTCGAAGCAGGTGAATGGAATGTGTTCTCCACGACTGACGCCTCAGCCACTTTTGATTTAGAGGCTCCCCTCCCCTGGGATCATATTGATACGGGCATTAGCAAACGCTGGTTGCAAGACGATTTGCAGAAGGCTTTAGAAGCGGCGATCGTTCCCGATTGCTCGTTTGAAGGCTGCTCCCACTGTGGGGTGTGCGGCATTGACTTTGGGCATAACGTGGTGGTGCCACCTCTACCCATTCCTGCGTTTGCGGGGCATTTTGTCCCCAATCAGACCCGCGCTCAACGCATCCGTGTTTGGCTGGGTAAATATGGTGAAATGGCGCTGGTTAGCCATTTAGATTGGCTGCGGCTGCTCGATCGCGCAGTCCGACGAGCCAGCTTACCGCTCACCTTTACAGGTGGTTTCCATCCCGGCCCCCGGATTAGCCCTGCGAATGCACTCTCGCTTGGCTACACCAGTGCTGGCGAAATCATTGATTTTGAACTGACGGAACGGGTAGATCTGGAGGAATTCCGCGATCGCTTAGCCGCTCAACTTCCGGCTGAAATGCCGATCACCCATTTAGTGGAAGTGGATGTGTCGGCTCCATCGGCTACCCAAGTGGTCGAGCAAGCGGAGTATCATCTGGATATCACCTTGGATGCTGATACGCACCCCACCGCTGAGCAGTGGCAGACCTGGGTGGATGCAGTATTGGCTTCAGAGGCGATCTGGACTGAACACACCACCAAGTCGGGTAAGGTGCAACAGGTGAATCTGCGCGATCGCCTGAATGACCTTCAGATTTTGGCGGTAACTGAGACTGCTCGGCTCTGTTACGTGGGCAGTTGTCGAAACGATGGCACGTTGTTACGACCAGAGCATGTTGTACAAATGTTGCAACAGGTGTCGGGGCTAACTTTCTCGGCTTCTAACATTCACCGTAACTGTCTGATCCTTGCAAATGCGTGATAAATCTATGAATTGCGCACTTTTTGCGATTCTTGAGTAACAAATAGAGTATCCCACGCTATAATTCATCTCAATAGAAGCTGTTGCAGCATAGGGATCTCTCAGGGTATCTTCACAAGATCGCTGTTTTAGATTCATGGCAGCTTGCTTGACCAGATTTTCCCTTATCAACATTTTGAGCCTGCTCCATTAGCTAGAATTCTACTGGAAGGTCGAATGTGCCTCAGAAGTCAGATGACTGAGTTAGGGCTGTTAAAGCATTTGCCCACAGTAGAACCTTCAGTACTGGAAACAGCTCTACGAATTTCATCAAGCTTGTTAACCTATTGCATTTGTTAAATTTATGGACTTTTTGCGAGTACGCCCGGTAACCGCTCTCGCGCTCTAAGAATATTTGAGGAAATTGAATGTCAAAGCAGATTGTAATTGCCGAGCAGCATCGGGTTGCTGCCGTTTTTTCAGAAGATCAGATTCAAGAATTGATAGTTGCTCAAGGAAGTCATCAAGTTAGTGATGTCTACTTGGGAATTGTAGAAAACGTTCTCCCCGGTATTGACGCAGCGTTTGTCAATATTGGTGATAGTGAGCGGAATGGCTTTATTCACGTTTCTGACCTGGGTCCCCTAAAGTTGCGTCGTACGTCTGGCTCTATCACTGAGCTGTTAATGCCGCAGCAGAAAGTGCTGGTGCAGGTGATGAAAGAGCCGACGGGCAATAAAGGCCCCCGTCTCACCGGAAACATTACCCTCCCCGGTCGCTATTTGGTGTTGATGCCGAATGGGAAAGGAGTGAATTTGTCCCGCCGGATCCGTAACGAGAATGAACGCAATCGGCTGCGAGCGCTCGCGATTTTGATTAAGCCGCCCGGTATGGGGTTAGTGGTTCGGACTGAAGCAGAAGATATGCCCGAAGAGGCAATCATCGAAGATTTGGAGAACTTGCAACGGCAGTGGGAAGAAATTTTAGAAGAGTCCAACACGACTCGCGCCCCTGCCCTGCTTAACCGTGATGAAGACTTCATTCTCCGGGTTTTGCGAGATGTCTACAGTGCCGATGTAAACCGGATTGTGGTTGATTCGCCGATTGGCTTGAAGCGGGTTAAGCAGCACTTATTAAGTTGGAATGGTGGCAAGTTACCGCCTGGTGTGCTGGTTGATCAGCATCGCGAGACGATTCCCATGCTGGAATATTTCCGCGTCAATGCGGCCATTAAGGAAGCGCTGAATCCCCGGGTTGATTTGCCCTCTGGTGGTTACATCATCATTGAGCGCACCGAAGCATTAACGGTAATTGACGTTAACTCTGGTTCGTTCACTAAGTCTGCTACGGCTCGCGAAACTGTGTTATGGACGAACTGTGAAGCAGCGACTGAAATTGCGCGTCAACTGCGCCTCCGCAACATTGCCGGGGTGATCATTGTTGACTTTATTGATATGGATTCGCGCCGTGACCAGTTGCAGGTGCTAGAGCACTTCAATAAAGCCCTGCGTTCTGATAAGGCCCGTCCTCAAATTGCCCAGTTGACGGAGTTAGGCTTAGTGGAGCTAACCCGTAAACGGCAAGGTAAGAATATTTACGAATTGTTTGGTCGTCCTTGTCCCCAATGTGGGGGCTTAGGGCATCTGGTTCATCTTCCCGATCAATCAAGCGGGGCAGATGGTGAGCCAATTGAGCGCTTTCAACCCTTTGGCTTCCGTGAGTCTCGTCCCGCTGCGGATGACTATGGCGATAACTTAAATGATGGGCTAGAAGAAAGTACCCTACTTCACCCCAATTATCAGGAGGTGGGTGGTAATCGTCGCCGTCGCCGTCGTGAGGATGGACGGGAACCTCGACCTGGCTCCAGCAACGGCTATAGCATGGTGCCAACTCGACGCGACAATGGGGGTGGTAGTAGCAGTAGCACTCAAGATACAGAGACAGGGTTTACGGCAACACCCGAAGAAGTGCCCATGCCAGGGCGGATTGGGCGAGATAGTCGGGATAACCGAGATGGGCGTGATGGTCGCGATCGCGGTCGGCGTGGTGGTCGGCGGGGGCGCGAACTGCCAGAGGTTGTGCTAGCCACTGAGAGCGAAGGGCCAACTGAAGCACCTGCTCCCGAACTGGAGGAACGGCGTGGGCGATCGCGCCGGGAGAAAGTTCCCGTTGAGCCACCCGAACTGATCACGGTTGAAATGGAATATGACGAACAGGATGTCTACGCCTGGATGGGTATTTCGCCTCTCGTTTTGACGACAGAAGAGGTTAAAAATCCGCGTTCGGCGATCATCTCAGTTGTGTTGCCAGGAGAAGCTCCAGTCAGGCCAGATGATGATGCGCCTATCCAAACGACGTTGTTGGACGCGGAACCCGTTGCTGAGGCAGAGTCAGTTGCAGAATCGGAGCTAGTTGAAGTCAGCGAGATTGCAGAATCAGCTGAAACGAATGGCGAAGCGGAAGATACTCCAACCAATCGTCGGCGTCGGCGTCGCTCTTCTGCCACAAATGACTAATGGCACGGCGTCGCTCAATTCCAGAGACACAACTTGAGCTATTGCTAACAGCCCCGCAACTTGCGGAAGCCGATGCGGGTGAGCTGTTGGCCATTGCGAGTAACGAGGTAGCAGGGGTCGATGAGGTTGGCCGCGGTGCTTTGTTTGGTCCGGTTGTGGCGGCAGCGGTGATTTTGCCCGAAGTCAGCTTGTCGGTGTTGGCTCAAGCGGGCGTGACTGACAGTAAGTTACTCACACCTCAAGCTCGCCAAGCGCTAGCTCAGCAAATTCGGGCAACGGCTGTTGCTTGTTGTATTGGGGTTGCTTCTGTCCGCGAGATTGATCGGCTCAACATTCTGCAAGCCTCTCTGTTGGCAATGCGGCGGGCGATCGCACGGCTTCAGCCACAACCAAAACTCTGCCTGATTGATGGCAATCAACGCGTGTCTGGTTTGCAGATCCCGCAACAAACAATTGTGCAGGGGGACCAGCGATCGCTTCAAATTGCGGCCGCTAGCATCGTGGCGAAGGTCTGGCGAGATGATTTGATTACCCGGTTAGCTGCTCGTTATCCTGACTATGACTTAGCAAACAATAAAGGCTATGGGACAGCGGCTCATCGGCGTGGATTGGAAGAATTTGGCCCATCTCTACAACATCGGCGATCGTTTAGCCCATGTCAAAAAAATAGGTTGTCAAAACCTGACAACCCACACAACGAACCCCTGATATTGACTAACCAGAGCGACTAGCCTGAAGTAATGGTTTTGTAAAAGTCTGACTAGCTAAATACCATAGGCCCCAATATAGAATTAGAGGCTTTCTTCGGCAGAGGCCATCGACTTTTGCAGAACATTTAGACCTTTTTTAACGCGCCGTGAGACCGTCACTGCACTAATCCCTAAACGTTCGGCGGTTTCTTTTTGAGTCAAGTCGTACAAGAAGACAAACTCTAGAATTTGGCGGGTGCGCTTTTCAAGCCGAGCAAGCGCCTGCTGGAGGCGAATCTGATCTTCTTGTGCCAGCTGAAAGCTGCGATAACGAGTGTCGGGCACCATTTCGCCCAAAGAAGCCGCATTCGAGTCGTCTTCGTTAAGAGGCGAGTCTAAGCTCAGCAAGGTTTGGTTTTTGCAGGCGAGCTTGATTTCTTGCCACTCAGCAAGGCTAATTTCTAAGAATTCTGCAATTTCATCGTCGTTGGGTTGGCGATGGATCTGCTGCTGCTCACGCACATACTTCACAGCTTGGCGCTTTAACATCTGCCAGCGACGGGGAATTCTGACTGTTGGGCTTTTATCGCGTAGATAATGCTGAATCTCGCCACGAATGTAGGGTACCGCAAACGAGCTAAAGGCATGCCCTTTTGAAATATCGAATCGTTCAATGGCATGAATTAGCCCAATAGAACCGACTTGAATTAAGTCATCAAAGCTTTCGGCGCACTGATTAATCCAGTGGTGCGCTTCTTTACGAACCAGACCCAAATTAAGCTCGACTAATTGATTACGAATTTGCGGACTGGGTTCTTGTTGATAGGCCCGCAAAAGCTCTAGGGTTTCACTCTTTAACTCGCGGTTAATTGTGGTAGACATGACGAATTTCAGTTAGAACAACATTTCAGGTGGCTCTAACTCAGTTTTACCTAAGACTCAGCATTTTGCTGTGACCTCAGACATATCCCTGAAGGAAGATACACCAACAAACCGATTGAGAGCAAATCAATTCTTATCTAAGGTTTCAACCATTGAGTTGGTCAACTAAACCTAAATAGCCCTGATGGAATTAGCTAATCAGCAACCTTTACAAGATCCAAATTAGAGGTAGTAATCGTTACCAACAACGGCATTTTTACGGACTCCAAGATTCTTAATCTAGGTGTTTCAAGGTTTGTACGCATGTTGCGGTTGTAGCCAAGTTATTGACTAGCATTTTGGGAACATAAGGATGCTGTTCGTACTTAGGCTGATTGATTATAGGCCCATTTAAGTGTAAAGGCACTGGCAAATTGGGGTTGCATCGAATTCGCTCATATTGACAATGCACGCTAGTTTTTGTTGCTTTTAACGCAGATTTGTAGAGTGAAGTTGTAGACAAGAAGTGCAGAGGAAATGGATATATGCGTCGTCAAAATTCAAAAACATGGGATGAAAAAACACTTATTCGATTGAGTAGTGATCTGGCAGCAGGCTACGGTTATGGTGTGATAAAACAAGCACCAACTCGTCAAGGTTCTGATGCCTGGTCTACCGAAGCGTTCTTAACCATGAGCCGCGCTAAAGCACAGGCCTACTTGCCTGGGTTGTAAAACTGGGCACAAGCTAATCTGATTTTGGGCAGCTCGACTGCTAGCGGGTGATTAGAAGAGTTGACGAGAGCAGCGTGATCTGCTCACTCGGCTAAAGTTTTAGCAATTTATCACCGTGTTACTTTTCTTAACAACGAAATCGCTAGACAATAGCAGAGAAAACCTTCTACCAAGACCGATGATGAATCTGCCTGCTTTACCCTTTCCCAGTTCTACAATTATTCTCTATTGCGTGGCGATCGCGGCTTTTCTGGCTTATGCGCCGTTAGCAGTGGTTGGGGCTGCGCGCGCCAAGATCGGTATGGAAGCCTTTAAGGCTCCCCGTGCTTTTACAGATAAGCTGCCACCCCATGCGAAGCGTGCATTCTGGGCACACCAAAATGGCTTTGAGTCTTTTATGGTGTTTGCAGCGTCAGCATTGATGGCCTACGTTGTCGGTGTGCAGAATCCAATTGTGGGTTGGGCCGGAATTCTTTATGTAGTTGCACGAGCTTTATACCCTGTGTTTTACGTTGCCAACATTCTGCCAGGGCGATCGCTCATGTTTGGGCTAAGCTCGCTCGCGACATTGACCTTGTTTGTGCAAAGTTTATCTTCATTGAAGTAGCTTCACCCTTTAGCTCAGCTTCTCAAGGTTTGGTTGTTGATAGATTTTTATTGGCAAGCTCAGTTAGCTGGGCTTGTCTGCCCGTTTAGGCAACGTGTCGTAGTCTTTCTGCTCAATGCGAATCAGGCGATAACTACCCGATTTTGCAATCACGGGTTGAGTGAATCGATTGGGTGAAAGCGCCTTATCACTGCCTAGAACGAGAACAGACTCCGGTTGAACAGATTGCTTAGCTATGTATCGAGCGATACGCCGCTCATGCTTGAGAAATTTGATAGGTCGTTGAGTGTAAAACACAACACTAGGTTTCTCAGTGCCGACCATAATCAAGTTTTCACCTGGGCGTTGGGCTTGTACCATCGCCTGAGACAGTTGGCGCAGTGGCTCTTGTCGTTGTGCATCAAGAATGAATAGTGAGGGCATCAAGACAAGGCTAAACAAAGCGAGGAAGCCAATCAAGTTGGGCAACCAAAGCCACCGCGATCGCTTTAAGAAGATCAGCCCTAAAATGGCGATCGCGGCTAACCCCAACAAGATCACGCCATGCTCAACGATACTTGAGGCTTCTAAAATCTCGGTTAGGTTTGGCATTAATGGGTCACTTTCAACCAAGTCAGGTACCATCGGAAGCGCGATTGCGCCGCCTACAAAGACCAGTACGTTGACCAAACCGCTGAACCGCACCCCTCGTTGAGGAAAGTCTGGTGACTGGGCTGCCTGCCAGAGTAAAGCGACTAAGATGGCGGCAGCGGGCATCAGAGGCAACACATAACTGGGTAGCTTCGTAACTGCCACGGTGAAGAAGAGAAAGACACCTGCGAACCAAAAGACGGCAAATAAGCCAAGTTGCTCAGAGCGAGACTGACGACGGGCAATTGACCGCTTCCAAAATTGGGTATGGGCGATCGCGAGTGGCAGAAAAGTTGACCAGGGCACAAACCCAACTGCAACGACTAAAAAGTAGAAGTACCAGGGAGCTGAGTGGTTGTTAACAACGCTCGTGAACCGCTCAACATTATGGTAGCCAAAGAAGGAATCAATAAATTTTTCGCCGTTGGCCCACGTAACCAGTAAGTACCAGGGGATGGTTAAGACGAGAATGATGCCGATTCCTACAATGGGTTTCATCTCACGCCACACTTCCCAAAAGCGCCCAGTATAGATGAGGAAAGTGCCTACAATCAACCCTGGTAAGACAATACCAACGGGACCTTTAGTTAAAATGGCCAGCACGATAAACAGGTAGGAGAGCAGGTAAGCCCCGGTTGGCAAGGCCAAAGAAAACCGTTTCTGCGCCTGATTAGGGGTAGTAGCGTCTGCTTCTCGATTGGCATAGCCGCAAAAGAAGCAGAGCAACGCCATGCTCATGCAGCTCGTCAGCAACATATCAGAAACCCCTGTACGCCCCCAGATGATTGTGAGGGGATGCAGTGCATAAATAGCTGTACCTAGAGCCGCAGCAAACCACGGGGTAATGCGATCGCGCAGGGTTGGGCTATAGCGCTTTAAAATGTAGAACAACATTCCCATCAAGGCGATCGCGCTGAGGGCTGATGGTAAACGTGCGCCCCATTCATTCACGCCAACGATTTTGTAGGCGATCGCCATCAGCCAATAAACGAGCGGTGGCTTATCAAATCGCGTGTCTTCATTAAAATAGGGTGTGATCCAATCGTTGCGCACGATCATCTGTCGTGCCGCTTCCGCAAAGATAGGCTCTGTTTCATCAACCAGCCCGACGTTCCCTAAATTCCAAACAAAAACAAGGCTTCCTAACAGGAGGATCCACAAGGAGGCGACCGCCCAGGCCATCTTTGGATGCTTATCAAGGTAGCTACCTGTCGTGGCTAGCCAACTGGGTCGATTCATGGGGTTTTCTACCAAAGCGCGTGCCATGCGGTATAAGTTCCAATTTCCTACTTTAACGGGAATCTGATCCGTTTGATGCACGCAGACTTGATTCGGTTCCCAGCAAGCGGCTTGAGGTTGATAGAATTGAAGACCAGATTACACCTATTACTAAATTGCGAAATCAACCATGAGCAGGGGAACGCTATTTGACAAAGTTTGGGATGCCCACACCGTTGGAGTGTTGCCTTCTGGGCAAACTCAGCTTTTCATTGGGCTACACCTGATTCACGAGGTAACTAGCCCCCAGGCGTTTGCCATGCTAAAAGATCGCGGGTTAAAGGTGATGTTTCCAGAACGGACGATCGCCACGGTAGACCACATCATTCCAACTGAGAGCCGTGCGCGTCCCCTACTGGATGACTTGGCCGAAGAGATGATGCAGGCGCTAGAGCAAAACTGCAAAGCGCATAACATTCGGTTTTATAACGTGGGTTCTGGAAAGCAGGGCATTGTCCATGTGATTGCGCCAGAACTGGGCTTGACCCAACCTGGCATGACGGTTGCTTGCGGCGATAGTCACACCTCGACCCATGGAGCGTTTGGGGCGATCGCCTTTGGGATTGGGACAAGCCAGGTGCGAGACGTGTTGGCTTCACAGACGCTGGCTTTGTCAAAGCTCAAGGTGCGGCGGGTCGAAGTGAACGGCGAACTACCTGCGGGGGTTTATGCAAAGGATGTGGTTTTGCATATCATCCGCAAGTTGGGGGTCAAGGGGGGTGTCGGTTATGCCTATGAGTATGCTGGCAGCACAATCGAGCGGATGAGCATGGAAGAGCGAATGACGCTCTGCAATATGTCGATTGAGGGCGGTGCCCGGTGTGGCTATGTCAATCCGGATCAGGTCACATTTGATTACTTAAAAGGCCGTGAGTTTGCCCCGCAAGCCGCAGCCTGGGATGAAGCCGTTGTCTGGTGGCAAAAGATAGCAAGCGATGCAGATGCTGAATATGACGATGTTGTCGTTTTTGATGCAGCTGATATTGCGCCGACAGTGACATGGGGCATTACTCCCGGTCAGGGCATTGGTGTCGGTGAAACTGTGCCGACCCCCGATGAAATGCCTGCAGAAGAACGGGCGATCGCGCAAGAAGCCTACGAATATATGGATTTGCAACCAGGCCAACCGCTGGCAGGCACAAAAATTGACGTTTGCTTTATCGGCAGTTGCACCAATGGTCGCATCAGCGATCTGCGTGAGGCCGCGAGGGTTGCAAAAGGTCGGTATGTGGCTGATGGTGTGAAAGCTTTTGTGGTTCCTGGCTCAGAGGCTGTTAAGCAACAGGCCGAGGCCGAAGGTCTGGATCAGATTTTTGTGGCTGCGGGGTTTGAGTGGCGTGAACCGGGTTGCTCAATGTGTTTAGCGATGAATCCTGACAAGTTGGTTGGGCGGCAGATTAGTGCTTCTTCTTCTAACCGAAACTTTAAAGGGCGGCAAGGCTCTGCCTCTGGACGCACGCTGCTAATGAGTCCAGCAATGGTGGTTGCGGCAGCGGTGACGGGGCAGGTGACTGATGTCAGAGAGTTGCTGTAGTGGAGGTAATCCTCTAAGAACTTCGATTTCGATTTGCCCCTGACTTCAAAGCTGAATCCCAAGGTTAGAGTCTGCTAAAGGTGAGCCTGAAGGGATGAAGAAATGGGGACTTAAGGGGCAAACGAAGTGTATAGTCTCTCTTCAAACAACCGTTCAATAAAAAAAGCGAACCTGAAAATGGCTCGCTTTTTTAACTTTTTAATTTACTCGAAACTCTAAAAGACTAAGAAGCAACTACTTCAACTTGAACTGTCGCAAGCACGTCGGGATGAAGCTTAACATCAACTTTGTAAGTACCAAGCTTGCTCACTTCAGGCACCGTGATGCCGCGACGATCAATTTCCTGCTTAGTAGCTTCTTGAATCGCGTCTGCTACGTCTTGGTTAGTTACGGTTCCGAAGATAGCTTCGTTCTCACCAACTTGTTTAGCAATGCGGTAAGTTCCAATCGTTTCCAAAGCTTTCTTCAGGTCAAGAGCTTGTTGCTTTAACTCAGCGAGGCGCTGACGCTCAATCTCGCGACGACGCTCAACCTGCTTCAAAATGCCAGGATTTGTCCGTACAGCAATACCTTGAGGCAGGAGGTAATTACGGGCATAACCAGGAGCGACTTCAACCAGGTCTCCTGCCTTGCCTAGCTTGCTGACATCTTTATTGAGAACGAGCTGAACACGCTTTGCCATAATCGTTAAAACAGTTGCGATAAGGATTAGTGGGTGGCAATTTGCCACCCAAAAAGTGATAGTCAAAAGACAATGGGCAGTACAGGATTTGAACCTGTGGCATCCTGCTTGTAAGGCAGGCGCTCTACCGCTGAGCTAACCGCCCAGGTCGCTTTTGAATGCACAATCATGAATTGTATCAGCAAAGTTTTGATTATTCAACCAGTTACCTAAGAAAACAGCAATTCTCAGTATGAGAATAATTCTCACAAAAATATTCATTTTGAACAGCTATCAATGGCTGGAATACCCATTCTGCCGTTCATAAAATTGAGCGCACAAGCCTTTAGAGGCTCTGACTTCAGTACAAATGTTTCAAAATGAGAATTGCTGCTAAGAAAATTGCGATCGCCCGATTTTTTTATCTGTTTGACTGCATGATGTTGGTCTGAGATCGCCAGCCGTGCCGTCTACCAGTAAGATTGTATTAGCCAGCGCCCGATTGAGAACGCTGCTGTTTGCTATGCCCTCTGGACGCACCCACGATCGCATCACTTTATGGAGTTTGCTGCCCATTGCCAGCACGACGTATCTGCTCAGTCAACGTGCCAGTGTCACCCTATTCTTAGCAGGTGGCTATCTGTTTAGCGGGTTGATGTTTGGCCCCGACCTCGATACCCATTCTTCGCAGTATCGCCGTTGGGGGTGGTTGCGCTGGATCTGGTTGCCCTACCGTCGAGCGATGCGGCACAGATCGCTGTGGTCGCATGGGGTTGTGATTGGCACAATTGGGCGCATTCTGTATCTGGTGGGGTTGGTTGGTCTGTTGGTGTTGCTGGGTCTGCTTGTTTGGGAGATTAGCCTCTGGTTATCCGATGCTCCCAACATAGTTTGGCAAACCGCTCAGCAAGGCATCAACTTTGGTTTGGTGGAACTGGGGCGATCGCTGCAAACGTATCCGCTAGAGTGGATGGGTGCGCTCGTCGGGCTAGAGTTAGGTTCGTTGAGCCATTCTATAAGTGATTGGTTGGTGTCGGCTGTGAAGCGCAGGCAGCGGAGTAAACGGGTAAAGTAAGGGGAGTTGTTGCTACCCATCCTAAAGCCGCTATGGATCACGTCAATTCAGCCCAACATGCCGAACTGGTTGCTGCGGTAGAGCATTTGGTGCAGGTGGTTGCCCGCTTGCGATCGCCCGATGGTGGTTGTCCCTGGGATCTTGAGCAAACCCAGGAGAGCTTGATTCCCTATGTAATTGAAGAGGCTTACGAAACTGTTGACGCAATTCGGAGTGGGCAGCAGACAGCGATTTGTGAAGAACTAGGGGATCTGTTGTTGCAAGTGGTGCTGCAATCGCAGGTTGCGAGCGATGCCGGACACTTTACCTTAAAGGATGTGGCCGAGGGCATTAGCAGCAAGTTAATTCGTCGCCATCCCCATGTATTCGGGGAGTTACAAGTAGATGATGTCGAGCAGATTCGTCAGAACTGGGAGCAAATTAAGGCCCAAGAGAAGGGAGAAGACCCCAATGCCGAGCCACCTCTGACGCAAAACCTGAAGCGATATGGGCGATCGCTCCCTCCTTTAGCAGCCGCGATGAAAATCTCTCAAAAAGCTGCAGCAGTGGGCTTTGAGTGGGATAGCATTGAGGGGGTTTGGGAGAAGTTTGAGGAGGAGTTAGCCGAACTCAAAGAAGCACTGAACACAGAGGATAAAGCCCACCAAGAGTCAGAATTGGGTGATTTGCTGGTTACGTTAATCAATATTGCGCGGTGGTATGACCTTGACCCCAGTAACGCCATTCAGGGGACAAATGCCCGCTTCATTCAACGCTTAGAGCTAGTCGAAACCTTTGCCGATCGCCCCTTGACCCAGTACACTCTGGCGGAGTTTGAGGAACTTTGGCAACGTGCTAAAGCGAAGTTAGCCAACCGAGCTGAATCGCCTTAAGTTTCTCAATCTGAGAGTTCTGGTGCTGGGTGCGATCGCTTTTGAGGTGGAATGCCACTGGCTAAATCGGGAGCGGCAACAAAAATCGCAGCAAAATTGAGAATCGTTTTTTGGGGGCCAATTGCAACCCCCTCGGCAGCTAAAAGCTCCATTTGGGCCTTTGCCTTTACTGGATTAGGTGCGCTAACGGCCCCATTGTCTGAGACGACACGATACCAGGGTAAGTCTGCCTTTTCTTCTTCCTTGAGGGTGGTCAAAATGTAGGCAACGTGACGTGGCATCACATCGAGATGCTCACCCAGCGATCGGTAAGTTGAAACACGCCCGACCGGAATGCTGTAGGTAAGGGTTAAGACTTGACTTTTGATCCGGGCGAAAGCCGCTGACTTTGCCATGCTGCTCCAAAGGGAGACGGGAAATGAGATGAGCTTAGCAGGGGATGTTTGAAAAAGCCTGTAAAGTTCACCACGGATCGTTCGGGGGTGGAGTAATCCTCTACTGGCCGACTTAAAATGAACTAGCTTAAGCCTTTGACGGTTGATGTCAGTTTTGGGCTTTCAACATTTTTTCTTGCCATGCCAAAGCAACGCCTCGATAGCCTTTTAGTAGAACGAAACCTGTGTGAATCGCGACAGCAAGCACAGCGCTTAATTCGTGCGGGGGAAGTGCGGGTTAACCAACAGCGAATCGACAAGCCGGGTACGGAGGTCGATGTAGCAGCGGCGATCGAAGTCAAGCAAAAGTCGCCCTATGTATCGCGGGGGGGTGAAAAACTCACCAAAGCTTTGCAAGAATTTGCGATCGCTCCTGACAATCGCGTTTGTTTAGATGGGGGAATTTCCACAGGTGGCTTTACGGACTGTTTATTGCAGTCGGGGGCGCAGAAGGTTTATGGCGTGGATGTTGGCTATGGACAGGTGGCCTGGAGCTTACGTCAGGATCCGAGAGTTATTCTGCTGGAGCGGACAAACCTGCGCCACTTAAAGGCACCCGATCTCTACGCCAGTGAGACTCCCCTGGCTGATTTAGGCGTAGTGGATGTTTCCTTCATCTCCTTGACCAAAGTTTTGCCAGCCTTGCGGGAGTTGCTGCGATCGCCCCGTGAGCTGGTGTTGTTAGTGAAGCCCCAATTTGAGGTCGGGCGCGATCGCGTAGGTAAAAACGGCGTGGTGCGTAATCCAACCGATCAAGCAATGGCGATCAATCAGGTGATTGGAGCGGCAACAGAGTTGGGCTGGTTTGTCTGGGGCATTACCTGGTCCCCAATTCAAGGGCCAGCGGGCAACATTGAGTATTTGCTCTGGCTCAAAGATGAGCCGTCTATCACTCCTGTTATGCCAATAGCCTCGCTAAAATCGGTTGATCTAGATAGTCTCAAGCAAATTGCTCAAGCGGCACAACAATCGTTTAAGTCATCGGCTGAGTAAACCGTATCAACTTCAACCAGCCTGACTGTCGAGCAAGGCACGGAAGCGAAAATCGCTGCGGATGCGGTTAAAGTTAGCATCGCTATTAGCCATCACCTTGCAAAGGTAGGGACTGAACGCGATCGCCTGTTGCAGATTCTCGACGGCAAGATCGACGCGGTCTTGCAAGGCAAAGCAGCAGGCTCGCCCATACCAGGCATTGGGATTGTTACTTTTCAGGCGTAACGAGCGGTCAAAGCTGGTTAGAGCTTCTTCAAATTGGGAAAGCTTGGCAAGCACCATACCCCGGTAGTTCCAGGCGTAGTGGCAGGAGGGCTTAATCAAGAGGCAATTATCGAGACTGGCAAGAGCATCTGCGTATTTGTTGAGGCAAGACTGCGCCACAGCAATGTTGTACCAGGCTTTGTAACTGTCTGATTTGCGCTCCAAAACTCGCTCAAAGCTAGAGATAGAGTCTTTGTAGCGGCACAAACTGAGTAAGGCTTTGCCGTGATTCATCCAACCGCGATAGTCGTCGGGTTGGAGTTTCAGTGCCCGATTGAAATTCTCCAGCGCCTCTTCGTAGTTGGAGAGCTTTGCTAAGGCAATACCACGTCCCTGCCAGGCGGGGGCGTATTTAGGACTGAGCGATAAGGCTCGGTCAAAGCTTTTGACGGCATCTTCGTGTTTTCCAGCATTTTCAAGGGCATAGCCTCGGCTGCTCCAGGCTTTATGGTCGTCGGGTTGTGTCTCTAAGACGCGATCGTATTTCTCGATCGCGCCTTCAAAGTGCCCAAGCTTACGCAAGACGTGACCTTGGCTATATAAAATGCGGGAATCTTCAGATTGGCTCATGGACAGGCTACTAACGGAAAAGTAACTAATTCAGGTTGAATCAACTCTATCCGATGGGGAGTCTCCGACCATACTTCATTGTCCCACTAGTCTAACCCCGTCTTGCTGTTCCGGAGTGCAGAAGGCGTAGAAAAATGAGGAGAGTGAAGGTTGAGGAGCGTTGTAAAGCGGATGTCGTGTCGCAAAGAATCAAAGTCAGAATTTGCCATAGCACCTTCGCGATATTGCTCTGGGTTTAGCTCAAGGGCGCGACGCAAACTTTCTAATGCCAGATCAGCGATGCCTTGTAAAGCGTAGCAGCAGGCCCGATTGTAGAGTGTGCTGGAGCAGTTAGGACGTAGCTCCAGAGCGCGATTGTAACTTGTGATCGCGGCCTCAAATTCTCCCATTTGGTAAAGCGCATTGCCTCGGTTAGCCCAGGCTTCTTCAAAATTGGGACAATATTCGAGGGCTTTGTCGTAGCTGGCGATGACTTTTTCTAGCTGGTTGATTTGGCGGAGTGCTAAAGCGCGGTTGTACCAGGCCCAGTGATAATCGGGTTTAAACTCAAGGGCACGGTCATAACTGTTGATTGCCGCTTCGTAGTTGCCTAGATTGCGTTGAGCAATCCCTCGGTTGTACCAGGCCCAAGCATAATCAGGCGAATACTTAATGGCCTGATCGTAACTGGCGATCGCTTCTTCATAACAATGCAAATCATCCAGCGCACTGCCGCGATTGTTCCATGCTTCTGGAAACCCAGGCTCAAGCTCAAGGGCGCGGTCATAGCTTGCGATCGCGGCTTTATAGTCGCCCAGATGGTAAAAAGCATTGCCCCGGTTATACCAGGCATCTGCAAAATCGGGCTGAAGCGTCAGCAAGTAGTCGTAGCAGTCGATTGCACGACGATATTCTTTTTGCTTGTTGAGTAGCAGTCCTTTTTGAAAGAAGAAGACAACTTCCATGTCTTGGGCGTAATTCATAGGGCTTGGGTATGACTGTGATGATGAGAGGGTTAGACAGAGGAGAAGCACTGTTACTTCATTCGCAGGTCAATTCTTTTGTTCAGATGAATCCTAAGAATGAAGCGGGGCAATTTGGTTCCGATCTGTATAGGCTTTGATACTGCGATCGTGGCTTCTTTTCCAGATAGGATTAGTTTCCCCGAAACATATGCCATTTGACAGTTGTGCCTTTGCTGAATTGGCAGTGAAATTGAAAAAGTAAATTGGTTAAATTTCCGAAATAATGCGGATTTAATTCGACTAGAGCCTATTTAATAGAGCTGTTAAGTAACTAACATCGAGTTTCTACGGTTTGAGTTGCCTGTTGAAGGTTATTTAACAGTTGATCGAGTCGAAAGTCGGCTTTTGCTAACGCTCTTTGCAATGTTGGATTCAGCGCCATCGCTCGGTTAAGGTAATTACGAGCCAGGTCGGTTTTGTTTTGGAGAGCATAGCAGCGGGCTTTGCTGTAAAGCGCCGCCGAGTCGTTTGGATTTAACTCTAAAGAGCGGTCGAAACTGACGATCGCATCTTGCAATCGTTCAAGCCGACTTAAGATGATACCCCGATGATTCCAGGCGTAATAACACGTAGGCTTGATGGTGACGGCTTGCTCAACCGCTGCCAACGCTTCTGGGTAATGACCCAGATAAAAAAGACTTCGGCTGTAGTTATACCAGGCTTTGTAATCTTTTGGCGTCAGTTGAATCACCCGTTCAAAACAGGGTAATGCTTCTTGATAACGTTGTAAATTTGCCAGAGCGCTGCCCCGGTTATACCAGGCTTTATAGTCAGACGAGTCGAGCTTCAGCGTTCGCTCAAAGTAAGGTAAGGCTTCGGCATATTGCCCTAGTTTGGCCAGCGCAACCCCCTTGCCATGCCATGCCAAACTGTATTCAGGATTGACCTTAATCGCTTGCTCAAAACTCGCGATCGCTTCCCGATAACGCTTTAACTGCTCTAGGGCGTAGCCTCGGTAGCTCCAGACTTCAAACAAGTCTGGTTGGGCAGCAATCACCTTGTCATATCGTGCGATCGCAGCCTCATAATGCCCAAGGCCGTAAAGAACATTGCCATGGGTATACCATGCAGCCGAATCAAGGCTATGCTCCATAGATTTCGCCAGGAAGTGTGTGAGAGGTTATATCTCTAGAGTTGACAAAATTGAGGTGAATCATCCCAAAGATTGCTTAAAGCCAACTAGCCAAATGATGAAGAGATGAGTAAGTTGGCCTGCATCTTATGCCTCAGAGGATGAAGACGGCGCTTCAGAATCTGGGGTTGGTTGATGAGATTGATGTTTGCGCTGTTGAATAAATTGCTTTAGGGAAACTTGACGATTAGCCATAAATCGATTCCAGAAGCCAGGTAATAAGCCATCCATCGTCTTGGCGATTGACCAGACTTCAAGCGCCATCAAGTTATAGAGTGAGCGATCGGAGTGGCGCAGCGTTTCAAGCCACTGATCAATATCCATGTTGGATAACAAATCATTTAACTCCTCTTCCGTAAAGGGCGAAGAGGGCTGACTAAACTCGCGTTTCATGACAGGGAATTTTCAGGAACTGTGACTTCATCTTGCCCCAGTTACACCAGAAGTTGCTCAGTCGCAAGGCATTGGTTAATAGAAGCTTGACAAAGACAAGGAAAATTGAGGAAGAAGTGAATAACTTCTTCCCCTGAGATGATTGGCAAAGGGGCGACTAGCGCACCGAAAAGGCTTCGTTAAAGCGACGTGTGATCGGCTCAGTCATGAAACTCAGCACTGATTTTTTGCGAGTCACAATTTCAGCAGAAGCCACCATCCCCGGGGTAATGTCAACGGGCTGACCTTTGACATTGATGGTTGATTGCTTCAGCAAGATGCGAGTCGGAAAGACAGGCCCCAAATCTTTGTCAGCGATCGCGTTTGGGCTGACTTGCAGCACCTCGCCATCAATGATGCCAAACTCCTGGTAGGGGAAGCTTGCCATCTTAACTTTGGCTCGCATGCCCTTGCTAATAAAACCAATATCGCGGTTGAGTACCTTGACTTCAAGCACTAACTTCTCGTCTTTCGGCACAATCGACAGTAACTCTTCGCCCGTCTGTACAGGGCCTCTCGTCGCCTTGACGCTGTAAACGGTGCCATCGAAGGGGGCTTCAACGGTGTTGCGATCGTTTTGCAACTTTGCTGTTTTGAGCTGCCCGCTCAGGTTCGTGTATTCTTCTTTGCGGCGGGTCAGGTTGGTTAAAATTTCGCTTTGCCGTTGCGCGGTGAGGCTATTGGCTTTACTGGCTGCTGATCGATAAGCATCTTCGGCCTGACGAATGCGAGAGCGCTGAGCATCGACTTCCTTTTCAATTGAAAGCACTTGGTCTTCGGCTTGCGTCACCTGACTGCTCGCTTGAATCACCTGTTGTTGGGCCTGGTTATAGTCCAACCGGGGGACGATGCTTTGCTCAACTAGCCCACGTAAACTTTCTTCTCGTTCTTGTGCTTTGACCAAAATTTCTCGTGTCTTTTGCAAGCTAATTTGGGCGTTCTTCAGGTTGCCCTCAAAACGAGCCAAACGATCTCTTGCTTCACTGGCAATTGCAAGCTGGCGATTGGCTTCAGCGATCGCAGCGGCTCGCTCAGTTTGATACTGGTTGAGGCGAGCAACTAAGAGTTGATTTTGTAACGGTGCTGCTGACGTGCGATCGCCCCGGTTTTCTGCCTCAAGTCGAGCGATATCTTGTTGCATAATCCGAGCATTGTCTTGCAGCCGTTTTACCTCAGATTCTGCCTCGGCTGGGTCAAGCAGAACAAGAACTTGCCCTTTTTTAACAACATCGCCATCTTTGACATTGATCGTTTGGATTGAGCCAGGGTTGAGTGCCCGCACAGGCCGCACCTGGGTTGAAGGGATGACTTCACCGTTGGTAATTGCAACTTCATCGATTTTGCTAAAGTGCGCCCACAACAAGGTGCCAAAGACAAGCACACTAATACCTCCGGCTAGCAGCCGTGTATAAAGGGGGGGCAGTTCTTGTACTGCCTTACCTAATTCATACGATAGGGACTCTTGTGGGTTTGCCAGTCGTTGACGAACTTGACGAGACTGGGCAGGACTGGAAGAGATAGAAACTTTCATGGCAAACCTATACCCATTGCAGATGAACTAACCGCAAACTACGCCTAATCTGGCAGTAAATCGGATAAAGCATCGACCTCTATTCATGAATTTTAATAGTTTTACAAACTAGAAAAACCCTTGAAAGAGTCGGACTTTGAGCTTTGCTGAGTGATTGTACTTAGACTCGATTATTACTTGAGTCGCAGTAAGATGACCCTATCTTAATTTAAGCTTCCATCTTTCTTCTTGTGTTTTCCCTACTTCGACCTATCGTTCATTTGATTCAACCATTCCTGGTGCCAATTTGCTTCGTGTCTGCGTGGGCTTTAGTAGGCATCGTGGTATGGAGTCTATGGTCTGGCTGCCGTGATGTAGTGAAAGGAAGCCAACGACTTCATAAAATACCCTGTTCAGATTGTCAGTACTTCACTGATAGCCATTTACTGAAGTGTACGCTGCATCCTTACCGCGCTTTAACCGAAGACGCGATCGATTGTGCCGATTACAAATCTACTACGCTAAAGGCTCCTTCAGAATCCTTCGTAGGTAGACAATAAATGCTGATTCGACGGTTGAATGACTGTGAAGAATTTGTAGCAGGAGACGGAAGCCTGCTACGAGAACTGTTGCATCCTGATAAGCAAGCGATCGCCCTGCGTTATAGTCTGGCTCAAGCTGTCGTGCTGCCTGGTCAAACCTGCTTGCCTCACGCCCTAAAAACCTCTGAGGTGTACTACATCTTGGCGGGTGAAGGTGAAATGCACATCGACGACGAGGTGCAAAAAGTTACTCCTGGCGATGCGATCTACATTCCGCCACAAGCGCGCCAGTTCATTCACAATAGCGGCACAGAGCCACTGGTGTTTATTTGCATCGTCGATCCAGCCTGGCGAGTCGAAGATGAAATCATTTATTTCGACCAATAAAAAACAGAGACACCTGACGGGCATCCCTGCTTTCAAGAGTTGCAGCTTGACGTTACCTTAATCAGGGTTGATCTCTGGGTGGTGATTGGGAAGCTGCTCAGCCTCAGGGCAATCGTCTGAGACGGCTGGCTCGACATTGCCTTTTGGCACAGAGGCAAGCTTTTGAGTTACAGCTCCAATGCTTTCTAGCCGCACCATTTCTTCCCAAGAACACGTCTCGTCATCCTCTTCGGTTTCATATCGTAAGGTCACTAAATCCCCTTCAATGTCGAGGATGCGTGCCCGCTCAATCCAGCGTTGCTGGTCGCGTAAAAAGATCCAGACTTCTCGTCCGTCGCAGCAGAGTTGATAGATCTTGCGGTGTAGCATGGGTTATCTCCTATGAGAAATCTGTCGCGAAAGCCGGTGACAAACACCGTGAAATCAAGCCCTATAAGTCGAAAGCGCCCTGCTTCAATTGGGAAGCGGGGTAACTAGGGGAAAGATTGAGTAACGACGCAGCATTTTGACCTCCATCAAAAACCTGGGAAGCAAATGCACAGGGGAAAGACAAGCGTCGTACAAATAGCTGAAGAAAAATGCGAGTGGGAAAAAAGTATTTGGCGGGTGCCATCAATCTAAATTGCATTTCGTATGGAATAGAGAGTTGCCTTGACCGGGGCGTTTTATTTTTTGAAGTGAGGTAGGCGTTTGGGCGAGGCGATTAACTGGTCATGCAGGCAAGAAGAAGGCGAAATTAGCTGAATAAGCTGGTTCATTATTCCTATGGCTCTCTACTGGCAGCAGTACACAATCTTTTTTCCATTGAAGCCTGGAAAATTTGACTTCTTAAGTATGGAATTGTACCACTATTCTAACTAGGCTTCAGGTCACTTGGTGGTACAAGGCGATCGCACAATTTGGTGGCAGCCGCTCAAAGAACGATAGGATGAGGGTTCTATCTGTTGAAATAAGGCGAGATTTTTCTCATGCGATTGCAATTGTCTACCTGGCAAGAAGTCGAAACGTATCTTCAACAATCGCAAGGTATCATTCTACCGATTGGGTCAACCGAGCAACATGGCCCAACCGGTTTAATTGGAACGGATGCCATTTGTGCGGAGGCGATCGCTCTGAAGGTGGGGGAAGCCACAAATGCCTTAGTTGCGCCCACGATTAATGTCGGCATGGCCCTGCATCACACAGCTTTTCCCGGTAGCATGAGCCTGCGTCCCAGCACGATGATTTTAGTAATTCGCGATTACCTTACCTGTTTAGCGCGATCGGGTTTTACGCGTTTCTTCTTTATCAATGGGCATGGCGGCAATGTTGCGACGTTAAAGGCAGCATTTTCGGAGTTATATGCCACGTTGGATGACCTCGGTCTGCCCCATGCGAGTCAGGTGCGATGCCAGGTGAGCAATTGGTACATGGCGCGCTCGGTATATCAGCTTGCGAAGGAGTTGTACGGTGATGAAGAAGGCTCGCATGCAACACCCAGCGAAGTGGCGCTAACGCAGTATGTCTATCCTGAGGCGATTAAGCACGTTCCGTTAACGGCTCCGGTTGTTAAAGACCATCGGATTTACGGGGCTGAAGATTTCCGCAACCGCTACCCTGACGGACGAATGGGGTCAAATCCGGCGTTGGCAACCCCTGAACACGGCCAGCAATTTTTAGAACGCGCAACGAAAGAGTTGAGTGCGGCTTATTTAGAGTTTTTGGCAAGTGACTGAGGATTTGCTCAGCAATTCTCGATATGAGAATGATTCTCATAAAAACGTCCGGTTTTAACGTTTATGAATGGCTGAAACCCGCATTCTGCCGTTTATAACATTGAGTGC
>Ga0209172_10002340_pt1 | contig 33974 bp, 28 predicted proteins | sample LarsenN4metaG_FD_184113 | JGI IMG/M metagenome (GOLD analysis project Ga0209172, IMG submission 184113) | Hot spring sediment bacterial and archeal communities from British Columbia, Canada, to study Microbial Dark Matter (Phase II) - Larsen... ... | reverse complement strand
GTGGACGGCGTGCTGACCGACGGCCGGCTGTACTGCGGCCCGGCCGACGAGCCGCAGCGCGCTTTCCACATCCACGACGGTCTGGCGATCGAATGGTTCCAGCGCCTGAGCGGCCCGGTCGTGCTCATCACCGCCAAGCGGTCGCAGGCCGTGCAGCAGCGGGCCGAAGAGCTGGGCGTGCGGCACGTCGTTCAGGGCAGCCGCGACAAGCTGGCCGACATCCTGCGCACGCTCGCGACGCTCGGCCTGACGCTGGAGCAAGCCGCCGTTATGGGCGATGATTTGCCGGACCTGCCGGCCATGACGCGCTGCGGCTACCCGCTGGCGCCGGCGGACGCGGTCGCGGAGGTGAAAGCTGCGGCGCGGTATGTGACTGAGCGCGGCGGCGGCCACGGCGCCGTGCGTGAGGCGATCGAGCACCTGCTGCGTGCAAGCGGCCGGTGGGACGAGGTCATACGGCACTACCGCGACGGCGGTACGACGTCCTGAGACGGGAAGTAGAGCGGCCGCGCCCCCCCCGTGGCGGCTATAGGTTGAGCGGTCGTCAGTGGACCGCGAGCAAGACAGACTGAGAGGTGCGCGGCATGGTTCGAAACACGATCCTGATGCTCGCGACCGCCGGCACGCTCGTGCTGCTGTTCGTCGGCTACTGGTTGCTGACGTACGTGCCGACCCAGCGACCTGCTGACGAGCGGGTGCTGGCGGAGCTGCCGCAGGCCCAGCCGGTCGCTGACGAGGAGGTGCTGCGGATCGAGGGACCGGAGCTTGCAGCCCACGTCACGTCGGGCGAGCAGATGACGCTGACGCTGTTCGAGCCGGGCACCGGCCGCGCAACCGACCGCATCCGCTACCGCAACATCCGCAAGGTGCCCGGCAGCGACAACGACATCCAGCTCGCCGAGCCGGAATGGACCCGCCTGCTGCCCGGCGGGATGGTCGCGACCGTCACCGCCGAGCGGGCGCAGTTCTCGGTCGAGCGGGTCGAGTCGCAGACCCTGCGGCCGCGCTACGGGTGGTTTGAAGGCGGCGTGCGGCTGCTGATCGACCGCAACGCCGGTGCGGGCGCCGTGCCGGCCGACGAGCGGCCGGCGGACCTCGTCACGGTCGAGATGGACCGGCTCGACTTCGATCTGGAGTTGGGCGAGCTCAAGACGCGCGGCGCCATCAGGATCAACGGCCGCGAGTTCGAGTTGAGCGGCGCCGGGCTCGCGCTGCTCTGGAACCAGGCCGACAACCGCATCGAGCGGCTGGACATGCCCGCCGGCGGCGAGCTGGCCTTCGACCCGCGCGGCAGGTGGCTGACGGGGCTGGCGCCGCCCGCCGATGACGGTGTGCAGCGATCCGGCGTGGCACGGCCGCCCCCGGCTGTGTCCGGCCCCGCCGGCGACCCCAAGCGCGGACCGACGTCGCGCCGCCCGCAGACGTCCGGCGCCTATGTCTGCACGCTGTCCGGCGGCGTGACCGTGGATCAGCAGCGCGGCGACCAGCGGCAGGGCGGCCTGACCGCCGACGGGCTGTCGCTGCTGTTTGATCTCGCCCGAACGGAACCGGCTGGGCCTGTGGCATCGCAGCCGTCGGACACAGCAACCGCGGACCAAGCCGCCGCTACTGGCCCGGCGGCTGCGACGGCCGACCGCGAGCGCGTGCTGGTGCGCTGGGAAGGCGCGCTGGCCATGCGACCGGCGGCGCCGGCGGCCGGCGGCAGCAGACGGCGAACGGTCAGCGCGACCGGCAAGACCGTGCGGCTGATGGCCGGTGAGCGCACGATCGAGTGCGGCGAGCTGGTCTACGACAGTCCGGACGAGCGATTGTGGCTGCGGCCCGACGCCCGCGGGTTCGTTGAGCTGACCGACCCGCGGCTGCGGGTGCGCACGGCCGCGGCGTACGTGGACCGCAAGCGCGGCATAGTCAAGCTGGTGGGTCCGGTCGAGCTGGAGCAGGCCGGCTCGCCGGATGAGACCATGCGGATCGCGTGCGACCTGTGGGCCGAGCTGCGGCTGAGCGAAGCGAGGTCGGACGTGGACGCCGCCGCGCCGGACGTGTTCAGCGAAGGCGAGCTGGAATCGGCGTTGTTTGTCGGCGACGTGCGGGTTCGCATCGGGCCGCAGCGCCTGGCCGCGCAACGGCTGGAGACCTTCTTCCGCCCGCCACAGGCCAACGAGCCGCTCAAAGCTCGGCTGCAACGCGCCGTCGCAGCCGGCGACGTGCGTCTGAGCGGTGGCGACGATGACGGCGAACCGGCCGCGTGGAGTGTGCTGCGCGCGCACGTCAGCCATGCGGCGAGCTACATCATCGGCCGCCGCGCGGCCGCCGCGCCGCGGCCGCAGGCGTTGACGTGTGAGTGGCTGGATCTGGGATTCGTGGCCGGCGAGGATGGCCGCGTCCAGCCGCGCGACGTCAGCGCCATCGGTGAGGTGGACCTGGCCGATCCGCGGCGGCAGGTCGCCGCCCGCGGCGAGCGACTGCGGGCGGCGCTGGCGGCGGGGAACCAGCTTGAGCGTGCGACCATTGTCGGCAGCGAGCGGCAGCCCGCGCTGCTGCACGCCTACCCGTACACCGTCCGTGGGCGGCAGATCGAGCTGGACGAGCCGGCCCAGACGCTGCACGTGGACGGCCGCTCGCGGCTGAGCTTCCCGGCCACGCGCAGCCTGCAGGGCGAGCAGCGCCGCCGGGCCGTGCCCGTGGTCGTGACGGCGGACCAGACGCTGCACATTGACGGCCGGGCCGAACCGGAGAGCCTGCTGAGCGCGGTCAACCTGGTCGGCAACGTGCTGGCCCGCTCCGGCGACGAGCGCCTGCGGGCGGAGACGATGACGCTGCTGCTGGAGGAGGTGACCGTCCCGCGGCCGCCGCCGGGGCCGCTGGCCGGCGTGCAGCAATTCTTGCGCGACCTGCGTCGGCAGGGGCGGCCGGGCGACCAGGCGGCGGGGAGCGCGGGCGTCTCGCCCGCAGAGCTGGCCGGGCTGGGCACGTCGCAGGCCGGCCGGCGCGTGCGCCGCGAGCCGGTCAAGCTGCTGGCGCACAACGCCCTGGCCGAGCGCGAGCGGCGCATCAAAGGCGACCCGCAGCCGCTGATCCTCCAGAACCTCAGCGCGCCCGAGATGGAGGTGGACATCCGCGCCCGGCGCATCCGCACGCTGGGCGAGACGATTCTGCTGATGGTCAACCGCCAGCTTGAGCCGGCCTCGCCCGCCGACGCCGAGGCGATCGGCCTGCCGTCGGCCCTGATGTCCAGCGGTCCGAGCCAGACGGCGCTGCGCTGCGAGCGCTCCATGCTGTACGTGCTGGGCGAGGACGGCCCGCAGCGCCGCGACACGGTGTTCTTCGAGAGCGGCGTGCTCTTCCGGCACGTGACCGGGCGCGAGATCGTCAAGCTGGAGGAGCTGTTGCCCGACCTGGCCCGCGACCCGCAGCGCCTGAGCCAGCTCAAGACCCGCAACACCGGCCTGCAATGCGACCGGCTGGAGGCGATGTTCACGTTCGCCGAACCCCGGGCCGACCGCTACGGGCAGCAGCGCTCCGCTCCGCGGCTGACGTGGCTGAATGCGACCGGCAACGCGCACCTGCGCGACCAGCAGGAGACGCTGTCGCGCGAGGTGTACGCACACCAGTTGGAATTCGACCGCGCCGGGGGCTTCGTACGCGTGCTGGGCCTGCCGCAGCCGAAGATCGACGCCCGCATCTACCAGGAGGACGCCCGCACCGGCCGCTACAGCACGCCGGCCGTCGGCCCCGAGATCGTCATCGACCTGAAGACGAACGCGGTCCGCACCGGCCCGCTTGCCGGCGAGATCGCCAGGTAACAACCCGCAGCGTCGACCCCCGCGGCCGCGTAGCGTCGGCCCCCGGTGGTCGCGTAGCGTCGGCCGCCCGTGGCCGACGTAACTGCTGAGCAGACCCACGGTCGGCACCGGGGGCGCTGAACCCGGCCTGCAGGTGCAGGTCGGTGACTATGGGCTCGCGCGGCCACGGCGGGACCGAGTCCGGCTGCTACATGGCGGGCAAGATGCCCGCCCCTGGCGCGCATCGTTGGATTACTCGCGTGGTAGCCAAAGGAGTTGTTCGATGAAGAAGGAAAAAGACGCATTAGCGGCCGCTAATGCGTATCACGCAGCCGCCGCGTGGTGCGCCCACCACGGGGTGGCGGGACGGCCCGGGGACCCGCTCCCGTTTGGGCTGTCGGGCAAGGTCTGGCGGGAGATAAACGACGAACCCGCCCCTTTTACCCGTCGGCGTTCGGAACGCGGTGTCCTTGAGGGTTGCCGTCGGATTGCCGTCGCGGTCGGATCGTCGCGGTCGGAGACCGCTCCTACGGCCGCGCGAGGCGGGGCGGAGCCTGGCCGCTGCACCGCGGGCAAGATGCCCGCCCTACCCGTCGGCACGCTTCACATTCGCTCGATGGTCTCGATGCCCAGCAGCCCCAGACCCAGCCGCAGCGTTCGCGCCGTCAGGTCGCACAGCCGCAGGCGGCTGCGGCGGGTCGCCTCGTCGGGCGCGTCCAGCACCGGGCACGCCTCGTAGAAGCGCATGAAGTCGGCCGCCAGGTCGTACAGGTAGCCGCAGAGAATGTGCGGCAGCAGCTCGCCCGCTACCGCGTCGATCGCCTCGCGCAACCGCGCCAGCCGCAGCGCCAGGGCGCGCTCCGTCGGATCGCGCAGAACGATCGGCGCCACGTCACCGAGGAGGGTAGACCTCTGGTCTGCCCCGGCGGGTGGCAGGGTGGAGCCTTCTCCAACCGCTGCGCTGGACAAAGCAGAGCTCCGTCCTCCGCTCGCCTTGCGGTAGATGGAGCGGATGCGGGCGTAGGCGTACAGCAGGTACGGGGCCGTATTCCCCTGCAGCGCCAGCATGCTGTCCCAACTGAAGACGTAGTCGCTGTTGCGATCGCGCGCCAGGTCGGCGTACTTGACGGCGCCGATGCCGATGCGGCGTGCGATCTCGCGTTTCTCGTCCACGCTGAACGAGGCGCGGTAGTCAGCGTCCTCTGCGGCCAGCTTCTCCTCCAGCAGCCTGGCGGCGCGCGCTTCCGCTTCGTCCAGCAGTTCCGCCAGCTTGACTGCCCCGCCGGTGCGCGTGCGCAGCAGCTTGCGGTCCTCGCCCAGCACCTGGCCGAAGCTGACATGCTCCAGCTTCACGCCAGGGCCGGCCCAGCCGGCCGCCCGGCCGGCGGCGAACAGCATCGCAAAGTGCAGCTTCTGGGGCGCCCCGGTGACGTAGATCAGGCGGTTCCCGCCGCAGAGGCCGTCCGGGAACCGGATTTCCTTCAGCCGGTAGCGCATCGCCGCCAGGTCGGTCGTGCCGTACAGGTACGCTCCGTCCGACTTGCGGATGAGCAGCGGCAGCTCCTTGCCCGCGCGGTCGCGGAAGCGCGGCTGGCCGCGCCCGTCGTAGAAGAACAGGCACACCGCCCCCTGGTCGTCGCGCAGCTCGACCCAGCCGTCCGGCGGCGCCGGCCGCGAGCGATCGCGCGGCGGCAGCTTCTCGCGCAGTTCTGTGAGTACCGGGCCGAGCCGGTCGCTTTCGTACTGATAGAAGCTCTCGCCGCAGGCGTCCTCCGGGCGGAGCAGAACGCCGAGGCGATCGTAGATCCCCTGACAGTACCGCAGCGAGATCTGGCGGGCGCGTTTCCAGGCCTGCCGCTCGGGCTCGTTGGCCGGGCCGCCCTGCTGGAGCATGCGCGTGACCTTGCGCGGGATGTCGGCCAGCTTCTCCGATGTGCCGTCACGGTTGGTCACGCTCCAGCCGCGCGGCTCAGCGACCTCGCACAACTTCTGCACGAAACGGTAGCCGAGCTCGAGCTGGTCTAGCGTCACGTCCAGCTCGGCGAAGCGGTCCAGCTCCTCGTTGCGCAGGTCTTCGCTCCATTCGCGGCAGATGTCGCGGCCGAGCTGTTCGAGCGCGTCCGCCGTCAGGTGCGGCGCGCCCAGCTTGGCCAGCCGGGCTGCGACATCGGCCTCGCGCTCGCCGCGGCGGATGCGCGACTCGATGTACCACAGGCCGGCGACCACCATGCCGATGGCCGTGCCCCAGTCGCCGACGTGGTTCTGGCGGATTACCTCGTGGCCGAGGAAACGCAGCACCCGCGCCAGCACGTCGCCGATGATCGTGCTCCGCACGTGGCCAACGTGCATCTCCTTGGCGATGTTGGGCGAGGAGTAGTCGACGACGACGCGCTGCGGCGTCGCAATCGTGGGAATGCCGACGCGATCGCCTTCGCTCACGCTGGCCTTCGCGCCTTCACTTGCGGCTGACTCCTGAACCCCGAACCCTGACCCCTCAATCCGCCCGAGGTACTCGGCCAGGAACCTGGCCGACAGCCGGATATTGATGAAGCCCGGGCCGGCCCTCTCCAGCGGGTCCGCCACGTCGGCCAGCTCGACCGCGTTCGCGATCCGCTGGGCCAGCTCGCGCGGCTTGGCGCCCAGCGATTTGGCCAGCCCCATGGCGGCGTTGCACTGATAGTCGCCGAACCGCGGGTCGCCGGCGGGGCGGATTTGCGGGTCGACCGCGTCGACCGGCTGGCCGGTGACGCGCGCGATCGCGGCCGCAAACCGCCGCCGCAGGAGGTCGATCACGCTGTCGGGCGTCATGCCACGAGGCTACGTCCGCGCCGGCGTGCACGCAACGTTGGGCGCCGACCCGGGCCGGTCGAGAGCGGGGCGTGCCATCGGGTGGCTCAGTTTGGACGGTTTGGGTTCCGCTGGCAGCTTGCTGCCCGTGCGGACGGGCGGACAAGTCGCCCGTGGCATCCGAACTGACCCGCTACCCGATCGGGCCGGGCAGTTGCGTTTTGCGGCCCGCCCGAAATAATGTTCGGTCTGACTCCTGACGGCGCGAGGCCATCCATGGCAGACTTCGAAACGTCCGACCAGCCGACGCCCTTCAACCGAACGCGCTTCATCAGCTTCCTGGTGGATGCCGGCGGCTGGGCCGTTTCGCTGGCCGCGGTGGCCTGGGCGCTGGCGCGCTTCTGGGTGCTCAGCCGCGGCGGCGGCGTCGAGCTGTACGGCGTGGTCGCGACCGTAGCCGTGCTGCTGGCCGGGCTCGGCTCGGCCGCGCTGCTGTGGGGCGTGGCGGAGATGGTGCGGCGCGTCGACGGGCTGCAACAATCGCTGGAGCGCGGCAGCGAGAGCCCCGCGCCGCCCGCCGGCGGCGCCCCCGTGCGGGCGGCCGAAAGCACGCCGACGGAGACGGCCCGCCGGCTGGACGATCTGGTGGGGCTGATGCGCGAAGTGCGGGACATCTCGCTGCTAAGCGATGAGCAGCGGCGGCTGCGGGTGGAGGCGCAGGGGCGGGCGATGCTGGCCGAGCTGCAGCGCGAGGTGCCGGTGCTGCTGCGCGAGCACAACTGGATCGAGGCCCGCAGCCGCGTGCAGGAGGCCCGCGAGCGCTTCCCGATGTTCCGCGAGCTGGACGCGCTGGAGCAGCAGATCGAGCTGATGCGCAACCAGGTGGAGGCGCACGACATCGAAGCCGCCGAGCGACAGGTCCGCGACCTGACCGCGCTGGGCGCGTGGGAGCGCGTGGCCGAAGTGATGGAGGAGTTGCTCGAGCGGCACCCCGGCTCGGAGAGAACCCAGGCGCTGGCCCGCGAGGTCCGCGCCCGCCGCCACCTGGCCGAGGCCGAACAACGGGCGCGGCTGATGGCCAAGGCCCAGGAAGCCGTCAATGCCCGCGACTGGCGGACTGCGCTGGACACGGCCCTGGTGGTGATCCAGCGCTATCCCCGCAGCCCGGAAGCGCAGGCGCTGCGGCTGCAGCTCCCCACCCTGCGCGAGAACACGGAGATCAAGGAACGCCAGCAGCTCGAGGCGCAGTTCCGCGACCTGGTGCAGATGCACCGCTACGACGAGGCCCTGCGCGTCGCTCGCACGGTCGTGGATCAGTACCCCAATTCCAAGCAGGCCGCCATCCTGCGCGAACAACTCCCGCGGCTCGAGGAGCGCGTCGCCCTAGGCCAGCGCATCTGAAGCAGTTTCACTGCCGCAGCGCTCGCTGTGCCTTGCGTCGCGAAGCGCCTGGCCGCTTCGGTCCTGGCGATCCAGGCCACGGCTGTCATGGGGCTTTTGGGCCGGGCCGATGTGGACGAGGCGCGACCTGCCGGCCAAGGTCAAGCCCGGCGCCGCGGAGTGCGCCGATGCCTCAGCTCCGCGTGGCGCGTCGGAAGTGATGGTCCATTCTGCTACGCCACGGACGCCGTTGTCCGGCGCCGGGTTGACCGCCGATTTCGTTTGTGCGGCGTCCACCCGCCGCTGGCACGCGGCCGGCGGACGCCCCTGCGCTTACATCGACCTGTCGGCTCGCGAACTTGATGGGTCGCGGACGCCAACCTCGTGTTACGGGCAGATCGACCCGAACCGGGCCAGCATGACGCTCAAGTCCGCCAGGTCGACATCGCCGTCGGCGTCCAGGTCGCCGTCCTCCGGCGAGGCCCCGCTGGCGGTCCCGTAGTGACTCAAGAGGATCGACAGGTCGCCCAGCCCCACCACGCCGTCGGCGTCGAGGTCGGCGGGACAGGGCGGCGGCGGGGGCGGCGGGTCGTTGTAACGCAGCACCAACAGCCCCATCTGCGGGATGGTCAGGAACGTGGACTGCGCGAAGCCGTCGTACGGCCCGCTGGTGGTGTCGACGAAGCCGTTGCCAAGCCCGTTGCCGCCGTAGCGCGTGGCCTGACTGTTGATCAGCTCATACCAGCGGCCGGGCTGCGGGAAGCCGAGCTGATAGCCCGAGTAGTCGCCGTTGCTGAAGTTCGCCACGACCACCAAGTCATTGCCGGCCAGGTCCCAGCGGTGGAACGCGATCACATTCCCCGACTCGTTCAGGTGCGAGACCTGCACCGGCGCGCTGGCCCGCAGGCCGCCATTGGTCTTGCGGACCGCGATGATGTCCCGGAAGTAGCGGAAGATCGGGGCGTAGGTCAGCTTCTTGGACCAGTCGATGCGGTTGGCGCCGCTGGGATTCCCGCCGCCGAAGTCCGTGTCCTCCAGCCACTCGCTGCCCTGGTGGATGATCGGGATGCCGGGCGCGAACATCACCAGCCCGTAGGCCAGCTTGACGCGGCCCCTGGCCCACAGATCATCGTGCGGGAACGTCGGATCGATCGTCTTGACGATCCGCTGGCCGCCGCTGGACGGCCACAGCTCGTCGTGCAGCTCCAGGTAGTTCGTGACATATGTGCCGTTCAGGTACGGCCCGCTGCCGTTGACCATGTTCGCGATCTTCCACATCTCCGGGTCGCCGAAGGCCGCGTCCAGAATCTCCTGCCGCAGGTTGTCGGTGAAGGCGTCGTGCCACTGGCTGTCGAAGCCGGCCCCGCCCAGGCTGGTGGGCCGCGTCACCCACGCGTCGTTGGGGAGCTGCTCGGCGATGGCCACCTTGTCGACCCAGCGGCGGTCGATCCAGTCGTTGAACGCCTGCATCAGGCTCCAGCCGGCGGCCGCCTGGGCCGGGAGGTCCATGAAGGCGGTGGCGTCCATGCGGGCGCCGTCGAAGCGGAACTCGTCCAGCCACGACAGGATGCTGTCGACATAGAAGGCCCGGACTTCCGGCCGGTCGAAGTCGGCCTGCGCCCCCCAGGGCGTATCCACGTACGGGTTGTCGAAGTAGATCTGCGTGCCATCGTAGTACCACAGGAAGTTGTCGGTCGGCGACACGTGGTTCCAGACGATGTCCGGGATCACCGCGATCCCGTGCTGATGCAGCGTATCGACGAGGTACTTCAGGTCGTTGGGCGTGCCGTACTTGCTCTCCGGCGACCAGACCGTGACCGGGTTGTAGCCGGCCGAGAAGTCTCCGGGGAACTCCGCCATCGGCATCAGCTCGACCACGTTGATTCCCAGCTCCGCCAGGTGGTCGGCGTGCACCGCCACGTCGCGATATGTCGCAGGGATCGCCCCGGACGCGACCGGGTCGTTCCGCCCGGCAAACGTCCCCACGTGCAGCTCGTAGAGGATCATCTCGTCGAACGGCGGGGCGGCGAAGTCGGGGCTGGTCCAGACGTGGCCGAAGGGGTTCTCGATCCGCGAGTTGTAGTTGTTGCCCGGGTTCAGCGAGCGCGAGCGCGGGTCGGATTTCCAGATCGCACCGGGCTGGAAGAAGTACTTGTACTGCTGGCGCGGGCGCGCGCTCGGCACGTGGGCGACGAAATACTCGCCCACGCGCGTCATCGGGTTGGCATTCGTCCAGCCGTTGAACTCACCGCGCACCTGGGCCTGCGTGGGCGTGGGCGCCCAGACCTTGAACACCGTGCCGCCGTCGCTGGTGGGCGTCGCCCCCAGCGGCGCGTGTGCGAGCGTGGCGAAGTCGATCAGGAAGCCGCCGTCGAGCGGCGGTTCGTCGGACATGCCGGCGTCGCTGTAGTAGTCGCTGTCGGCGCCGTCGGTCAGCTCGATGTAATAGCGCAACGTGCTCGCCGCGCTGGCCGGCAGATCGGCCCGCCAAACGGCGTACGGCCCGCGGTCGTGGCTGAAGTACGCATCCACCCATTGCGGGCTGACGCCGTCGTCGACGTAGACGCGCGCCGACGTGATATCGAAGCGGTAGACCTGAAACAGCACGCCGAACGCTTCGCCGCCAATCGGGCAGAGCGGACGACGGTCCAGGAACGGCACATGCGAGACGCCGTTCCACTCGACATCGTTGTCGTTGCCGGCAAACAGGAGGAAGAAAAGCCCGAACAGCGCCAGCGTCATGCCTCACTCCGGGACGGCGCCCTCCCCGCGATTATACCGACCAGGTGCCGACGGCCCCCAACCCCCCATCGTCCAAAACGCGGCCTCCGCTCACGGGCATTCCATACCGTAGTTGCTCAGCAGGATGGCCAGGTCGGCCAGGTCGGTGCGGCCGTCGGCGTTGACGTCACCGGGGGTGTCGCCGTCGCCGCCGGTGGAGCCGAAGGACAGCAGCAGCTCCATGAGGTCGCTGGGGCCGACGCTGCGGTCGCCGTCCAGGTCCCCGGTGCAGTCGCAGGCGTCCATGTCGCCGTCGCCGTCGCGGTCCGTGCCGGTGGACCAGATCACTGAGTCGTCGCCCGGCGTATTCGCGCGATGCCCGGCATACGTCGCCATGAGGCGCGTGCCGCGGGCCGTGATCTGGTTGTAGTCGCCAAGGAAAGGCAAGCCAGTGGGCAGCCCGAAGTCCACCGCAGGTTCCTGCGGGTTCGGCTCGGGCGCGAGGAACTCGTTCTGGCGGGCGGGTTCCTGGAAGTTCAGCAGGATCGGCGTCGCGGACGCGTGGAACACGTCATACTTCGGGTCGACAAAGCCGTCTAGCTGGTCGCCGGTGCTCGCCGTATTGTAGTCTCGGTCGTCGTACCAGAAGATGTGAATCAGCCCCGCCCCGTTGACCGTCGAGAACGTTACCGTCCCGTCCGGCTGGTCCTTTCCGACCAGGCCTCGGATTTTGGTCCCCGCGCGATACAGCACGTACACGTGTCCGTCCGCGCCCGCCGCGGCCCAGAACGCCTCCCGGCCGGGGACGAGCGTGCCGTCAGCGAACTGGGCCGCGCCGCCGACCCACGTGTTCCCGCCGTCACTGGAGCGCCGGTAGCTGAATGTGCGGGTCACGGGGAAAGTGGTGCGGGCCAGATTCACCACCATGTAGTACTCTTGGCCCGTAGGCAACAAGTCGCCGGCGACAAGCACAGGCTTGTCATAGAGCGCCCCGCCGAGGTCGTTGCGGGCTGTCCCGATCACTTCCCAGGGTGTCCACTGGCCCGTGACGACATCGAACCTGGATTTCACGACCGACTCGTGCCCGGCGTGCATCGCGGTCGCAATGAACTCGCTCCACACCGGGCCGGTGACGACCATCGGATCGACCAGGCCAGCCTGGATCTCAAATTCAGCATCCGGCAGCACGCCTTCCGTCCAGTTGGGCGCACCGCTTGCGTTACCAACGGCGTATCCGATCCGAAGGCCCGACGTCCGGAACACGGTCATGGCGTGCACGACATTGAGAGCGACGGACGTCTCGGCCATGGCGTCCCCAGCCGCGATGCCGCTCGCCGCAACCTCCCGCGCCTCGATCTGCACCGTCTGCGCCTGGACGGTCGCGCTAGCGACCAGCCCCCCCCCTAACTAACACAACAATCAGAAAGTGCGTGCGTCTCATGGTGTGCCCTCCATTCGCGATGCCTCCAGGACGTGCGCCCGCGGCCCCTCGCCGGGGCTATGGGAAGCCTAACCCGGCCTGAGGCGGAAGTCAAAGCGGAAACGGATTTCGCCCCGAGTCAGGCAAAACACCTGAGGCGCGTCGCGCCCGCGCCCGTCGCCGGCACGGCGACGGGTTGGGCCGCGATTCGCCTCCCGATCCGTAACTGCGGCTCTTCAAAGTCCTCGGCCGACACCTGTCCCTATGGCACGCCGGGGATCGACACCGTAACCACTTGCGTGCCGGGGGCGGAGTTCGGATCGGTGAAGTCGAGCACCTCCGACACGCCGCTGAACAGCGCCAGGTTGTCAGCGCAGGCCAGACCGGGCAAACCCTGGTTGGAGCCGTAGGCCGCCCGCCCGAAGCACACACCGTCCAGGCTGTCCTGGCCGTTGTTCGAGATGTAGGCGAAGAACGACACGTTGCGGGCCGTCTGCCCGGTCAGCCCGAGCAGCGAGCGCGGGATCGCGACCTCATAGCCGGTCGTGGCCGTCTCCGGGTCCGCCGGATCGGCGCAGGGCTGGTTGGGGTCCCAAGCCCGCACCCCCGCCCCGTTCGTGTTGTTGATCGCGATCCGCACGCCGTGCACGGGCGTCCCGGTCAGGTTTCCGCTGGCGTCGCCGACGGCGGCGATGCCCAGCGACACGTTGGCCAGCGTGTTGAGGTTGGTCAGGTCGGAGGCGAAGACGAGCTGGCTGGTGCTCTGGCCGGGGAAGATGCCGACCGAGATCAGCAGCGCGTATTCCGGCGCCAGTCCGGTCTCCAGCACGGTGTCGTTGTAGATGCGGATCAGCGTCGGCACGCTGCCCGGACAGCCGCCGCCCGGCTCCGTGTTGAGCACGTTCGACCCGCCGGCGTCCGTGTCGATGAAGATCGTCAGCGCGTTGTTGTCGGCGATGTTGCCGGGGATGCCGAGGTAGACGTTGTCGTTGTCCGAGTCGATGAAGAACAGGTTCAGCTCGTTGAAGTTGTCGCCGAAGCGGGTGTTGGTGTCCTGCTCGGCGACCGGGGCGACGCCCCAGACGGCCTGGGTGATGTTGGCGCCGTCAATGGTCTGCGTGGCCGCGACGACCAGGCCGGCCGCCAGCAGCCCGCTCAGCGTGACAAGGATGATTCTTGCTTTCATGAGTTAGCTCTCCGCGGGAGAACGCCTAGTTGCAGTCCGTGCCCCAGTCCGACAGTAGAAGCGCCAGGTCTTCCAGCTCGAAGGGGTTGCCCCAGCCCGCCAGCAGAATGGCCAGGTCGCCCAGGTCGACCAAGCAGTCCCCGTTCAGATCCGACCGGGCGCAGCGACCCTGCGGGTCGTTCGGGCAGCCGCCCACGACCGTGTAGCACACAAACTGGTCGCCGAACGCGACCGTGTCGTTGCCCAGATCGACCGGCGGAAAGCCCAGGTTGCTGAACGTGGTCCTGGCCGGGTTCGAGTCGGTCGGCAGGAGCTGGTTGCTCATGAAGCCGTTGGGGCTGCTGACCAGCGCCATGAGGCAGACCTCGTCGCCCACACCCACCCCTAGCAGGCTCAGCGGGATGGCGAACTCAAATCCCCGCGTCGCCGTCGCTGGATCGTTGGCCGCCTCGCCGGGCGGGAATGCGCCCTCCACGCCGAAGTCGTTGGAGTTGTCGGCTGCGGCGCGAACTCCCAGGCTGGTGCTGCCCAGGAACGCACCCAGCGTTCCGGCCGGCCCGGAGGCGGTCGGATTGCCGGCGGTCATGAGGCCGAGGATCGTGTTGGTGTGGCCGGTGCCGCCGGAGACGGGGTCCAGTTCGGTCCAGTTGACCAGGTAATAGGTGCGGGTCTGCGACCCGATGGGCGAGCCGCCGGTCCAGCCGATGACGAAATCGGGCGCGAAGCCGTCGTCGAAGGCCAGGTTGTTGAGGCCCGGCTCGCCGACGTTCCCGGCCAGGTAGCGCGGCAGGCCGGCCACCGGTACGCCGAAATCCTGTGTACGCAACAGGTTGGCGCCGCTGCCCGGGCCGTCCACGTCGATGAAGATCATCCCGGAGTTGCCGTTGTTCTCCAGGTTGCCGGATAGCCCCAGGTAAAGGTACGTGTCGTCGTTATCGGCGAGGAACTGGTCCAGCTCGCTGCCGAAACCGAACTGGTCGCCGCTGGTGTCGTCGCCAAAACCGGTCTGCCAGCGCTGGCTGGCCAGGAGCTGGCCGTTGGAAAAGTCGGTCGGGATGTTCTGGCCGTCAACGGTCACGCCGGCCCAAGCTGTCAGCGGCAGCAGCAATGGGCAGGCGAGCCCGACGGCTGATCGAGAGACACGAAGAGCCATCGTCTGATCCTCCAAGAAAACGGGACTCAAACGTCAACGCGTCGGGCGGTACGCCGTTCCAGGAATGGGCCTCCGACCCCGCTCAGGTCCAAGATAGCGTTTCGCGGCGCGAACACAAGCGGAAACCGAAGCGCGCGCCGTCGCATTCTCCGCCTCCGCGGCCCCCCCGCGAACCGCGGCCCGAGTCCCCGTAGCCTCGTAGGGCGCTTTGCACGTGGCGTGCCAGACTGAAACCAACAGGATGCGCCCCTCGGCCGCGGTTTCGGCGTGTTTTTTGCCGCTGGATCGCGGGAGCCGGCAGTTATGTGGACTTTCGAGACGCGGAAACGGGGGGTATGATACGGGCCAAGGCGGTGGAGGTGTGCGCGAAACGGCGCACCGGCGGCGGGAGCATCCCCCAGGAGGTTGGTCATGTTGGAGCGGAGGTCTCGCAGCGCATGCGGCGCATTCACGCTGATCGAGCTGCTGGTCGTGGTGGCGATCATCGCGATGCTGATCTCGATCCTGCTGCCGTCGCTTCAGAATGCCCGCCAGCAGGCGCAGCGGACGGTCTGCGGGGCACACCTGCAGCAGATCGGGCTGGCGGTGCGGAGCTGCTTCGCCGACAACCGCGAGTACGGGCCGAGCTGGGACGACGGCGAGGTGACCGCCAACCGTCAGACGGTCATGTACACGTGGGTGGACGTGCTGTTCGACAAGGACTATACGGGCACGGACGAGATTCAGCGTTGTCCGACGGACGAGCATCCGGATCCGCTCACGGAGCAGCGCGCCAGAGACTGGGGCCAGCGCTTCAGCGACAAGCCCGGCAGCGGCGCTGACCTGAAGCCCGGCACGCGCACCAGCTACGCTCTCAGCGCCATCATGCACTACAACTTCCTCAAGGACCGCTACGAGCAGGACCCGGCCCGGCAGGTGTACGCCATCGACGGCTGGTGGGCCTGGTGCGGATCCCTCAACGCGCTGTTGGTGCAGATCGTCGAGGGCTGCGGGGCTACGCCGCCGCTGTACTGGCCGCACAAGGACACCAGCATGGTCGGCTGGCGGCACGGGCAGCGCTTTGAGGCCAATGCGCTCTTCCTGGACGGCCACGTCAGCGTGCTCCAGCCGCCGTTGCAGGTGGACTGCAACGAGTTGCAGAGCGGCAACGGGAAGTTCGACACTGTGCGGGCGTTCACCTGGCTGCCGGGCGAGAAGCCAACCCGCTTCCGCCGCGACCCCTACGAGGGGGAGGTGCCGGAGTGGCGCGGCCGGAAACCGGAATTCGAGCGCGCCCACGAGGCCAACTCCGTCAAGTGGCTCGGCGCGCCCGGCCCCGGCGAGGACAACAACAACTTCCACCCCGAGTCCTACCCGGACGAGCTCAGTGCGCTCTACCGTACGAACACGCGCATTTGGAAGAAGCTCCCGTCGGCGTTCCGCGATCGACGCTGAGCGAGGGTCGCACGTGAAGAACTACATCCTGGTCGGGGTCGCGATCCTGCTGCTGGCCTTCGCCGCCTGGCGGCTGACGGGCCGGCGCAGCGGGAAGCTGAATCTCTCCCGCCCGGTTCTGCAGCCCGCCGTTTGCCTGAACTGCCAGCAGGAGATCGACGTCGAGCGGCCTTTCGGCGAGGCCCCGCCGTACAAGTGCCCGGCCTGCGATCAGCGTACGGCGTGCCCGTGGTGGTACTGCTACGACTGCCATTGGCGGTTCGTGCCGGAGCTGCGAAAGACGGAGGACGGGCGCGTGCGCCCGGAAGGCAACCCGGTCTGCACGCACTGCGGCTGCGCCAACGTGAGCGAGTGGTATCCGGCCAGCGGCACGCAGACGCCCATGGGCGATGCTCCCCTGCCGCACCTGCCGTAACGTGACGCTGCCGCGACGGCCTCGTAGAATGACGACGACCGCCCCACAGATGGGGGCGGCTCAGGGTGGCTTGGATGACCGTCGCCAGCGACACCTTCGGCCGCCCGTTGCGCAGCCTGCGCATCTCCGTCACCGACCGCTGCAACCTCCGCTGCCGCTACTGCATGCCGGAACAGGAATACACCTGGATCCCGCGCAGCGATCTGCTCACTTTCGAGGAGATCGTCCAACTGGTTGACGTCTTCACGCCGCTGGGAGTCCGCAGGCTGCGGCTGACCGGCGGCGAGCCGTTGCTGCGGCGCGATCTGCCCGTGTTGGTCCGCATGCTCGCCGCCCGGCCTGGCGTGGAGGACCTGTCCTTGACGACCAACGGCGTGCTGCTGGCCGGCTGTGCGGCGGAGCTGCGCGCTGCCGGCCTGCAGCGCGTCACGATCAGCCTGGACACGCTGCGGCCGGAGCGTTTCCGGGCGCTGGCGCAGCGCGACGCGTTGGGGAAGGTGCTGGAGGGGGTACGCGCGGCGACGCGGGCCGGGTTCCGGTCGGTCAAGCTGAATGCGGTCGTGATCCGCGGCGTCAACGACGACGAACTGATCGAGCTGCTGGAGTACGCGCGGGGCGTCGGCGCGGAGCTGCGTCTCATCGAATACATGGACGTCGGCGGGGCGACCGGCTGGTCGATGGAGCAGGTGGTCGCGCGGCGCGAGATCCTCGAGCGCCTCGCCGCCCGCTGCGGCAAGCCGCGCGCGCTGGCGGAGAACGGCCCGGCGCCGGCGGAGCGCTTCGCGCTGCCCGATGGTGCGACGTTCGGCATCATCGCCTCCACCACGGCCCCCTTCTGCCATTCGTGCGACCGCAGCCGGCTGACGGCCGACGGAATGTGGTACACGTGCCTTTACGCGCGGCAAGGCCTCGAGCTGCGCCGCGCGCTGCGCAGCGGTACCCCGACCGACCAGATCGGCGCGATGATTGCCGCGGCCTGGCGACAGCGGTCCGACCGCGGCGCGGAAGAGCGGCTCGCCCTGCCAGACCGCGGGCCGTTCGTCCCCCTGCACGAGTTGCGGCGCGATTACCACCTGGAGATGCACAAGCGCGGCGGCTGAGAATGGCGGCTGTCTGGTTGTGGGACCGGCTATCAGCCGGTCCGAGAGCCTGCAACAGAGAGCCGCGGGCTTCAGCCCGCGCGGTTGCGCCGCGCCGCCTGAAGTCGGCGGCTTCTCCGGGAGATGTGACAGGTGCTCTGGCTGATAGCGGGCGCGCAACCAGGCAGCCGGGAATCGTGCGGTCGGTCACGGCTTGATCGGCCCGGTTTGTCGCCGGACTTCAAAGAGCATCGTCGGCGTGTGTTCGCCGACGGTCAGGATGGCGCCGCCGTCGGCCGAATAGCAGATCGCCTCGCCCTGCAGCTCTGCCGCCAGCCTGATGCGGCGCGGCTCGGTAGTGAGAATCCGCGCAAGCTCGTCCGCAGTCAGCTCGTCCGGCAGCTCCCACTCCCAGCCGCACGCGTAGCTGCGCATCGCCAGCCGCCGGCCGTCCGGCGAGATGTCCGCCGCGGTCACGACCTTCGCGACCGGCAGCGTCTCGGGGAACCGCAATGCGGCGACCGACTTCAGCGTCGTCGTCTGCTGGTCATCCCACGGCGCGGCAATGCGGTACACGCGGCCACGGCCGTCGGGTTGCTTGATGAAGACGTAGCCGTCGCCCGTGCGCGGATGGACGGCGAAGCCCTCGGCGTCATGCGCACCATCCTCGTAGCGGAAGCGATACGCACTCGGCCGGATGCGCAGCGCAAGCTCGCCTGGAGCGCTGCGGGGTAGCGACGCCGCCGAGCGCCCCTTGGTTCCCTGTGGCGCTGGACCGCTCGGAGGTGCCGCCGCCCCGTTGGGCTGCGACGCGGGTGCGCCCGCTGCTGCCGGCAGCTCCGGCTCGGCGAAACGGTAGATCACGATCTCGCGGCGTCGGGCCTGGTTGTCGCCGATGTCGGCGATGCACACGTCGAAGCGCTCCGGGTGTTCGCTGGGCGCCAGCGCGATGTCTTCCCAATCGACGTTCCGCGCGCCGTCCAGCTCGATCGTCGCCCGTACGCGCCCGCCGCGGTCGAGCACGTACACGTGCGGCGGGTTGCCGGAGTCGTTGTGTACGTAGAGAAGCCCGGGATGCCGGCGGCTCGCCGCCAGCCCGGACGCCTCACGGATGCGCGGGTCCGTGACCTCGCAGACGGCGACGGGGTCGCTGTAGGGGGCGTCGGGCGGAGCGGCGCGGGCGACTTCGGCCGCGTGCCGCAGGCCGAGGGATAGCACGACGACGGCCAACCGCGCCGCGGGGCTCACAGCCATTCTGCCACCGGCCGGACACGTCGGGCGAACTCGGCCGTCGCCAGGTTCACCGTCCCCCACTTCGGGCTGCGCAGCCGGGCGTGCATCTGGTATTCGTCCAGCGGCACGGCGGCGAACACGTACTGCCGCCCGCGGTAGGCGTGCACGACCTCGGGCGGCGGCGCGCCGTCGGCCTGCAGGCCATAGGCGAAGACCAGCAGGGCGCGGAAGCCGGGGCCGAATACCTCCTGCCACTGTGCCAGCCCGTCCAGATCGACCTGCGTGACCCAATTCTCCCAGGCCGGGCGGCTGTGCGGCTTGCGGGCGGCCCAGCGGCGGCCCTTGATGTCCACCAGCCAGTTCGCGTCGCGCTGCGAATAGACGATGAAGTCGAAGCTCTTGAGCTTCGCGTCGCGGAAGGCCGCCCGCTTGGCCTCGTCCACCGCCACGTACGGGATCTGCCGGGTGCGCAGGTAATCCTCGAACGCGGCCTCATAGTGGACGTGCAGCTTCATCGCTGGCCTCGCGACGCACGCCGCCATGATATCACCGTCCGGCCTGCGGCGCCGTCCGTCGCGACACAGAACAATTGCGGGCGGGTCCGGCAAGCGGACGTGCAGGCGGATTCACTCGTCGGTCCTGCGGCCCGCGGGCGGACCGCCTCTCTGGTGTGCGCCCCCGTCCGCGCCCTGACCGGGCGGCGCTCGGTGCAGTCGCAGCCAGGCCGGACGCAGACGGTCGCGCAGCCGCTCGGTCAGCCGCAGTCCCAGCCCCCGCGTCTGCTCGCGGTACGTCAGCCGCTCCACGTGCTCGGGGAGGACCCGGGGCCGGCGGCGCGAGGCGTACCAGCCGCCCGCGATCCACAGCAGTTTCACGACCGCGCGCCGCAAGCGCGTAAGCCAGTGCGGCGTGCGCCGGTTGACGGGACTCGTGCGGCCTAGCGCTGCAGCGCCTGGCGGACGCTGGCCAGCACCTGCTGCGGGGAACGGGATGGAATCGCGCTGCCGCCCCATAGTTGCGCACGCTCCACGATGGCGTTCTGCTCCTGATAGTAGTCCGTGACGTGGCTGATGCCGCCCTCGGCCAGCTCGCCGCCGTCGTACCCGATCGCGGTCAGCCAGCGGCCCATGTCGTCCTCGAACTCGGCCGGGAAGATCAGCGCGAGGCAGTAGCGGCACGCACCCGAGGATTCGCCCCGATCGGCCAGGTGCAGGAACGCGCGGCACGGCGGCGGCGTGCTTGCGGCGGCCTGTTGGAGCTGCTGGAAGTCCGCGCGGGCGGCGTCCAGTTCGCGGAACGAGAAGAACATCCCGCTCTCGAGCTGGAACCGCGCGCGCGACACGCCGCGCAGCTCGAAGCACCCGTCCGGCGTGGCGCGGTGAATGCGGTAGACCTTGCCGGCGCGGTAGGCCTCCTGCTCCAGCAGCACCGCCAGCTCCTCGGCTGTGTAACCGACGGCGCACCACGGCCCGAAGTCGAAGATATACAGGCCCTGGTAACGGGGAGCGTCGTCGATCTTGGGCAGCTTCATGTTACGGACTCCCGCTCGTCATCGCGGGCGCTGGCCGCCGAAGAACCCGCAAAGGCGGTGCGTAGCGGCCTCCCCTGTGGCGAGCCGTGTCTCTTCTGAAGGCCTACGTCGGCCACAGGGGGCTGCCACAGGGGGCCGACGCTGCGGGTTCTTAGTGACCTGCTAATATGATTGTGCGGCGAAGGTTGGTCGGCAACAGGGAACTTGGGGCGCGGGGTCGCGTGCTGCGGCATTGGACGGACCGCGCAGGCGGGTTCTTCGCGCGGCGCAATAAGGCGGGCGAGCCGAGCATGGGCGTTGGCGGGACTCGACTCGCCCTCATCAGGGGAACGGAGGCTCAACAGTAGGCTCGCAACCGCCCCGCGCGGCCCGACACGATCGGGCGCACAAGGCTCGACCTCCGTGCGCCGGCTACGAGCCCAACTCCCTTTTTCGCACGTCGCAGGCGCGAACGCAGCCTTCCAGCCGTGGCGATCGGACTGGCGTTCCTGCCCCGACACCGTGCTCAGCGCTTCGGGTCGATCGGATCCTCCTTGGCTTCGGGAGCGGTTGCGACGCCGGAGACTGACTCGACCACGCCCGGCCGCCAGGCCGGTTCACACAGCCCCCAGGCCAGCAACTCGCTGCGAAGCAGCTCTCGAATCAGTCCGGTTGAAACGACGTGGTAGCCCAAGGCGAAGACGCGCCGCTCCACCTCCGCCGCCACGATCCGCGCCACCGGTCGGCGCAGGCCGCAGCGCCGCAGCAGCGTCTGCACGAGCGCTTCCTTGCGCCAGCGCGCCGCTCTGCGGCCTGTCGGCGCCGGCCCGGTGACAGACAGGCGCTCGCGGCGGGCGGCGCGCTGTCGGCGATGCTGCGCGAGGGCTTCGGCCACCTCCCCCAACCCGGTCTCGGCCAGTATGGTCTGACAGCACCGGAAGACGTACTCGGTGGAGGCCGGGCGGCCCGGATCCAGCTCGCGCAGGTGAATGAGCACGGCTTGTACCAGCGCTTCGGCGAGCCGCGCGTCGTGCTGGCAGTCGCTCATGGCCGCGGCCAGGCAGCGGCGCAGCTTGCTGGGCTCAAAGGCCTCGACCGAGCCGTCGCGCTTGAGAACCCGTACGTGCTGCGTGCGCTTCACGCCCCACCGCCTGTTTCTTCGAAGAGCTGGCGCTGGCCGGGGATATCCTCCGGCCGCTGCAACAGCTCGCGCGCCTCATCGATGAAATCGCCCACGTCCTCGAACTGGCGGTACACGCTGGCGAACCGCACGTAGGCCACCTGGTCCACCCGCCGCAGAACCTCCGCGACCTTCTCGCCGATCGTCTGGCTCGACACCTCGCGCTCGAAGTGCGCGACCAGCCACTCCTCCACTTCGTCGACCGCCTGCTCGATCCGCTCGGGCGTCACCGGCCGCTTGTACGCCGCCTGCCGCATCGCTTCGACCAGCTTCTGCCGGTCATACGGCACACGCGCCCCGTCACGCTTGATGACGGCCAGCCGCACGCGTTCCTCGATCCGCTCATACGTAGTGAAACGCCGCCCGCAGGCCAGACAGTGCCGTCGCCGGCGGACGCAACGCCCGCCATCGGTCGAACGTGAGTCAATGACCTTGTCGTTGTCGGCATCGCAGAATGGACATCGCATTCAGCCGCGATCTCGGGCACTGCCGACCGAACCACCGGAACGCTACCAGCCCCCGGACCGGAACAGCCCGTTGACCCCCCTGCCCTGGGTTACCCACAAGCTATTGTAACTAACTGCATCATAAACCGCAAAATGCTGTATGTCAACCCGTCTGCGACGAATCTTCCCCCCAAATGGGACAAACCTGCCCGGCAGGGGTATAAACGCCCGCTATGAGTCCCGGACTGGCTGAGTTCATCCACGCCGGCATCCGACTGCTGGGCCACTCGCGGGCGGGCGAGGAGACATTCATCGTCGCGCCGGAGATGAACCTGGCGTTCGATGTCGGCCGGGCGCCGCGCGAGGTCGTCAGCGTCGACCACGTCTTCCTCTCGCACGGACACATGGATCACGCCGCCGGCATCGCCTACTACTTCTCGCAGCGGATGTTCCTCGACAATCCGCCCGGGCACGTCTACCTCCCGGAAGGGTTGCTGGAGCCGGTGCGGCGGCTGCTGCGGGTCTGGGCCGACATCGACGGGGCCGAGCCGCCGGCGAATCTGCACATGGCGCGGCCGGGCGAGGACGTCCAGCTTCGCCGCGACCTGCTCGTCCGGCCGTTCAGCGTGAACCATCCCTGCCGGCGGCGGAGCATCCGCGACGTCGTGCACGGCTTGGGTTTCTGCGCGATCGAGGTCCGACACAAGCTGCTGGACGAATATCGCGACCTGACCGGCCCACAGCTTGTCGAACTCAAGAAGAAGGGGACTCAAATCACACGCCGCACCGAGATCCCGCAGGTGGCGTACTGCGGCGACACCGCGGCAGGGGACTTCTTCGACCTGGAGTACGTGCGCAACGCGAAGGTCCTGTTGCTGGAGTGCACGTTTGTCGATCCGGAGCACCGCGAGCGCGCCCGGGCGGGGGCACACCTGCACGCCAGCGACCTCAAGCCGATTCTCCGCCGCTTGAACAACGAGCGGATCGTGCTGATCCACCTGACGCACCGCACCATGCCGACGGACGCGCGGCGCTTCCTGCGCGAGGAGCTGGGCAGCGAGATGGACGAGCGCGTTTGCCTGCTGATGGATTACCGCCGCTCGCGCCGGCCGCGCAACCAGGCTCCCGGGTAGGGCGGGCATTTGCCTGCCGATTCCCTATAATGCCAACGGCATGCTGGCTTCGACTTCGCTGCCGGTCATCACGCACGACGAGCCGCCGCGGCGGCGTTTGCCCCCGTGGCTCAAGCGCCCGCTGCCTACGGTGGGCATGCTGGACACGCGCCGGCTGATCCAGGGGCTGCGGCTGAACACGGTGTGCGTCGAGGCCCGCTGCCCGAACCTCACCGAGTGCTGGTCGCGCGGCACGGCGACGTTCATGATCCTCGGCGACGAATGCACGCGCCGCTGCGGTTTCTGCGCCGTCAAGACCGCCAGGCCCCTGCCGCCGGAGGTGGATGAGCCTGAGCGTCTGGCGGAGGCGGCGGCGCATCTGGGGCTGCGGCACGTGGTGATCACGTCGGTGGCCCGCGACGACCTGCGCGACGAGGGGGCCGGGCACTTCGCCCGCTGCGTGGCGGCGGTGCGCGAGCGGCTGCCGCAGGCGACGATCGAGGTGCTCGTGCCGGACTTCCACGGGCGGCGCGAGCTGGTCGGCATCGTCTGCGAGTCGCGGCCGGAGGTGTACAACCACAACGTCGAGACGGTGGCGCGCTTGCAGAAGAGGGCCCGGCCGGCGGCCCGCTACGAGCGCTCGCTGCGCGTGCTGGCGACCGTCAAGGAGCTGGACCCGCGCATCCGCACCAAGAGCGGCGTGATGGTCGGACTGGGCGAGACGCACGACGAGCTGATTAAGACCTTCCGCGATTTGCACGCCCACGGCTGCGAGATGCTCACCATCGGCCAGTACCTGCGGCCCGGGGACCGCTACCTGCCCGTCGAGCGCTACTACCCGCCGCAAGAATTCGACGAGCTCGCCGAGATCGCGCGGCAGATCGGCTTTTCGGCGGTGGCCAGCGGCCCGTTCGTGCGCAGCAGCTACTTCGCCGAGACGCTGTTCACAGAGACGGACTTCCTGCGGCGCTGAGCGCCTGCGTGGCGGCTTGTGGCGCCCGCGAGCGCTCCGCTATTCTCTTGCGCACGCGCGAGAAGCGCGCAGCCCGACCGGCACGCGAGGCGGCTGCGCGCCAGTGGCGCCATCGGCCGGCCGAGGGTGCCTGCTGGCGCTGCGCGTTCCGACGGGTGCCGGTGCGGCGGCTGAACCCCAAGGCCGGGAGTGGTTGCGTGAGCTGGCGGGTGATTGATCGCAAGCAGGCGCCGGCCGACCTCGGGCCGGGGCTGAGCGAGGCGGCCAAGGCGAAGATCCGCTGGTTCTTCCCGCGCTACGAAACAAAGCGGGCGGCCATCCTGCCGGCGCTGCACATCGCGCAGGACGAGATCGGCTACATCTCGACCCAGGCCATGCGCGACGTGGCCAAGCTGCTGGAGATTCCGCCGGCGGCGGTGATGGACGTGGTCACATTCTATACGCACTTCTGGACGCACCCCAAGGGCCGCAAGGTGATCGTGCTGTGCCGCTCGATCTCGTGCGAGTTGCTGGGGGCGAACCGGCTGCGGGAGGCGATCGAGCGCAGGCTGGGTATCGGCGAGCACCAGACCACGGCGGACGGCCAATGGTCGTTCATGACGGAGGAGTGCCTGGCGGCGTGCGACCACGCGCCGTGCCTGCTGATCAACGAGAAGATGCACAAGTGCGTGAAGGTCGAGGAGCTGGAGCGGATTCTGGCGGACCCGCACTGCGACAAGCTCGACATCCCGCGCAGCGAGCTGTACGACGCGCCGCGGGAGTCATCGACCGCGGGCCCCGCGGCCGGGCGCGGCTGAGCCGAGATTACCTATGGGTGTTACGTTCGTTGATATTGTGGTGAGACGGTCGCCGGAGGCGAAGCGGAGTGCTTCGGTGAGGTGCCTGGTAGACACCGGAGCGCGTCTGACGATTCTGCCCGCTGGAACGCTCAAGCGGCTTGGCATCAAGCCCCGCGGCACGGAACGGTTCGAGTTGGCCGACGGCTCGACGATCAAGCGCCAGATTGGCAACGCGTTTGTCGAGTTGGATGGGCGGAGCGCTTACACGCGGGTCGTCTTCGGCAAGAAAGGGGACAGCGAAATCCTCGGCATGCTCACGCTGGAAGAACTGCACTTGTGGATCGATCCGATCACACGGTCGCTCCATCCCCTGAAGCTGTTTCTGAAGCGAGCTACGCATCATGCCGTATGAGAGGATTCTGCTGCGGAACGTCGGCAAGCCCGACAGCGCGTCGATCAAGCCGTATCTCGCCGCCGGCGGCTACGAGGGCGCCCGCAAAGCCCTCGCGATGAAGCCCGAGCAGGTGGTCGAGCTGGTCAAGGGCGGCAACGTGCGCGGGCGCGGCGGGGCGGGCTTCCCGGCCGGCGTGAAGTGGACCTTTCTGCCGCCCAAACGCGAGGTTACGTACTTGTGCGTCAACGCGGACGAGTCCGAGCCGCCGACGTTTTCCAACCGCGTGCTGATGGAATCCGACCCGCACCAGGTGCTGGAGGGGGTGCTGATCGCCGGCTACGCCACGCGCACCACCGTCGCGTACATCTACATGCGCGGGGAGTTCACTGAGCAGTTCCACATCCTGCAGCGGGCCGTGGACGAGGCGTACGCGCACGGCTTCTTCGGCAAGAACATCCTCGGCAGCGGCTACAACCTGGAGTGCTACATTCACCGCGGAGCCGGCGCGTACGTCTGCGGCGAGGAGACCGGGCTGATCGAAAGCCTGGAAGGCAAGCGCGGCTGGCCGCGGATCAAGCCGCCGTTCCCCGCTGTCAGCGGCGTCTTCGGCAAGCCGACCGTGGTGAACAACGTGGAGACGCTGGCGTGTCTGCCGCACATCCTGACGCGCGGGCTGGAGTGGTGGATCAAGCTGGGTGTGAAGGGGTCGGAGGGGACGAAACTCTACTGCATAAGCGGGCCGGTCAGGCGGCCCGGCTGTTACGAGGCCCCGTGCGGCATCCCGACGCGCGAGCTGATCTATGGCGAAGACTTCGGCGGCGGCATGCGCGACGGCATGAAGGTCAAGGCGTGCGCCCCGGGCGGCATTTCGATGGGCTTCCTGCGCGGCGACCTGTTTCCGAAGGCGCCCGACGGCGTCGTCGACCCCAGTAAGGACTACGACGAGCTGGACTGCCGGCTGGACTTTGACGACCCGCGCCGCTACGGGTTGCTGGGGCTGGGGACGGCGGCGGCGGTGGTCGTGGGCGAAGACGCCGACATGCGGGATGTGCTCGTCAACGTGGCGCGGTTCTTCGCGCATGAGTCATGCGGGCAGTGCACGCAGTGCCGCGAGGGCACCGGCTGGATGTACAAGATCGCGCGGCGCATTCAGGCCGGGGCCGGGCGGCTGTACGACCTGGACTTGCTGGCCGAAGTCTCGACCAACATGGGCATGATCCCCGGGCTGAGCATCTGCGGCCTTCCGGACGGGGCGGCCTACCCGATCCGCACGCTGGTGCAGAAGTTCCGCGCGGAGTTCGAGACGCATATCCGCGCCCAGGGCCCGGACGCGGTGCTGCGCTACGTCAGGCAGGTGAACCCGGCCGCGTACGAGCTGCCGATCCGGCAGGGCCGGGCCACGATCGCCGAGCATGGGACATACTATCACGAGCATCTGCTGCCGTCCGGCGCCGAGCGCCGCGATGATGGTTCGGGGTCAACGGGACGGGTATAGAAATGAAATGGGGAGCGTGCGGACGTTGATCCCAGCAAACTACCGGAGAAGCGGACGCGTGCGCAGGGAACGGGCGGCGGAGGTCCAGAGTGCGGGTTTGACGGACGTGATCGTGCGGGTCAAGAAGTCCTTTGAGTCGCAGAAGTCGCGCGAGCTGACGTTCCTCGTCGACAGCGGTGCGGTCTACTCCCTGGCCGACGGTCGCGCGCTTCGCAGCCTCGGTTGCCGGCCACACCGGGCACGCGAGTTTGTGCTGGCCGATGGCACGAAGGTAAGACGCGAGATCGGTGATGCCTACTTCGAGTACAAGGGCGTTGGCGGCTCGGCACCGGTAATCTTCGGTGAGCCGGGCGACAAGAACCTTCTGGGCGTAACCACGCTGGAGGCGCTGGAACTCGTGTTCGATCCGTTCCGCCGCGAGTTGCGCCCCATGACGCTGCCGCTCATGGGCGCCGTGCCCTTCCGCTGATGGCACGTCACGCGACGCGCGGGCGATGCGGCGGATGCCACGTGTGCTGAGTCCATCGATGGCGAAGATCACCATAGACGGCAGGGCCATTGAATGCCGTGACGGCCTCCCCGTGCTCCAGGCGGCGCTGGAGGCCGGCTGGGACGTGCCCCATTACTGCTACCACCCCGGCCTGTCGATCGTGGCGAGCTGCCGGCTGTGCCTGATGGAAATGAAGATGCCGCACCCGCAAACCAAGGAACTGGCCTGGTCGCCCAAGCTCGTGCCCTCCTGCCAGACGCCGGTCAAGGACGGCCTGGAGGTGCGCTTCGCCAGCGACAGGGTGCGCGAGAGCCAGCGGCACGTGATGGAGTACTACCTGCTCAACCACCCGCTGGACTGCCCGGTGTGCGACAAGGCGGGCGAGTGCTACCTGCAGGACTACTCCGAGAAGTTCGGCCACGCCACCAGCCGCATGCTGGAGGACAAGCTCAAGAACCCCAAGAAGGACATCGGCCCGCACACGCTGCTGTACCAGGACCGCTGCGTGCTGTGCACGCGTTGCGTGCGCTTCTGCCAGGAGGTGGCCGGAGCCGGCGAGCTGACCGTCGTCGATCGCGGCAACCGCAGCGAGATCGATGTGTTCCCCGGCGTGCCGCTGGACAACGAGCTGCAGGGCAACGTAGTCGATTTGTGCCCGGTCGGCGCCCTGCTCGACAAGGATTTCCTCTTCAAGCAGCGCGTCTGGCTGCTGCGCTCGGCCAAGTCGATCAGTCCGGCCAACAGCGGCGGCAGCGCGATCTGGATCGACTACAACGATGAAGGCATCCACCGCATCCGGCCGCGCCTCAACCCGGGCGTCAACGACTGGTGGATCGCCGATGAGGAGCGCTTCGACTGGAAGTACGTGCAGCGGCCCGACCGGCTCAACCGGCCGCAGGTCCGCGCCGACGGCGCGCTGCGGGACGCGCGCTGGGAAGCGCTGCCGGCCGAGTTGCGGAAGCGTTTCGCGCAGGCCGCGGCGGGCGACGAGGGCGCCGGCATGGCCGCGGTGCTAAGTCCGATGATGAGCTGCGAGGAGGCCTGGCTGCTGGCCAGGTTCATGCGCTCGGTTGCGCCGCGCTCGATGCTGGTGGTCGGCTACGTCCCGGTCGCGGGCGAGGACAAGAAGTTCCCCAGGGGCTTCGTCATCCGGGCCGAGAAATGCCCGAACCGCCGCGGCGTCGAGCGGATCCTTGAGCATTACGGCGGCCCATGGATGACGTTCGGAGACTTTCTCGCGGCAGCAGCCGGCGGGCGGTTCCAGGCCGCGTATGTCGCGGGCGGCTACCCGAACGACTGGGTGACGCCGCCGGTCGAGCAGGCACTGCGGAAGGTCGAGTTCCTGGTCGTGCAGGACCTGTTCCCGTCGCGGCTGGACGGCTGCGTCAGCGTGCGGATTCCGTCCGTCTCGTGGGCGGAGCGTGAAGGCACGTTCATGAACTGCAACCGGCTGATTCAGTCGTTCGAGCGCGCGCTCCCGCCGCTGGAAGGCTGCAAGCCCGACGGCCAGTTCCTCTTCGAGCTGGCCGGCGACAGCGGCCTGTTCCGCGCCCGCAAGGTGCGTGAGCAGATGGCGGCGGCCATGCCGGAGTTCGGCAAGCTGCACATCCCGCCGGACGCGCCGCGGTACGCGCACTGAACTGGCCTTGTCGCCGCGGGCGGGACGTTCCTACGTCCGAGATTGTGCAGCGCGTGGTGTCGTGGCCGTGCCGACAGGACCGAAGCGAACGTGGCTGGGGTGGACAAGCCGGACGTGTAACGTCAAGTCGCCTTCCAAGAAGCCCGAAGCATAGGACGAATCCTGATCGGTCGGGCGCAGCGCGCCTCCGCAGAACAGGACCGCGGTCCTTGCGCACAAAGGTCAAGCATTCCTGCTTCCTGATCCTCATACAGGTGGCGTGCGTCGCCGTCGGCCTGTGGATGCAGCATCAGTACGTGGTCTCCGCGCTGGAAACGCAACTGGAGGAGCAGACGCTCAGCCGGCTGGAGCGCAGCCTGCAGGCGCTGGCGGGCCGGGCCGCCGGGCTGCCGCCCGGTGAACTCCCGCAACGGTTACAGGACCTTGCCGCCGGCACGGCACTCCTCAACGGTCCCGATGTTCTTCTGACGGATGCCGAGGGGCGCGTGATCAGCGCGACCGAGGATGAGGCCAGCGCGCATTCTTCACGCCCGGTCGCGGGGCAGGTCGTGACATTCTCGCTCACCGCCGGCGCCGACCCCGCCGCGCCCGGCCCGATCCGCGGCACGCTGGACCTGCCGGACGGGAAGCATCTGGCCGTGCGCCAGGCACTGGCCGGCGACGGCCGCGGGTATCTGCTCGCACACTGGCCGCGGGCAGCGCTCAGAGCGGAGCTCGACGCGCTGAGCGGCTCGCTGCCGGCCGTCGGCGCGGTCGCGCTGTTCTGGACCTGCGCTCTGCTCACCATCGCCGTATTCGTGCTGATGGGCCGCGTGCACGACAGCGCGGAGCGGCAACGGGAGCGCTCGACGGCCCACGTGATGCGCCAGGCGCAGAACCTGGTGCGGACGCGCGACGCGGTCATCTTCGGCCTGGCCAAGCTGGCCGACTCGCGGCACGGCGAGACCGGCGCGCACCTGGAGCGGATTTCGGCCTATGCCACAGCGCTGGCCAACGCCGCCCGCCGGCACCCGAAGTTCGCCAGCCGGGTCACACCGGCGTTCGTGCGGCTGATCGGCATCAGTTCGGCGCTGCACGACATCGGCAAGGTGGGCATCGAGGACCGCATCCTGCTGAAGCGCGGCGCGTTCACGTGCGAGGAGCGCGGGCGGATGGAGGCGCACACGCTGGTGGCCGGCGAGTGCCTGCGCGAGATCGAGCAGCGGCTGGGCAGCTCGAACTTCCTGCAGATGGCGCGCGCCATCGCCATGTCCCACCACGAGCGCTGGGACGGCAAGGGCTACCCGCAGGGCCTGTCGGGGACGGCCATCCCGCTGGCGGCGCGGCTGACCTCCATCGCCGACGTCTACGACGCGCTGCGCACCCCGCGCGTCTACAAACCTGCGTTCCCGCACGAGGAGTGCGTGTCGATCATCCGCGAGGAGGCCGGGCGGCGTTTCGACCCGGATCTGGTGGACGTCTTTCTGACGATCGAGGGCACGTTCCGCGACATCGCCGACCGCTACCGGGCCAGCGCGGAGGCGTGCGCGCCTGCGACGGCGGCCGAATTCGAGCCGGCGGGCGTCGAGGAGGGCCTGACAAGCGCCGAAGCGCACGCGCAAGCAAGTCCGGACGGCACACGGGTACTGTCCGCGCTGGAGTAAAGGAACGCTCGAACCCGCGAGAGGATCAGGACCATGGACCTGCAACAGCTTCGGGACCGGCGTATCTTCGAAGGCATGCTGATTCTGCTCATCCTGGGCATGACCACGCTCTTCTACAAGATGGGCGTGCACGGCCTGGTGGCGCTGAACCTGTTCTTCCTGCCGGTCGTGATCAGCGGCTATTTCATGGGCCGCACCTCCTCAGGCGTCCTGGCCCTGCTGTGCGCGCTGTGTGTCACCAGCGCGACCATGCTGCTGCGGATCAAGTTCACCGGCTACAGCTCGCCGGTCATGGTCGGCCTGGCCCTGACCATCTGGGCCGCGACGCTGGGTCTGACCGCCATCCTGATGGGCACGCTGTGCGACGAGCGCGCCCGCACGGTGCGCGAGCTGCAGAAGGCTTACGTCGGCGTGGTCGAGGTGCTCAGCAAGTACCTGCAAAGCGCCCACCCCGGCATCAAGGCCCGCTCCACGCGCATCGCCGAGCTCAGCCAGCTCGTGGCCCAGGAGATGAAGCTGCCGCGCAAGCAGGTCGACGACGTGCGCGTCGCCGCGCTGCTGCACGACCTGGAGAATGTCGAGATCACCACGCAGGTGCTCAACACCGCCGTCAACAGCCTGGAGAAGGCCCGGCCCGACGTCCGCCACACCTTCCTCGGCACCGACCTGGTGCACTCGCTGGGTTCCGTGCTGGAGGGCGCCCTGCCCCTGCTGGTCGCCCAGAACGAGGCCGTCCGGGACGCCATGTCCGGCAGCCAGGAACCCGCCGACGACGACCTCCCGGTCGGCGCGAAGATCATCGCCGCCGTCCGCGGATTCGATTCGCTGATCTACAGCGATGCCGGCCCGCGCCGCGACCCGCGCGAGGCGCTGCGCGACCTGCGCACCGAGCTGCCGGCAGGCTATCACGACGTGCTGGTCGCCCTCGAGCGCGTGGTCGAGCGCACGGCGCAGCCCGCCGCCCGCCTGGCGCCGGCGTACGTCTAGACCGGTCGTCGGTGTGGCCAATTCGCCCCCGGCTGCGACTCGCCAGCACTGCCGGCCACTGGTGCGCCACACTCCGGCCGGGTCGCGCTGGTCGCCTCCCGCAATCTTTGACAGTCGCCCTGGGCGAGACGGCGAGACGGGGCGCGACCTCCGAACCGCTTCGCCCAACTCCCGCCGCGCGGTACACTCCCCGATGGGCCGGTTTGTGCGCCGGCGAAAGACACGTCCCGCGCGAGTTCGCGGCACATCGCGGTGACTCGCGGCGAGCTGGCGGCATGCGGCCCGCGCGATCGGGGCGCGACATGGGTCGTCCCACGGAAAGCAAGCACCGCGAAGCGCTCTACCAGCGATTCAGCAGCGAGATTCTGCGCGAGTCCGACAATCCCGTGTCGCTGGAGGCCGCCGCCAACCGCGTGCTGGGCCACGCGGAAGTGGCGCAGGACCCGGAGCTGGCTGCCATGCTGCGGAGCTGCCTGGACTCGCGTCGGTCGGAGCTGAGGGCGCGGCAGGCCGAGCAGGAGTCGCCGCGGCCGTCCCATGCCATCTCGGCCTGGGATCATGTCAAGCCGCAGACCGCCCGTGGGACGCCGACGCGCGAGCAACTCCTGTCGGCCTTCCAGCGCATGCGGCAGGATTTTGACGAGCGGCTGCTGCATTTTGAGCTGGAAGCCGCCCGTACGGCGCTGGAGCGGATCGCGGGGCTGCAGCAGCGCTACCCGGACGTGGTCAGCCAGGCGGCCCTGGAGCGGGCGCGCGTCGACCTGGCCCGCACTGAGCAGCGCTTCCAGTCGCTGCAGGCGGAGGTCGACGAGCTGGCCAAGACGGCGATCGAGGCCGCGCGCGGCGGCGATCACGCCCGGGCGGCCCTGGCGCTCAAACGCCTCTCGTCGATCCACGCCGCCCGCCCGCGGCTGCTGCCCGAGCCGCGCTTTCAGAAGATCCGCGAGCAGATCGCCGCCAGCGGCGAGGCGCTCGAGCATCGCGAGGCGGCCAAAGCGCTGATCGCGCGCGAGCGGGCGGTGGCGGCGGAGATCCGAAAGCTGAGCGAGATGGTGCACACCTTCCACACCGCGGTCCGCAGCCTCCCGCACGACGACCCACGCTATCGTGAGGCCGAGGCCGAGTACCACCAGGCCGTGCGGCAGGTGCGTTCGCACGACGCGGAGTGGCTGGCCGACCTGATGCTCGAGCTGGACGACCTGCTGGAGGACCTGCACGACCCGACCGGCCGCGCCGGCGATCAGGTGGCGCGCTTCCTCGCCAGCGTGCGCACCGCACTGACGCGCATGCGGCAGGAGATCTCGGCCATCGGCGGCGAGCAGGCGACGCAAGCGCAACGCCACTGAGCCCCGCTCAAACCCCACCCCAGCGCCTATTGCGTGTCTGCCGCCAGGTCTCCACAATGAGCGCCCGCATGCGTGAGCAGGCCTCCCGCCCAACAGTCGCTTCGACCCATGCTGCACTGCTGCCGGATCGGCCTGACCCCGCCTGCCGCTTTCCCCCCGTAGCCGGGACCGAGCCGGTCGTGGCCCCGGCCCCGCCGAGCCTGGCGAGCGCAGAACCGCGGCCGGGCGAGTTGCGGCGTGTGGGCTGGTACGGGCGCCCGAAATTCGCGCTGGTGCGCGGCTTTCTTTGGGCCTGGGCGCGGGCCTTCAGCCTCAAAGGCCTGTACCTCTTGGGCCGCTCCTTCGGCACGATGGAGTACCTGATCAATTTCAAGCGCCGCTCGCGCTACCGCCGCGAGCTGCGGAGCGTCTTCCCAGAGGGTCTGCCGCGGGCGCGCGAGAACGCGATCATCCTCAGCTACTTCCGCCGCACCCGCTGCGACAAGCTGCTCTACCTGATCTTCGACCGCCTGCCGCGCGAGAAGATCATGCGGCGGATCAAGTTTCACGGCCGCAAGGACCTGGACGAGGCGCTGGCCCGCGGGCGCGGCGTGTACGTGCTGCTGAGCCACAACGGTTCGCATCACGTGGCCGGGCTGCTGATGGCGTTGCTGGGGTACCGCTGCGCCGGCGTGCGCGACCGCAACGAGGGCGCGCTGCGGCTCTATATGCAGCAGAAGTACAGCGAGACCTTCCCGGAGTTCGCCGCCATCCGCGTGCTGTATGCCGACAGCTTCCCGCGCGAAATCTTCCGCTGCTTCCGCGAGAACCTGGTGGTCGGCAGCGCGGTGGACGTGGGCCGGCAGCGCGGCGTCACGCTGCGGACCTGTCCGGTGCGGATCTTCGGCGAGACGCGCGAGTTCCTGACCGGCCCGCTGCACATCGCCCTGCGCTGCGGCGCCACCATTGTGCAGGGCTTCGTCGTCTCGCGCCCGAACTTCTATTTCCGCCTGATCGTCCACCCGCCGCTGTATATCCCCACCGGCGCGGAGAAGGACGAGGACCCCGAGCTGATCGCCCAGATCATGCAGAAGTACGCGGACGGCATCGCCGAGCACGTCCGCGAGCATCCCGACCACCTCAGCCGCGTGTAGCCGACCGCGGCCGGTCGCGTCGGCCTCCACTCCCTTGGGCCAGGCCGTCGGGCGAGTTTTCAGGGTTCCGATCCTGTTTTACGCATGTTCTGAAATGGACAGCGCGTGGCGGGCCGCGCGCTGGGGCCGGATCGCCCGCTGATTCCGATACCGCACGGCGGTCGGATCGTGGTAAACTGCCCGCGTCACATCGCGGGGAGAGCCGGCAGGAGATGTCGATGTGCGCAGGGGCATCAGCGCGCGCTGTAAGTCGCCGT
>Ga0209172_10002339_pt1 | contig 33975 bp, 31 predicted proteins | sample LarsenN4metaG_FD_184113 | JGI IMG/M metagenome (GOLD analysis project Ga0209172, IMG submission 184113) | Hot spring sediment bacterial and archeal communities from British Columbia, Canada, to study Microbial Dark Matter (Phase II) - Larsen... ... | reverse complement strand
GCCGAGATGCCACTTGCCCACGATCGCGGTTGCATAGCCACGCTCCTTCAGGATTTCCGGAAGGAGCTTCTCGCCGGGGTCGATGCCGGACCTGGCGTTCGGTGGCAGCACTCCGGGGATTCCGACGCGCACAGGGTAGCAACCGGTCAGCAACGCCGCCCGCGACGGCGAGCAGATGGGCGCCGCGTAGAAATCGGTGAAGCGGACACCCTCGGCGGCCATCCGGTCGATGTGGGGCGTGCGAAGGTCCCGCGCTCCGTAACAGCCGAGGTCCCCGTAGCCCTGATCGTCCGTCAGAATCAGGACGACGTTCGGGGGACGGGTGACCGCCGCGGCGGCGCACCGCAGAAACGAGCGCCGCGTCATCGGTGGGGAACCTTGAGGTCGCGCAGAAAGCCGGGCGTGATCTTCTTGCCGAGCAGAAAAAACTTGCGGTCGGGATGCCACAGCACATTGTTGCCCTTGCGCGTGGTGAAACTCGTGTAGAGGCCGACGCCCGTCTGTACGCGGTTGCCGGGCCCCTCCTTTGTTCCATCCACTCCAGTTCCCTCCGAATTAAACAGGACTTTCGAGTCGCTGAACCAGAGCGGCTGATCCGCGCCGGGCCGGAACTCTCCAAGGGCCACAAAGGCGGGGTAGCGCGGGCCGTGTGTCGCTTCGGGCCTCGCCGCGATGTCTCCGCGGTTGTTGTGGTGCAGCAAAATATAGCGGCCGTCGGCAAGCCGGTAGATCGGGCAGCAGCCGACCGGCTGGAGAATCGGATCGCCATGGTCCCTGCGCAGCAGGACGCGCGGGTTGGTCCAGTTTTCGCCGTCGTCACGAGAAGTGCTGTACCAGATACAGCCGGAGTTGGTTCGCATCACGCAGAACAGGCTGTGGTCAGGTAGACGCTCGATGCTGGGCTCCTGCGCCACGCTCAGGAGCGGATCGCGGTAGTAGGGGACGCGCAGGGCGCGGTCTCCCCAGGCGGAGTAGCGTATGCGCAGCGCGCGCGGATCGGGATGTTCGTCCACGTTCTCAAATCGCATGAACTCGCAGACGGATTCGATCTGGGTCCAGTTTTCGACCTTCTTCCAGCGCGCGCGGGCGGGGTGGAGCCAGCGCGAGTAGCCGACGAACCAGTTGCCCTTCAAATCGCGCATCGGCAATTGCCAGACGATCCACTCAGGAGGCACTTTTCCCTCAGGGTCGTCATAAGGACTGGCGGGCATGGGGATTTCCTGCTCCTCCGACCACGTACGCCCGAGGTCATCGCTATAGACACCGGCCATGCGGCCGGTGTGCATCTGGATCCACGCCTTCTGTCCGTCGTTGCGGTTGTAGAGCACGTAGATGCGGCCGCGCCGCGACACCAGCGGGAACGCCCAGCTTGCCATGGGCTTCGGATCCGACTGGTGTTCCGGCCCGGCGACCAACACGGGCGTTGACCAGGTCACGCCCTCGTCGGTCGAACGCGCGAACCGGATGCGGTTGTGCTGCCTTGCGCCGCGGCCGCCGGCCGCCTGCGTCCACACCGCCATCATCGAGTCGTCCGGACCGTCGAAGACGAGAAAGTGCTCGTTCAGGCTGTCGTTCGTCGAGCCGTCCCAGTGGCCGGGCACATAGGCGACATAGTCGGGCTGAGTCCGTTGAAGTTCCCGGCGCAGTTGTTCCCGCACATCCGCCTGAGCGCGGGCCGCCGAGGCCGCTACGGCCATGGACGTAATCGCCTGGCGCCGGTTCATCGGCCGGGCCCCCGCGTGAGGTCGCGGAGGAATATGTCCTTGAAGCGCATCTTCCCGCCGCCTCCGGAATGCAGTTGCAGCGCGATCACGCCGTCTGTATTGCGCGGATTGGGATATGTGAAATCGATCATCCGTACTCCGTTCAGATACACGCGGGTTCGATTGCCCTCCACCATCACCAGCATGTCGTTCCAGTCCCACGGGCGCATGACGCCCGCCTTGTCGGGAGCCGGCCAGACGATCCAGCCGCCGCCGGGCTGGCCGGGCACGCGGTCGCCATGAAGTCCTCCGGTGTGGCTGTTGATGCGGTTGTCGATCTCCACCTGGATGAAGCGGATCTGGCTGATGTCCTCGGTGACGTCGGTATGGTAGAAGAGTCCGCTGTTGGTGTCGGCTTCGCAGCGGTAGCGGAGGAAGATATGGAAGTCCTTGTAGGTCTTCTCCGTTTTCAGGAATCCGTCTCCCTTGGTGATCGCCTCTCCGAAGATCGTGCCGTTCTCGACCACCCACCGTTCCTTGCCGACAGTCTTCCAGCCGGAGAGATCCTTTCCGTTGAACAGCAGGACCCATCCGGGACCGGGAGCCGGGGGAGGCTGCGCCGCCAGGCTCAACACGGCCGGAAGAAGGAGCGCACGGAGTGACATTTCGAACATCCATGCTATCGCACGCCCGGCCGGGGATCAGCCCGGACTCACGTGCGGTCAGACGGAAGCCGGGTGCGGCGCCAGGCGGGTCAGCGGTTGTACTTCGGCGTCACGCCCCGCAGTTCCCGCCAGATCTCGTCACACCGCGCGAGCGTCTCGCTGCCGAGCGGACCCTCCATGCACGCGGCCAGGTTTTCGGTGAGTTGCTCGAGCCGCGACGCACCCAGGATGACGCACGCGGTCTGGGTGTGGTGAAGCAGCCAGCACAGCGACAGGCTGACCATGGAACGCCCGGCTTCGCGGGCCACCAAGCCCAGCTTGTTGACGGCATCAAAGAATGCCGGGTGCCAGTAGCGGTCGAGGTACATCTGATTCCTGTCGAAGCGGGTTCCGGGCAGCGGCGCCTCGGGACGCTGCTTGCCCGTGAGAAGTCCGCCGGCCAGGGGATTGTAGGCGATGATGGCGACATCGTATTCTTGGGCGAACGGGACGAACTCCTGTTCGAGCCCCCGCGCCATCAGGTTCCACATCATCTGGGCGACATGAATCGGAGTATATCCGCGCTGGGCCGCGATCGCGCGTGTCTGGCAGACCTGCCAGGCGGCGTAGTTCGAGATGGCGGGATAGCGGACCTTGCCGGACCGCACGGCGCTGTCCAGCGCCTCCAGCGTCTCTCCGATCGGAGTCGAGTAGTCGGGCTGGTGAAGGTAGTACAGATCGAGGTAGTCGGTGCGAAGACGGCGCAAGCTTGCGTCGATCGCCTTCTCGATAGCCGCACGCGAGAGTCCGCTGTCGTCGGGCGCCTCACCCATCGCCCCGCGAACCTTGCTGGCCAGCACGATCCGCTGCCGCCGCGCACCGAGGAGCCGTCCCAGCATCTCCTCCGCCGCGCCCTTGTTGTAGACGTTCGCCGTGTCGATGAAATTAACGCCGTTGTCCAGGCAGCAGTCGAGAAGACGGGACGCCTCCGGCTCGGCCGTCTGCCCGCCAAACGTCATGTTGCCGAAACAGACCCTGGAAACGGTCAGACCCGTGCCGGGCAGACGAACAAGCTCCATGTCCCGATGGTACTATCGGGAACGCTTAGCGGGTCAGCACGACCCGCCTGGCGCGGGCGGCGCCGCCGGCGGTTTTGAACAGCTTCTCAAAGTCGGCGGCAGGGGTGGTCAAGGTGAACTCCGCCGTCTTCCCGTCGGCGGCAATCCGCATCGATTCAAGCAGACGCGTCATCTCCGCGCCCCCGGCGCCATTGCCCTGGATCATGGTCACGAAGAACTGCGCGACGTTCACCAGCGCCCGCGCGTCCTCAGGAGAACGCGTGGCCGCTTGCGCTCCCATCTCGACCGTGGCTCCAAAGCGGACGCCGCCCGCCATGTGCTCGATGCCCTGGATGATCTTCCCGTTCAACGCGCTGTTGACATTCGGATTGTTCACTTTGGGCGCCAGTTGCGCCGGCGGGGCGTTGGTGACGGCCCAGGCGTGGTAGCGGCCGCTGATCTCATCCAACCGGGAGACCAGGGCCGCCGGGGCGCGCACGCTATTCTTCCTGCGGTCGACCGCGGCGCGAACCGCGGCGGGCGGGCCGGCGATCAAAAGGCTGTTGCTGAGAAAGCTGGCCGCGGGCGAGCGCGGGTCCTTCGGATTGGACAGGATGGTCGCGCCGCCGTAGCTGCTGACCAGGCCGCCCTCGCGGGCGGCTAAGTCCGCCACGCGGCCGGGATCGAACGAACCCCGCAAGATCACAAAGGGCTCCCGGGAGTCGATTCCGTCGGTGGCGACGATTGCCTCCCGCAGGTCGCGGCCGGGATCGAACCCCGTCAACTCGGCGAACCGCCGGAAGGAAGGCGAATCGATCTTCAACCGGCCCAGGATGAAGGTTCCGAACGGGGAGTCGCGAATCTGGTCCAGGTCCGCGCCCAGGATGATCCTGGCCTCCGGCGGGATCAAGTCGACCATCGCCGGGTCCGCGGCGACTCCGCGCCCCGCGATCAGAGTCAGAATGAATATGCTTGGCGCCTGCGCCAGCCGGCGGAACTGCATGGAACGGCCTCCTGCCTGGTTAGACGGTAGCGCAACTCCAAAAGTTCGCGCAAATCAGGGTATTCGCAGCGATTGACCGTCCGGGACGACCTTGTCCCAGGTGCGGCCGTTGATTTCGTAGATCACGTGCAGTTGCTTGGCGACGCCGGGCGCCGGATCGCCCAGGATCTGCGCGGTTACGGGCATCGTCAACTGGTTGCCCTGGAGGTACGGACGGAGTTTCTCGCGCACGTCGGCCATGTCGTTGCCGGCGCCATACCGGGCGTAAAAAATGCGCAGGCCGGGCGCCGCGCCGAGCGGCGCGACCGGGCCTGATGCGGTGGGAGGTTTGCTGATGGCCACGGCAGCGGGTTCCGGCGAACCGCCCGGAGCGGGCTTGGAGATCGTGACCGGAGTGGCGCTGGAGGAGGGGAGATTGAGCGTCGCGCCCTCTTTTGCGGATACGTCGTAGGTGGTGTTTCCGAACTCGTAGCGGACCGCAAGCTGCTTCGTCTTTCCCACTGCCGGATCGACGCCGAGGACCTTGTTGTCCGCCTTGACCGACACCTTGCCGTCGCGAACCAGCGCCTGTACCTGTGGAGTGACGTCGGCCTGGCGGTCGCCAAAGCCCCACCGGGCCTGCACGATACGAAGCACGGCTGGGGCGGACGCAGCCGGGACCGGACTCGTCGCGGGCGGCGCCGGAGCAGGCCCCGGCGAGGAAGCCGGTTGATTCCCGAACAGTTCGCCGATCGAAAACCCTCCGCCGCCAGCCGGCGCGGGCGGTGCGGCGGAACCCGAAGTCTCCATCAGCGGCGGCAGGCTCAGAGTGGAAAAGTCGCCCGCAAACGCGTCTCCCTCCCGTCCGTTAAAGCGATAGCGCACCATGAGGGTCTTGGCGATTCCGGGCGCCGGATCCGACCCCAGCGTCTCGACGTCCACGCGCAGGCTCAGCCGGTTTCCGGCAACCATTCCCCGCAGTCGGCTTGTAACGTCCAGCCACGTGGCGCCCGCCCCGTAGCGAGCCGTGAGAATCTCCAACTGTTGGGCGCCGGCCAAGGCGGTCCACAGCAAGATCACCAGGGGGAGGCGCGCCGGCATCATACCTTCTCTGGAACAATGTACGGCGCACGGTACTTCCGCGAAAGCATCTTGTTCGCCTCCGCGTCGGTGAACCGCCAGTTCGCCGCGTCGACTTCAAGCTTGCGCCCGAGCCGGTAGCTGATGTTGGCGAGGTGGCAGAAGGAGGCCGAGAGTGAACCCGTCGCCACATCGCAATGGAGGTCCGTGTGCTTCCGGCTCCGGACGGCGGCCAGGAAGTTCTCCATGTGCGCTCCGGTGTCGCTGTTGTCCGCCTTCTCTTCCATGACGAGTTCGCGCTTTTCGCCTTTCCAGACCCAGAATCCGGAACTGTCGATCGAGAGCACGCCGTCGGCTCCATGAAACACGTTGCCCACGCAGTTGCCACCCCGCAGACCAAGCCCGGCCTCACCGGTCGTGATCAGCCCCCTGACTTCGAACACCATGTGGGTGCCATCGCCGAAGTCAAAGGTGGCGATCTGCGTGTTGGGGGTTTCCTGATCGTCGTCGTAGAGGAGCTTGCCGCCCGTCGACACGACGCTTTTCGGGAGGGTCTTCTTGCCCAGCCCCCACAGCGCGATGTCCATTTCGTGGACGCCCTGGTTGCCGATGTCACCGTTGCCGGTGTCCCAGAACCAGTGCCAGTTGTACTTGAAGCGATTCTGGTTGAACGGCCGCAGCGGGGCCGGACCGAGAAACAGGTCCCAGTTCACGCCTGGCGGCGTCGGCTCGTCAGGAACCCGGCCGATCGACTTCCGCCGCTTGTAGCAGAGACCCTTCGCCATGTAAACCTTGCCGATGACTCCTTCGCTCAGCAGCTTCATGGCCTTCATCTTGTGATTCGTCGACCGGCTCTGTTGGCCCACCTGCACGATGCGGTTGTATTTCCGCGCCGCGGCCACCAGTTGCTGGCCCTCCCAGATGTTGTGGCTGACCGGCTTTTCGACGTACACGTCCTTGCCCGCCTGGACGGCCCACAGCGCGGAAAGCACGTGCCAATGGTTCGGGGTCGCAATCGAAACGGCGTCGATGCTTTTGTCCTCGAACGCCTTGCGCATGTCGCTGTAGACCTTCGGCTCCTCCCCGGAAACACGTTTCACCGTGGCTTGCGCCTTCTCCTGGGCGGCCTGGTTCACATCGACAATCGCCGCGACGCGGGCGCCGGCCATCTTCAGATATTCGTTGACGTGCGCGGTTCCGCGGCCGCCCACGCCGACGATGGCCAGACTGATACGGTCATTGGCGCCGAGCACTCTCGATTTCGATGTGTGGAGGGCTGCTGAGACAGCAGCTCCGTGGAGCAAAGTTCGCCGGGTGGGATTCTGCATGGACACTCCTGGGTGCGTGTAAGCCCTTATTTTATCAGTTCTCAGCACCCGCACCGGGCGGAAGTGGACCGTCTTCGGCTGCCCGAAACCGCGCGCTACGATCCGTACCGGCCGGCCAGCGCTGGTCCTACGACGGCGTCTTCGACCACTGGATGCATCGACATCTCGAGCACTTCGGCCCACGAGAGAGCAAACGCGTACATCGCCGCCGGATCGTCACTTTCCCACAACGAGAATCCGCCGCTGAGATCGCACTTGTGCCAGCGTCCGAGCAACTTGATGCCCTCCGGCGGCGCGGCCTCTCCTTTCAGAAAACGCTCCGCCGCGTCGGGCAGGCATCCCGCGCGCAGGGAATACGAGGAAATGAACTTCATGATGTTCTCCTTGGGAATGTGACTGGCTGAAAGCCGGGAACCAGTGTAGCAGCCGGACATGCTCCGGAAGAAATGCCCTCGGGACTCTCGTCACGCCGAAGCCAGGTACTGTCCGATACGCTCGATCTCCCCCTCGGCCAGACGGTAGCCGGCTGCGCCGATCACTCCACGCAACTGTTCCGGAGACCGCACGCCCACAATGGCGCCCGTCACCGCCGGGTGGCGAAGCACCCACGCAATCGCCGTCTCTCCGGGCGACCTGCCGTGCGCCGCGCCGATCTCCCGCAGCAGTTCTACGAGTCCCAGGGCCTTGGTCAGAATCGGCTCCTGAAAAAAAGGATTGCGGCGGCGGAAATCCTCCGGGTCGAGTGCGGCGAGACGTTCGCGCGTCATCTTACCGGTCAGCAGGCCGGACTTCATCGGCGCGTAGGCGATCACCCCGATTCCGTTTTCCAGACAGTACGGAAGAACCTCCTTCTCGGCTTCGGCCTGAATCGCCGAGTACGGCGGCTGGAGGGAGGTGACGGGGGCGATTTTCGCGATTCGCTCCAGTTGCGGCTTGCTGAAGTTCGACACGCCGATCCAGCGGACCTTTCCTTCCTCCTTGAGGCGCGCCATGGCTTCCCAACCCTCTTCGATGTCCTCGTCGGGTTCAGGCCAATGCATCTGGTAGAGATCGATGACTTCCCGCTTCAGGCGGCGCAGGCTGGCTTCGCACTCGCGGCGCACCGAGTCGCGCTTGAGGCACTTGCCGATCTGGCGGTTTTCGTCCCAGACGCGCGCGCACTTGGTGAACACATAGGGTTGGGGCGAGACTCCTTCCAGCGCCTTTGCGACCACCTCTTCCGAATGACCCAATCCGTAGACGGCCGCCGTGTCGATCCAGTTGATGCCGGCGTCCAGAGCGGCGTGGATGGCGGCGATCGAGTCCGCATCGTCCTGCGGGCCCCAGGAGAAGGCCCAGCCCGCGCCCCCCATCGCCCACGCGCCCACACCGAGCGGCGTAATCTCGAGGTCGCTGTTTCCCAGCCGTTTCTTTTGCATTCCTATCAGGATCGCATGGAGGCGAGCGCTTCAAGGTTCCCGCCGAGAATGGCGGCGGCGGCCTCTGCGTCCGCTCCGGCCTCGACGAGAGCCTCCACTTGCGCGTCGAACACCGCGCGATGCCATCCGCGGGGGAAGTATGAGGAATCGGTTCCGAACAGAAGCCGGGACGGGCCCGCCACCGCCAGCGCGCGCCGGAAAACGGAGACAAGCGAGCAGCCAGACTCCTGATAGCGGATCCACGAGTTGGTGCTCGACGTGTCGAGATAGACATTGGGGCAGAGGTCGCACAGCATCAGCGCCTCGCGGAAGTAACCTGCCCCGAAGTGGGGAACCACAAACGGAACCCCCGGATGCCTCAGGGCAAGCGGGTGCAGGTCGACGGGGTTCGAGTACCGCATGTCAAACAGGGATGGAAGACCGAGCTTCCTGCGCACGCCCACGGTCAGCACGCCGCAATGCACAAACACAACCGTTCCGGGCCTGGCCGCGGCCAGCGCAACCGTTTCAGCCACCTGTTCGTGAGCGAGGGGATACCGGTGCATCGCGGGAAACAGGCAGATCCCGCGCAAGCCGGCGTCGAGCGCCCGGCCAACCGCCTCCACCCCTTCCGGCGCCACGGGGTTCGCCATGAAGTAGCCGAGGAAGCGGTCCGGATAGGCGGCCACCGCCGCGGCCGCCGAGGATTCGTCGCCCGGCAGGCTGGCGATGATCGCCGCGCGCCTCACTCCGTGGCGGTCCAGTTCCGCCACCCACCTTGCCGCCAGCGCCGCTGGTTCCGGAGGAGGCATTTCCCAGCCAAGCACCGGCTCTAGACCTTCCACGGTCGAGCCGCGCTGCGCGGCGAGCAGCGAAAAGAACCGGTGGGAAAAGAAGTGGACGTGCGCGTCGGAAACGCCGATGTCACCCCAAGGTGTCGTCATGGTTCCTCTAGGGTAGCAGCGCCGCAGCGGACTACAATGGGTCCCTATGACGCGACGCGATTGGATTGCCGCCCTCGCCTCTCCCGCCGTCACCGCGCAACCATCCGGACCGCGCCCAAACGTGGTGATCATCATGGTGGACGACGCGGGCTGGTGGGATTTCGGCGCCAACGGCAATCCGCACATCGAAACGCCGCACATCGACCGGCTCGCCGCTGAGGGCGTTAATTTCACCAATTTCCACGCCCAACCGGTTTGCGCTCCCACGCGCGCCTCGCTGATGACCGGCAGGCACTACCTGCGCACCGGCGTCTACAACACGCGATTCGGCGGCGACACCATGCGCGCCTCCGAAGTGACGCTCCCGTCCATTCTGCGGAACCACGGCTACCGCACGGTCCTGGCCGGCAAGTGGCATCTGGGCGCCTACGCCCCCTACGCCCCGCACAACCGTGGATTCGAGGAATCGCTCAGCCAGGCGCACGGACATCTTGAACGCTACTGGCACCCGGACCAGTTCCGCCGCAACGGCCGGAGCGTGGAGACCCGCGGCCACATCACCGACGTGCTGACGGACGCCGCCATCAACGCGGTTCGCCGCCGCGATCCGCGCCCGTTTTTTCTGTTTCTTTCCTACAACGTTCCGCACTCGCCGCACTACATCTCAGACGAATACGTACAACGGTACCTCGCCAAGGGACTGCCGCTCACACAGGCGCAAATTTACGGGCAGATCACGCACTGCGACCGGGGCGTGGGCCGCCTCCTGGCCGCCCTTGACAAAGAGAAGCTGCGCGACAACACGATCGTGATGTTCCTGAGCGACAACGGAGGCGTCAGCACGTTCTTCAACGGCGGGCTCCGGGGACGCAAAGCGAGCGCCTTCGAGGGAGGCACGCGCGTGCCCTTCTTCGCGCGCTGGCCTGGAAGGTTCCCGGCAGGAGCCCGGGTTCCCGCCATGGCGTGCGTGCAGGACATCCTTCCCACGGTGTGCGAACTGACGGGCGCCCCGCTGCCGCACGGCGTCTCCCTCGATGGCGAAAGCATCGCCGGACTGATGCGCCGCGGCAGGGGTGATTCGCCCCACGACTACCTGTACGCCATCTGGGACCGCTTCCAGCCTCGGATCGACCGCAGTCAATGGTCTATCCGTGGCCGCAGATACAAACTTGTCCGGGAGCAGCTGTTCGACCTCGACACGGATCCCGGCGAACGGGTGGACATTGCAGCCGTGCGCCCCGACATCGCCCGTGAAATGCGCGAACGATTTGCGGCCTGGCTGGAGGAAGTGACGTCCGGGCAAACCTTTGAGCCGCCGCCGATCCCGGTCGGCCATCCGGACGAGAACCCGGTCGAGATCCAGGCGAGCTGGGCGCGAATCCACGGCTCCCATGTCACCTGGGCGTCCGCGAGCGTCGACCCCGGCAAGGAGGAGCGCCTGGGCGATCCGGCAGCGGGATCCGCCGTCAACTACACCTTCGCAGGATACGATTGGGACACGATTGACGGATGGAAGAACCCCGGCGAGACCGCCACATGGAAGCTCGACGTATGGTCGGCAGGCGTCTACGACGTTACAGTTTCCTACGGCTGCGATCCGGAGACCGCGGGGGGCATGTTCCGCATTTCGGCCAGCGGGAATGCCGTCGAGGCGGAGGTGAGGGCGACGCCGTCGAGAAATGTCTTCGAGACCCGGCCCGCCGGAGCACTCCGGCTTGCGAAAGGCGCCGCCACTCTCGAGGTGAGCGTGGTTGGTCCGGGCCGCGGCCAGGAACTGATGACGCTTAACCGGATCTGGCTGCGGAAACGCTGAATCTACGAACCGGGCCTGGGCCTACAGCCGCTCTCCGACGGGCGAACCCGCCAGTTTCACAGTAATCACCTGCCGGCGGCCGCCGCGGAAGACGGTGAGTTCGACGGTGTCGCCCGGACGCTTCCCCACGGTGGCCCGGTTGATCGCGTCGGCACGCGTGATTCTTCGCCCGTCGATCGCCATGATCAGGTCGCCGCCAATGCCGACTTCGGTGTTCCCGATATAAACCCACTGCCGCGCCGGCCGGATCACACTGGCCGCCGGCGTGTCGGGCTGGACCTCGTAGACGAGGAAGCCGCCCTCTGCGGGCAGTTCCAGCGCCTCAGCCAGGTCGCCGGCCACGTAGATGCCGGTGACGCCCAGCTTGGGGCGGCCGTATTTCCTGCTCGTCTGGAAGCCTTCCATCATCGCCTTGGCCCGGTTGATCGGCATGGCGAAACCGATGCCGATGTTTCCCCCCGGGCCATAGATCGCCGTGTTCACCGCGATCACGTTGCCTTGCGAGTCCAGCAGCGGCCCGCCCGAGTTGCCGGGGTTGATCGCAGCATCGGTCTGGATCATCCCTTCGAGCACCCGGTTGGATTCGTCCCGGATGTCGCGGCCGAACGAACTGATGATGCCCGTGGTGAGCGTCCCGCTCAGACCAAAGGGGTTCCCGATGGCCAGCACCTTCTGGCCCACCTGGAGTTTGTCGGAATCTCCGAGGCGCAGCACGGGGAGCTTCTTTTTCGGAGCAATCTTGATAAGAGCCAGATCGTTCGACGGATCGCGGTCCAGCACCTCGGCGTCGTAGCGGGACTGGTCCGACAGCGTCACCTGGAGCTTGGCCGAGCCGGAGATGACGTGGAAGTTCGTCACGATCAGCCCGTCGTCGTTGACGATGAAGCCGGAACCCGACTCCCGGACCGGGTAGACATTGAAGAAGAAATCACGCTTGTAGACAGTCGACGTAATGAACACGGTGGCCGTGCTGGCGGTCTTGTAGACCTCGATATTGTTCAACTCGTCCGCGTTGAGACCCGCCGCGCGGCCGACGACAGGGCCGGACCACAACTGGCCCGACTCCTCGTGGCCGGACCTGCCCCATCGTTCCGGCAGCAGACCCGCGCGCCAGGTGATCGCCAAAAAAGCGCCTGCCAGGAACGCGGCCAGGGCGAAGATTCTCAGTTTCATATCACGCTGCTCCCTTCAAGTCTCGCAAGGATTCGTACACTCTCGCGGTCTGCCGGATGGTGTCGGTTTTGTCACCCGACGTGTCGATGACGTAATCCGCATAGGGAATTTTCTCTTCCAGCGGCATCTGCCGGCTGAGGCGGTCGAGGACAGCCTCTCTGGTCAGGTGATCCCGTTCCATGGCCCGAGCAATCTGGACCTCTCTCGGACAGACTGCGAGAACCAGCCTCTGGTAACGGCGGTGGCTGCCTGTTTCGATCATGATCGCGGCCTCGACCACGGCGATCCCTCCGGGATCGGCGGCGGCGATCCGCTCCAGAGCTTCCTCCTGTTTGCGGAACACCGCCGGATGCACCAGTGAATTCAGCACGGCCAGCCGTTCGGGATCGGAGAAGACGAGCGACCCTAATGCCCGGCGGTCTATCGTGCCATCCTCCCTCAGGATACCGCTTCCAAAGGCCTTCACGACCGCCTCGTAGGCTTCCCCGTCCGGCGCGATGACCTCATGCCCCAGATCGTCGGCACGGATCAGATGGCAGCCCTTCGAGGCGAGAACCGAACCGACAAAGCTCTTGCCGGAAGCCAGACCACCCGTCAGACCTACCCGCAACATTGCGTCTTCAGGGCCCCTGGCGGCGACCCGCCACACGCGCGCAGACAGGAAGCCGGCCGTCCTCAGGCGGCATGGGCTTCCGCCAGCTTGACAGTGTTCGACATGAGCATCGCGATCGTCAACGGACCGACGCCTCCGGGAACCGGCGTATACGCCGCGACGTGTTCCAGTTCAAGCGGGTGAACATCGCCCACCATCGCGGTTCCTTTCCGGGCGAACTCCGCGCCGCGACCCGCCGCCTCCGCCTGTTCGGCCGTGGTGAGCCGGTTGATGCCGACATCGATGACCACGGCCCCGGGCTTAAAAAAATTCCCCCGAAGGAGAGCCGGCCGGCCGATCGCGGCCACCACGATGTCCCCCGCCCGGCACTCCGCGGCCAGGTCCGCGGTGCGCGAGTGGCAGATCGTCACAGTCGCGTTGGCGTGCAACAGCAGCATCGCCATCGGCTTTCCGACGATGTCGCTGCGTCCGGCGACAACCGCCTTCCTGCCGGCCACCGGAATCTCGTACCGGCGCAGGATCTCCATCACGCCGGCCGGGGTGCAGGCGACGGGCCCCGGGCTGTTCGCCACCAGATGGCCGACGCTGACGGGATGGAAACCGTCGACATCCTTGTCCGGCGCGATCGCATGGAGCACCCGCCGGGAGTCGATCTGCGGCGGCAGAGGCATTTGGACAAGTATCCCGTCAATATCCGGCCGCCGGTTCAGGCCATCGACGAGGTCGAGCAGTTCTGCGGTGGTGGAGGTCGCCGCTGGAGTGAGCTTCTCGCTGAAAATCCCCAGTTCCTCGCACGTCCTGACCTTGTTCCGGACGTAGATCTCCGACGCCGGATCGTTCCCCGCCAGGATCACGGCCAGCCCGGGCGCCCGGCCACGCGACCTCAACCGCTCGATGCGGGGCCGCAACTCCATGACGATCTGGTCCCGCACCCACTTTCCGTCCAGGATCCGCGGCATCTTACGCCGTCCTCGCCGGCCTGGAATGAATGCGCGACCGGTACAACAACGCTCCCGCCACGACCGTCACGACGGCGGCCGCCGAAACCCTCGGCTGAAGAGTCAGTCCGAACAGCGTCATCCAGGCGCCAACCACGATGAATGTGGCCGGAACCAGGGGGTAGGCGAAACTGACGACCGGAAGCTTCTGCCAGCCCGGCCGTTTGCGGAAGATCAGGATGCTTGACACCGCCATCGTCGCGAAAAAGTTCAGCAGGAAGCCGATGAAAAAGGCGAGATCGATAAACGGGGTCGCCGAAAGAAGCATCGACAGGACACCCTGCCAGAGGATGGCGTAAAAGGGCGTGTGCCATCGGGGATGTACGTACGATGCGGAGTGGAAGAAGGCCCCGTTTTTCGCCATCGCATAGTAGACGCGCGGGCCGATAGTGACCATGGCGTTGACGGTCGACATCAGCGAGACGGCCATCAATGCCGAGAAGATGCCGCCGACCGCCGTGCCGAACAGGTTCTCCGCCGCGAGCGAGCCCACGCGGATCACGCCCTTCATCTTCTCGAGCGGAGTCGAGTAGATGAACAGCACGTTGAGCGCCAGAAACAGCACAGCCACGAGCACGGTGCCGTATGTCAGGGCCCGGGGGAGTGTTTTCGCCGGCTGGCGGATCTCTTCGGCCACATACGTGGCGGCGTTCCAGCCGCTGTAGGCGACATAAACGAAAAACAGGCTGACGGCGAACTGCGCCGCGATGGGGTAGGCGGACCCGCGCGTCGCGGGCTGGGAGAAGTGCGCCCAATCTCCCGTGCCGGTTGTGAATCCGAAGAAGAGCAACCCCCCGATCACGATCACCTTGGTCGCCGTCAACACGTTCTGGATCGAGGCCGAAGTGCGGATTCCGAACAGGTTGATCACCGTGAACAGCAGGATCAGAGCGGAGGCGCACAATTGCGCGCCCCCCACGCGGATCGTGAACCAGGATGGACCGAAGCTGACCAGCGTGTTGGACTGGTTCAGCGCGGGCCAGAAAAACGCCAGGTAGTCGGCGAAGGCGAGCGAGGTCAGCGCGATCGCCGACGAAAAGCCGGCGATAAAGGACACCCACCCTGTCATGAAGCCCCAGGTCGGACCGAAGGCCTGCGTCAGGTACACGTACTCGCCGCCCGACGAAGGAAAGTTCACGCCCAGTTCGGAATAGCAAAACGCGCCGACAAGCGCGCAAACCGCGCCGACGGCGAAGATCGCCAGAATCAACTGCGCCGAACCAAGGTCGCTAGCGAAATATCCGGTCATCGTGAAAATGCCGGTGCCGACCATGTTCGAAACAACGATCGCCGTTGCACTGAATACGCCGAGTTGCCGCACGAGCGACGCGGCGTTGTCCGGAGGGTTCATTGGTAGCTATTGTAGGTCAGGCGCCCGGTGGCTGAATCTCGGCCAGACCAAGTCCTTCCCGCACGCTTTGATAAACATCGGGAATCGGACGGTTGGCGTCCACCGTCAGCAGCATCTCGCGGCGCTGGAACAGTTCCAGCAGCGGAGCTGTTTTTTCATGGTAGTCTTGCAGCCGCAGCCGCAAGGCCTGGGGATTGTCGTCGGCCCGTTTGGTGAAACCGCTCCCCTGCCCGAGCGCCGCCCGCTGCATCACCCGTTTGTAGACCACCTCGTCAGGAATGTCGAGGTAGATGGCTCGGTCAAGATTCCAGCCTTCAAACAGGTACTCCGCCTGCGACCGCGTCCGTGGAAAACCGTCCAGCACGAATCCGTAGTTCCAGTCGTGCTCCTCCAGCCGTTTGCGAACCACCTCCTCCACAATCTCGTCCGGCACCAGCCGGCCCTCCGCCATGATCCGCTGCACCTTCGCCGCCAGTTTGGTGTGGTGGGCGGCGTTCCAGCGAAATATGTCTCCTATCGAGATGTGGACAAAGTCGTAGTCTCGGCACAGCAGTTCGGCTTGCGTGCCTTTTCCAGCCCCCTGCGGACCGATGATGATGTATTTGTGCATTCCAAGGGCGAATTCTGCATTGTATCCTAGTGGGTGCACCTTCCACCCGGCCACGGGATCGTGAACGCGTGAATGTCAAGATTCAGAGGTATCTGATTGTCCCGCCTGGTACTTGCTTTTAAGGCTTTCTTTTCGTTGCTGTTCCGGGGAACACTCGCGGACGCTGTCGCACTCGAGTTGAACCTCGTGCGGCGCGGCGCGGCTCCTCCCACCCCGGCCGCCGCCCGGACATCGGAACCGGCGAAGGCCGTGGCCGCTCCGGCCGACGGCGCTGTCCAGTTGCTCGCCGCCTTACAGAGAGAGGCCCGGCTGGTCGACTTCCTCCTGGAAGACATCGGCCCGTACTCGGACGACCAGGTGGGCGCGGCCGTCCGGGATGTGCACAAGCATTCCCGCGCCGTACTGGACCGCTACCTGCGGCTGACCCCCGTGATCGACGGCGTCGAAGGAGCCGTGACGAAGCTCGCCTCGCTCGGCGCCGACGCACGGGATGCGTCCGTGGTGCGCCTGATCGGGAACGTTCCAGCGGACGGGAAAGCCGACGCCGGGATCCTGCGCCACCGCGGATGGAAAGCGGAAAAAGTCGACTTTCCCGCGCCCAGACCCGGCGACCGGATCATCGCCCCCGCCGAAATCGAAGTCGAGTAAGCCGTGCGCTCCTTTATCGGCATCGACCTCGGAACCACCAACTCCGCGCTCGCCTACATTCGCGGGGACGAAGCGGAGCATGCCGACTTCCCTCCCGTGCGCGTGCTCGAGATCGCCCAGCACGTCGGCGAAAACCGCGTGGAGACGCGGCGGACGCTTCCTTCGTTTCTCTACCTCGGCGAGCCGCCCGTCGTCGGCTTTTATGCGCGGGAGCAAGGGGCGCTGACCCCGACCAGACTCGTGCACTCGGCCAAAAGCTGGCTCTCCAACCCGAACGTCGACCGCACGGCGAAGATCCTGCCCTGGGATGCCGCCGAGGGCGGCCGCGTGATGTCCCCGGTCGACGCCTCCGCCCGTTACCTCGCGGCTATGCGCGAGGCATGGGAACGGGCTTCCGGCGAGAGCGCCGCCAGCCACGAGGTCGTGCTGACAGTGCCCGCGTCCTTCGACGAAGAGGCGCGTGAACTAACCGTACAGGCGGCGCAGGAGGCGGGAATCGGCAAGCTGACCCTTCTCGAGGAACCCGCCGCCGCCTTCTACTCCTGGATCGCCAACCACCTGGCGCAATCGCGGAAAGACCTGTTCGACGGCCAACTTGTCCTCGTTTGCGACGTCGGCGGCGGGACGAGCGATTTCACGCTGATTCGCGTGTCGCGTGACGGCGACCGGATCGATTTCACCCGAACCGCGGTCGGCCGGCACCTTCTGCTCGGCGGTGACAATCTCGACCTGACTCTGGCCTGGCTCGCCGAGTCAAAGCTGAATACCGCGCTCTCGGTCCGGCAGCGAACGGCGCTGCGCCGCCAGTGCGCGGCGGCAAAGGAGGCCATGCTCGCTGATCCGTCGGTGCCGAAGATGCCCATCACTGTTCTCGGCGCAGGACGGTCTCTGATCGGCGGGACCCTGCGAACCGAAATCACCCGGGAGGAAGCTCTCGAGTTGGCCCTGGACGGTTTTCTGCCCTTCTGCGCCCGGGACGACCGGCCGAAACGGGAGGAGATGAGCCCGTTCGGCGAACTGGGCCTGCCCTACGAATCCGACCCCGCCATCACACGGCACCTGGCGGCGTTCCTCGCCGATGCCGGAGGGGCCCTGCCCGATGCACTGCTGTTCAACGGCGGATTCTTCATTCCAGACCTGTTGCGGACGCGCGTGGCGGATGTGCTCGCCAGTTGGGGCCGAAAGCCACTCGTGCTCGAGAACCGCGACCTTGATCTCGCTGTCGCCGTGGGAGCGGCCTATTACAACTACGTAAGGGCTACGGGCGCCGGCCTGATCGTGCGTGGGGGCTTGCCCCGGTCGTATTACGTGGAGCTCGATTCCACACCGGACGCAGTCCGCGCCGTTTGCGTGATGCCGCGCGGCACCGAGGACGGCCAGGAACTCGTGCTGGATCACGACGGCCTCCAGTTGGTGGCAAACCGGCCCGTCAGCTTCCGCCTCTACAGCTCGCTCACCCGGCTCGATGACCGGATCGGCGATGTCGTCGGCTTCGCTCGAACCGAACTGGCGGAAGGGCGGCTCCATCCGCATGCGCCGCTCCATGCCGTAATCCGGTTCGGCAAGCCGGGGGCGGAGCGGACCGTTCCTGTCAGACTGGTCGCCAAGCTGACCGAAGTAGGCACGCTCGAACTATGGGCCGATTCCAAGACGAGCGAGCACCGGTGGCGCCTTCAGTTCGAGTTGCGGAAAGCGGCCTCGGCCGAAGCTCCCGCGCGTCCGGCGGCGGTCGTCAGCGAGGAGGGGCTGCGCCGTGCCGTCGAACTGATCCGCGAGACCTTCGTCGCCGGCACGCTCGAGCCGGAGGCGCTGCCGGCGGCGCTCGAACAGACGCTCGCCCTGGGACGGGCTTCATGGCCGTTGAGCGCAATTCGCAAGCTGGCTGACGTGTTTCTGGAGCACGCCGAGGCGCGGCGGAAGTCCGCCGCGCTCGAGTCCCGCTGGCTGAACCTTGCCGGATTGTGCCTGCGGCCCGGTTTCGGCTATCCCGGCGACGAGTACCGGGTGGAGCAGGCGCGGCGGATTTTCGCGCAGGGACTCGCCTTCTCCAACGCCGTCGAGAACGAGAGCCAGTGGTGGATCTTCTGGGGGCGCCTCGCCGGCGGATTGAATCGCAACCAGCAGGCTGATCTCTACCAGCGGCTGTCGGCCACGCTGCTGCCTCGCAAAGGCGCCCGGGTGCGCGTCAACTCGAGCCTGTTGCGCGAGATGTGGCGCTGCGCCTGTTCGCTGGAGTTGTTGCCGGCGGGAACACGAACGGAACTGGGCGACGCCCTGCTGGCGAAGGTGAAGTCGGAGGCGTCGGCCTCCGACCTGTGGTGCCTGGCGCGACTGGGCGCCCGCGAACTTTTTTACGGGCCGGCCAACCAGGTGCTGCCGGCGGCGACGGTCGCGCGCTGGGTCGAGGTGTTGGCGAAAACGCCGGCTGCGGCCGAGGCGATCGCGGCGATGGCCAGGCGGACCGGCGACGCCTACCGCGACCTTCCGGCGGCGACCATTGCCGTGGCCCGCAGAAACATCGAGCAGCACAAGGACGCCGGACAGCTGCTGGCAATCCTCGAGGGCCGGTCGGGCCGCGACGAGGCATCGCTCAGCCGGGTATTCGGCGAAGAACTGCCGAGCGGGCTTGTCATCACAGCCCCCGAAGACCAGCCATGACGCCGCGGCCGGTCCGGGCGGGAGCCCTCGTTCGATGACGGAGCGGCAGCTGGTTGACTGGATCCGCCGCCGCGGGAAGGGCATCGGCGACGATTGCGCCGTCGCATCCCTGGCCGGGGCCAGAGACGAACTGCTCATCACCACCGACATGTTCATCGAGGGTGTCCACTTCCTCCGCGAACACCCCGCCGCACAGTGCGGACACCGCGTTCTCGCCCGAGGACTGTCCGACCTTGCCGCGATGGGCGCCACGCCGAAGTGGTTTCTCCTCTCGCTGGCGCTGCCTCCGTGGGCCGGCGCGGGCTGGGTCAAGCGGTTCTGCGGCGGGATGCTGAAGCTTGCCAGCCGCCACCGGATCACGCTCATCGGAGGCGACCTTTCGCATTCCGACCGTCTCACGGCCGACATCGTCGCCATCGGATCCTGCCCCCACGGAACCGCAATCCGCCGGGACGGCGCCCGCCCCGGCGACGGCATCTACGTCTCCGGCGCGCTGGGCGGCCGCCCTGCACTGCCCGAACCCCGGATCGCGCTGGGCCGCCACCTTCGCGGACGAGCCACGGCCTGCATGGATCTCTCCGACGGTCTTTCCGCCGACCTGCCGCGGTTGTGCCGCGAATCCGGCGTCGCCGCCGCGATCGACCGGCCGCTCCCGGCCGCTCCCGGAGCGACGCTCGACGACGTGCTGCATGCCGGCGAAGACTACGAACTCCTGTTCACCGCCCGCAACGCGCCCCGCTGTCATCGTGGCGTGCCGTTGACCCGCATCGGGACCATCCTCCGCGGCCGGCCCGGCAAAGTCACCTGCTTCGGCCGGCCGCTCGCTCCTCTCGGATACGATCATTTTCGGAACCGCTCATGACTCCCACCCCCGATCCCGCTGTTGTCCTCGACCTGATCGAGGCATTCCGCCGGTCCAAGACGATGTTCGCCGCCGTCTCTCTCGGCATATTTGACCGCCTCGGTCCCGGCCCTTCCACCGCCCCGCTCCTCCGGCGCGATGGCGAATGCCTCGACTCGCTCATCCGTCTGCTCGACGCCTGCGTCGCTCTCGGACTGCTGACGAAGGACGGCGAGGTGTACGCCAATACGCCCGCCGCCGGCGTCTACCTGCGCCGCTCCAGCCGGGAGACGCTGACCGGCTACATTCAGTATTCCAACGACGTCCTGTGGCCGATGTGGGCCCACCTCGAGGACGCCGTCCGCGAAGGAACACACCGCTGGAAGCAGACTTTCGGGCTGGACGGCGCCCTTTTCTCCCACTTCTACCGGACTGAGGAATCGAAACGCGAATTTCTCCTCGGCATGAACGGCTTCGGGTTGCTATCAAGCCCGGCGGTGGTGTCCGTCTTCGACCTCTCGCGGTTTCACCGACTGGTCGACCTGGGCGGAGGCACGGGACACCTGGCGGTGGCCGCCGCCCAACGCTATCCGGCAATGCAGACAGCCGTGTTGGATCTTCCCGGAGCAATTGAGTTCGCCCGCGAGTTCGTGGCCGGCAGCCGTGTCGAACTCATCGCCGGAGACTTCTTCTCCGGTCCCCTCCCGCCCGCCGATCTGTACGCCGCGGGCCGCATCCTCCACGACTGGTCGGAAGACAAGATTCGCCATCTTCTCCACCGTATTTGCGACGCCCTGCCGCCGGGCGGCGGCCTGCTCATCGCCGAAAAGCTCCTCCTGCCCGATCTCTCGGGCCCAATCCACGCCCACATGCAGTCGCTGAACATGCTCATCTGCACGGAGGGCCGCGAACGCAGTTTCGAACAGTATGCTCAACTTCTCGAAGAGGCGGGCTTCCGGGAGATGGAGGGCCGGTTCACCGGCGCTCCTCTCGACGCGATCCTCGCCACCAAGCCAGGGTAGGAGCCGCCGGCGCGTTTCCCGCCGCGCCGCGTTACAATCAACGCGATGCGCAAAGCACTCTTCGTGATTCCACTCTCCGGCGCCGCGGCTCTCCTTTGGAGCGTCTCGCGGCCCGCTGATGTTCCCTTTGAACGGCACACCATCGACCTCGGCGCCAACGAATCCTGCACGCTCGCCGACATCAACAAAGACGGCCGCCTCGATATCGTCTCGGGCGAGAACTGGTTCGCCGCCCCCAAGTGGGTGAAGACGCGCTTCCGTTCGCTGAACTTTAACAACAATTACATCGACAACTTCAGCGACCTCGCCGTGGACGTCAACAGCGACGGCTTCCCGGACATCGTCAGCGGCTCCTGGTTCAGCAAGGAACTCGTCTGGTGGGAGAATCCCGGCCGCTCACGCGCCGCCTGGCGGAAACACCCGATCGAGACCGGCAAGAACGTCGAATTCGCCTTCCTGGTGGACATGGACGGAGACGGCGAGGCGCTCGACGTACTTCCCCAGTTCGGCGGAGGGCAGGCCATTACTGCCTTCTATTCGCTCCACCAGGGAAAGTGGGTTCGAACCCTGGTGAGCGACAAAGGCTACGGCCATGGAATCGGCGCCGGAGATGTCAACGGAGATGGAAAGGTGGATGTCCTTACGCCGAAGGGCTGGTTCGAGGCTCCGGAATGGAAACATCACCCCGACTGGGATTCCAAGGAGCACCTCAGCTTCATTCATGTCCTCGACGTCGACGGTGACAAACGGAATGATCTCGTCTTCGGCCATGCGCACGACTACGGGGTCTTCTGGATGCAGAACACGCCCGGCGGCTGGGTCAAGAAGAAGATCGACGACACATGGTCTCAGGCGCACGCGGTGACCCTCGTCGATCTCAACGGCGATGGCAAGAAAGATGTGGTGACCGGCAAGCGTTACATGGCGCACGAGTACGAAAACGGCGCGCGGGAACCTGTCGGTCTCTACTGGTACGAAACGATTGTAGTGCCGCCGCCCATAGGAAACGGCCAGCTCCAGTGGGTAAAGCACATCATCGACTACGGTGGTCGCGCCGGCGGCGGGATGCAGGTGCACGTCGCCGACATCGACGCGGACAAGGATCTCGACATCACCGTCGGCGGCAAGACTGGCGTCTTCCTATTCGAGAATAAGACCAGGTAATCTCGAACAGGTTAACCTGGAGTCATATGGACCGCCGTCATTTTCTCGCCGCGGCGCCAGCCGTGCTGGCGGCGCAAACATCAAGCGACGCGATTCGCGTCGCCGTCATCGGAACAGGGACCCGTGGGTCCTACCTCCTTGGCCACGTCCTGGCGATCCCCAACGCGAAGATCGTCGCCTTGTGCGACATCGAACCCGAGCATCTGGCGAAGGCCGTCGAGCAGGCCAGGGCGGCCGGGCACGACGCCCCTGGCTACAGTGATTTTCGCCGGATGCTCGACGAACGCAAGGACGTGGACGCGGTGATCGTCGCCACTCCGGTCGACACCCATAAGATGATCACGATCGCCGCCCTCGAACTCGGCAAGAACGTCTACTGCGAAAAGCCGCTGGCGAACACGCCCGAGGACGCCAAGTTGATGCATACGGCTTCGAAGTCGGCCAAAGGGATTTTCCAGGCCGGCTTTCAGCTTCGTCACGACCCCGCACGGCGCGCCGCCGTCGAATTCATTCACAAGGGCGGCATCGGCAACGTGCTGTTCTGCCAGGGATACCGGCACACCGGCGATCTTCCCCGCAACCGGCTCTGGTACTTCGACCGAAACCGCTCGGGCGACAATATCGTCGAGCAGGCCTGTCACATTCTCGATCTGTTCGTATGGGCGATCGGCAAGGCCCCTCTCCGCGCCTTCGGCTCCGGGGGCGTCAGCCTCTACAAGAATGTACCGCCGGGCCGGACCACGATGGACAACTACGTGGTTGTGTATGAGTTTCCCAACGACGTCCGGGTGGAATTCAGCCACCTCTACTTCGATCCGCCGGGATTTTCGGGCATCAAAGAGCGCGTGTTCGGGTCGATTGGCGCCGTCGATCTGGCAGCCGGCACTTGGGCTGAGATCGGCCGGCGTGGCGCTATCAGGCTCGATGTCCCGGACGCCGGGCAGGATTCGACCCGCCAGTCGCTGGCAGCGTTTTTCTCGAACGCGCGCGAGCGAAAAACTCCCCTCAACAGCGCCGATTCCGCGCTCCGTTCGACTCTGGTCGCGATGATGGGACGCAAGGCGATCTACGAAAAGCGCATCGTGACCTGGGAGGAGATCGCCAATGGCTGATCCGTCCCTGGCCGGACTGGCTCGCCGCCTCGCCGCCAGTCAGAAAACGGCGGCTCTCAGCACGCTGTCGCAGCGGGTGCCCGGACACCCGTTCGGCTCGGTTGTGCAGTATGCTCTCGATCCTGCCGGATTGCCCATCCTACTGCTGAGTTCCCTGGCGATGCACGCCAGGAACCTCGCGGCCGATCCGCGGTCGAGCCTCATGATCCAGGAATCCGTGCCGCCGGATGCGGCCCTGGTGGCCGCGCGGCTCACACTGGTCGGTGAGTTTCATCCCGTGTCCGAGGAGGGGGTTCGCCAGACATTCCTCGATCGCCATCCGGACGCGGTTCAATGGGTCGACTTCGGCGATTTCTCCTTTTACCGTTTCCGCTTAGCCGATGCGTACTACGTGGGCGGGTTCGGTGTGATGGGCTGGGTGAGTCCTGCGCAGTATGCCGGCGGGGCCTAGGGCGAATCGCCCGGGGATCCGCGTCGGCGCCCGGTACCGCAGGCTTCCGCCAGATAACTCAATCGTCCCAGCGGAGACCCCTTAAGACGCGTGTGAACTGCTTCAGGTGACCCTATGATGGGGCATGCGCCTGACCATGATCCTGCCGGCCACGTTGCTTGCGGTCCTGACGCCGCTTTCAGCACAGAACTACAAGGACCTGCATGACACCATCGACAATTTCCGGGGCCTCGGCGAGGAGGTCCGCAAGAACCACCCGTTGCTCGGCATGGGAAGCGGCGTGGGCACGTACGGCGGATCCGGGTCGATTCTGGAGGGACTCGGCCTGACAAAGAAGGCCGCCCCTGTCAAACTGGAGCTTCGTTTGTCCAAAGAACAGCAGGCGCTGGTCGACCGGGAGATGGCCAAGGCCGTCAAGGCCGAAGCCGCTGCCAACAAGGGAGTCGCCGCCGGCTCCGCGGCCGCCGGATCTGCGCCCGCTCCGTCCGCCAAGGCGAAGCCCCGGGCTGGGGCCAGGGCGGGCGTGGTCCCGGCAGCCGATCGGACGTCGGTCCCTGTTCAACTGTCGCCCGTTGTCCTTCCCGCGGTCGCGGTCGCGGCTTTGCCGGAGAAGCCAGAAGCGCGAAAAGTGAAGGAGGAATCGGTACGGGACGTGGCCGAGGGGATGGATCGCGAAAGGCTCCTTGCCAGCCTCGGGGAGCCCCAGTCTGTATCGGCGATCACGGGGCTGGAGGGCGGGACCCGCGAGACGCTGACCTACGAATTGGAGTCGGGCCGCACGCTCGTGGTCAAGTTGGTCGCGGGCAAAGTCCAGAGCGTCCAGCGATAACCGTGGTCCGGCCGGCGGCCCGGGCGGCGGCAGCGAACCCTATTTTATCTTGCGATACATCAGGTTCCGGTAGTGCACAACGCTGCCGGGATCGTGCTGTTGCAGCGCCAGGTATCCCCTGGTGTACTGTCTCTTTTCGTCGGTGTGGTCGACCACGACCTTATCGTTCACCTTGATGGTGATGTGGTTGCCCTTCACGATGATGTGCTGGGTCCACCATGTGTCGTCGGCGACCAGCTGATCGTAGATCTTGACGATGTTGTAAAGGCTTCCCGTCTTCACCGGATCCTTGTGGCTGTTGTTGACCTGCGCTTCGTAACCCTTCGGCCAGCCTTCGCCAAACTCAGCGCGGAAGTACATACCGGAGTTTCCACCCTTGTTCAGCTTCACCTCCGCCTTGAACTCGCAGTCGACGCACTCCTCTTTCATCCAGAACAGATGGCTGCGTGTCCCCTTGCCCTGAATGGCCCCGTCCACAACGGTCCAGTTTTCCGGCTTCTCGTTGGCCTTCCAGCCATCGAGCGTCTTGCCGTCGAACATCGAGACCCATCCTTTTTCCTTCTTGACCTTCCTGTCCTGGGCAGCGGCCCCGCCGGTGGCGACGAGGATCCCCAATGCGAACGTAAGTGCTTGTATCACAGTTCGCATTCTACAATGAGGCAATGCGCGCATGGCAACTCGCCGGCACTTATTCGATCGACGGTCTGGCTCTCAGCGAAGGTCCGGATCCGGTTCCCGGGCCGGGGCAGGTGGCGGTCGCCGTCAAGGCGGTTTCGCTGAATTTTCGAGATCTGCTCGTCGTCAAGGGACTCTACAGCCGGAAGCTTGCCCTCCCGCTGACCATCTGTTCGGACGGCGCCGGTGAAGTCTCCGCCGTCGGCGAAGGCGTCACCCGCTTCAAGCCCGGCGACCGGGTGGCGGGCATCTTCATGCAGTCCTGGATCGCCGGCCAGCCGGACGAGGCCAAGGCCCGCAGCGCGATGGGTGCGTTCTATCCCGGAATTCTGGCGGAAAAGGTGGTCCTGCATGAGGATGGGCTGGTGTCCATCCCGCCGCATCTCAGCTGGGCGGAGGCGGCCACCCTGCCCTGCACCGGGGTGACGGCCTGGAACGCCCTGGTGCGAATGGGCGGGATCAAGGCCGGAGACACCGTTCTGACTCTCGGGTCGGGCGGAGTGTCGCTGTTCGCCCTGCAACTGGCGCGCGCCGCCGGGGCCCGGGTCATTGCGACGACGTCATCGGACGCAAAAGGGGCCCGTTTGCGCGAACTTGGCGCGAGCGACGTCATCAACTACAACGCCACTCCGGACTGGGAAGAGGCCGTCCGGAAGCTGACAGGCGGCGGCGTGGATTTCGTGGTTGAAATCGGCGGCGCGGCGACGATCAACAAGTCCATCCGCGCGGCCCGCATCGGCGGATTCGTCGCACTGATCGGGAATCGCGCCGAGGGCCAGGCGGACGTCAATCTGACCGCGGCGCTGATGAAGTCCATCCGGATTCAGGGTGTCTTCGTCGGCTCGCGCGAGATGTTCGAGGAATTGAACCGGGCGCTGACGCTCCATCAGATCCACCCGGTCATCGATTCCACGTTTCCGTTCGAGCAGGCGCAGGATGCGCTCCGGCGCCTCCAATCCGGGGCGCATTTCGGCAAGGTCGTGATCGAGGTCTGATAGAATCGCTGGGTATGAACCGCAGAAAGTCCCTGCAAGCGTTGGCCGCCATCACTGCGGGCGCAGCGGCGATTCCAGCCGCGGCCGCCCCCGGTCCAATTCAGCTTCATGTCAACCTGGAGGTGGATCCGGCCCGGGAATCGGAGTTCATCGCGAACTTCCGGAAAGTGTTTCAGCCGACCATTCGCAAACAGGCGGGGTTTGTCGACGTCAAGCTGCTGAAGTTCCGGCAGGCGATGGTGGGCGGCGGTCCGGGAGCGTTCAACTACCGGCTGCTGATCAGCTTCCAGACGGAAGAACTGCGGCAGAAATGGGTCGCCTCGGCGGACCACCAGCAGGCTTGGCCCACTCTCGAGAAATGCCTGAAGGGAGCCAAGTACGTTCCGTGGCTCTATGACGTGGTCTGAGACCGCCCTCTGAAACGGGACGGCCCGGCCTGCGCGTGAGGAAGGCGCGGCCGGGCCGTTGCTGCCCCGCAGTCGAGGTCACTTTTCCTGGTTGACGTGCAGCCCTTTGTGGATCGCGTAGAGGGCCAGTTCAAGGCGGTCCGACACACCCAGCTTGTCGAAGATGTTGTGAAGGTGGTTTTTCACCGTCTGCTCGCTGATGAACATCTTCTCGGCCATTTCTTTGTTCTTGTACCCTTGCGCGACCAGCGCCACGATCTCGCGCTCCCGAGCCGACAGAGGCGACCGCTCACGACCGCCCTTGCCGTTGGCCGTTCCCATCGGGTCCGAGGGCGACGCGAACTGGCGCATCACGGCGGCCGTCGTGTGGGAATCCAGCCAGATCTCGCCGGCCTGCACCTTGCGGATGCTCTTAACGATCAGTTCCGGCTGGGTCTGCTTCACCACGATGCCCGAGCAACCCAGCTTCATCGCCTGCACCCACTCGTTCTTGTCCTCGGAAGCCGTCAGAACAATGATATGGGTCTTCTTGGCCTGGTGCTGCAAACTCTGAAGCGCCGTCAATCCGTCCATGCCCGGCATCTTCAAATCCAGCAGGACCACATCCGGATGGACATCCTCCACCAGTTCGAGCGCTTGTCGCCCGTTCTCCGCTTCGCCGACGACCTCGATATCATCCTCGAGCTGGAGAAGCTTCCGCAGCCCTTCGCGAACGATGGGGTGATCGTCGACGATGACCACGCGAATTTTCTTCGGTCCTGCTTCGACTGCCGCTTCGGCCGCAGCATCGAGTTCGGGCGGCGTTGTTGTTGTTCCCTCTGGCATAACGTCTCCAAGTACCATCTGCCATTATTCTAAATGTCGGTACTGGTACCCACAACCATTGAGTACCCCTACTCTTAGGTGACATTCCACCTTAGAACGTGCTCGGCCTTGGTACTAGATTGGCCCCGGCCCGTCTTGCGAACCAGTTCGAAGCCGGTACCTCAACGAGAACACCCAGTCACCGGTCTCCTTCCATCCGTGTGACCGTGGCGTGATTCAACGCCTAGGAACTCCTCATCCAGTAATCCCAAGTCCAACAGTGCTGGTACTAGGCTACTACATCTCTACCCTACCTGTGGAAATCCACGATCCGATCGGCCGGGTGCCCGCTGGTGGACTGCCCTACCGATCGAATGACGGCACCGGCAGGCGCTCGCCCCCTTTCAACGCGGACTGGTGACCCACCAATCCCGGCGCCGTCATCGCGAGCGCCTTATAGACATCCACGGCGGGCGCGCGTTTCTCAAGCAGGGCGTTGATGAACTCCGCCGACAGAAAAACGTGCGATCCGCCGTGGCCCGATGCGTGCCGCATCGCTTTCGGCACCATCGGATCCTGAAGGTAATCGGGATAATTCACCGGCCTGGCGCCTTTGAGCCGCTCGGCAGCCAAATCCCCATGATGGCCGGAATTTGACATGTACAACGATCCTTTGTCTCCATACCAGTTGGCCCGTTCGCCGTCCTCGGCGACCAACCAGAAGACGTTACAGCGGACCATGTGGCCTTTGTCGGTCGCCATCAGCGCGCTCTCGTTCCAGAACGGGTTGCGGTACCGATTCTCCGTCAGGTAAGGGTGTTTCGTTCCCCACCCGAGCGCCGAAACAGAACGGATTCTCTCTTTTGTCACTCCAACAATGAATCCAAGGCAGTGCGTGGGGTAATAAAGGGGCGCCAAGCCCCACCGCCACGATCGCGAACCGTCAGGTTCGTAGAACCGCGACTTCTTGTCCTCCACGAGTTGCTTGAGGTCGCCGCGGTCATGGTAATAGTTGACCTCGCTGTAGAATATTTCGCCGATAGCGCCTGTTTCATAGAGATGCCGGGCGTAGATGCAGCCGGGACGGTAGTAACTTGTCTCGCCCATCATATAGGTCAGCCCGGACTTCTCCACGACCGATTTGAGCCGCGCCGCTTCCTCCAGGGACTGGCACGCGGGAACAGCACAGTAGACGTGGAGACCCTGCTTCATGCAAGCTTCCACGTGCCGAACATGGTCATGCGCGCCGGAGAACACCGCGACGGCGTCAAGCCGCCGCTCCTGCCTCAGCATCGTTTCGAGGGACTCGTAGGCGGTTTCGCAGCGATACGCTTGCTGGAGCCTGCTTCGCCGGTCCGGCCGCAAGTCCGTGACCGCCGTCACCTCGCAGTTGGGATGTTCGTGGAAGGAGAACTGCGAACCGAAGCCGCCGCCGACGATGCCGAGGCGGATCTTGCGATCCGTGGCGGGCGCCGGGCGCCCGACCTGAAAGGCTCCGAGGCGCGCCCGGGTCAGCGCCGCGGCGCCGGATGCGTAGAGAAGTTCACGCCGGTTCATCGCAGCCATCCGTTCAGAACGTCACCTTGACTGCAAGCTGGACGATCCGCGGCGATCCCGACGACGTGATCAGCCCGAAACCGGCGCTGTTGACGGTCGTGTTGGGGTCGCCCAGGTTGGTGTGGTTGAGCACGTTGAAGAACTCGCCCCGCAACTGCAAACGCGCCTTCTCGCGGATGGAGAAGTTCTTGAACAGCGAGTAATCGACGAACCACAAGCCCGGACCGCGGTGCTGGCCGCGCCGCGCCGACCCGATCGTTCCCACGGCATTCACAGCGAAGGGAGCAGGATTGAACCACCGGGCGATTTCCTCCCCCCGGGAACGCGACGGCAGCCTCCATTCTCCTCCGCGGTAGTCGGCGAAATCGCCCGCCACGCCATTGAAGTCGTTGTCCACGCCGCTTCGCATGGTCAGCGGCGTGCCGGTCTCGGCGTCGAAGATGAAGTTCTGCTGCCACCCTCCCAGGATCGCGCGGACCACCGGCGACGCCCTGGAAAACGAGGGCAGTTCCCACATCCCGGAGATGTTCAGCCGGTGCGTGACGTCGAAGTCCGACGGACCACGGTTATTCCGAATGTTGAGCGGATCCGGACCGGTCTGGTTTCCTTCCAGGGAGCCGTAGGAAGCGTAGTCGATCGACTTGGCCCATGTGTAGTTGGCGAGAATGGAGACGCCGCGGGCGAAACGCCGCTGCACAGTCGCTTGCAGCGAGTTGTAGCTCGAGTTGCCGTTGGAAATCCCCAACTGCATCGGCCCGATCCGCTGGAAGGGGCGGCGCGCATTCAAGTTGCCCGCGTTCGCTCCAGACCGGAAGGTTCCGGCATTCGACTCGATCGTATTGAGCAGTCCCGTTCCCTTCGACCCGACGTAGGAGGCGCGCACCACCCAGACCCCCTGGAACTCGCGCTCGATCACGAGGTTCCAGTTCTGCAGGTAGCCGGCTCGCATGTCGCGTGTGGGAATGGCGTAAGTGGAAAAATCCCGGATCTCCGCGTCGGGGTTCGGTTTGTAGCCGACCGGCTCGAGCGGCGGCGCTGCGCCAAAGGGGTTGGACAACGAGAGCGGGCCGATGAGTGTGGCGTCCTCCACCCACGGCTGACCCTGAACTGTCCGGTTGTACATCAGGCCGAAATACTCGTCGTAAAACAGGCCATAGGCGGCGCGGATCACTGTGCGCGGCAGCACCTGGTAGGCGAGGCCGATCCGGGGAGCGAGATTGTTCATGTCGTTGCGGATCACGCGCTTCTCCACGCCTTCGTCGCCGAAAAACAGCAAGCCGGGCGGAGCCTTGGGAAAGGCGCGCGACTGTTTCCCGGCCACGAACGTGGTGTGCTGGTTGTCGCGCTCGTCAAGTCCAAGTTTGGGGTCGTAGCGCAGGCCCAGGTTCAACGTCAGCTTTGGCGTAAGCCGAACGTCGTCCTGGACGAAGAGGGCGTACAGGTTGTTCTGCGCGAGCAGGTGCGAAACCGAGGTCTGGCGGAAATTCGCCCCCACCCCGAGCAGAAATTCCGCATAGGAGTGTCCGGCCTGCTGGCGGCCGGCCAGGCTCGTATATTGACCCGTGAACCCGATCTGTCCGGTGGTCAGAAAATTCGAGATGAAACCGGTGCGATAGCGCCGCGCATCCCCCCCAAACCGCAGGCTGTGGCGGCCGGTGGCGTAACTGGCCGCGTTGGCGATGTGAAAAGAGTTCGTTTCGTTTATTCCAGAGTTACCCAGGCCGTAACCTGACCATCCGCTGACGGTGACCGAGAGTAGGTTCACTCCCGGCGGCGCCTTCACCCGGGCGCCGAGCGCCTCCAGCGTGACGATCCGGTCCTTCGCCGTCAGCCTCTCCGGATCGGACCAGTTGTAGGACACGTTCAGGTTGTTCAGCCACCGGGGAGAGATCGTGACGACGTGGTTGATCGACAGGGAATGAGAGTACCCCGTCTGTCCGTCGACCCCGTAGAGAAGGTTCGAAGGAATCATCATCGCCGGATTGTCGTACCGAAACGCGAAGTACCGGGCGGAGATCCGCTGGCGCTGGCTGAGCGCGTGGTCGATGCGCGTGACCCCCTGATTATCCGACGTTCGGCTGGTCGGCGTGCCGAACCGGAACTGGTAAGGCGCGCCCGCGGTGGCCGGCACCGACTCGAGGATCTTAACGGCGACCGGGTTAAAACGGGACGCCGGAATCCGGTTGTTCGGGAACAGGCCGTCGGCTGTGGCCGGATCTCGAATCGGCTGGGTCCATTCGCCAAAATCGCCGGCGCGCATCCGCTCGCTGGGCGCCGTGCGGAGCGCACCCGGAGTGGCCGACCGGATCCGCGTGCTCTGCCACGACAGAAAGAAAAACGTTCTGTCCTTGCGTACCGGCCCGCCGAAGGCCGCCCCGAACTGGTTGCGCTTGAGCGCGTCGCGGCCGGAAAAGAAATTCGCCGCGTTGAGCTTGAAGTTGCGGACGAACTCGAAAATTGAGCCGTGGAACGCATTGGTTCCGGACTTGGTCGCCACGTTGATCACCCCACCCACGCCCCGGCCATACTGCGCGTCAAAAGACGACGTCTGTACGGAGAACTCCTGCACCGCGTCCACATTTGGAAACACCTGGGCGAGATTGGTCTGCGCCTCGTTGTGATCGGCGTTGTCCAGCAGGTAGTTGGTGGACGTGCCGCGCGCGCCGTTCATGGAAGTCGTGTTCTGATACTCGCCGAAGCCGAGGTTGACGCCCTGAAGCGTCCGGGGAACCTTGCGGTCCGAGACGCCGGCGTTGAGCGACACCAGTTGCAGCACGTTGCGGCCGTTGAGCGGAAGATCCTCGACGCGCCGCTGGTCGACCACCTGCACGAGCGTGGCCGACGTCGTCTGAACGAGCGTCGCCTCCGACGATACGGTGACCTGCGTGTTGGCCGAGGCCACCTGCAAGACCGCGTCGGCCTGCACCTGCGTGTTGGCCTGAAGCCGAATTCCCTGTTGCAAAAACGGCGTGAATCCCTGCGCCTCGACGCGGACCTGGTAGGCGCCCACCGGCAGCAGCGGGAAGACGTACTGCCCCGCCGGATCGCTCGGCGCGGTCCGGGACTGGTTTGTGCCTGTGTTGGTGACCGTGACGCTCGCGGCCGGAATGACAGCGCCGGTGGCGTCGCGAACGGTGCCGGAGATGGTTCCGGTCGCCTGGGCGAACAGCGAAACCGCACTCAGCAGCAGAACCGGCGCCTTGTTCATGATGTGAGCAATTCTATATCACCGGATCGCGGGCGGAGTGGCCCAGCCGATGAAGCGCGCCGCTTTGCGAACGCGCTGCTTGCACACACGAGGAATCAACCGGGTGCGACCGCGGTCGGGTCTGTCCGCAGCCATCTGCCCCTGTGGAGCCAGACCAGCACCGGCAGGTACTGGCCGCTGGCGGTCAACGGTCGCTGGAGGCCGCGGCTGGCGGGGCGGCCTCTGCTTCGGGTCGGCCGATCCGCGTGAACCACTTGATCGACGACGCCACCGGCTGCCAGCCCTCCGACCGGTAGAGCGCGTTCCCACGGTCGTTGTCGGAAAGACATTCCAGGTGCGCGTATTCCGCTCCCAGGCCGCGGAGATGGGCGATCATGCCGCGCAGCATCCCGCGGCCGTATCCCCGGCCCTGGTGCGGCAGGGCGACGGCGAGCAGGTCGACGAAGCCCAGGCGCGTCCGGGGATCGTAAGTCCCCGTGGCCGCTGCCACCACCTCGCCTCCGGCCTCGCCGACAAGGATGATCTGCGAGGCGAACACCGCGTCCAGCCGCTGGTTCCATCGGGTCCGCCAGTCACAGCCGTTCAGCGGACCGAACTGCGAATCGAGTTGCTTGAACCATGTGATCGGCTCGAAGCTGTCGATGATCAGCTTGCGCAGCAGATCCTGTTCGTCCTGCCGCCCCAGGCGGAATGCAAGCTCAGCCATGGACTTTCCGGAAGGTTTCGAGGCAACGCCGCGCCGTCTCCAGGGACGGAAAGTCGCTGCTCTCCTGTTCGATGAGGTAGTACTCAAGACCGCCGGTCTTCTCGGCAGCCTTGAACAACTGCTTCCACGGCGCGTCTCCCTCACCGAACAGAACCCGATAACCTCGTTCGCCCTTTTTCCAGTCCTTGCAGTGCATGGAAACAATCCGCCCCGGGTTCTGCTTCACCCACTTCACCGGGTCGGAGCCCGCCTCGAGGCAGGTGCCGACGTCGAGTTGAAGAACCACGTCCCGGTCCGTGTTCTTCGCGAGCACGTCCATCGGACGAACGCCCCCGAGCGGCTGGAACTCCGTCTGGTGGTTGTGAAAGCCAGTCCTCATCCCGAGAGGCCTCAGTTTGGCGGCCGCCTCGTTCAGCCGGTCGGCGACCCGCTTCCAGCCATCGAGATCCGGCGGCTTTCCCGCGCTGGCCATCACGACGTAGCGGCTTCCCAGAATCTGGTTCAGTTCGATCGCTTTGGGCAGTTGGTCTGGAGCCAGATAGCCGCTGCTGTTGTGGGTCGAAAAGCATTTCAGACCGGAGTCGTCCAGGACCTTGCGAACCTCTTTGGCATAGCCGGCGGTCCACTCGTAGTAGGGCGAGTAGAATTCCACTCCCTCGTAGCCCATCCGGGCGACTTCGCGAACCGTTCCCAGCGTGTCTTCTTTCAGCCGGTCGCGAACCGAGTACAGTTCCAAGCCGACCGGAATCTTCCTCCTCTTGGCCTCCGCCCGGAGCAAACCGGCCGCCACGGCGAGGACCCCCCGACGCGAAACATCGGATCCCATGGAGAGCATCCTATCCCTTCTGGCTTGCCGCCAGGGCCTGGTCGAGGTCCCAGAGAATGTCATCCAGATCCTCGAGTCCGACCGATAACCGCACCATGTCCGGCTGGACCCCCGCGGCGGCCTGCTCGGCGGCGCTCAACTGCTGGTGCGTGGTGGACGCCGGGTGGATCACGAGGCTGCGCGCATCGCCGACATTGGCCAGGTGCGAAAACAGCTTCACGCTGTCGATGAATTTCTTCCCCGCCTCGTAGCCTCCCTTGATGCCGAACGAAAAGACCGCTCCGCCGCCCTTCGGCACGTACTTCTGAGCCAGAGCGTAATAGGGGCTCGAAGGCAGGCTCGGATAGTTCACCCAGGTGACGTCGCGGTGCGCCTCCA
>Ga0209172_10002337_pt1 | contig 33993 bp, 32 predicted proteins | sample LarsenN4metaG_FD_184113 | JGI IMG/M metagenome (GOLD analysis project Ga0209172, IMG submission 184113) | Hot spring sediment bacterial and archeal communities from British Columbia, Canada, to study Microbial Dark Matter (Phase II) - Larsen... ... | reverse complement strand
CCTCGCGCACCTCTCGGGGGCGACCGGGCTCGAGGCGCTCGCCTCGGCGCGCCGCGCCGGCGCGAGGATCCTCTCGACCCACCCGCTCCAATCGTGCCCCGACGTCCAGGCCGGGATCGACCGGATCCCGGGGAGCGCGTTCGCGGTGAGCGCCGCGGACGAGACGGGATACGCCCTGGGCGAACGGTTGGCGCGGGACGTGGGCGGGCGCCCCTTCCGGCTCGACGACCGGATGAAGCCCCTGTACCACGCGGCGGCCGTGTTCGCCTCGAACTACCTGGTGGCGGTGACGGCGCTCGCCGAGCGGCTCGAGCGGACCGCGGGGGTCCCCGATCCGCTCGGCGCGCTCGGCCCGCTCCAGCGAGGGACGCTCGAGAACGTCGAGGCGCTCGGCCCGTCGGCCGCGCTCACCGGTCCGGCCGTCCGCGGTGACGCGCCGACGGTCGAGCGCAACCTGGCCGCGCTCTCGCATCACGCCCCCGGGGCGGTGGCCGCCTACGTGGCGCTCGCCGACGTCGCGCTCGCCCTCGCGGTCGACGCCGGCCGGCTGGACCCCGAACGGCGGGCGGCGGTTGAGGAGGTGCTGGCCCGCTGGAGGTGATCCGGACGATCACCGAGACGCTGGCCGCGGCGGACGCCGCCCGGGCCGAGGGCCGGACCGTCGGCCTGGTCCCGACGATGGGCGCCCTCCACGAGGGGCACGTGTCGCTGATCCGCCGGGCGCGCGCCGAACGCGACCTGGTGATCGTGTCGGTCTTCGTGAACCCGACGCAGTTCACCGACCCCGACGATCTGGCCTCCTATCCGCGCGACGAGGAGCGCGATCTCGCGATCGCCCGTGCCGAGGGCGTCGACGTGGTGTTCGCGCCGTCGGTCGAGGAGATGTACCCCGCCGCCGCGCCGGAGGTCACCGTCGACCCGGGTCCGCTCGGCGAGCGGCTGGAGGGCGCGAGCCGCCCCGGGCACTTCCGCGGCGTCGCGACCGTGGTGGCCAAGCTCTTCCACGCCGCCGGCCCCTGCGCCGCGTACTTCGGCGAGAAGGACGCGCAGCAGCTCGCGGTCGTCCGTCGCCTCGTCCGGGACCTGTCGTTCCGGGTGGAGATCGTGGCGTGCCCGACCGTCCGCGAGGCCGACGGCCTGGCGATGTCGTCGCGGAACGCCCGGCTCACGGCGGAGCAGCGCGAGGCCGCCGGGTGCCTGTTCCTCGCGCTCACCGAGGCGGCCGAGCTCGCCCGCGGCGGCGAGCGCGACGCCGGTCGGCTCGTGGCCGCGATGGCCCGCGAGATCGGCGCGACCCCCGCTGTCCGCCTCGACTACGCGGCGGTCGTGGACGAGGAGACCTTCGAACAGGTCCGCACGATCGAGCGCCCGGCCCGCGCGCTCGTCGCGGCGTGGTTCGGCCAGGTGCGCCTGATCGACAACCTCGCGCTCCCGATCGCCTGAGCGCGGACCGCGTGTCGGCGGCCCGTCGCGCGTGGCAGGATGGGCCGTCCGAGGAGGTGGGGCGGTGCTGCTCGCGGTCGACGTCGGGAACACCGAGACCGTGCTCGGCGTGTTCAAGGGCACCGAGCTGATCGCCCACTGGCGCATGGGCACCGTGTCAGAGCGCACGGCCGACGAGCTCGCGCTCCTGTTCGGCGGCTTCCTCGAGCACGAGGGCCTGCACTTCTCGCGCGAGATCACCGGGGTCGTCGTCTCCTCGGTCGTCCCGGCGGCCACCGACGCGCTCCGGGAGATGGTCACGCGGTACTTCGGCTTCGACCCCGTGATCCTCGAGCCGGGCGTCCGGACCGGGATGGCGATCCTGATCGACAACCCGCGGGAGGTCGGGGCCGACCGGATCGCGAACGCCGTCGCCGCACACGCGCGGTACGGGGGCCCGTGCATCGTCGTCGACTTCGGGACCGCGACGAACTTCGACGTCGTCTCCGGCAAGGGCGAGTACCTGGGCGGCGTGATCGCTCCGGGTCTGCAGGTCGCCGCCGCGAGCCTGTTCCGGGCCGCGGCTCGGCTGACGAGGGTCGAGCTCCGGCCCCCACGGAGCGTGATCGGCAAGAGCACCGTGGAGGCCGTGCAGTCCGGGCTGATCCTCGGGGCCGCGGCCGAGGTGGACGGCATCGTCGAGCGGATCGAGGAGGAGCTCGGCAGCGCGAAGGTGATCGCCACGGGTGGGCTCGCCCCGCTCGTGATCCCGCACTGCGCGACCGCGATCGAGCACGACCCGTGGCTCACGCTCGAGGGCCTCCGGCTCATCTTCGAGCGCAACGCGGGACCGGCCGATGACTGAACCGGCGCCCGGCGCGCGCGAGCGCGAGGTCCTCCGCTCGCGCCGAGGGAGCCGGGAGCGGCTCGGCGACCGCGCGTTCGCGATGAACCTCGAGCTCGCGATCGGCGCCCGCGGGGCGACCACCTCCGCCGAGATCCGTGAGCGCCACGGCTCGATGCCGCCCGACCGTCGGGACGAGGCCCGCTACACGGTCGCCGGCCGCGTGGTCCTGCGCCGCAGCTTCGGCAAGCTCGTGTTCCTGGTGCTCCGGGACCGCAGCGGCGACCTCCAGATCGTGGGCAGCGAAGCCGACCTGCCGCCGGAGGACTTCGCGCTGCTCGAGGAGATCGACCTCGGGGACCTCGTCGCGGCATCCGGGCCGGTGGGGACCACGCGGAAGGGCGAGCTGTCGATCTTCGCGCAGCGCCTCGCGATGCTCTCCAAGGCGCTCCGCCCGCTCCCCGAGAAGTGGCGCGGGCTGCGCGACCCCGATCTCCAGCAGCGCTACCGGTACCTCCAGCTCGCCACCGACCCGGACTCGCGCCGTGTGGTGGACGCGCGGGCGCGGACGCTCCGCGCGTTCCGTCGCGTCCTCGACGAACGGGCGTTCGTCGAGGTCGAGACGCCGGTGCTGCATCCGACGGCCGGCGGCGCGATCGCGCGTCCGTTCGTCACGCACCACCGGGCGCTCGACGTCGACCTGTCCTTGCGGATCGCCCTCGAGCTGTACCTGAAGCGCCTGCTCGTCGGCGGGCTCGAGCGCGTGTACGAGATCGGTCGCGTCTTCCGCAACGAGGGCATCGACCGGGACCACAACCCGGAGTTCACGATGCTCGAGGCCTACCAGGCCTACGGCGACTACGAGACGATGATGGAGCTCGGCAAAGCGCTCGTGTGCGCGGCGGCCGAGGAGGTCCGCGGCTCGCTCCGGTTCTCGTACCAAGGTCGCGAGCTCGACCTGTCCGGCGCGTGGCCGCGCGTGACGGTCCTCGGATCGGTGAGCGACGCGACCGGCGAGGAGATCGCGCTCGACCGTCCGGACCTCGGCGCGATCGCCGAGCGCCACGGCATCGAGGTCCACCCGACGTGGGGGCCGGGCAAGATCGCCCTCGAGCTGTTCGAGAAGCTCGTCGAGGGCGACCTGTGGGGCCCGGTCTTCGTCTGCGACTTCCCGCGCGAGGTCTCCCCGCTCGCCCGCCCGCACCGGGGCTCGCCAGGCCTGGTCGAGCACTTCGACCTGGTGATCGCCGGGATGGAGATCATCCCCGCGTACTCGGAGCTGTCGGACCCGGACGAGCAGCGGCGGAGCTTCGAGATCCAGGCCGAGGCGCGACGCAGGGGGGAGGAGGAGACCCACCCGCTCGACGAGGACTTCCTCCAGGCGCTCGAGCACGGGATGCCGCCCGCGGGCGGCCTCGGGCTCGGCGTGGACCGGCTGCTGATGATCCTGGCCGACGCGCCCTCGATCCGCGACGTGATCCTGTTCCCGCATCACCGCCCGCAGGGCTGACGGGCGCGAGCGCTCAGCTGCGCGCGGGGGCCTCCACCGCCTCGTGCAGGACGATCACCAGGTCCTCGAGGGGCGTGCCCTTGGCGAGGAACCCGCGGGCGCCGGCCGCCCTGGCCTCCTTCTCGATCCCGGGGTCGGCGTGGGCCGTCAGGATCACGACCGGCATGTCGGGCTTCTCGAGGTGGATCCGTCGCATCGCCTCGATGCCGTCGATGTCCGGCATCGAGAGATCCATCAGGACCAGGTCCGGATCGTCGGCGAGCGCCCGATCGGCCGCCTCCAGACCTCCTCCCGCCTCCCCGGCCACCTCGAGGCTGTCGACCATGCGCAGGGCGGAGGTGAGCGCCCGCCGGAACGCCGGATGGTCGTCGACCACCAAGACCCGCAACGTCATCGTCTCCTCACGGGGAAGGTCCTTGGGGGGAAGGCCCGGTCCTCGCCGACGAGGGCCATCGTCGTGGACCGAGGTGGCCTACGGCAACGCCCCGGAAGGAGGAATCTTCGATGGCCCGTCCGGGCCATGTCGTGCCCCAGATGGCCTACATCCTTCGACGGGGCTCAGGCAGGGGCCCGCCACGACCGAAGGGATGGATGGGCCCGGTGCGCCGGGACGGCGAAGAACGCGGCGCGCATCCGGCCGAAACGTGCCTGGGGGGTATACTGACCTCCGTGGGGCGCTTCGGAAGGCGCGCTGAGTGGCGCCGCACCGGAGCGCCCGACCCGCCTCGGGGGTAGGACGGGGTCCGTGGATCCTCGGGGTCGACGCGACGAGTAGGGGCCCGCGGGTCCCGGGGGAGAGTTATGTTCGAGCGCTTCACGGACCGAGCCCGCCGGGTCGTGGTCCTCGCCCAGGAAGAGGCGAGGATGCTGAACCACAACTACATCGGGACCGAGCACATCCTGCTCGGCCTGATCCACGAGGGCGAGGGGGTGGCGGCCAAGGCGCTGGAGTCGCTGAGCATCTCTCTGGAGGCCGTCCGCCAGCAGGTCGAGGAGATCATCGGGCAGGGCCAGGCCGCGCCGACCGGGCACATCCCGTTCACCCCCCGCGCCAAGAAGGTGCTGGAGCTCTCGCTGCGCGAGGCCCTCCAGCTCGGCCACAACTACATCGGGACCGAGCACATCCTGCTCGGCCTGATCCGCGAGGGCGAGGGCGTGGCCGCCCAGGTCCTCCAGAAGCTCGGCGCCGACCTGAACCGCGTCCGCCAGACCGTGATCCAGCTCCTGTCCGGGTACACCGGTGGCAAGGGCGAGACCACGCCGGGCGGGCAAGGGGAGGGTGGCCCGCAGGGCTCGATGGTCCTGGACCAGTTCGGCCGGAACCTCACCCAGCTCGCGCGCGAGTCCAAGCTCGACCCGGTGATCGGTCGCGAGAAGGAGATCGAGCGCGTGATGCAGGTCCTCTCGCGCCGGACGAAGAACAACCCCGTGCTGATCGGCGAGCCGGGCGTCGGCAAGACCGCGATCGTCGAGGGCCTGGCCCAGGACATCGTGAAGGGCGACGTGCCCGAGACGCTCAAGGGCAAGCAGATCTACACGCTCGACCTGGGCGCGCTCGTGGCCGGCTCGCGCTACCGCGGCGACTTCGAGGAGCGCCTGAAGAAGGTCCTGAAGGAGATCCGCACCCGCGGCGACATCGTGCTGTTCATCGACGAGCTCCACACGCTCGTCGGCGCCGGCGCGGCCGAGGGCGCGATCGACGCCGCGAGCATCCTGAAGCCGATGCTCGCGCGCGGCGAGCTCCAGACGATCGGCGCCACCACGCGCGACGAGTACCGCAAGCACCTGGAGAAGGACGCGGCGCTCGAGCGGCGGTTCCAGCCGATCAGCGTCGAGGAACCGTCGGTCGCCCACACGATCGAGATCCTCAAGGGCCTGCGCGACCGCTACGAGGCGCACCACCGCGTGAACTTCACCGACGACGCGCTCGTGGCCGCGGCGAACCTCGCCGACCGCTACATCAGCGACCGCTATCTGCCGGACAAGGCGATCGACCTGATCGACGAGGCCGGCAGCCGGATGCGGATCCGCCGGATGACCGCGCCGCCGGACGTGCGCGAGATCGACGAGAAGATCGCCGAGGTGCGGCTGAAGAAGGAGTCGGCGATCGACGAGCAGGACTTCGAGAAGGCGGCGTCCTTGCGGGACGAGGAGCGCCACCTGATCGAGGAGCGCCAGCGCCGCGAGCGCGAGTGGAAGTCCGGCGAGATGGACGTGCTCTCCGAGGTCGACGAGGAGGAGATCGCGGAGGTGCTGTCCACCTGGACCGGCATCCCGGTGTTCAAGCTGACCGAGGAAGAGACCGAGAAGCTGCTCCGGATGGAGGACGAGCTCCACGAGCGGATCATCAGCCAGGACGACGCGATCAAGGCGGTCAGCAAGGCGATCCGCCGGACGCGAGCCGGCCTGAAGGACCCGAAGCGGCCGGCTGGCTCGTTCATCTTCCTCGGCCCCTCTGGCGTCGGGAAGACCGAGCTCTCGAAGGCGCTCGCGGAGTTCCTGTTCGGCGACGAGGACGCGCTGATCCAGCTCGACATGTCCGAGTACATGGAGAAACACACGGTCAGCCGTCTGATCGGCTCGCCGCCTGGGTACGTGGGCTACGAAGAGGGCGGCCAGCTGACGGAGGCCGTCCGCCGCAAGCCCTTCAGCGTGATCCTCTTCGACGAGATCGAGAAGGCGCACCCCGACGTGTTCAACACGCTGCTCCAGATCCTGGAGGATGGGCGCCTGACGGACGCGCAGGGGCACCAGGTCGACTTCAAGAACACGATCATCATCATGACCTCGAACCTCGGGACCCGGGACATCCAGAAGGGGACCTCGATCGGGTTCGCGTCCAAGCCGGATGAGAAGGTCACGTACGAGCGGATGAGGGAGAAGGTCATGGAGGAGCTCAAGCGCTCCTTCCGGCCGGAGTTCCTGAACCGCATCGACGAGGTGATCGTGTTCCACTCCCTGTCCGAGGAGGACGTGAAGCAGATCGTCGACCTGATGATGAAGCGGGTCCGTGAGCAGCTGAAGTCGAAGGATCTGGAGATCGAGCTGACCGACGTGGCGAAGGCGCTGCTCGCCGAGAAGGGCTACGACCCGGCGCTCGGCGCCCGCCCGCTGCGGCGGACGATCCAGCGGATGGTCGAGGACCCGCTCTCGGAGAAGCTCCTGTGGAAGGAGTTCCGCGCCGGGCAGACGATCATCGTCGACGCTCGCGACGGCGAGGTCGTGTTCGAAGGGGCGGGCGTGCCGCCGGACGTCCCGCCGGTCGAGCTCGCCGGCTCGCAGGAGGGCTAGCGCAGGCGTATCCTCAGCGGAGGATCCAACACGTCGGGCGGTCGCCGCCGCCCGACCGCAAGACCGACGGCCCGGCAGCCGCGAGGTTGCCGGGCCGATCGGTGTCCGGCGATCCCTGCCGGGGCTGGCACCAGCGCGTCAGTCCGCAGGACCGACGATCAGCGTGTCGTGATCTCGCCATCGAGGAGAAGCCTCGGACCGCTGCCGTCTGAGTCGGCAAGCCAGAGGCTCGAAATCCAGCCGCCGCCGTCTCCCGCCCTCGGTGCGTGGAGGGTGGCCAGCGTTGCAGCGTTGGGGTACGTAGACACCCATCGCCGCGTCAGGACGCACGAGCGTCGGTTCGCCTCCCACCGCCGGAACCGACCAGAGATCCCAGCGCGCGCCCGCTTCCGAGCGCCTCGGCAGGTGGAAGAGGATCGTCTCCCCGTCCGGACTGAAGCTTGGCACGTCGTACCACCAAGCGGCCCTGGGCTTGAGGTCCGTGACCCGGCTCACCTCGTCGGTGGTGACATCGACCACGAAGAGGTCCCGGACCCTGGCATCGCGCCCCCTGGCATCGCGACCGAGTCCTTGGAACACGAGCAGCGAGCCATCGGGCGACCATGAGGGCGACAGGGGTTCGAGGCCGCCCGTGGGAACCTCGTGCACGTCCGCCCCGTCGACGTCGGCGACATACAACCCGCCGAAGCGCGTGTACGCGAGCATCGTCCCGCCCGGAGATGCGTCGTAGCTCTCTCCTCCGCGCAGCGTTTCGGGCAGCGGCGTCACCTCGCCGGCGTTCAGGTCGATGGTGGAGGCAACGTCGGGGATCGCTGGAGCAGGCGGGACGGCGGGCCGCGATCGGTCCTCCCGTTCCACGAGCCGGATCGCGAACACCGCCGCCGCCAGACCGAGCGCGGCCACGGGCGCCAGGCGCCGAGCTTGCGGTTGCGGGATCGGCGCCGCTGGTGGCCGAGCTGACGGTCGACGAAGCCCTCGTCGGGACGCACCTTCTGCGTCGCCATGCGGTCGCGAAGGCGACCCCGTCCCAGAGGCTCGGCTGCCGCTCGTACCCGTCTATGCTCGCGGCGTGGGAGAACGGCAGACATCGGAGGCGGACCTGCCTGGCGCCGATCTCGTCCGCAAGGGCATCGCCGATCTCGAGCGGGGAGAGGAGTCGGTCGAGGCGTTCCTGGTCTCGATCGGAGCGCCGCGACTGGCGAGGCTCGGGATCGTCGTTCGGTCGCCGTTACGCTCGCCGGAGCACGGCCTCTATGCGGTCCTCGCACGGGATGAGGGTGACGATGCCCACTCGAGGTACAACGCGCTCGTGCGCCGCCTCGTGAGCTTCGAGCGCGCCGCGGAATGCGTCCGCTAGCCGACGCCGAGCGCATCTCGCGGTTCATGCGCGCCCTCGGTCAGGCTGCGGACTCCGACGGCGCCTGCTACCTCACGGGCGGAGCGACCGCGGTGCTCCTCGGGTGGCGCGCCTCCACGATCGACGTGGACATCCGTCTCGTGCCCGAGACCGACGTCCTCCTCCGAGCGATCCAGCGCGTCAAGGAGGAGGTCCAGATCAACGTCGAGCTCGCGTCGCCCGGCGACTTCATCCCGGTCCCCGCAGGATGGGAGGGGCGAAGCTTGTTCGAGACCAGGGAAGGAAGGCTCGACTTCTACCACTTCGACCCGTACTCGCAGGCGCTCGGCAAGCTGGAACGCGCACACGCGCAGGACCTCGACGACGTGCGGGCGATGGTCGGACGCGGGCTGGTCGATCCGTCCAGAGCTCTCCGGCTCTTCGAGGAGATCGAGCCAGAGCTGTTCAGGTTCCCGGCGATCGACCCGGAAGCGTTCCGTCGGCGGGTCGAGGAGGCGCTCGGGGGAGCGTAGGCCGCCGATCGGCCGGCGCACACCCCTTCACGTTCGGCGCGTCCGGGCGTAGGGTGCTTCGCGTGGGGGAGCACATCCCCTGGGCGGTCGAGACGTCCAGGGACGGGGAGCGCTGGCGCTTCTTCGGGAAGGGCTGGACGCTGCCGGGCGAGCCGCTTCTCCTGCACGCCGTCCCGCGGCTCGTGCGGTACAAGCGAGCCGACGAGGACGGGGCGACCTGGTCGCAGCCGCTCGAGCGCGACGGGGACGAGCCGATGACGCTCCTCCGCCTGGAGGAGGGGGTCCGTGAGGACCTGTGGCCGGCCCCCGAGCACGTCGGCCTCCCGGTGCTCCTGCCGGGCGGTGAGACCGGTCGCCTGGTCGCGTTCGAGCATGCGCGAGACGGCTCCAGCTGGCGCTACACGCTCGAGTTCCGGGGTGCGCGCGAGAGCTAGGGGTCCACGGTCAGCTCCCCCGGAGCTCCTGGGGGACGAGCTCCGCGAGCTCCCAGGAGGTCCAGGTCGTCTGCGATCCGGTGCGGATCCGCGCGGACGCCGCACCGCTCGAAGTGTTCGCAGATCCGGCGCACGTCGCGTTCGAGCAGACGGCGCGCGAAGCGGTTCTTCTTCGCGTCCACGTCCTGGGGCAGGTCGATCACCGTCGCCCGCCCCTCCCAGACGAGGACGTTGTCGGCGGAGAGGTCGCCATGGACCACGTCGCGGGACAGCATCAGCCCGGCCGCCCGGAGGACCTGGCCGAACAGATCTGCCTCCTCGTCAGGGGCGGATCGGTGCGAGCGGAGCTGCGGACCGCGTCGTCCTCGTCGCCGACGAACGACATCAGGATCGCGTCCCGTCCGAGCGAGATCGGACGCGGCACGGACACGCCGGCCCCGTGCAGCACTCCCAGCATCTCCCACTCGCGGCCGACCCAGATCGCGCTCTGGACGCGGCGACCGAAGCGCGTGCGCTTCTCGAGCGCCACGCGCACGCGGCGCTCCTCGATCCACTCGCCGTCCCGTTCGATCGACTCGTCGCGGAAGTCCCGCCGGTCGAGCGGGTGGTAGACCCTCGACGCGACCAGCTCCTCTCCGGTCGTCGACGGGTTCGCCCGGCACAGGTGCACCGAGGCCTCCTTGCCGGTCTTCACGATACGGATCACGTCGGTGATCAGGCCCTCGTCGCGGAAGTGGTCGAGGGCGGTCGGTTCCTGTCGTCCATCGCTCGGGTCCCCCTCGGTCGTGGCGGGCCGGCCACGTGGACGCTCGGCCCGGGGTGCGAGAGCCATGGCGCCACCGCCGGTGGTTGAGAAGGAAGAAGCTGCCGCCTCCGGGACGGCTTCGGGCACTCGGGTCGGCTACGACCCGGCTAGCGCACGCTCCCGGAGGGACGCGGCACGGCGACGGCGGCCTTCCCGTTCATCCGTGCATCCCTCCTCTCGAGCGTTCAACCGGACGTGCATGGGGAGCATACGCGGCCGGTCGGGCGGCGATGTCAGACCCACCCGCTAGCGTTCGGCGCGTGGGCAGGGTGCGGACCGTCGCGACGTGTCGGGACTGCGGACAGCAGCTCGCGCGGTGGGCGGGACGCTGTCCGGGGTGCGGCGCTTGGGGGACGATCGACGAGCGCACGGGCGCCACGGGCGCGGCTCCGGTCGTCGTCCAGACGCTCGAGCACGAGCGAGGGGACGAGCGCCGGGTCTCCACGGGGTTCCCCGGGATCGACCGTGTGCTCGCGGGGGCCTGGTGCCCGCCACCGTGGCCCTCCTCGCGGGCGAGCCCGGCATCGGCAAGTCGACCCTTCTCCTCCAGTTGGTGGCGAACCTGTCGGCCGCCGGGCTCCCCTGCCTCCTCGCCTCGGGCGAGGAGTCGCGGCGTCAGGTGGCGACCCGGGCACGGCGGTTGGGCATCGCCGGCGAGGCCGTCGCGTTCGTCCCGGGCCGCGAGCTCCCCGCGGTCCTCGAGGCCGCACGGTCGGCCGCGCCGTTCCTGCTCGCCGTGGACTCGGTCCAGGCCCTGCGCGATCCGGGCGCGGGGCAGGTGCCCGGCGGCCCTGCCCAGGTCCGGGCGTGCACGGACGCCCTCGTTGGGCTGGCCAAGGAGGCCGGCATCGTCGTGCTGCTCACCGGGCACGTGACCAAGGACGGCGATCTGGCAGGGCCACGAGCGCTGGAGCACGCGGTCGATGTCGTGCTGACCTTCGAGGGCGATCCGAGGTCGGGCCTACGCATGCTCTCGGGGGGCAAGAACCGGTTCGGGGCCGAGGGCGAGATGGCGTGGTTCGAGATGTCGGGGGAGGGGCTCCGCGAGATCGATCCGAGCGCGCTCCTGGTGTCCGGCGGGCACGAACCTGGAGCCGCCGTCGCCCTCCCGAAGGCGGGTCGACGCTCGCTCGCCGTGGAGGTGCAGGCGCTCGTCGCGCCCACCGACGGTCCGGTGCGCAGACAGGTCACCGGCCTGGACCAACGTCGGTTCCATCTCGTGGCCGCGGTGCTCGCGCGGATGGGGCTCCCCCTCTCGCGAGCCGAGCTGTTCGGGGCGACCGCGGGCGGGGTCCGCATCGACGACCCCGCGTGCGACCTGGCGATCGCGGCGGCGCTCGCGTCGGCCGCCACGGGCGTCCCGGCGCCCGCGACGGCCTTCGTCGGCGAGGTCTCGCTGACGGGTCTCGTCCGCGCGGCGGCCGGGATGGACCAGCGGCTGGCGGCCGCGGAGGCCGCGGGCATCCGCACGGTCCACGCGCCCGCAGCAGCGGGCAGCCGGGCCGGCGTACGGGTGGTTCCGATCCGCCACGTGACGGACGCTCTGACCTGGGCCGGAGCCCGGACGGTGGGATCGGCGGGAACCTCGGACCTAGGTCGCCGGGAGGGCCGGGGGAGGTCGGAAATGGCCTCTGACCTGGGCTTTTGATTTGCGGCGCAAGGCGCCCGCATGTTACCCTGGGTAGGGTCCGACAAGGGACCACATCATCGATCCGAGGGGGTCTTTGTGTTCCGCAAAGGCGACACGGTTGTTCATCCGGAACACGGCGCGGCAGTGATCGAGGACCTGTGCGTACGGGAGTTCAACGGCGAGAAGCGTAAGTACTTCAAGCTGCGCGTCTCCTACGGGGAGCTCACGCTGATGGTGCCGATCGACAGCACGGAAGAGGTCGGCCTGCGCTCGGTCGTGAGCAAGCACGAGGTGAAGAAGGTGCTCAAGGTGCTCCAGGAGGACGAGACCAAGATGGCTTCCAACTGGAGCCGCCGCTTCAAGAACAACATCGAGAAGCTCCGCTCCGGCGACATCTACCAGGTCGCCGAGGTCGTCCGGAACCTGTCGATCCGGGAGCGGGAGCGCGGTCTGTCCGCCGGGGAGAAGCGGATGATCACCAAGGCGCGGCAGATCCTGATCTCCGAGCTGTCCTACGCCACGGGAGGCGACGAGGCGAGCGCCGAGGCGATGATCGACAAGGTCCTGGACGAGTCTCACCTGGCCCGGGCGATGGCGGAGGCCTGAGACAGGCTCAAGGCCTGAGGCGGGCGGAGGCCTGAGACAGGCTCAATGCCTGAGGCGGGCGGAGGCCCGAGGGAGGCTCAAGGCCCGTTCCGGCCCCCATGGTCGCCTCGGGGTCGGCCGGAAGAAGTAGTCCATCCTGGTCAAGTCCGGCGCGTCGCGCGTCGAGGCATCTAGGGAGATGCTCCTGCACGGCGCCAGGTCGAGGCGTGGGCCCACCCCTGCCGGGTCGACGGACGCCCGTCCGGCGCTCCCCCGGGGGCGCCTCGTCGAGTTCGTCCGCCTCATCTTCGTGCTGCTCTTCGCGGCGGCCGGGTACACGATCGCGTTCGACGTCTCGCACCGGGACCCGTCCCAGACGATCCTCGGGGTCGTGCTGGGCTCGGGGACCGGCTTCGTGGTCGGCGGGGTGCTCGGGCGTCAGACGGCCACCGCGGTCCGGACCATGGAGGCGGAGCTCCGGCGCGTGCCGGCCGCCGAGATCGTAGCCGGCCTGGTCGGGCTGCTTTCCGGGCTGGGGGTAGCTGCCCTGCTCTCGGTCCCGGTCTTCCGACTCCCCGCCTTGACGGCCTGGACCACCGTGGCCTTCACGTACGTGACGCTCGGATACGTCGGGTACCGCGTGGGTCGGACCAAGAGCGACGAGCTGTTCGGTCTGATCGGCCTGAAGCCGAGGGCGGCAGGGGCGGCTCGCGGCGAGGTGTCCGTGATCGACACGAGCGCCCTGATCGATGGGCGGGTCCTGGATCTCGTCAAGGCCGGATTCCTCTCGGGCGACCTGCTGATCCACACCGGGGTCCTGCGGGAGCTCCAGATGGTGGCCGACTCCTCCGATCACAAACGACGGGGCCGCGGGCGCCGGGGTCTGGACACGCTCGCCGAGCTGCGGCGCGCGGCCACCGTCGACGTCCACCTCGTCGAGGGCGACGACCTCCAGGACGTCGACGCCGCGCTCGTCCAGCTCGCGAGGGACCGGGGCGCCTCGCTGATCACGACCGATCACAACCTCGCGAAGGTTGCCCAGGCGCTCTCGGTCCCCGTGCCGAGCCTGAACGACCTCGCCGTCGCCTTCCATCTGCCCGTCGGACCCGGCGACGAGCTCACCCTCGAGCTCGTGAAGGAGGGCCGCGAGCGCGGTCAGGGGGTCGGCTACATGGAGGACGGGACGATGGTCGTGGTCGAGTCCGCGGCCGAACACCTCGGGCAGGAGGTCGAGATCGTCGTCCGGAACGTGATCAGGACGACGACCGGCCGGATGGTCTTCGCGAACCTCCGGTAGCCGGTAACCTCGGCCCGTGCAGAGCGCGGTCGCGATCGTGCTCGCCGCTGGCGGCGGGGAGCGGCTCGGCTCCTCGGTCGCCAAGGCCTTCGTGGGGCTCGGCGGACGCCCGATCCTGGCCCGGGCCGTCGCCGCGGCGCTGGGCAGCCCCGCGGTCGACGCCGTGGTCGTGGCAGCGCCGGCCGGTTCGGAGGACCTGGCGCACGCCGTGCTCGAGCCGTTCGGCACGCACGCGGTCGTGACGGGCGGCCCCACCCGTCAGGCGTCGGTCCGCGCGGCCCTCGAGGTGATCCCCGCGACGGCGAGGGTCGTCCTGTGCCACGACGCCGCCCGTCCGCTGGCGACGTCGCGGCTGTTCTCCGCGGTCGTCGAGGCCCTGGATGGGTCGAGCGCGGACGGCGCCGTCCCGGTGGTGCCGGTGGCCGACACGGTCAAACGGGTCCGCCACGGGGCCGTGATCGGGACCGAGCCGCGCGAGGAGCTCGCCTTGGCGCAGACGCCCCAGGCCTTCCGCGCCGAGGCGCTCCGCGAGGCGCACGCGCGGGCCGCGGCGGCCGGACGCGACTTCACCGACGACGCCGCGACGCTGGAGTGGGCCGGGTACCGGGTGGTGGCCGTGGACGGCGAGCTGTCGAACTTCAAGATCACCACGGCCGAGGATCTCGCCCGAGCCGAGCTCGTGATCGGGGGGCCCGCCCGGTGACCGAGCCGGCCGTCGGTCTGGGGTTCGACGTCCACCCGTCGGCGTCCGGCCGCCCGCTCATGCTCGGAGGCGTGCGGTTCGAGGGGGAGCCCGGGCTCGCGGGCCATTCGGACGGGGACGCCGTGTGCCACGCGCTCGCGGACGCGCTGCTCGGCGCGGCGGGCCTGGGGGACGTGGGCGAGCACTTCCCGGACAGCGATCCCGCCGTCGCCGGGATCGCGGGCCTCGAGCTGCTCGGACGGGCGGTCGCGATGCTGGGGGAGCGGGGGCTCGTCCCCTCCTCCGCGGACGTCACGGTGATCGCCGAACGCCCGATCATCGCGCCTCGACGCGACGAGATCCGCCGGGCGCTCGGCCGGGCGCTCGGCCTGCCGGCGGAGCGGGTCTCGGTGAAGGCCTCGCGACCCGAGGGGCTCGGCCTGTCGGGCGAGGGGATCGGGTGCCTGGCGCTCGCGGTCGTTCGGCCGGCGTGAGCGGTGTCCACGTGGGCGGCCGCCGGACGGTGCTGGAGGCCGTGCGGTCGGGCCGCGCGCGCGAGGTGCTGATCTCGAGCGCGTCGCGCCGCACCCCGGGCATGCACGATCTGCTGGAGGCCTGCGCACGCGCCGGCTTGGAGCCGAACACGATCCCCGCGCGGGAGCTCGATGCGCTGGTGGCCGACCATCGAGGGGTCGTCGCCCGGATCGAGATCCCAGGCCCGGTCGGCGAGCGCGAGCTGTCCGCATGGCCGTTCGGAGAGGACGATCTCGTGGTGGTCCTGGACGGGGTCGAGGACCCCCAGAACCTGGGGGCGGTGGCGCGCTCGGCCGAGGCCGCCGGCGCGGCCATGCTCGTGACCCGCACGCGTCGGGCCGCCGACGTGACCCCGGCGGCGATCAGGGCCTCGGCCGGGGCGCTCCTGCACCTCCCCCACGCCCGCGTCGCGAACCTGCCGCGGGCGCTCGAACGGCTCCAGGGGGCGGGCTTCACGGTCGTCGGCCTCGACGAGCGCGCCGAGCGCACGGTGTTCGAGGAGGTCGCGCCGGAGGGGCGACTCGCGATCGTCGTCGGCGCCGAGGGCCGGGGCATGGCCCGCCTGACCCGTGAGGCCTGCGACCTCCTGCTCGCGCTCCCGATGCGCGGGCGCGTCGGCTCGCTGAACGCGTCGGCGGCGCTCGCGGCCGTCCTGTATGCGTACGTCCTGCCGTCCCGGCGGGACGTGCGGCGTAGACTCGGAGGACCGCCGGCGTAGCTCAGGGGCAGAGCGCCCGCCTTGTAAGCGGGTGGTCGTCGGTTCGAATCCGACCGCCGGCTCGTCAGGTCCCCGCCGCCACCGGTCGCCGTGGCCGGTCAGTTCGCGATCGGGCCGATCCAGATCCCCGACGTGAGGAAGATCGCCGGCAGCACGAACAGCGCCGCGACGAACAGCCACAGCCGCCGTCCCGACGCGACGACCCAGTCGTCCAGGCGCATGATCGCTTCGACGAGCGGCCGGTAGACGAACGCCAGGAGCAGGAGCGAGACGAACGCCACCGCGATGGCCTGGGCGAGCACGATCTGCACCGCGACCGCGTTCCCGAGGACCATCGCCGCGATCAGCGTGTCCGCGAGCGTGGTGATGTTCGCCCCCATGATGTAGGGGATCGCCTCGCGGCGCCGCACGTACCCACGGCTCGCCAACGGGACGAGCAGCGTGAGGGCCACCGAGACCGAGAGCGTCAGCGTGGCGACCAGGCAGCCCAGCGCGAACATCGGCCACGGACGCTTCAGCCAGTCGGTCACCCGGCCCCCGTGACGCTCGCCGTCGAGCTGGGGCAGGACGCGGTCGAGCAGCCTGAAGGACAGGAGGACGATCGCCAGGCCGATCGGCAGGAGCGCCCAACCGGGGAGCGCGGTCAGCAGGTCGAGCGCCGGTCCCCAGACGTAGTCCACCAGGGAGAGCACACCGTCCGAGGCGTGCCAGCCGATGCCGTCGAGCATCCCGGACCTGAGCACCCAGTAGCCGATCACCATCCCGGGCACGTACACGATGGCGGTCAGACCGAGCGCGAGCACGCCCATGCCGACCGACTCGCGCCGGTCCCGCCCACGGTTCCGCAGCGCGTACAGGAAGCCCACCAGCAGGACGACGAACGCGGCGCCCAGGCGCGAGCCGGAGAGCATCGTGAAGGTCTGGAGCTCGGTGGCCGCGCCCCCGACGAACAGGCTGAGCGCTACGGCGGCGATCGGCGAGCCGGAGAGGACCACGTACGCGCCGAGCCACCCGGCGCCCAGGGTCGAGAACGCGTTGCTGAACAGCGGGCTGTCCGAGAGCGCGGGCCCCAGCGCCTTGGCCCCCTCCTTCATGAGCTGGATCGCCAGGACGAACAGGAACAGGGCGACCACGAAGAACGCGGTCTTGCCCGCGGCCGCCACCCAGTCGCGCTCGCCCGGGCGCTCGGCGGCGACGGAAGCGGCGGACGGGCCGGCCCCGGAGGCCGGCCGGGCCGTGCTCACGCTCGGGCGTGAGGGGTCGGGTTCGGCGCCGTCGCGCACGTCGGTGTCCTGGAGGGGGTCGGGCATCCGTTCGGCCTGGATGAGGTCGCGCCCACGCTACCGGCTCGGGACGGGGGCAGACAACCACCGAACGGACCATCGTTCGTACATCGGCGGGACGCGCCGGCCTCCCCGGGCCGATGGTCCCGCCCGTGGGGGGCGGGGGGACCCTCATGGGTCTGCCGGGCACCGGGGACCCTGTACGTGGATCGCAGAACCGACAGGGGTGCGAGATGGACGACACGACGTTCTCGGTGGTGCTGTTCTCCGGTACCGACGACAAGCTCAACGCCGCCGCCGTGCTCACCGCGGGTGCCGCCGCGATGGGGCGGAAGGTGAACGTCTTCCTCCAGTACTGGGCCCTGGACGCCTTCCGCTCGGACCGGATCCACAAGGACCACGGCGTGGCCCCCGAGGCCGGTCCGGAGGGCGCCGAGGCCTACCAGCGCCACGGCGGCCAGCACTGGAGCGAGATCTTCCGCCAGGCCAAGGACATCGGGGAGGTGGGGATCCACGCATGCTCCCTGTCGATGGAGATGTTCGGACTCTCGGTCGAGGACCTGGATCCCCTGGTGGACGGGCAGGAAGGGGTCGCCTCGTTCTTCCTGGACGTGGACGGCCCGGTGACCTTCATCTGAGGAGGGTGGGCGAGATGACGACCGCGAACGTGACCCGCTCGATCGACGCGCGGGGCATGCCGTGCCCCGGCCCGCTGATGAGCCTGATCGGCGCGATCCGCGAGAACGAGATCGGCGCCGTGATCGAGGTGCTCTCGTCCGACGAGGGCTCGAGGACCGACATCCCCGCCTGGATCTCCAAGGCCGGCCACGAGCTGGTCGAGGTGGTCGAGGAGGGAGACTTCGCCCGCTTCGTCGTTCGGAAGGCTCGGTGAGCTCGGTGCCGGCGCGGGTCGTCGTGCTCGGGGGCGGGGTCGGCGGCACCCTGGTCGCGAACCTGCTCGACAAGGAGCTCGGGCGCGAGGGCCGGGTGACCGTCATCGACCCGACCGGGATGCACCACTACCAGCCGGGCTACCTGTACGTGGCGCTCGGCCAGGCGAACGGCCGCTGGCTCGTTCGGGACGAGCGCACGCTGCTGCGCCGGAGCGTCGATCTCGTCGTCGAGAAGGCGATCCGGATCCACCCCCACGCCGGCACGGTGCAGCTCGAGCGCGGGGGCAGCCTGGAGTGGGACCACCTGGTGATCGCGACCGGCGCACGACTGGTCCACGATCAGGTGCCGGGGCTCGTCGAGGGCTCGCACGGGTTCTACTCGCTCGAGGACGCGCAGCGCCTGCGCGAGGCCCTCCGCCGGTTCCGGGGCGGACGGATCCTCGTCGGGATCGCCGGCATCCCCTACAAGTGCCCGCCCGCGCCGGTCGAGTTCGTCTTCATGGTCGAGGAGTACCTCCGGCGCCGCGGGATCCGGGATCGCAGCGAGGTGACGCTGCTCTCGCCCCTCAACCGGGCGTTCACGATCGAGTCCGCGAGCAAGGTGGTCCAGCCGATCATGGAGCAGCGCGGGATCGGCCTGACGACGTTCTTCAACGTCGAGGAGGTCGATCCGGGGGCGGGGACCGTGTCCTCCCTGGAGGGCGAGAAGGCCGAGTACGACCTGCTGGTGCTGGTGCCTCCGCACCGCGGACAGCAGGTCGTGATGGACTCCGGTCTCGGCGACGCGGCCGGCTGGCTCCCGACCGATCGTCACACCCTCCAGGTGGAGGGCCAGGATCGGATCTTCGCGATGGGCGATGCCACGAACCTGCCGATCAGCAAGAGCGGCTCGACCGCGCACTTCGAGGCGCCGGTCGTCGCGAGCCGGATCGCCTCGCTGATCCGGGGCACCGCGCCGAAGACGAACTACGGCGGCAAGGTGATGTGCTTCCTCGAGACGGGGAACCGCGCGGCGACCATCCTGCGGTTCGACTACGAGCACCCGCCCGCGCCCCCGCAGCCGAACCTGCTGTGGCACTCGGCGAAGTGGATGTTCAACCGGCTGTACTGGGAGACCGTCCCGCAGGGTCGGATGCCGGAGAACGTTCCGCTGCCGATCCCGACCGGAAGGAGCGAAGCATGAGCACGATCGCCAAGACGCTGGACCTGAAGGGGCTCTCGTGCCCGCTGCCGATCGTCAAGACGGCGCAGGCGGTGAAGGAGCTCGCCTCGGGCGACCTGATCGAGGCGCTCGCCACCGATCCCGGGTCCGTCGCCGACTTCACGGCCTGGTGCAAGAGCACGGGCCACGAGCTGGTCGAGCGGAGCGAGACCGGCGGCGTCTACCGCTTCGTCATCAAGAAGAAGTGAGGTGATGGGGATGGCCGTCGAGGAAGCCACGCTCGAGATCCCCGCCCACCAGCATGAGGAGCACAAGCACGACAGGCTCGTGATCATCGCCTGGAGCGGCGACCTGGACAAGGTGTGGCCCCAGATGATCCTCGCCACGACCGGTGCCGCGATGGGGATGCAGACGACGATCTTCTTCACCTTCTGGGGGCTGTTCTCGCTCGTGAAGAACGAGAAGCACATCACCGGCGAGAACTGGATGCAGAAGATGGTCGCGATGATGGACCGGCCCGGCATGGAGCACCTGAAGCTCGGCAAGATGAACTTCGCGGGCGCTGGGCCGGCGATGATGAAGAAGCTCGCGAAGGAGCACAACGTCGCCAGCCCGGGCGAGCTCCTCCAGATGGCGGTGGACATGGGCGTGAAGCTCGTGCCCTGCCAGATGACGATGGATCTCCTGGGGCTCAAGCGCGAGGACATGATCGACGGGCTCGGCGAGCCCGCCGGCGCCACCGCGATGCTCCTCGAGGCCCAGGACGCGGTCACCTTGTTCATCTGACGACGGATCTCGGGGCGACGTCCCCGAAGGAGGTGTCGGGAGAGTCCATCGCACCCCGACAACCGAGGGCCGGGAGGTTCTCAGTCCCCCACCGCCTCCCGGCCCTCACCTATCCCCCCGGGTGGGCGGCGCCTGGGGTGACCCGATCAAGTCCCGGGCAGGTACACGCGGAAGGACGCCCCGCCGCCGTCCCGGTCCTCGACCCAGGCGCGGCCGCCGTGCAGCTCGGCGAACCGAGCCACGAGCGAGAGCCCTACGCCCACCCCAGGCGACGAGCTCGCGGGCCCCGGCCCCTGCCGGAACGGCTCGAACACGGCCTCCTTGAGCTCGTCCGGGACGCCGGGACCGTCGTCCTCGACCGCGATCAGGACGCCCCGCTCGGCCTCCCGCACCCGGACCCACAGCCGAGCATCGGTCGGCGTGTGACGGACGGCGTTCACCAGCAGGTTCTCCACGATCCGCTCGACCTTCGCCGCGTCGACGTCCACGACGAGCGAGGGAGCGTCCACCTCGATGTGCCGCCCGTCGAGGAGATCCGACTCCGCGATCGCCTGGGTCACGAGCTCTCCGATGTCGGTCGGCCGCCGCTGCGGGGCGACGATCCCGCGCTGGAGCCGGTCCAGGTCGAGGAGATCGGACAGGAGCCGCTCGAGCTTCCGCGCGTTGGCCGCGATCCTGCGGAGCAGGTCCAGCGCGTCCTCCCTCGGGAGGTCCAGCCCGCCCTTCTCCAGCGTGAGCGCCGAGCCGAGGATCGAGGTCAGGGGCGTGCGCAGGTCGTGCGAGACGGCCTCGAGGAACGTGTTCTTCATCTCGTCGAGCGTGCGCAGCCGCTGCGTCGCCTCCCGCTCGCGGCGGAAGGCCTCCAGGTACTTGCGCTCGCTCCGCCGGAGCGCCTGCTCGGCTCGCTTGCGCTGCGTGATGTCGACGATCAGCCCGCGGAGCTGGAGCGAACCGCGCGCGTCACGGACGACGTGCACGAGGTCGCGCAGCCACAGCGTCTCGCCTTCCGGGCCGAGCGCGCGGTACTCGAGGCTCCGATCCTCACCGGGCGCGGCGATCGCCTCGCGGAGCTCCTGGAGCGCCCGCTCGCGATCCTCCGGATGCACGTGGTCCCCCCACCGCCTCGGCGCGGGCCGGGTCTCCTCCCCCGCGGGTCCGAGGATCAGCGCGGCCTGCCGGGACAGGAACGCGAACTCGAGCGTCTGCGGCTCGGCCTCCCAGAAGATCGCCTCGAGGCTCTCGACGAGCTCGTGGAACCGCTCCAGCTCGTGGAACCGGCGCGCCCTCCCGAGCGCCAGGGACGCGATGTCGCCGACGCCGCCGGCCAGCGCGAGGTCGCGCCCGGTGAAGTGCGCCTGCGGCGTGGGGGCGACGGCCACGAGTGCGGCGAACCCGTCCGGCTCCCACCGGAGGGGGACCACCATCACCTCGCGCGGATCGTCGAAGAGCCGATACGCCGACGGGACGTCGGCGACCACCTCGGCCGGGAGGACGAACGGCTCGTCCAGCGAGCGGAGCAGGGGCGCCGCCAGCTCGGCCGGCACGTCCCGCACCGCGGCGGCGGCGTCCGGGGGGACCCCGCGCTGCGCGACGAGGCGGAAGCTGCCGTCCTCGGGGGCCCGGAGGTAGGCGGCGGAGACCGAGGTGGGGATGAGCGTCGGGACGGCGACGACCGCGCGTTCGAACACCCGCTTCGTGTCGTGCGCTCCGGTGAGCGCCTGGGAGAGACCGAGCAGGGCCGCCGCGGTCTCCGCGGCCTCCCGCTCGCGCTGGAGCAGGCGCGCGTTGTCGAACGCGACCGCCGCGTGCGAGGCGAGCACCTCGAGCACCCGGATGTCCTCCTCGTCGAACTGGTCGATGCCGAGGTTCGACAGCACGATCACGCCGTTCACGCGGTCGCCCACCTTCATCGGGACCGCGAGGACCGACTCGTCGATCTCCGAGGTGCCGTCGATCTGGACGCCGACCGGGTCGCGCAGCGCGTCGGACGCGTAGTAGGTGCGTCCGGTCAGGGCGGCGTGGCCGGTGATGCCCTCGCCGACCGAGGTCACCAGCTCCTCGAAGGTCTCGCCCTGGTACTCGGTGAGCTCGCCCCGGAAGACCACTGGGAACAAGGTGCTGCCGTCGGGCTGGAGGAGGTAGATGCGGCAGTTGTGGTAGTCGATCAGGGTCTTGAGCTCGGCGGTGATCGCCTCGCCGATCAGCCCGACGTCGTCGAGCGCGTTCAGGCGCAGGGCCAGGTTGTGGAGGAAGCGCAGCTGCGCCGCCGATCGGAGCTCGTGCTCGTCGGTGGGGGGGCTGACCTCGTGGTTCCTGGCTTCGACCATGCCGAGCTCCCGGCGTCCCGAGCCGGACCTCATTCTCTCACTCGGCACGGAGCGGGCCCGGATGAAGCTCCCCAGGTCGCACGCGGCGCGCGGCGTCTCGCGACGGGTCGCGGGCGCCGGAAGCTCGCCGGTACGATGGGGCGGTGAGCGCCACCGACGAGGTCCTGCCGGCCGCCGGCGAGGTCCTGCCGGCCGGGCTCGCCGAGCATATCGCGGCGCAGGCGCCCGAGCGGGTGGACGCGGTCCTCGCGTTCGCGCGCGCGTTCACGCGCCGGCTCCCGCCGCTCGAGGCGGGTGAGCTCACCCCCGACGAGCTCGCGGGGGTCGTCCTCGGCGCGTTCCGCCTGGCCGACGGTCGCGGCGTCGGCGGGATCGCCGTCCGGGTGTTCAACCCCACGCTGGCGGAGGACCGGTACCAGACCCTCGGGACGGTCCTGGAGACCAACACGCTGGACTCCCCGTTCCTCTTCGACTCGGTGAACGAGGAGCTCGAGGCGCGGCGGCTCGCCGTCCGGCGAGTGATCCACCCGGTGATCGGCGTGGAGCGCGCGACCGACGGGCGCATCGTCCGGATCCTCCACGCGCGAGAGGCCGAGGTGCGCGAGTCGGTGATGCACTTCGAGCTGGAGCGTCGCCTGCCCGTCGCCGAGGTGGCCGATCTGGAGGGGACGGTCCGCGACATCCTCGGCGACGTGCGCTTGGCGGTCCGGGACTTCGCGCGGATGAAGGAAGCCCTGCGCGGGATGATCGGGATCGCCCGCGGGGGGGCGGTCCGCTACGGGGCCGACGAGGTCGCCGAGACGGTCGCCTTCCTCGAGTGGCTGTCCGAGCAGAACTTCATCTTCCTCGGCTACCGCGAGTACGAGCTGCGCGATCTCCCGGAGGGACGCGCGCTCGCCGTCGTGCCGGGGAGCGGCCTGGGCATCCTGTCGAAGCCCGGATGGTCCTCGTACGAGCGACCGGTCCTACTCTCGACGATCGAGCCGGCGCTCCGTGCCCGGATCGAGGGCGGGGACCTGCTGATCTACTCGAAGACGACCCGTCCGTCCACGGTCCACCGCCGCGCGCGGATGGATTACATCGGGGTGCGGAGAGCCTCGCCCGACGGCCGGATCGTCGGCGAGGCGCGGATGGTGGGCCTGTTCACGTCCAAGGCCTACCTGGAGCCGGCCTCCCGGACCCCGCTGCTGCACCGCAAGCTCACGCAGATCCTGGAGGCCGAGGACCTGTTCGAGGGCTCGCACGACTACAAGGCGGTCGTCGCGATCTTCGAGAGCTTCCCCAAGGACGAGCTGTTCGCGGCCTCGGCGGAGGAGCTCCGCCGACAGGTGATGGGGCTGCTCCACCTCCAGGAGCAGCAGCACGTGCGGCTGTTCGTACGCCGCGACCTCCTCGGCCGCAGCGTCTCGCTGCTCGTCGCGCTGCCCCGCGACCGGTTCGACGCGGAGGTCCGGCGGCGCCTCGAGGGGCTGTTCCTCGAGCGCCTCCGCGGGACCTCGATCGACGACCACCTCTCGATGGCCGAGAGCGGTCTGGTCCATCTCCACTTCACGGTGCACGCGGCCGAGGGTGAGATCGCCGACGTGCCGTTCGACGTCCTGGAGCGCGAGGTGATCGAGATCGCCCGGACCTGGGACGACGGGCTCCTCGACCGCCTCGTCGAGCTGCACGGGCCCCAGCGCGGGCGCGAGCTGTTCGAGCGGTGGGCGCATCGGTTCCCCGACTACTACAAGAGCTCGACCCCGGCGGGCCTCGCGGCCGAGGACGTCATGCGGTTCGAGGAGCTCGAGCGCGGCGACGAGGCGTTCGTGGTGGGCCTCGTGAACCAGACGACCGAGGGCGAGACCCTCACCCGGGTCCGGCTCTACAAGGTGGGCGGCAAGATCGAGCTCTCGGACTTCGTCCCCACGCTGGAGTCGCTCGGGCTGCGTGTGATCGAGGAGTGGCCCACCCACCTGATCGGCACGGAGGGCGAGCGCTACCTGCACGACTTCGGCGTCCTCGGCGCCGACCACCAGCCGCTCGACGTGGAGGAGGCGGGCTCGCGGATCGGGGACTGCATCGTCGCCGTCTGGCGGGGCGAGTGCGAGAGCGACTCGCTCAACCGCCTGGTCGTGACCGCCGGCCTGGGCTGGCGCCAGGTACAGCTGCTCCGCGCGTACCGGAAGTACCACCACCGCGTGAACGCGAGCTTCCCCGTCGAGTACAAGAACGACGCCTTCGCAGCCCACCCCCACATCGCGGCCGAGCTCGTCCGCCTGTTCGAGGCGCGGTTCGACCCCTCGCGGCCGCGGGACCCGGACGCGATCGAGGCGCTGCGTCGCGGGATCCTCGCCGACCTCGATGCCGTCGCCTCACTCGAACAGGACCGGATCCTGCGGAACGCCCTCGGCGTGATCGACGCGACCGTTCGCACGAACGCGTACCAGGAGGGGCGTCCCGCCCTCGCGCTCAAGTTCCGCTCCGAGCTCGTCCCGGAGATGCCCAAGCCGACGCCGCTGTACGAGATCTTCGTGTACTCGACCGAGATGGAGGCGATCCATCTGCGGGCGGGCAAGGTCGCCCGCGGCGGGATCCGCTGGTCCGACCGTCGTCAGGACTACCGGACCGAGGTCCTGGGTCTGATGAAGGCGCAGATCGTGAAGAACGCGGTGATCGTGCCCACGGGCGCGAAGGGTGGATTCGTGCTGAAGCGCTCGATGACCGATCCGAAGGCGCTCCGCGAGGAGGTCACGCGTGAGTACGTCACGTTCATGCGGAGCCTGCTGGATGTCACCGACAACCTGGAGGACGGGAAGGTTGCGCACCCCGAGCGGGTGGTGATCCACGACGAGGACGACCCCTACCTCGTCGTGGCGGCCGACAAGGGGACCGCGACCCTCTCGGACACCGCGAACGCCGTCGCGGCCGAGTACGGCTTCTGGCTCGGGGACGCGTTCGCCTCGGGCGGCTCGGCCGGGTACGACCACAAGGAGCTCGGGATCACGGCGCGCGGCGTCTGGGAGTCGGTGAAGCGGCACTTCCGCGGGATCGGGACCGACGTGATGAACGAGCCGTTCACGGTGGTCGGGATCGGCGATATGTCGGGGGACGTGTTCGGCAACGGCATGCTGCTGTCCGACCAGATCTGCCTGGTGGCCGCGTTCGACCACCGGCACGTCTTCCTCGATCCCGCGCCGACCCCGGCGGCCGGGATCGCCGAGCGCCGGCGCCTGTTCGAGCTGCCCGGCTCGAGCTGGGACGACTACGACCGCGAGAAGATCTCGGCGGGCGGCGGGGTGTGGCCGCGGACCGCCAAGTCGATCCCGATCTCCGCTGAGGCGCGCCTGGCGCTCGGCATCGAGGCGCACGAGCTCACCCCGGACGAGCTCATCCGGGCGATCCTGCGGGCCCCCGTCGACCTGTTCTACAACGGCGGGATCGGGACGTACGTCAAGGCCTCGACCGAGTCGCACGCCGACGTCGGCGACCGTGTGAACGACGGCGTCCGCGTCGACGGCCGGGAGCTGCGGTGTCGGGTCGTCGCCGAGGGCGGCAACCTCGGGTTCACGCAGCGCGGCCGGATCGAGTTCGCGCTGGCCGGCGGGCGGATCAACGCGGATTTCATCGACAACTCGGCCGGGGTCGACTGCTCGGACCACGAGGTCAACCTCAAGATCCTGCTCGGCCTGGCGATCCGACGCGGCCGGCTGGCTCCGGAGGAGCGCAACGCCTTGCTCGCCGAGGTCGAGCCGGACGTCGTCCGACACGTGCTGTACGACAACTTCCTCCAGGCCCAGATCCTGTCCCAGGAGGTGGAGCTCTCGCACCAGCGGATGGAGTCCTACGAGGGGCTGATGCAGGCGCTCGAGGCGGATGCCGACCTCGACCGCGAGCTGGAGGCCCTCCCGTCGGGCGAGGAGATGGCCGAGCGCCGCCGCGCCGGCAGGGGGATGGCCCGGCCGGAGCTCGCCGTCCTGCTCGCCCACGCGAAGCGGGGGCTGGTCGAGGCGCTCCTCTCCTCGTCCCTGCCCGACTCGGAGTACCTGGCGCAGGACCTGCGTGGCTACTTCCCGCCGGCGGTCGTGGATCGCTTCGGGGACCTGCTCCCCGAGCACCCGCTGCGCCGCGAGCTGATCGCGACCCTCGTCGCCAACGACGTCGTGAACTCGCAGGGCATCACGTTCGCGTCGCGCATGGTCGAGAAGACGGGCGCGGACGCCTCCGACGTCGTGCGCGCCTACCGGATCGCCCGGGACGTGAGCGGCGCCGTCGACCGGTGGGAGGCCGTCGAGGCGCTCGTGGGGCACCTGGAGCCGCCGCTGGTCGACGAGCTCCTGTCCGGGGTCGACCGGGTGGTCGAGGTCCTGGCCCGCTGGTACGTGCAGTACGCCCCCGGCCAGCTCGGTCGAGCGGTCGACGCCCACCAGGAGCCCTTCCACCGGTTCGCGGAGGCCTTGTCGGTCGTCGCGCCGGCGGAGCGGCGCCAGGAGCTCGAGCGGGCGGCCTGGGAGCTGATCGACCGCGGCGTTCCCGAGGACGTGGCCCGCCGCCACGTCGTCCAGCCGTGGCTCGTTCACGGTCCGAACGTGGTCGAGGTGGTGGCCGCGACGGGGCGCGCGGTCGAGGAGGTCACCCGGGCCTTCCTCCTCGCCGGGGAGGCCACGCCGCTGGACTGGCTCGGATCGCGGCTGGAGGGCGTCAACCCGACGACCCGGTGGCACCGCTGGGCGCTCCAGGCGATGGAGGACGACCTGCTCCTGCTGCGGCGGCAGGTGGTGGAGCGGATGCTCGCCCGGACGCCGACCGGGAGCGTCGACCAGGCCGTCGAGGACTACCTCGGGTCCCGGCCGGAGGTCACGGAGCGGCTGGCCCGGTTCATGCGCGGCCTGGCGGTGCAGGAGGCGAGCGACCTGGCCGCGCTGACGGTGGCCGTCCGCCAGCTCCGGGCGCTCGTCGCCTGAGCGTCGGCGGCGGTTGCTAGCCTTCGGACCGTGGGTGTGTCGACGGACGCGACGGTGCGGTGGCGGGCGGGGGAGAGGTGGCCGTCCGGCGAGCTCGATCCGCGGTCCCGCGAGCTCCTGGAGTTCGAGCGCTCGTGGCGGGCGACGGGTGTCCCGAAGGAGCGCGCCGTCCGTGCCCGGTTCGGCGTGTCCTCCACCCGATACCACCAGGAGCTGATGCGCGCGCTCGACGACCCCCGGGCGCTCGCCCACGACCCCGTGCTCGTCCGCAGGCTCCGCCGCCTCCGCGAGATCCGTCGCCGGACCCGGTTCGCGGAGCGGCTCGGGCGGGCCTCTTGAGCCCGGGGTAGGATGGGCGCGCACGAGCCGCCGACGAACAGGAGCTTCTACCTCTCCTTGGCCGCCAGCACGCTGAGGTTCGCGATCATCGTCGCCCTGGTGGTTGGGGGCATCGTCCTGATCAACCAGGCCTTCCCCGAGGCGGGCGAGGGCGGCTCGGGACCGCCGATCGGCGGGACCACCACCGCGACCACGCCGCCCGTCACCCCCACCGAGACCCCCGACGGGGCCACCGGCGGGACGCGCACCCCCCAGATCGTCGGGGTGCGGATCGCGGTGTTCAACGGCACGGAGCGGACCGGGCTGGCCGGTGAGACGACCACGACGCTCGTGGACGAGTACGGCTACGTCGCCGTGGAGCCGGCCGACGCGCCCTCGCCCGTCGCGGTGACCACCATCTACTACCGCCGGAACCGCGATCGGATCGAGGCCGAGTTCCTGGCCGGCGACTTCTTCAAGCGCCTGGACGTCCGGGTGGCCAAGCTCGATCCCGACGCCGACGTCGACCCCGAGGTGCAGCTCGCGATCTACCTCGGCAACGACTACGCGGCCCTCAGGGACTGAACCCCTCGCGGCGCCGCCGGACGCGCTCCAGGTCCTCGAGCTGGCTCCGGACCCATCGCGACGGCGGGTTCGCGAGCACCAGGCGCGAGAGCCCTCGCGCCCGGCGCGCCCGGTCGTCGGTCGGCATGTCGAGGGCGGTCGCGAGCGCGTCGGCCGTCTCCCGCACGTCGAACGGGTTCACCGGGACCGCGTACCGTCCGAGCCGGCCGAACGCCCCGGCGTTCCGTGAGAGCACGAGGACGCCGTGCCGGCGGTTCAGCAGCGGTCCCTCCATCGCCACGAGGTTCATCCCGTCGATCACGGGGTTCACCAGCAGGACGTCGTACAGGCCGTAGGCGGCGAGCGCGCCCAGGTAGTCCTCCCGGAAGCGGACCTCGATCGGGGCCCACGCCTCGTCGCCGAGCTCCCGGTTGATGCGGTCGGCCTCGGCCAGGCACTCCTCCGCGTACTCACGGTACTCGGGCAGGTCCATCCTCGAGGGTGAGAGGAGGGCCAGGAACCGGACCCGGCCCCGCCACGACGGCCGCCGGCGGAGCAGGAGCTCGTACGCGAGGAAGCCGCGGAGGATGTTCTTCGTCAGCTCGAGCCGGTCGACGCGCACGATCAACCGGTTGTTGCCGCGCCACCGGTTCAGCTCGTGGCGGAGCCGTCGGACCTCCTGGGAGGCGGCCGTCTCGCGCATCGGCCCGGCGTCGACCGAGATCGGGTAGATCCGCACCGCGACCGTCCGTCCCCCGGTCGTGATCCTCGAACGCGCGAGGTCGACCCGGACGCCGGGGAGCTGGCGGGCCGACAGCAGGAAGTTCTCGGCCCAGGCCGTCGCGTGGAACCCGAGCACGTCGGCCCCGAGCATCCCGTGCAGCACCTGGTCGTGCATCTCCGAGGGGAGCATGCGGAAGTAGGTGGGACCGGCCATCGAGGTGTGCGAGAAGTGCGCGATCAGGGCGTCCGGACGGAGCTCGCGGAGGAACCGGGGGACCAGCGACAGGTGGTAGTCCTGGACGAGGAAGGCCGGCTCCTTGGCCGCGCGGCCCGCCTCGTCGGCCAGGGCGAGCGCGAAGCGGCGGTTGACCTCGACGTAGTCCTCCCAGGCCCGCCGATCCTCCTCGCCGAAGGCCGGCGAACGAACCGTGTCCCACAGGTAGTGGTGCGCGAACCACAGCACGCCGTTCGAGATCCGGTTGTAGTAGCCGTCGTACAGGTCCGGAGGCACGTCGAGGTAGCGCAGGCGGTACGACGAGCCGAACACGCCCATGTCCACGCGGCCGGCGTCCGAGCGCGCGACCATCTCGCGATCGCCGCCGGACATGGCGGCCGCGACCCAGAGGCCCCCCGCCTCCTGGAGCGCCCCGATCAGCGCGGTCACGAGGCCGCCGGCGCCGCGCCGGGGCGAGAGCTCGCCGCGCTCGTCGCGCTCGAACGTCACCGGTCCGCGGTTCGAGGCGACGATCAGCGGGGCGTCGGGCGGACTCATCCCGGGCTCTCCTCGACGGGCAGGAGCGTGGGCACGCGCCGAGTCTACCGGCGGTCCACGTCGAGCCGTCCGCGCGGCGGATCAGGTGCGTCGACCCGCCCGGGCCGCGCGATCCTCGGCCTGCGTCCGTGCGCTGAGCAGGATCACCGGGACCGTGCGGGTGCGCTCGTGGGCGGCCGGGTCGGCCGGCACGGAGCGGTCCACCCGGGGTGATCGCGCGTTGCCGCTGGTAGATGCGTTGACACGTTGGGACACCGCCCCTACGCTGCTTCCGAGGTGCCCCACCCGTGCTGAAGATCTCCCAGAAGCTCGAGTACGCGATGCGCGCGATGATCGAGCTGTCCCTGCGACGCGGGGGCGGGACCCTCGTGCCCGCCCGGGAGATCGCCCAGGCGCAGCAGGTCCCGCTCCGTTTCCTCGAGCAGCAGCTCGGGGCCCTCCACAAGGCCGGCCTGGTCGAGAGCTTCCGCGGCGCCGGCGGCGGCTGTCGGCTGGCCCGGGACCCCTCGGAGATCACGGTGGCCGAGATCGCCGACGCGATCGAGGGACAGCTCTACCCGATGTTCTGCCTCGAACCGTCCGACCACACGTGCTTCGCCGACTCCCGGTGCGGGCTCCAGGGCTTCTGGGGCGACGTCGCCCGGGCGATCCAGGGGGTCTTCGAGGAGACCACGGTCGCCGACCTGGCCGAGCGGCACCAGCGGAGCGCCGGCCCCATGCTCTTCACGTCGGAGCAGCTGCTCAGCCGGTTGAGCTGACCGGGAACCTGTTCTCGGGCCTTCCTGCTCAGGCCGTCTTGCCGAGGATCCGCATCACCTTCGTGCCGCACTTGGGGCAGGTGCCCTGCGCGGCCTTCCGGCCGTTCTTGAGCTCGACCACGGTGCCCTCGAACTGGACCTTCTCCCGGTCCTTCACGCAGTACCCCTCGTACATGGCCACCAGTGGGCCTCCTTCCCCCGAGACAGCCTTCGAGGCCGCCGCGGTGGCGGCCTCGTACGCACGATGCTGGCCCCTCCCAGGCACGGATGCAAGCACTCGGTAGGGTCTTTCGGGCGTCCGGGCGGGCCCGTTCGGATCGGCGGGAGGGGTGCCGGGGGGCGTACGATTCCTGGCTGGACCTGCTCACGGGGGGGTTGTGACCGGTATGGCTGACGCACAGCAGAACATCGCGGCCCTGCTCTCGGAGGACCGGGTCTTCGAGCCGTCGGAGGGGTTCCGCTCCCGGGCGATCGTGCAGGACCGCTCGATCTACGAGCGTGCCCAGACCGACCCGGAGGGCTTCTGGGCCGAGCAGGCCGAGCGCCTGACCTGGTTCCGGCGGTGGGACTCCGTCATGGAGTGGACCCCGCCCTGGGTGAAGTGGTTCGTGGGCGGAACCCTGAACGCCTCGTACAACTGCCTGGACCGCCACGTCGAGGCCGGCGGCGGCGACAAGGTCGCCTACCGCTGGGAGGGCGAGCCGGGGGAGGAGCGGACGCTCACCTACCGGGAGCTGCTCGAGGAGGTGTGCCGGCTGGCCAACGCCCTCCGCTCTCTCGGCGTGGGCAAGGGCGATCGCGTGGCGATCTACCTCGGCATGGTCCCCGAGCTCCCGATCGCGATGCTCGCCTGCGCCCGGATCGGCGCGCCCCACTCGGTGGTCTTCGGGGGGTTCTCGGCCGAGGCCCTCCGGGACCGCATCAACGACGCGGAAGCCAAGGTGCTGATCACAGCCGACGGGGGGTACCGACGCGGCTCCGTGGTGCCGCTGAAGGCGAACGCCGACGAGGCGCTCGCCGAGTGCCCTTCGATCGAGCACGTGATCACCGTGCGCCGCACCGGGGGCGACCACCCGTTCACGCCCGGCCGGGACCTCTGGTACCACCAGCTGATCGCGGACCAGCCGGCCGAGTGCGAGCCCGAGCCCATGGACGCCGAGGACCCCCTCTACCTGCTGTACACGAGCGGGACCACCGGCAAGCCGAAGGGGATCGTCCACACGACCGGCGGGTACCTCACCCAGGTCGCCGCTACCCACCGGATGATCTTCGACATCCACGAGGACGACGTGTTCTGGTGCGCGGCCGACATCGGGTGGGTCACCGGGCACTCGTACATCGTGTACGGGCCGCTCGCGAACCACACCACGGGGATCATCTACGAGGGCGCACCGGACTGGCCCGACAAGGATCGGCTGTGGCAGATCGTCGAGAAGTACCGGGCGACGATCCTCTACACGGCGCCGACCGCGATCCGGGCCTTCATGCGCTGGGGCACCGGGTACCCGCAGAAGCACGACCTGTCCTCGCTCCGGCTGCTCGGCACGGTCGGCGAGCCGATCAACCCCGAGGCCTGGGTCTGGTACTGGGAGTACATCGGCCGGGAGCGTTGCCCGATCGTCGACACGTGGTGGCAGACCGAGACCGGGGCGATCCTGATCACTCCCCTGCCGGGGATCACGCCGCTCAAGCCCGGTTCGGCGACGTTCCCGTTCCCCGGTATCCGCGCCGACGTCTACGACGAGCACGGGCACTCGGTCGGGCTGGGTGGCGGTGGGTACCTGGTCCTCACCCGCCCCTGGCCGGCGATCGCCCGGACGATCTGGGGCGACCCGGACCGGTACGTGCAGACGTACTTCGCCAAGTACGGTCCTGACGTCTACGTCGCGGGCGACGGCGCCAAGCGCGACGAGGAGGGCTACTTCTGGTTGCTCGGGCGGATCGACGACGTGATGAACGTCGCCGGCCACCGGCTCTCGACCTACGAGATCGAGAGCGCGCTCGTCGATAACCCGAAGGTGGCCGAGGCGGCCGTGGTCTCCCGCCCCGACGAGCTCGTGGGCGAGGCGATCGTCGCCTTCGTGACCCTGAAGTCCGGGTTCGAGGGGACCGAGGAGGTTGCCAGGGAGCTCCGGGAGCACGTGTCGAACAAGATCGGCAAGATCGCCCGCCCCCACGGGATCATCTTCACGGCCGACCTGCCGAAGACCCGGTCGGGCAAGATCATGCGCCGGCTCCTCCGGGACGTCGCCCAGGGGAGGCCCCTCGGCGACGTGACCACCCTGGCCAACGCGGAGATCGTGGAGCAGATCCACACGATGGTGGAGGCCGGGTCCGCGACGGAGGAGTAGGCCCCCGCTTCCGCGGTCCCCGGAGCCGCCGAGGGACGGCTCCGGCCTGAGTAGCGGCTGACCATTGCCAGCGCGGATCGCGATGATGGCGCCAGCTTCCTCCCGACCCGCACCCCTTCTCTGCCCCTCTCCCGCCCGTCTCCGGGCATGGTGGAAGAGGGGTGGAAGCGAGGGGTCGGGGAGGAGGTCAGCTCACCAGGCGGCATCCCCCCACCAGGCCCGCCAGGCCTGGGGATCCATGGCGAGCGTCCGGAGGGCGAGGAGGTTGTCCGCCCCCTCCCGGCTCCACGCGCGCATCCCCTGGCGCTTGAACCGGCGGGCCACCACGAGGTCCACGGCGTGCTCGATGGCCCCCGAGCCCCGGGGGGCCATCTGGGGGGAGTGGCCGGCCTCCCGCAGGCGGAGGTAGGTGTGGAGGGCCCCCAGCCCCCGGCGAAGGTAGGCGAGGAGGTTCTCCCCGGCCCCGGGCTCGATCCTGCCCGAGGCGATGCCGGAGCGGATGCTCCCGCCGAGGGCCTCCAGGTTGTGCTCGGCGAGGAAGGCCCACCACCTCGCGGCCCGCTCGGGGTCGCGGGCCACCTCGCGGATCCTGAGCTTCCCGTGGAAGTGGTCGAGCTGGTAGGCGGTGGGCGCGATCCAGTCCCCCGGCAGGTCGGCCAGCCACCCCGCCCCGTCGGGGTGAACAGGACCTCCTGCGCCCTCGAGAGCCCGGTGGCCTCCTCGCAGAGCACGTAGAAGGTCTGCCCGAAGGCCTCGGCGTCTGCGGTCGTGGCGTAGAACCCCCTGCCCTGGAGGAGGTGGCGGCCGGGTCGCTCCGCCCGGGCCCCGGTCCACCACATCCCGAGCTTCACCTCGATGGGGCCGTCCCTCGAGTGGATGAAGGTCCCGTCGGCGGAGGTGGAGACGATCCGGGGGCCGGGGCCCTCCCCCCGGGGCAGCTCCCCATCCCGGAACAGGGCCGCCCGACGCCGCTCGTGCTCCTGCCGGATCCGCCCGCCCGAGGTCTGGGCCCACCCCCACAGGCGGCGGTGGTCGACGAAGCAGCCGATCATCATCCGCAGGAGCCTCGTCGCCTGGCGGAAGGGGTGGGCCTGGGCGAGGAAAGCCGCCGCCTGGCGGACCCACGGCGAGCAGGGGTCCTTGGCCCTGATGCCGAGGGCCCGGTCCAGGGGGTAGCCGTACCCTTCGGGGGTCTTGGTCTGCCACCTGGAGAACCGGAGCTCCCCGAACCGGGTGAGGAGGTAGCGGCGCCTCCGGCGCTGGCGGGCGCCGGCCCCCGCCTCGAGCAGGCGCTCCTCGAGCTCTCGGAACGCCTGGAGCAGGAGCTGCCTGCCCGCCTCCATCAGGGCGGAGAAGATCGCCTTCTCCAGGGCGGCCAGGGTGGGGTGCTTGGGCCAGGGGACCCGGACCGTTACGCTGAGCTCGGGCACGTGGGCGTCCTCCTTGGTCCGGTTGATCGAGCGGACGCTACGTGCCCCTTCCTGTTCGGTGT
>Ga0209172_10002335_pt1 | contig 33998 bp, 27 predicted proteins | sample LarsenN4metaG_FD_184113 | JGI IMG/M metagenome (GOLD analysis project Ga0209172, IMG submission 184113) | Hot spring sediment bacterial and archeal communities from British Columbia, Canada, to study Microbial Dark Matter (Phase II) - Larsen... ... | reverse complement strand
TCATAAAAACGTCCGGTTTTAACGTTTATGAATGGCTGAAACCCGCATTCTGCCGTTTATAACATTGAGTGCACAAGTCTTTAGACACTCTGGCTACAGTACAAATGTTTCAAAATGAGAATTGCTGCCAAAAAGGTGACTGTCACATGTTTTAAGCTGATCGATAAAATTGAAAACTTTGTCTTTTATTTTTGTCTTCAGATAAATTCACCAGCTAATCGGCTTGGTTAAAACAGGTTGAATGCAACAACGAACCTGGCCCTATGATATTCAAACCAGTGGTAGGGATGTGTTATGCAGGGCAAGCTGATTGTGTTTGAAGGGGGAGAAGGAAGCGGCAAAACGACGCAGATTCGGCAGATTCGCGCGTGGCTTGAGAGCAGTGGTTGGTTTGAAAAGCTGAAGTCACAGGGGCATTTGCATCAGCTTGTCATCACTCGTGAACCGGGTGGGACGGAGCTAAGCCAGTCGATTCGTCAGTTGTTGTTGGGTTACACCGGCGAAGAACCAATGCAAGCCCGCACGGAATTGTTGCTCTATGCCGCCGATCGCGCCCAGCATGTTGAGTACTATTTGCGCCCTTTGTTAGAACAGGGGGCATTGATTCTCTGCGATCGCTACACTGACTCCACCGTTGCCTACCAAGGCTATGGCAGAGGGTTAGAACAGGCACTCATTGCCCAACTGAATCAGATTGCGACAAATGGCTTGGTGAGTGATCTAACCCTCTGGTTAGACGTACCCGTTGAGGTTGGCTTACACCGCACTCAGCAGCGTGGCACAGTGGATCGGATTGAGCAGGCCGACATCAGCTTTCACCAGCGAGTCAGGGAAGGGTTTATGCAACTTGCTCAAGAACATCCCGAACGGATTGTGTGGGTGGATGCGAGTCCGAGTGAGGCGGAGGTAACGCTAGCCGTGCAGCAGGCGATCGCCCTGAAGTTTCAGGAGTGGTACGGGGAGATTAGATAGTTTCGCGAAACGCCTCTACTCCCAGTAAATTTGCGATCGCTCGTGTAAGACGCGTCCATATACGGCTTCGGTTTGTTGAGCCAGTTTGTCCCACCGGAAGCGAATATCCAAGTCGGCGTAGGCGTTTCCGATTAATTGGGTGGCTAAGACCGGGTCGTTTAGAACTTCTAAAATGCCTTTAGCGAGTGAATGAAAGTCGTTAGTGCGCGTGACAATTCCAGTTTTGCCGTGGCGCACAACTTCGGGTAAACCGCCTGTGTCAGACACAACAACGGGCACGCGAGCGGCGAAGCTTTCGAGGGCAACAATGCCAAACGGCTCGTAGAGGCTGGGGAAAACGGCACAGTCGGCGATCGTTTGAAACTTATCGAGATCTGCATCGGACATAAACCCGGTGAAGTAGCACTTATGCCAGATGCCAGAGTCCCAGGCTTGGCGCTTAAAGGCATCGGTGTTGCCGCCACCAATCAAAATAAACTTTGTGTTGCCATCCGTTTCCCAAATGACTTTAGGGGCCGCACTCAAAAGCACGGATAGACCTTTTTCGTAGGTCATGCGCCCAACGTAGTAAACAATTTTTTCGTCGTCTTCAGCAAAACAACGGCGAAAGCCTTGAGCGTCAAAATCAGTCGGGAGTAGTTTTTTCTCAGGCCGGATGCCGTTGTAAACCACATCGATTTTGTCCCAAGAGGCATGTAGCGCACGCTCAACCTCTAAGCGCATATAGTTGGTGCAAACAATGATACGCCAAGCCTCGGCGGCAAGGCTGCACTCTTTCCCATGAATAAACCGTTGAGCGTCAGAGTGAACCCCATTGCAACGCCCAAACTCGGTAGCGTGGATGGTGGCAACGAGGGGAATGCGAAAGGTATTTTTAAGCGCGATCGCGGCATCTGCCACTAACCAATCATGAGCGTGGATCAGGTCGAAGGGGCCTTCTTCAAGAATGAGTTTGCCGCCATGCCGCCCCATGCTTTCGTTCATGTTGCCGACCCAGTGAAAGAAGTCATGGCTATGACCAACATGCACGCGATGCACGCGAATGCCATCGACCACTTCATAGTGGGGAGCATGGCCAAATTCAACCGTAATCAGGTGAATCTCATGCCCAAGCTGTGTTAGCTCTGGATATAGCTCAGCCACATGCCGGGAGATACCACCGACAATTCGGGGCGGAAATTCCCAACTAAGCACGAGAATTTTCATCAAGAGAGCACGACGAAGGTAATGATTTCAATTTACTAGGGGTAGCGAAGGATCGACCAGAACTATGTAAATTTCTATAAGAAGAAATCAAATTATGTTCAGGTGTAACGCTTTTTATCAGCTTATGAAAGCATCAGCTAGATTGATAGTAACCGCTTCGATCGCCTGACTATAGTGCAGATGACCTATTCAGCTTTATCTCTTCCGCTTTTAGTGGCAACCGATGGTTCGCCATCGGCGCGGCTTGCTCAACAATTGGCAATGACCTTCGCAGGGGCGATCGCACCGCCCACCACTGAGTCATCTGCTCTAGTTGTGTTGAGTGTACAACCGAAACAAGCCAATCGACGCCTGCGTTTTAGTTTGGCACGAAACGGTGGGGCAACCAAAACGGCGATCGCTGAGCCAACGGTTGATTCGCCTCAGTGCGGCTCAGAACTCTTGCAAGAGTTAGCGACTGCCTTCCCAACAGATTTATCGGTTGATTACCAAGTCAGACAGGGACGACCCACAACTGAGATTCTGAACTATGCCCGCAGCATCAAAGCTGGAATGATTGCCGTGGGTAGTGGCAAAGATAAAAATGGTGTGCGTGACCTGCTGCTGGGGGATGTATCGTCGGTAGTGGCTCGGTATGCTCCATGTAGTGTCCTAGTCGGACGCAGCACCCCCGAGCGCCCCCTCACCTCGCTCAAAAAGGTGGTGTTGCTGATTGATGGCGGTGCAACCAAACGGGCGATCGGGCTGTTGCAGCAACTGCTGCCTATTGGGATTGAGCAAGTCATTTTGCTCTGCGTCCAACATCCGGTGAATGCAGGGTATTTGTTTGGGCCTTTTACTGCGCCTAACCCAAGTTGGCAGCTAAACCAATCGCTGCAAGCCGCTCAAAAAGACCAGGCAGATCACCAGTTGAGCCAAGCAAAAGCGGCTCTCAGTGCCCATGCACCCAACCTGCTGATTGAAACCCACGTTGAAATGGGCGATGCAGGGCTTGTGCTATGTAAGGTGGCTGAACACGAGCAAGTTGACCTGATCCTGTTAGCTAGTGAAGGATTACGACAACCCCTACTAAAGCCTCTGCAAGATTTACGTCACACTCAAAACCAGCGTCCCCTAAGAAATACGCGACTCAATGCAACTGAAGACTACGCGATTCATCATGCGCCTTGCTCAGTTTTGCTCTATCGACCAACCATCTAGAGTCAGTTTACGGGCTTGAGAGAGTCTCACCCTATTTCTGGTGAATCTAAATGAACGAGAACCGTAAGTCTCCCCCTCTACATTGAGAAGAAGGGCTATGCTGGTATGGGCCGGGAAAACATAGAGGAAGCGGTTGACTCAATCGATCCACCGCACAGCACGTTTTAGGTGTCAATCAGTGATAGGTTGATTAAATCTAAATGCACGGTAAAAGTGAGAAAAATCCGTTTTTTTCTGCTTCTACATTACAAATTCGAGTCTGACTTCAGTCTACTGTCCGTTTTGCTTCATTTTTGCTTTGCTTACGCGAGTCGGGTGCTGAGTTTACGTCACCACTTTTTTCAGTAGTTGCGAGGGTTTTGGTTTAGATTGATTTGACTAACTTTTACTATGAGTTTTGTTTCCTATTTGCGTTTATAGTCTTCTGTTTAAGTTCTAATGTCAGACGATAGTTTTAATCACGCGACTACCGATCAGCAAGATTCGCCGCCTGTTTTGCAATTGCTGTTGTTTGTGAACCACTACCCTAGTTCTCAAGAGCAAGCAAAACAAGTGATTGCTTGCCTGAATGAGTTGGGTCAAGGTTGCGCGTTTAACCTTGATATTGTGGATGTTAAAGAGGCTCCTTATCTGGCAGAGCATTATCGAGTCGTTGGGACACCTGCGCTGATCAAGACATTTCCGGGTGAACCGCGAACGTTGATGGGCAACAACTTAATCGAGGAGTTACGCCATTGGTGGGATCTGTGGCAACAATCAGCCAATCGATACAATTCCGACGCCACAGCCGCCGAAACCTTTAGAGATGTTTTAGACGAATCTGGCAGCTTTTCAAAGCTTGATGCTTTATCACAAACCGATGATGAGAGTGTTTCTCACCCAACAGACACCGACAACATAAAGCTGCCACCTAAAATTCGGCTCAACACGAATTTCCCTCAATCGTCGCTGCATGGGTCGGCTGAGATCATTCAACTGCGCGATCGCATTTTTGAGATAGAGAAAGAAAAAGAAGCGTTAGAGAAACAACTCAAGTCTAGAGAACAGGTGATTGCCGTTCTTGCCCACGATTTGCGTAACCCAATTACGGCACTGTCGCTAGCAATTCAAACCTTAGAAATTGGGTATGACCCCCAAATCGGTTGGAATAATCGCCTCGACTTTAGACGCATTGGTGAGTTGTTAACCCACGCACACACGCAGATTGACAAGATTGAGAACCTGATCACCAACATTCTGTCGGGGATGCAGGTTCAACCCGAACGGCTTGACTTGCGGCGACTCTGTCTTGAGGTGGCCGATAGCATGGGCGATCGCTGCAAACATAAGTCTTTAGAGTTTAAGCGTGATATTCCCTCTGATTTGCCCTATGTTATGGCAGACCCCGAAAAAATTCGGCAGGTGCTGATTAACTTGCTCGATAACGCTATTAAATACACCCCCGACGGTGGCCGAATTACGCTTTCCGCCTTACATCGTACGACTCAAGAAGTGGAAGTTCGGATTTCGGATACAGGACCAGGCATCCCAGAAACCGATCAACGTCGCATTTTTGAAGACCGAGTTCGCCTTGATCGCGATTCTCACCAGGATGGTTATGGGATTGGGTTAGCACTCTGTCGCCGCATTATTGAAGCCCACCGCAGCAGAATTGGGGTTGACTCAACCTTAGAGCAAGGCAGCAGCTTTTACTTTAATCTGCATGTGGTGAAGCCATAGGTCGGCTAGCGTCAGAACAGGGAATCTTAGAGCAAATGGTGTATCTATCGTCAAGGTTGTGACGTTAATAATCCAGGTTCCTCGCATGGCTGAAATTTTGACTGAGCAGCAACTAATGGCAGAGGCGCTGCAACTTGCCCGCTATATGACGCAGGCAGATGCCTCAACCAAGCCAGAGCGATTGCAAAAACGGCAGCAGCGTCTACGTGATATTCGCCAAGCTTTGCAAGCTGTGACGCACCCGATTTGTCGAGAGTCGCTCGCGATCGCACAGATTCCGATTGCCGTTCGCCAAGCATTTGTGCAGTCGGTGGTGTTGCTGTCGCGCTATCAGATGTTGGGGGGCGATCGCTGGTCGGGCACCTTAGCTTCACCCACTCTGAGCCAGTATGAGGCCCGTCAAGCGTTGATGAAGTGGCAAACGCTCGAACAGATAACAGCGCTGTGTCAGGCGTTTGAGTTGGATGCTCAAGTGCCAACACAGTTGCACAGCGAACTGGTTGAGATTGATCACCGCATCGCCCGACAACGGCAAATCATGCAAATTGTGTTAGCAGAGCTTCAGCCTGATTACGCGCCAACCAAATTGCAAGCCCTGTTTCAAGTCTTGTTTGGGGTGTCGTTTCCGGCGGCGGCGATCGCCTGTCTCCACACCGAGAGCCAGCTCTACTTCTGCCTGGATGTAGAGGGTGACGCTCTCCGCGATCGCGCCCTTTGGGATGCACTATCTCCTGGTGAGCAAGCGGCAATCCACACTTTTTTGAAGCAACAAGGTGCCTTTAGCTTTGAAAAATTTGGCCGTTTTCCGGTGTTTGGGGGTTGCGACCCGGCAGAAATTGATCGGGAGTGGAGCGAGGCGATCGCGACGCAGGCGCAGGCCAGTGTGTCGGATGTGTTGAAAACGTTAAGTTGCTCGGTCAGCATTGTGCCCACTCAAAAAGCTGAAGCCTTTTTAGTTCACGATATTTGGGGGCACCACTGGCAATGGTTATTGACCCAGTTTGAGAGTGACTACGCCATTTTGACCACCTGCGATGAACCGCTGCGAATGGCAGAGACGGCGTATTTACGTGACGGGCCGCTGACCTGTGGTGAATTGTTTCAAGTCGTGGGCGATCGCGTTCATCTGGATGCCACCAAAGCCCGTCTCTTTTTTCATGGTGAGGTGCAACAACGGCTGGGACTGATGTTCACCCATTTACTCGGTGAAATGATCGCGGATGTTGCGGAATTTAAGTTCATTTGGGATCATCCCCTCGCGGCGGATCTGCTGCCCAGTTCCTCTATCTTTAAAGCATCCCCGACGAAGCTCGATTTAAGTTTGGCGGATATCGATTTCTTGTTTCTAAAAGTGCTGCGCCCTCTACTGGAGCTAAACCTGTCGGTGTTGCATGACTCGGCTCTAGAAACCGAACTCCTGTCAGCCTGGGCACAGGCAGGGGTCACAATTGACTCACTAGAGCTGCGAACGAGTTTAAAGGGCGCGATCGCCCAGCTTTACCAACTCTGGCTTGAGGAATACAACTCGCTTTATCTACCGACTCTGAGCGGAAAACCGGGCATCTTCACTGAAATTGTGAGAAATCTGCTGCAACTTCACAATGTGGTTGATCAGCTCTACACGGATGCAACGCTGGCAAGCGATCAACAGGTGCCGTTTCAGGATTTGCTCTTGCTCTTTATTGCTACCTACTGTTCGAGCGACTGCTACGCCGAGTTTTGGACGGTTGATAATGCTCTAGCTGACTACTTTTTGCCTTGCTGGTATCAGCTAACGCTGTTGTAGGCTGCGACCTCAAACCCCAAGTGACTCTAGTAAGCGGTGTTTAGCGGCTTGGGCGGCTGCCAGGTCATAAGGAAACGGACGCTTTAAAGGCTGGTAGTCCCGCTCGTAGGGATCTCCGTGACGCAAGACGGCATTGACTAAAACACAGGGTTCGCGATCGAGGTTAATTGCCCCATGGGGAACTCCAGGAGGAATTCGCACAATTTTAGGTTGTGACTCACTCATTGGGATGTAGTCATACTGGCGGTTCTGGAGTACTACCAACACAAAACTACCACGCACTACTAACAACTGATCGGTTTGAAAGTGGTGACAAAATAAGTCATCGACAGTGCTGCCAGGAATCTGCACCAGCATGGTTTCATTGCTGACTTGAGGTGTGTAAAACTGAGCCATACCACCTTTCACAGACTCAAGCGGAAAGACTTCAACTCGATTGCGCAGTCCCATAACAAGAATCTCCAGTTTTACTACGCGACGTTGTTGGATTTAGCAAACACAACCCGCAACCTATAAACATGCGATCGCCTTTTGATTGAAGCGCGATTATTAGAAAGATTGCATGTTGTCCTACACATTACTGTAGCCAAACTTAATTTTTGCAACAACAATATTTACACTCGTCGCGAGTTGTGCATCCAATATTTTCCTCAAGTGGGTTTCCTCTAAAAGCAGGGACTTTCCACGCTTTAGCAGAGGCATGAGAACTGCCAGCGGCAGGAGGCTTTGAGCGATCGCCTGGAGTGGGGCGCGAGCAAATCATCAATAAAAAAGTGCATCCAACCAACGCTGAATGCACCTAACTAATCACACTGGCCTTAGATCGCGCAGGTTAGATCTCCCGCACGTTGGGTAAAGCGGAGGTTTTCGGAGTAGTCAACCGGACAGTCGATCACCGCTGGTACATCCTGTGCCAACGCTTCTTTGAGAATCGGAACAAGGTCAAGGCACGACTGCACGCGGTAGCCCTTCAAGCCCATACTTTCGGCGTATTTGACAAAATCAGGGTTGGTAAATTTGATGAAAGCTGACTCACCAAACTGGTTGTGTTGTTTCCACTCAATAAGGCCGTAACCGCCATCATTAAAGATGATTGTGACAAACGGAGTGCCGACCCGCAGAGCGGTTTCCAGTTCCTGCGAGTTCATCATGAAGCCGCCATCACCCGTAACTGCAACGACTTTGCGCTCAGGATGCACCAGTTTGGCCGCGATCGCCCCTGGAATTGCAATTCCCATAGCGGCGAAACCGTTGGAGATGATGCAGGTGTTGGGTCGTTCACAATGGTAGTGACGCGCCATCCACATCTTATGCGCCCCCACGTCGGAGATCACGATATCCTCTGGCCCCATGACCTGCCGTAGGTCGTAAATCAACTTTTGGGGCTTGATTGGGAAGCCTTCATCTTTAGCGTATTGCAAGTAATCGTTGAGAATGTCGGCGCGGAGTTCAGCAGCGTAGGGTGTGGGTTTGCCTGCGCGATCTGCACGGCGCAAAATCTCAACCAGTGAATCAGAGATGTCACCAATCACTTCAACAACAGGAATGTAGCTGCTGTCCACCTCTGCCGGGGTCATGTTGATATGCACGATGGGAATCTTACCTTCAGGATTCCACTTTTTGGGCGAGTATTCGATCAGGTCGTAGCCCACACAAATCACCAGATCGGCGCGGTCAAAACCGCAGCTAATGTAGTCACGTTGCTGTAGACCCACAGCTAACAGCGCCAGAGGATGACTGTAAGGAATCACACCCTTGCCCATAAAGGTATTCGCCACCGGAATATTGAGCTTGGTAGCGAGATCCGTTAATGCGTCGCTGGCATGCCCCCGAATCGCGCCATTCCCCACCAAAATCAAAGGATGCTCGGCTTTAGAAATAGCTTCTGCAGCTTTCTCGATGCTGTGAAAAGAAGCAAAGGTTTTTTCTTGAGCATCGATGCGCAGAGGCGCACCGGGAGCAGGCATCGCCGCAATATTTTCGGGGAGGTCGATGTGAACGGCTCCAGGCTTCTCGGTTTGGGAAATCTTAAACGCTTTACGAACAATTTCAGGGGTGTTAGTCGGACGCACGATTTGCGCGTTCCACTTGGTGACGGGCGCAAACATAGCAACCAGATCCAAATACTGGTGCGACTCAATGTGCATCCGATCCGTCCCCACCTGCCCGGTGATCGCTACCAGGGGAGCGCGATCGAGATTGGCATCGGCAACACCTGTCATCAAGTTAGTAGCGCCAGGCCCCAATGTCGAAAGGCAGACTCCGGGTTTGCCCGTCAACCGACCGTAAACATCTGCCATGAAGGCAGCGCCCTGCTCGTGGCGAGTTGTAATGAACTGAATCGAAGATTGCTTTAAGGCTTCAAGAACGTGGAGGTTTTCTTCACCGGGTAAGCCAAAGACGTACTGTACGCCTTCGTTTTCGAGACAACGGATCAGCAACTCGGCAGTATTCATTTCGCCCATAGTTTTACCTGTGATAAAGTCTGAAATTCTGAATGTTTGCAGTTTGAATCTGTAAGAAGTGTGACCTGCAATGGAATTAGCCTTTCAGACGAGCCATGTAGCGTCTAGCCGACTGGATAGGGATTGGCAGAATTGCGGCTTTCCATTCACTCCACACTTAAAAAGACTCATCACCTGAACGATCGCGCGGATGATGTGGCTCTGGTTGCAAGATTTCTTTGAACCTCCCTCCCCTTTCTTAGCACGTTGCTCCTTGCCAAGCTCGGAGATTTGATATTTTTGATACAACGTTTTGTTGAGAAATATTTCGCTTCACTGACAATGGAACCTATTTCAGGGTTGCCGAACGACGCGATCGCCCCTGTGAAAGGATTTGCTGAAGAACGTAAATTGCTCCTGATAAACGTTAGTTAACCCAAATTGTTTTGATATTCACAAACTCCAAAATTCCGTGGCGACTTAGTTCGCGACCAAACCCAGAGCGCTTGGTGCCACCAAAGGGTAAGCGCGGGTCTGACTTGACCATGCTGTTGATGAAGACGGAGCCTGCTTCAATCTCATCCATTAAGCGGTTTTGTTCACTCGGATCTGTTGTCCAGGCGCTGGCTCCCAAACCAAAGGGAATATTATTGGCCAGGGCGATCGCGGCTTCTAAATTGCTGACGCGAAACAGCATCGCGACCGGACCAAAAAACTCTTCCTTAGCGATGGGCTGATCGATCGGGATATTTGTCAACAGCGTTGGCTGGAAGAAGTTTCCAGCTCCGGCGATCGCGGCTCCACCAACTACAACCTTGGCACCTTGAGCAACGGCGCGTGCGACTTGCTCTTTCATGTCATTTAGAATCGCGGGAGTTGCCAGAGGCCCAATATCGGTGTCAGGCTGCATTGGGTCACCCAGCTTCAACGCCTTAAACTTTTCAACCAGTTTTTGCTCAAAGGCATCGGCAATATCACCCACCACAATGAACCGTTTTGCCGCAATGCATGACTGACCATTGTTCAGCATACGAGCGGTCAATGCTGTGGTGGCAGCAGTTTCCAGGTCAGCACTGGGAAACACAATAAACGGATCGCTACCCCCCAGCTCTAGCACCACTTTTTTAATGTTTTTGCCAGCAGCCACAGCGAGACTTGCCCCGGCTGGCTCACTTCCGGTGAGAGTGGCGGCTTTGATGCGGTCGTCATCCATTAAGGGGGCGACCCGACTGGCCTCAATCAGTAAGGTCTGGAAGACGCCCGCCGGAAAACCCGCTAACGCAAAGATCTCCTCAATTGCCAGCGCGCACTGAGGCACGTTGGACGCATGTTTGAGTAGCCCGACATTGCCAGCCATGAGCGCGGGTGCGGCAAAGCGAAAGACTTGCCAAAACGGAAAATTCCAGGGCATGACAGCTAGCACGATGCCAAGCGGTTGATGACGCACAAAACTGCGGCTAGCATCGGTTTGAATTACTTCATCAGCCAAAAAGTCAGCCGCATTGTCGGCATAGAAGCGACAGACCCAGGCGCATTTTTCGACTTCTGCGATCGCGGCTTTGAGGGGTTTGCCCATTTCAAGCGTCATCAGCTTGCCAAACTCGGTTTTGCGACTTTCTAAAATCTCGGCAGCTTTATGAAGCCACTGCGATCGCTCAGCGAAACTGGTTTGACGAAACTTGAGAAAAGCTTGCTGAGCTTGCGTTAGCTTGGTTTCTAAAGCGGTATCGGTCAACGGTTCAAAGGTTTTTAACGTCTCTCCGGTGGCAGGGTTAATTGTTGCGATTCCCATGACCCATCCTCCAAGTACCTGAGAAGTCCATTCTAGACACCACACCTCAAAACCAAAGAGAACTAAAGCATTTCGTTAGGAAAGAGAAAAAATCCTCCAAAAATTAATTCACTCCGACCTACTTGCTCATCTCTGCTTTTGGTTGGTTACATTTCCCTGACGAACCTTTATCTTAAAAATGAACGCTTGAGAGAACTTGGTTATGACTACATGGCGCGATCGCTTTAATCGATTAGGCGGCAAAACTCGGTATGTTGTCTGTCGCATTTTTCTGCACCTGACAGGCGACGAAGTGGCTCCTTTGCTGGGCGTACTCAACCAGGCAGCGCAGGCGGCGATCGACTCGGATGGCGACTTGGCGACTTTGGGCGAAGGGCTGACAGAGATTTGCGAGAGCCTGTTGCGCTATGACCTCTACTGGCAATCGGCAGCGAATGAAGGCGATGTCTTTTGGCAGGAAGAAGATGCGGCGGATGCGGTTGACCAGCTATTTACCGATTCGGCGCAGCGTTACCGGGGCATCAGCGAGTTAGCTCAAGCGGCTGACGATGACGAGTTATCCATTCCGATTACGCAGAATGTGTTGGTCATGCTCACAGTGGCTTACACAGGCGAAGTGCCGGAGTTAGAAACCAACCTGGCGGATATATCGGCGATGAAAGCAGGCTTGACAGCTTTGGCGAGTTTGCAGCACTCCGGTGCGATCAAAGCGATTCAAGTTCACTACTGTCCGGCGCAACTCGGTGATGAGCTGACGGCTGACCAAATTTTGTCGAATTTTCCAGAGTTGGTTCCTTTGTAAGCGGTTTTGCTTGTCTGTCAGGCAGGCGGATTGAATCTGAAAAGCTTATGTTCTAAGCGACAAGTATTTGCATCAGGTTATACATTTGGAGTAAGGGACTGCGGAAAGGCGTTTGCTTTTTGCAACAGCCCCTATTTGTGCCCCAGGGATTATCGATTTATGTGGATTTCAATGCGAAAACGATTTATCACACTTGGTCTTGCCCTTTTATTGAGCGTTCTCACGCTGGTTTCGCTCGGCGTGCCCCCGGTTCAGGCCGCTACCGCTACGGCGCCAGAGGCGATCGCCAAACCGTCACCTGTCAAACTAACAGATGGCGAATATGCGGTGCAGCAAGCAACCTACGACGACGCAGATGGTGAATATCGTCTGGCCTTACTCAACACAAAGCCTGGAGAACCGTCGATTTTGCAAATTGCAAATCTGCCGATGGCTCGCCTCACCGATGAAGAGATCCAGGCGGGTAAAAAAAGCTATTTAAAAGTTGAGAATAATCAGCCCGCGCTCTATCTCACCGAAGATTTCAAAATTGAATACGTCCACAACGTGACGGAAGTTCGCGAAAATCCCCAAACTGGCCAAACCGAAACCGTGGTTGTGCGGCGAGAGTCTAACTTCTGGACGCCGTTTGCAGGCGCGTTGGCTGGTCAAGCCTTGGGTAATCTCTTGTTTCGCCCCTACTACTACATGCCACCTGTCTACGTTCCTGGGCGAGTCATGACGGGGTACGGTGGTTATGGCAACAGCTACGATCGCGCCGTTTCAAGCTATCAAAAACGTTATAAAGCGGCTCCCCCAGCGGTCAAAAATCGCCAAACGTTTCGCACCACTGGCAAACTGAAGTCGCCAACAGCGGCTAGAAGACCGGGTCTCAATCCGCTCCAGCGAGCCAACCCAGGTGCGAGCCGCTCAACGGGTTCAGGCTATGGCACCAGCACCCTGCGACGCCCAACGACTGCACCTAAAACCAGCACTTTCAAGCGTCCGCCTGCAAGTAGCTTTGGCAGTGCCCGTCCCAAGAGCAGTTTTGGTAGCAGTCGGGGTTTTGGCAGCGCCCGTCCCCGCAGTTTTAGTGGAGCCCGTCGCCGCTAGAGGATAGAGGCGTTGCTAATCGGGTGTATGAATTCTGCATGGGCGTTTTGCAAAGCGCCCATCCGATGAGCAAATTTTAGAAGCAGCCTTTCCCGATTGGGAAAGGCTTTTTGCTGATATCGTGGGGCGATCGCGACGATCCTGAACCTCTTTCGGCTTTGCTGGTCGGATGCATAAATTCTGTAGGGGCGTTTCGCGAAACGCCCCTACAAATATCGGGTGGTTAATTCTCGATAAATTGGGTATTTTGCCGTTGCAAAGGGCGATCGCGCAGATCCCAAACTCCATTCAAAAGGGGGTTGGGGCTGATTAGCTGTGGCTGACCCGCGACAGCATCCAATCGCGAATCAAATGATTGACCTGATCTGGCACTTCATCGTGAGGGCAGTGCCCCGCCCGTAAAAAGAACTCGGTCAGATCCTCATAATGCTCATGAAATTTTGCGCTGCGCTCTCTGGAGTTCATCCAGGGGTCTGCTTCACCCCAAAGCAGCAATAATGGGCATTTCATTCGCTGCAGTAGGGCATCAACGCGTTCTCCCTGAGGGGTGCGAAAGACAGACGAGAAGACTTTAAGTGCCCCCTCATCACACGAAGGACGATAGATGTCTTCAATCAACTGGTCGGTGATGGCGCTGTGGTCGAGGTAAACCCGCTCTAGCGTTTTGCGAATTACTGATTTTTGTCGAACGTACTGAAACACGAAAAAACTAACCAAGTCTTGCTGAAATAGGTCTTGAGTGACCTTACCGAGCATTTCTCGCCAGGCGGGGGACTTCATCACAGGTTGAGCGTCACTAAATGGCCCAGCGCTATTGATTAACACCAAGCCAGCAGCCGACTCTGGATGGTCTGCAGCGGCACATAAACTGGTGTAGCCACCTAAGGAGTTACCAGCAAGCACGGCTGGGCGACCGATTACATCACGAATAAAGTGATGCAGTTGGTCTCTCCAGAGCAGCCCACTATATTGAAGTTCTGGTTTTGCCGATCGCCCAAACCCTAGCAGGTCAACGGCCCAAACCTCAAAATCAGTCTTTAAGCCTTGAATGTTCTTACGCCAATGATCGGTTGAAGCGCCAAAGCCATGTACGAGAAGCAAAGGGGGATGTTGAGTATTGGATTTACCAGCTTTAATGAAGTGGATCCGGTGTCCTTGCCATTCCCAATAGTCACCAATATCCGACGGAGAAAGCGAAACTGCCTGAGCCATATCTCTCGAAAGATCACATTGTTAAATATTGTATCTTGCCGTTAAGGAAGGTGTTTGAATCGATGTTCGTACTTCTACGTTCCATCTGCAACTTTATCAATTAGCGACAACCATTCGTTAAGACAAGTGTTATCGTCAGAAATCATGGCTCAAACGGGTAAGGTCTTTCTCATCGGTTCTGGGTTAGGGGGCGAACGCTACCTAACCATTCAGGCGCGCGAAGTTTTAGCGACGGCTGAGGTATTGCTCTATGATGCGCTGACAGATGGCGAATTGCAGACATTAACCCCTGAAGGCTGTCTGCAGTTGAATGTGGGTAAGCGGGGTGGGCAACCCAGCATGACCCAAAAAGAAATTAACCGCCTCTTAGTGAAGCACTGTCAGGCTGGAAAGCAGGTGGTGCGGCTCAAGAGTGGTGACCCATTTATCTTTGGGCGGGGGCAGGCTGAGATTCGAGCGCTGCAAGAGGCTGGCTGTGCATTTGAAGTGGTGCCAGGGCTTTCTTCTGCTTTGACAGCACCGCTTTTGGCCAATATTCCCTTGACCGACCCAACGATGAGCCGCAGCTTTGCGGTGGTCACAGCGCACGAACCCGATGGAATTAATTGGCGATCGCTCGCAGAGTTAGAAACCCTGGTAATTTTGATGGGGGCGCGCACGCTTCCCGAAATTGTGCGACGGTTACAGGGACATGGGCGATCAGGCCAAACGCCAGTTGCGGTGATTCGGTGGGCGGGGCGGCCTGACCAGCGAATTTGGGAGGGTACTCTGTCAACAATTGTTGAGCAAACGCAAGGCGAATTGCTCTCACCCTGTGTCATTGTAATTGGGGATGTTGTGCGTCTCCGGCAATATCTCACTTATGTCCCACCACCGCCAGAGTTAACTCCCGATCCTGCCCCTGATCAAGTGGCGATCGGAGTGTCTGAGCCTGAGCCTGCCGCTCAATCTGAGACTGACGATGCACTGTTAGCTTCTAAATCTGATTCGCCGATGATTGCTACTACTGAACGGTCTGAACTAACCGGAAAAACCATCCTTGTGACGCGTGCAGCCACGCAAGCCAGCCAATTTATGGATCGGTTGGCAGAACTGGGAGCGATCGCCATTGAAATGCCAGCCCTTGAGATTGTGCCCCCCACGAGTTGGGTTGCACTCGACCGAGAGATTGCCCGTCTGCCTCAGTACGACTGGCTTGTGCTGACCTCTGCTAATGCGGTTGAGTATTTCTTTGAGCGACTTCAGACGTTGCGCGGTAGCACTCGCTTACCCTCTCGATTGCAGCTAGCAGTCGTAGGCGACAAGACAGCAGCGGCCTTGAGAAAAGAAGGCTTTGACCCCGATTTTGTACCACCCGAATTTGTGGCTGATTCCTTAGCGGCTTATTTCCCCGGTGGGGTAGATGGCCTGCGGGTGTTGTTTCCTCGGGTTGAGAGCGGTGGTCGAGATGTGTTGGTTCGCGATCTCACCTCAAAAGGGGCAGAGGTAGTTGAGGTCGCCGTTTATCAGTCTCGCTGTCCAGAAGCAGTTGCCCCTGATGCGCTAGCGGCTTTACAAAATCGGCGGGTTGATGCGGTCACGTTTGCCAGTTCTAAAACGGTGAAACACTTTTGTCAAATGCTGGAGCGATCGCAGCCCGATAGCTCTTGGCAGAACTGGTTAGATGATGTTTGCATTGCATCGATTGGGCCGCAAACAAGTAAAGCGTGTGAAGACTTTTTAGGACGGGTCGATGCCGAAGCGCGCGAGTATACCCTGGAAGGCTTAATTCAATCTCTAGAAGTTTGGTTTGCGAGTCGCACCCCTCGCCGCGAGGCCTCTGTGCTGGAGTTAGAGGTCGTTAAGCTCGATGAACCCGAAACAGTTGAGTTTACCGAACTCGCTTCTAAGACAACGGTCGAAGCTGATGGCTCAGTCACGGAAACCATTGTTGAAGCGACAGAGTTAATTATTGCGCCTGAAACAGTTGAGTTGATTGAGCCAGTTGAAGCGGTTGAAGCACCCGCTACTAGCCCAGAAATTATTAGCAAGATGTCTGCATTAAAAGGGCGCGACTTGCTCAGCATGGCAGATTTAAGCTCAGAAGAATTAGAAGATCTGCTACAACTGGCCGCTGATTTAAAGGCAGGCAAGATTGCTCCCAAATCGTCCAAGATTTTGGGGTTATTGTTCTACAAAGCCTCAACTCGCACCCGTGTCAGCTTCTCAGCCGCCATGTATCGTTTGGGTGGGCAAGTGCTCGACCTCAACCCAACAGTGACTCAGGTGAGTCGGGGTGAGCCTTTACAAGATACGGCGCGCGTCCTTGATCGCTATCTCGATATCCTGGCAATTCGCACCTTTGACCAAAAGGATCTTGAAACCTTTTCTGAGTATTGCAAAGTGCCAGTCATTAATGCCCTGACTGACTTTGAGCATCCCTGTCAGGTGTTAGCCGACCTGCAGACAGCGAAAGAAGTGTTTGGTGGTTTGGCGGGTCTGACTCTGGCTTATATCGGTGATGGCAACAACATGGCCCACTCTTTGCTGCTCGGCTGTGCTTTGTCAGGTGTGAACGTACGCATTGCGGCTCCCGAAGGTTATCAGCCCTATGCCAACGTAATTGAGAAAGCACGAGAAATCGCGGGCGATCGCTCAGAGGTGACGATTACCACCGACCCAGGTGCGGCAGCTGATGGGGCTCAGGTGCTCTATACCGATGTGTGGGCCAGCATGGGGCAAGAAGGTGAGGCTGAAAACCGGATGCAAGTGTTCCAGCCGTACCAGGTAAATCAAGAGTTGGTGTCACGAGCCGATAGTCAGGCGATCGTGCTGCACTGTTTACCGGCTCACCGGGGCGAAGAGATTACTGAGGATGTGTTGGAAGGCGAACACTCTCGCGTTTGGGATCAAGCTGAAAACCGGATGCATGCCCAACAAGCTTTAATGGCAAGTCTTCTAGGTTTGGTCTAGTCTTCCTTAGCTTCAGCCATATTTGCCTTCTCTCGAAAGTAACTGGGGCTGCGCTCCCAGCCGGGGGTTCCACCCCTGCACCCCGTTCTCATCTAGATGACTACCGCTATAGTTCAAATCGCTTCTGCCAGGGCGATGACCTTATAACCTCCGCCTCACCTCACCCGTAATCTCTGTCAGCGATCGAAGTGTCAAACTTTTAACCTGTACCGTTTGACTAGCTAACCATTCAACCCTCACCGGCACAACCTTGCGGGGGTCGTAGGGGAGTGAGTCCCCTACACAGCGGGGGCGCGGGGGGAAGTCCCCCGATCTGGCGGCTCCGCCGCCCCCAAATCTCCGCTAGAACTCCAATCAAAAAGGCTTCCTCTTGAATTAATTCCTTTCTCGCTTATCAAGCATGCATAGTAGCTGCACAAAAACTCAGAATGCAATCATTCTCAACACTTGTGCTGAGAATTCGAGACAACTGGTTACAAACTGATTAACGAATGTGCGATTTTTGCGGAGAAAAGAGATGAAGAAATATTTAGATTGTTTCTAAATATCAGCAATTGAATCATAAGTTCATGTAACTACATTAAAAAACATAATTCTAAAGCCCATAGCCCAAAAAGCTTCTGAGCGATCGCGCTCAACCTAAAGAAATTATTGATTTGCAAAACTTCAAATTCGAAAACCTTGAAATAGCTTCTAGAAGCCTTCAAATCTCTTGCTTTCACAAGAAAAACCTTGTTTTTTGGCTGGTAAACTTTAGTAAAAAATCGTCGTTCTGTTCAGCACAAAAATTAACAGAAAACCCTGGAAAAATAAGAACGAATGTAAATAGGATTAAGTGCATGTAGAGGCAACTCTACTGAATTCATTATTTTGTCGTTTTTGCATTCATACAACCATGACTACAACGATTCAACGTCGCGAAAGCGGTAATACGTGGGATCGGTTCTGTGAGTGGGTAACTAGCACCAACAACCGCCTCTATGTAGGCTGGTTTGGTGTCATCATGATCCCCACCCTCTTAACCGCCACAATCTGCTTCATCATTGCTTTCATCGCTGCTCCTCCTGTGGACATCGATGGTATCCGTGAACCGGTTGCAGGTTCCTTAATGTATGGCAACAACATCATCTCTGGTGCGGTTGTGCCTTCTTCCAACGCCATTGGTCTGCACCTCTACCCCATCTGGGAAGCGGCTTCTCTGGATGAGTGGCTGTACAACGGTGGTCCTTACCAGTTGGTTGTGCTGCACTTCCTGATTGGCATCTTCGCTTACATGGGTCGTCAGTGGGAACTCTCCTACCGCCTGGGTATGCGTCCTTGGATCTGCGTTGCTTACTCTGCACCTTTGGCTGCTGCAACGTCTGTATTCTTGATCTACCCCATCGGTCAGGGTTCCTTCTCTGATGGTATGCCTCTCGGCATTGCCGGTACGTTCAACTTCATGTTCGTGTTCCAAGCAGAGCACAACATTCTGATGCACCCCTTCCACATGTTAGGTGTGGCGGGTGTATTCGGCGGTAGCTTGTTCTCCGCAATGCACGGTTCGTTGGTGACCTCCTCCTTGGTGCGTGAGACCAGCGAAGTCGAGTCTCAGAACTATGGCTACAAGTTTGGTCAAGAAGAAGAGACCTACAACATCGTTGCAGCGCACGGCTACTTCGGTCGCTTGATCTTCCAATACGCATCGTTCAACAACTCTCGTTCCTTGCACTTCTTCTTGGGTGCATGGCCTGTAGTTGGTATTTGGCTCACCGCACTGGGCATCAGCACCATGGCGTTTAACCTGAACGGCTTCAACTTTAACCAGTCTGTGCTGGATAGCCAAGGCCGTGTGGTTAATACCTGGGCTGACGTTCTGAACCGTGCGAACCTGGGTATGGAAGTGATGCACGAGCGTAACGCTCACAACTTCCCACTTGACCTGGCTGCTGGTGATGCAACACCTGTGGCTGTTCAAGCTCCTAGCATCAACGGTTAATCCGTTCGCGATCGCAACCTTCTAGATTAGTGGTTGTCGAAAGCTAAGTAAAAGGCACTCTCTCACGAGGGTGCCTTTTTAAGTGGACTGGTTTGCTTGTCTCCAGATCTTTAGCGTGCTGGCGCGAGCGTCTTCACCGTCAAAATTTGCGGGGGGGTGGCATCGGGTGGGTAGAGAAAGTCAAATTGCACTAGACGCCGATCGCCCGGTGGCATCGTTAACAGCACCAGCGGTTCCCCTTGCTGGCCGCGACGTTGAACGAGGTGTATGTAGCGAGTCTGAGGTAAGCCGCGATCGTCGTTGTACCGCAACCGCACCGTTCCTCGGAAGAAGACCTGACGGGGAACAGGTTCAAAAAAGCGCATATTTCCGGGATTTTTCGGCTTCTCTTCTTTAATCGGCGTTTCTACCAGCAGAGCGACTGTTTGAGTAGCATTTGTGTCATTCCTTAGTGGCAAGGTCAAACTGTACTCGATCGCGTAGTTGCCATGCGCTTCGTAGGCTGTATCAGGATAACGGGCTAACATCGGCGCGGTTTGAATCTGCCCTGTACCGTGAGTACCCAACCGCAACAAACTCAAACCGTAGGAGAAAGTAGCCCCCACTGGAGGAATCGCCAGTGCCCAGTCGGCAGAACTGGCATCATCCACAATCTGTGTTTGCCAGCGAGATCCCTCTGAAACACCAGCAACACGCCCATACACAACTTGACCGCTGGTTTGCTCAGGTGGTGTCGGGGTGCGATCGCGCGGACCTGCCAAACCACCCTGGCGCAGCAAAGCTTCCCACTCTGCCAGGGTTGGTGCTTGTTCTTCGCCTTGGGCATCGACCGCCGCAAACTTCGCCAAACTAGCCGCGTAAACTAATCCGTCACTATAAAGCCGAATCGATGTCGATCGCCCATTGATCGGTGGCTCCAACGTCTTTACGGGAATTGGTAAATTCATCAGCATGCGACTTTCCCCAGGCGGAATCACCACCTGCGCCGGAAAATCTTCCTGCCGTTTGCCGCGCAATACGTCACTCATCGCGCGACTACCTGGCCCGGCGTAAACATCCCCGCGATTGTTGTCAACGTAGGCAGGCAGCTCGATAAACGGTGCATCCGGCTGGCTCAGGTAACTTGCTGCTTGCAAAACATCAACCGTAACCGGGCGATCGCCGGGATTGTGCAACACCACCCCCAGATAAAGCGTGCGCAGGTCTTCTGGCGTTGCTGCTTTCGCAATGTGATGGGCAAATACGTCAAACCGCCCATTAAAACCAAAGTTCAAATGAGCGGCTGGAGTTGCCATTCCTGCTTTGGGAAAAGTAGAGAGCAGAATTCCTTCTTGTTGCACTAACTCAGGGCTATTGCTGTTAAAGACAGGCACCTTATCGAGTTGACCGGGCAAAACCCGGATCTGCCGTGGCAGTAAAACTTCTTGACTGGGAATTTGAGGGGGTTGAGCCGGAGTTTGAGCCAAAACAGATGCAAACAAAAAAGGAATCATGGACTAGCGACCTTGGAAGTATCGCAAAAATAATAAAGCCAACCAACCCAAAATGGCATAAACAATCATCGCGATTAACACGTTGACATCAAAAATATTTGCGCCACCACCTGTGACAGGGCTAACAAACAGAGTCGAGAACGGTGCGATAAACGGCTCTGAAAGGTTGTAGATGAATGAGGCAAACATATTCTCGGTGTTTGCGCCAAACAGCCGCAAGAGGAAGCGTAAGATCAGTAACACCTCTAACGCCCCAACCAGGTAAGAGATGGCACGTGCAATCCAGTCAAATCGCATCGATCGCTGGGCGAGTGCCAGCCGGCGTTTTTCTTGCCGCAAGCGAAAGGCTTCTTCTTCCTCAATTAGCTCTTGCCGCTGCTCAATCCGATCAGGACGATCTGACTCTGGGTGCATAGATTTATCCTCAATAACGCTGCTTTTTACATAGCCAGGTTTTCTTGAACCAGGTAGCAAATTAGTTTTAGTCTTTCTTAAAAGCAGGTCGATCTGGAGGAGCCGTAAGACAGGTTTTGTTGAAGTGAAATATCTATCTTGAGAGTTTCGAAAATCTATCTTTAGTTGACCAGGGCCTAATGAGATAACTCAATCAAAAGCCATTTAAACAGTTCAAAAGATTTAAATCTGAAGATTGATCAACTAGCCGTTAAAGAAAGTTCGAGAAATGTCTTCAATGACTTCCTCAAATCCTCTGACTTTTCAAGTAGGGAAGTTCGGTAAGCTTTGCCTTGAAATCCTAAAACATTTATCTAAGGAATGGAAACAAGTAAATTCGATGTTTGGCAGAGGTGAGTTTTGCCGTTGAATCCATTACACAACATAAATAGATTTACTAAGCCCACCCATACAGTTTACGAATTTATTAAATTTGCGATCCTTAGAGCAGCCTTATTTTGATGGGTTTTGCTAATACAATTTCCTTTTTAGAATTACGGATTTGCCTACTAAAGTGATGGCTGAATTCTTTCTTTCAACTTCCTGATCTAATAAATTTTTGAAAGGTCTTACTTGTCTCTAAGCCGCTGATTGAACAACTTGATCTTGCATCAAAATGTCTAACATTTGGGCAAAATCACTCACCAGCATCTCTGTATTGACTGCATTTAAAGCAGGCACATGCACAAACAAGCAAGGACAATCAAAAGCTGACTTTTGTAAGTACTTTAGAACAGTGTAATAGAGGTGATTGCAAACAAACAGTCCGGCATCATGGCTGATTTCAGTAAACTTTAATTGGGTCTTTAAGTGTTCTAAATTAATGGTTGTGTGAACGACTTCACCCATGTATTTGCCATTTGCTTCAAGCGAAAGCCAGTGCCGTTTTTCTGCCATGCCACAACAGACAATCAGATCTGGTTTTGCGTGTTCGATCGCCCGAATCACCAATTGCGGTGCAATCTGAAAATGAACGGGCATTTTACGTAATAGGTGAGTATTCGCAGGTAGTAACTTGCGGTAGGTCAACTCATCGAGCAAATCATCCGAAGAGTTAGTAATGTGATGCGGTTCCCAAATATCGAAGGATGTGAGCAGCAGGCTAGGATTCATGCGTTGGTATCAACGAAACAATCTGCTTATACAATCTACAATTTTAGACAGAAATCTTTGTGAGGCAAATGACAATGCCAGCGATCGCCGTTGTTGATTATGACATGGGAAACTTACACTCTGCCTGCAAAGGGCTAGAGAACGCCGGAGCCACTACCATTGTGACCGACTCTGCAGCTGAGTTAGAAAAAGCCGATGGCATCGTGCTTCCCGGTGTGGGTGCGTTTGACCCAGCCGTTCAACATTTGCGATCGCGCGATTTGGAAGCTCCCATCAAGGCTGCGATCGCTAGCGGCAAACCCTTTCTTGGCATTTGTTTGGGGATGCAAATCTTGTTTGATGCCAGTGAAGAAGGTCGCGAACCTGGCTTAGGGATTGTTCCCGGTAAAGTCCGGCGGTTTCACTCCGAACCGGGGATTACGATTCCCCACATGGGTTGGAATCAACTGCAACTGACTCAGCCCGAATGTCCCCTCTGGCAAGACATGCCCAGCGACCCGTGGATGTATTTTGTCCATTCTTATTACGTCGATCCCACCGATCCAGCCGTGACAGCCGCAACCATCACCCACGGTAGCCAAACCGTCACCGCCGCGATCGCCCGTGGTAATTTGATGGCCGCCCAGTTTCACCCCGAAAAGTCATCTCAAGCAGGGCTAAAGCTGTTAGCCAACTTTGTCCAGTTCGTCGGGCAACGCCAACCCAGCGTTGTTTAACACCTAAGAAGTTCCCAGCCTCTTGCTTACTAGCTACCGTGTATACAGATCTCGGCTGATTCCAAAAAATCCTGCAAAATCTCCCTAAATCCCCGCGCTTACGCGCCGCTTCGCTAGAAATAAGGGGGACTTTGAGTCCGGTTCCCCCTTTTTTTAAGGGGGGTTAGGAGGGATCAATCCGGGAGCAGGCACAGCAGAAGACTTGTGTATACACAACAGTGCTTACCAGAGAAGAGGTTGGGACTAATCATCGGTTTCTTACAGCGATCGCTCGTCTCCCCCCCGATTTGCTGCAGGATACGGATTCTCATCTTCCTCAGCGTTGGTGATGAATGGGTGGCGATTGTCGATATACTCCTCATTAGCTTGAGCGACTTCGTCTGCGGTGTAGGCGTAATCTTCAGATAAGTGCCGACTCGTTTCTGGCAGATTAATCTCTGGGCGCACCGAGGCAGGCAGGCGATCGGGTGATCTTCTGGCGGTTGGTGGTTTCGCAGGCTTTGTAAATGATTTCCAGGCGGCCTTGAGGCCAACCATCACACTCCGGGTGCCGTGCTGTACTTTATTGGCTTGCTTCCGAACGGTGGCTAAACTGTCGTCTACCTGTTTCACAACCTGTCCGGCACTTTGAACCCCCTGGCTCATATCATCTGTGAGGTCGCTGATTTCTCGCCCAGTCATACGAATTGACTCTAGCGTTGGCGGAAAATCACGCGCTAGGGTATCAAACAATTTTTCAGCACTGCGGGCCGCCCGTGCCACTTCGCGCAGAGCTGGAATCGCCACTGCTAGCACAAGGGTGAGGCTAATCGTGACGAACAAAAACGATAAAACGAGCCAAAAAAGCGGATCAGTCACAGTAATTTCGACAAGATGAGAGCGTACAAGTTATTCAGATTTCGGTTCCCGTTTTACCGTCGCATCGATCGCGTCGAGCGTTTGCCGCTCCCGTTGAGTCGCTTCGACCCCGGTTGCGATCGCTTCCTTTAAACGTGTCAGTGTACTGTCCCAGTTTCGCACAGCCGTTTCTGAAAGGCGATCTGCCTGGAGTTGCACCGAGTAGGACAAATCCTCAGCTAACTCAGGTAAAGCATCGGCTGACTTTTTCAAAATCTGACGTGTCTCGCGCCCTGCCCGTGGTGCAACCAAAATTCCCGCAACAGCCCCAGCGATCGCACCTAAGAATAACCCTCCCAAAAAACTGCCTGAGCGGTTATCTGACATAAGCTCTCTCCTGTCTCTAAAAAAGTATGGGTAAAGAATTGCCCATTCCCGTCTCAACTCTACTCTATATTCTGCTACCCCGACTTTTAGAACGACGCGGGTTGGCGGCTGCCCGTAAAGCCCGCGATCGCCGCTGTCGTAACCAAATTGCCTGTCCCACCCCTAAAAGCCCCAAGATCTGCTGAATCTGAGCCAGTTGAAGCTCAAGTTGTTGATATTTTTCGCGGAGGCCACTTGTTCCCGTTTTGCCCATCAAAATGTAGCGGGGTGCGGGGCTAAAGATCCGGTGAATATATCGCTCAACCGCATCCATCGTTAAACTGGCCTGGGCTAAGCGTTGCCGCAACCGAACGAGTTGCCATGCTACCAGCAAACAAATGAATCCGATGACAAAATTGCAAGTAACGACAAAGGCAACCATTCATTTACTCCAGAAAGGTTTGCTAGCAGAGCAACAATGATTGACGCAGCTCACGCAGTTGAGCAACTTAAGAAACCTTCACTCAGTTTAAGAATATTACCTCTTCAAGCGCTTGTGCCACTTTCAATTAACAGAGCTAGGCAAAACTTATAAAAGTCCCTGAATTGCTATATCTCAAATTTAAGCGCTCTTTTGCGCGATCGCGGTAAAAAGCGAATTATCATTCGCAAACTCAAATCAGCAGCTGGCTTATTGCCTCTTCACCGCTAACCAGATAGTGAGTTGCAACTGGAGTTGACACACCTTAAAGGCTGTGTGATTGCGTTAGCTGAGATCACCAAATCGCAAGTATTAAGGCTTAGTTGAATTCCTTTACGTTTGGCAACCATTTCTTCACTAATTAACAGCAAAAACGGTAGTAGAAAATTACGGGCTGCGAAGATTTGTATGAGTTTGACTTTTTGATCCAAAGGACTTCCTATACTAATTGCATCTCCTCTCGCTTCAACTATAAGGAGGCACCTAAAATGCACACTTACGAAGTATTAGTAGACGTTAAAGAATATTCTGAAACAGCTACTAATCATAGCCGCTGTGGCACAACCCGCTACGAAATTGACGCTGAATCAACAAAATTAGCAGATGGAATCGCGCGATCGCAGGCTAGAAGTGACCATCCACAGGGAGTGGAATATGACGTGAGGGTTACTCGTCTACTCAGGTAAAGCGCTCACTCATTAGTTGCTTTACTAAAGTCCTGAAAATGTTTTGAATTAACAGATTGCGTGGAAAGGGTTCTTGGAAGAATTCTTTCCACGTTCGCATTTGGGATGCAAAACAGAAGACTAAAAGCCTGACAAAACCTTCCGTTGAGATGCAAATGACATGCAACCAACTGCTTGGAAGTGTACAAATGGACACAACTGGACTCGAACCAGTGACCCCCACGATGTCAACGTGGTGCTCTAACCAACTGAGCTATGCGTCCGAACGGTATTTGATAGTAACACAGACTTTTGGCAAAAGGGAAGACTATTCCATTAAATTGCATCACTTCTCTTTCAAATGCCCAGCAACCGGAAGATACAAGACCTCGCGCCTTCTACTTAAAGCCTCACAACTTCCTTACATTTTCTTTTTTAGGATGAAAAACATAAAAATCAACCTCAAACTCTTCAAAGGGGTGTGTTATGACTAAAATTCAAAATCCTAAAATTTTAAGCACTGATGGTCATGCTCAAGTGGAATCGGAGGTTGAAGAACTTCAGACAGCCGTCCAAAACACAACTCATAATCTGGTAAAAGAAGTCGGGTATGGAGTAGAGCATCCCGACTCGCGGGCGCTGAAGCATCTGGCTAGCATGGCGTTGTTTATTCTTTTGGTCATCAATGCCTTTATCGGCTATCAAATGTGGGAGCAAACGAAGCAAATGACTCAACTCAATCAACAAGTGCAAGACATGCGAGGAAACATGAATAAGTAGAGGTGTTGAGGCGAGTCACTAGCTGCGGCGACGCGAAATCACTGTCCTGGCTGGAGTTCCTGATAGTCCTTCTTCTTCGCGAAAGTTACGTATCTCAGCCGTGAAGATATCACCATATTGAGACAGCTTGCGGCTACCCACCCCGGTGATGCCTGCAAACTCAGCTGTTGTTTGAGGCTGTTTTTGAGCCATTTCCCGCAAGCTGATGTTGGGAAACACGACATAGGGTGGCACGCTTTGCTCGTCTGCGAGCCGTTTGCGCAGTTGTTGCAGTCGCTCATAAAGTGCTTCGGTGGTAGCATCGGCGATCGCCCCTGTTTTCTCGGCTGTGGCCTTGCGTATGAGAACAGCGACTTCCACCTGGCGTTGATTGCGCAGTACTTCCCAACTCAAATCGTTCAGCTCTAGAACCGAGTACCCATCATTGGTTTCATCCACCAACCGTTGATGGATCAATGATCGCCCCAGAGTGCGCCATTCATCAACGGTGTGGTCTTTGCCGATGCCGTAGGTCGAGAGGCGATCGTGGCCGTTTTTCAAGATGCGCTCGGTACGTGCGCCCCGTAAAACCTCAATCGTGTAGGTCATGCCATAAGACTCACCCCGTTGAGCAAACCGCGCCACGCAAGAGAGAAACTTTTGGGCTTCGATTGTCCAGTCTTCAATCGGTTTGGGGTGACAGCAGTTATCACAGCGATCGCAATTACCTGCAAAGTCTTCGCCAAAGTAGCCCAGTTGAATGCGGCGACGGCATTCTGTCGCTTCGGCGTAGTTGATCACTCGGCGCAGTTGTTGGGTGGCGATCCGTTGTTCGGCTTCGAGGGCTGCCCCGGTGCTGGGGTCTACTTTCTGGCTAATCAAAAACTCAATTGTTTTGATATCCGCAGGGCTGAAATAGAGCGTGCAATGAGCCGCTTCACTGTCCCTACCAGCCCGTCCCGACTCCTGGTAGTAACCTTCAATGTTGCGGGGTAAGTCGTAGTGAATCACAAATCGCACATCCGGCTTGTTGATGCCCATCCCAAAGGCGATCGTGGCAACCATCACCTGCACATCATCGCGAATGAACTGTTGCTGATTAGTGGTGCGAATCTCGCTATCAAGTCCGGCATGATACGGCAGCGCTGCAATGCCATCTTGTTGAAGTTTGGCGGCTAACTCCTCGACCCGTTTGCGACTGAGGCAATACACAATCCCGGAACCGCCGAGCTGACGAATTTGTTGGAGTAATTCGCGGTAAGCAGATTTTGTTTTGGGGCGTACCTCGTAATAGAGGTTTGGGCGGTTAAAACTGGCGATGTGAATGAATGGATCGCGTAAGTCAAGCTGCTCAATGATGTCTTGCCGCACGCGATCGGTGGCCGTCGCTGTCAGCGCCATACAGGGAACGTCTGGAAACTGTTGCCGCAACTGGGCTAGCTGACGATACTCTGGGCGAAAGTCGTGCCCCCACTCAGAGACACAGTGCGCTTCATCGATCGCAATGGCAGATATGCCAACCTGACTCTGCACCTGTGGCAAAAACCCATAAAAGAAATCGGGACTCAGCAACCGCTCAGGCGCGACGTAGAGCAATTTGATTTGACCTTCAAGCACCTGACGCGAACGCGATCTCACTTCCTGGGCACTCAGGCTGCTATTGAGAAATGTGGCGCGAATACCGTTGTCTTGCAAAAGCTGCACCTGGTCTTGCATCAGGGCAATCAGGGGCGAGACGACAATCATCAGCCCTGGTTTAAGCAATGCGGGTAACTGAAAGCAAAGTGATTTTCCGCCGCCAGTCGGCATCACAACCAGCAAATCTTGATTTTGCAGGGCGGCTTCAACAATTTTGCGTTGCCCCGGTCGAAAGCGATCGTACCCAAAGTGATACTTCAACGCTTGTTCAAGCGAGGTAAACGTCGTTGAAGCCAATGAAAAACTAGCCGTCATGCAATTCGTTAGCTCAGCAATGCGGCAGGGGAGGGTGTTTTTGAGGTTGCACTTCTGAAAGCCGCAGGCAATATTGTATCGCTACCAAAGCCGTTGAACTGCCAGAGTTTCACCGAAATCGTAAAAAGCGATGATTCGTTCTTACTTTAATAGTAGATAGTACAATTGACCTGGCGTATTGACAAGTCCGGCGCGATCGCCCGCCACCTTGCCTGTACCCATAAATACATCCACCCGTCCGGCTCCTTTAATCGCACTGCCCGTATCTTGATCCAGCACATAGCGCATCACAGGCCGCTGTTCATAGCCATTTGCCGCCACGTAGGGCAACTGCGTTTGAATCAAGGCCAAACCACCAGGGGGAAACTTGGTTTTATCAGTCGCGATCGACCGTTCGGGGAGAACGGGTAAGCCGATGCTTCCAGTTGCAGGCTGCCCATTGGTGGGGCGAAAGAAAACAAACCGATTGTTGCGGGGGATGTAGCGATCCATATCAGCCGGGTTATCGCGGAAGTATTGGATCAGTTTTGGTAACGTCAACTCTTCAAGCGTAAATTTGCCATCCTTGACCAGTTCCCGCCCAATCCCAGAGTAAGGATAATCGGTGCTACCTGCGTAACCGACGGTGAGGGTCTTACCGTTAGTCAGCTTTAATCGAGCCGACCCCTGCACCTGAATCAAAAAGGCATCCAGGCGATCGCTCAACCAGACCAACTCTGCCCCCCGCAAAGGACTTTTGGTGTACTGCAAGCCATCCGCCCCTTCTAAGGCCGCCCGGGTGGGGTGGGGTTTGCGCCAGTTTGAGAAATTTTTGGGAACCCGAAAAATCGGGTAGCGATAGACCTCAGTGCGGACTGGACTGGCTGTGTGGACTGGTTCAAAATAGCCTGTGAAATCGACGGTGCCTGCGCCATCTTTGCCAGCCGCTTGATACAACACAAACTCGCGTTCAACTGCTGCCTGTAACTGGCTAGCTGACTTGCTATTCGCGACTAATTGGCGAAATCGACTCAAACTTCGGCGCACGCGATCGCGACTGACTCCTTTAATTGAGATGCGGCGATAGTCGTTGGCAGCGCGGGCAGAACCAAGGTAACGCAGGCTGTTGTCGATCGCGGCGAGTAACGTTTTGCGATCGCCCTGAAAGCCCTGTTCACCCCAAATTTGAGCATCGCCCATCAAATTCGCTGGCATCGCAACGGGGATTAACGATGGGCCTTTGTAAACAGGTGGCTCGGTCGGCGTTGGGCTGCTGGTCGGACTGGGTAGTGGTACCGGAACCGGAGTTGTGGATGGCTGACTCACCGCGATCGCCCCTGTCAGCAAACTGGCACCAATGACCAGCAGAGCGAGCGGTTGCCGTAACAGTTGAGGAGGCTTAAATCGATTCATAACGGGCACACTAACCAAGCACTTGCAATTTACCAGACTCCAGACTCACGAACACATCCGGATGTTTCTGGGGCGATCTCCTTCTTAACGCAAAGGAAGGAAAATTCGGCGTTGCTGATCAAGCCTATGAATTCCGTAGGGACGTTTCGCGAAAATAGGGGCGTTTCGCGTTCGCGTAGCGTCTCTTATCGCAGACAACGTCCCTACTAACATGGGGATGCTTATCCAAAATCATATCTACACTCAACAACGCCGAAAAATGTTCAGTTAAAGCCTGAGCCTACAAGCCAGCTCAGTCAACGTGTTAGAAAGAAGAACTAATGGGTGAAATAACTTTCCCAGTTCTTGACCCACTGGGCGGCTTCGGGGGTGCCTTCAGCTGGGAACATCGATAGAAATTCCTTATCCGTCTGAGCATCATAGGGGCCTTCCTTTAACTCAAACATTACGGTGTCGGGCGCTAAGGCGACCAGGGTGTGATAATTTTCCTGGGCGAGTTCAATTCCTCGTACCGCACCATCGGCGGCAAGACATTCCGTGTGTAGGACCTGTCCGCGCTCATCCATGACGAGAAAGCCCAGAACGCCTTGTAAAACTAGAAAAAACTCAAACCGATTCGCTCCTTCAACGGCACGATGGCGGTGAGGTCGCACGTAAGTTCCCGGTTGCATCGCGTTGAGAAACCGCTGAACTCGCTCAGAGTGTTCATGAAAGTTGTAGTTTTGCCGTAAGCGAGGGCTGACTTTTGCTTTGGCAGCCGTTTCACTTATTAAAGCCTGACTCAAAGGCTTCAGCCCATCGGTGGGTAAATCTGAAAGGCTAGGCGATCGCAACGGTTGAGTCGCCATCGGTTGAGGCTCAGTTTTTTCTTCTAACATCGCAATCGACGCTTCCAGTGGCTTGCGTGGCAAAATCACCGTCATAAGTAGCGGCTCAATCGTGAGTCGATAACTGGGGTAAAACCCCTCCGCTATTTTTTCGACCTGAGCGATCGCCTCCCAGGGAATTAGTAGAGGCGGTGCCTGCGATCGCAACAACGGAAAGGTGCTGAGATAAATCCCCTTGGGTGTCGGTGCCAGGTTCAACGTGCCGTTGTATAGCAGTTTGCCGACCTTGCCCGATTGCATCGAGGTTAAATTTCGAGGGGCACCATGCTTCGCTGCGTAAAGCTTTGCCAGTCTCGCCCAATCAGCATAAGCAGGCGATCGCACGATTAACAAGCCAACCAGTGCGATCGCAAACAAAATGGCAAAGACTAGCAAAACGTCCATTATTCAGCAGTCACATCAATCGCATCGGCTGATTTCAAAGCGGCTTTGGTCTTTTCTCGGTCGATCTTCAGCACCAACACGCCGAGGGGGGGTAAGCACAGGTCAATCGAGTACGGACGGTTGTGGTAGCTCCACTCATCTGTCCACTTGCCACCCAGATTACCCATATTGCTGCCGTAGTACTCACGCGAGTCGCTATTGAAGATCTCTGCGTAGAAGCCCTGCTCAGGCACGCCAATCCGGTAGTGGGCGTGGGGTTGTGGCGTGAAGTTGCACACGACAACCAGGAAGTTTTCGGGGTCTTTGTCGCGCCGAATGAAGGAGACAACACTGTGCCGATTGTCGCTACAGTCAATCCACTCAAACCCTGGCTCGGCAAAGTCTTGGGTGTAAAGTGCTGGCTCGCTGCGATACAGCTTGTTTAACTGCGTAAAGAAATACCCCAATTTTTGGTGCTGTTCGTATTGCAGCAGGTGCCACTCCAGATCGCCCCAAACGTTCCATTCGTTCCACTGCCCCAGTTCCATGCTCATGAACAGGGTCTTTTTGCCGGGGTGGGTAAACATGTAGGTAAACAGACAGCGCATGTTGGCGTACTTCTGCCATTCATCGCCTGGCATTTTGCCAATCATGGCACTCTTGCCGTGTACAACTTCATCGTGCGACAGTGCCAGCATGAAGTTTTCGCTGTGGTGATACCAAATACTGAAGGTGACGTTGTTTTGGTGGAATTGCCGGAACCACGGATCCATGTGGAAGTAGTCCAGCATGTCATGCATCCAGCCCATGTTCCACTTCAGGTTGAAGCCCAAACCGCCCACATAGGTCGGCCAGGAAACCATCGGCCAGGAAGTTGACTCTTCGGCGATCGACAGGACGCCAGGGAAATAGCTAAAAATGACATGGTTCAACTGGCGCAAAAAGTCAGCCGCCTCAATATGTTCGCGCCCCCCGTACTGGTTGGCGACCCACTCACCATCTTTCCGCAGGTAGTCGAGGTAAAGCATGGAGGCAACCGCATCAACCCGGATGCCATCAATGTGATACTTGTCAAACCAGAAGAGAGCGTTTGCGACGAGGTAGTTGCGAACTTCATTACGACCATAGTTGAAGACAAGCGTGCCCCATTCTTTGTGTTCGCCCTTGCGAGAGTCGCCGTATTCGTAAAGGTGCGTGCCATCAAAGAAGATCAGTCCATGACCATCTTTTGGAAAATGGCCTGGAACCCAGTCCACCAGCACACCAATGCCATTTTGGTGGCACTGGTCAACGAAATACATGAAGTCTTGGGGCGAGCCAAACCGTGAAGTCACCGCGTAGTGTCCAATCACCTGATAGCCCCAGGAACCGTCGAAGGGATGCTCGGCAACAGGTAACAGCTCAATGTGAGTAAAACCGAGATTTTTGACGTAAGGAATGAGCTTATCGGCTAGCTCACGATAGGTCAGGAAGCGTGCCCCTGGTTTGTATTCCGATACAACAACGACGGGTTCTTCGGTGCCATCGGGTAGTTTGGCGGGTTCATCAGCTGAAGCATGGAGCCATGAACCGAGATGCACCTCATACACAGAAACGGGCTGCGTCAGTGGATCGCTGTGTCGCCGCTGCTCCATCCAGTCGCTATCGTTCCAGGTGTAGGAGTCAAGGTCTGCGACAATAGATGCCGTCTTGGGGCGAACTTCTTGCTGAAAACCGTAGGGATCCGATTTTTCGTAGATATGGCCCGCAAAGTTCTTAATTTCGTATTTGTAATGAGCGCCGTAGTCTAAGCCGGGAATAAACAGTTCCCAAATGCCGTTACCAATCTTGCGCATCTGGTGTTTGCGACCATCCCACCAGTTGAAGTCACCCAAGACAGAGACGTTGCGAGCATTGGGTGCCCAGACCGCAAAGTAAACGCCCTTAACCCCCTCGACTTCGGTAACGTGTGCCCCAAGCTTTTCGTAGATGCGGTGGTGATTACCTTCGGCAAAAAGGTGGATATCAAAATCGGTCAGGTAAGGAGTACGAAAGGCGTAGGGATCGTAGATGACGCGATCATGTTCCCCTTCTTTAAGGCGCAGTTGGTAATTGCTGAGTTCAGGCGCGTCTACCACACATTCAAAGAAGTGAGGGTCATGGGTCGCCTCCATCTGAAACTCTTGCCTGTTATCAGGCAAAACAACCCACATCGCTTCTGCTGTCGGCTGGTATGCCCTTACTACCCAGACTTGCTTGCCATCCCGTTCGATCTGATGGGGACCCAACACCTCAAACGGATCGTGATGAAGGTTATAAACGATCCGTTGAACCTGGTCTTGGGTAATGGTCATAGTCATGCAACTACCTGCCTAAGAAACAAATAACAAACTAGGTGTGTAAAGAAATATTGCAAGTTTATGTAATAAACCGTAGCAAATGATCTCGAATCTTCAAATAGATTTGGTCACATCTTACCGAAGCGCGTTCATGGTTAACAGACTTAAGCACCAAATTTTTTAGGCGATCGCAACCTGTAAAACCCTCAAACCCAAGCAAAAATGCCCTAAAACAAAAGAGTCTCAGGGCATTTTGCAAAATCGTACTATAGCTGACTAGTAAGCAAACCGTTCAAAGTAGAATCTGCGTCTTAATCCCCTCTGAATCATACTTCTAAAGGTTCACTAACTCTAGAGTAAGGAGAGTGGCGTTGCTCAAACAAAGGGTGGATTTGGAAATGGTAATTTCTGCCAGCCCATAATCTCCAAGTGTTTGGAGACTTTGAATCGTTTTCCCAAGAATTGGAGGCTAAAGGGCTAACGCATCCCTTCGCTAAGCAACACCTTAGAGCTTTGACCTCATAGAGCAGGCTTAGATCAGGCGCTACCTGTGAAAGAAACGTCAGGAAACTTCGATTGAGCTTCTGCCATCGGCCGCTTCCGTCCTTCTTCTTGCCAGTAGTTGATCACCTCAGTTGCTTTATTAAGCAGGTCTACTCGATCAACTTCTGAGATCCAATGTTTTGCTTCTAGCTCGTTCTTGAGTTGCTCCCAAGCGTCGTTACGAGGCCAGAAGAAATAAGAGGTCAAAGGGCTTGTGCCTTTACCGACGACCTGATCAACGGCAAGAGCAACATTTTCCTCTAGCCAAAGAACTCTTAGTATAAATTTTGCCAACCCAACCTCCTGTGCCGTCGCCATAACATCCCACTAAATTTACAATCCACAATTCTATCTCAGACGACTCTTTTTGACAAAAAACTGGTGAAAACCCAGCAATTCTCATTTTGAAACATTTGTACTGAAGTCAGAGCCTCTAAAGGCTTGTGCGCTCAATTTTATGAACGGCAGAATGGGTATTCCAGCCATTGATAGCTGTTCAAAATG
>Ga0209172_10002331_pt1 | contig 34043 bp, 29 predicted proteins | sample LarsenN4metaG_FD_184113 | JGI IMG/M metagenome (GOLD analysis project Ga0209172, IMG submission 184113) | Hot spring sediment bacterial and archeal communities from British Columbia, Canada, to study Microbial Dark Matter (Phase II) - Larsen... ... | reverse complement strand
GGTTAACAATTTTTCCTATTCCTCAATTATTTCAGGGTTTTTCTAAACTCCAGTCTATTGTTTATAGCCTCACATCTCCAATTTTTATATTCCTGACTCACACTGAATTCTATTTTTCTTCTGCCTAGAGTGACAAAACAGGGTTAAGGGAGTTAAGGGAAACCTTTCGCAGAATAATCATGCCACGGGAGCGATCGCAGGCTGAGTCCTTATCAACACAGGCTTTATACATCCGGTCTATGGGACATTTCCAAAAGCGAGTATATCGCTTGGGATTGGTATCAGCGATCGTGATTTCCTGTGAACTAGGGTTATAGTCTGCTAACAAGGAAAAGTGTCCGCCTTCTAAGTTGGGGTTATTATGGGCAATTTTGGTATTGAAATTGAGAATGTGAATGTCGTCAGCATCCACAACAGCCTTTTCGACAATCTCTGTAAACTTCTCCATCGTCATTGATGGATTGTCAAAATATTCCAAACTAACAGTAAGTGGTAAACTGGCATTCTCGACATATCTCACGCAAGTATCGTAGGTTTCAGCCAAGGTCATACCATCATCTAGAACTGAAGCGATAGGTAGCTTCGTGACATAAAAAATATCATCAACTGTAGCTGTAAATCCTAAAGAAGTCATAGCATAAGCAAGTGCTGTGACATTACAACAACGAATTGGTTGTTGAAATTCTGCCAACTGAATATTATCGAAATCTTTCATAATTTATTTTTTCTTCTAGATGTGTTTGCAACTGGTAAAAATCTAGTAAGTTATCGAAAACTATTAGTGCTGACTTACTGATATAGAAGAATAGACAAATCAGTTTAATTGTTGATTTATTCTCTCTTCTATAAATAGGTTTTCGTCCCCAAGCAGGCTTAGGGAACTGCAATTATTGAGTATTGAGTACTGCCTCTATTGCCTATTTATTGAGCGTCGAGACTATACTCATGCAATGTTGATCAAAAATTTGCAATTAGAATTTTACACACTAAGACTTTTTCGTACAAAGGTGTTGCTAATTGCATTTTTATTGTTTGGTTATGATCAGGCAATTTGCTAAATTTGTAAACAGTTAAAATCGTATTTATTTTTACTTAATATACGAATTGACAAATTAACAGAAATAATGCTTTTCAATTTAATAACTGCATATAAAGTCACAAAAAATCTTTAACTGTCTTAACTGTCCTGTTATTAATGGGAATTTGTAATTAAGTGTTCTATCTGTTTTTATATTTTTTTACAATAAATTTAAAGATTATTTTCTACACTCAAATACTATTTCCCTAAAAAGCACTTTTGGGTGTTTTTTATTCTTAAAAAACATATTCTGTAGCGTGAGAAAAAGAGATAAATTTTCAACCAAAAGCCTGAACTTTTTCCCTTAAAGCTATTGAGTATGGATTTTTGATGCTATTGCTGATCAGCATAAACTCCAGGATCTAATGACTGTCAGTCAACCAAAAACTTTTGCGATCGCTCTGAGTCAATGAATTACGTAAATATATTTGCTATTACTGTGTAATTTTTAATACATTTTTTTGCTAAAACACTTCAACATATTTTTATAGTTAAAGCTAATAAATAGGCTAAATGCAAAAAATAACTCTCACACTAAAACACAGCACCAGTCCTATGTTTTGGAATTCTTTTCCACAGGCAAACATCCGTTCGCGGTAACATTGCCTTGAGGCTAGGCAGAACAAAGGAGGTAATCCCAGTCAATAAATTATGGGTACGAGGGATGATTTAATATCACCCTTCCAATTCACCGTTCCAAGTCGGGGAAAAAACTACTAAGCTGGTAAATAGCACATTAAAATCACAAACTTCTGAATCGCACTTGAACAGTGATTCGGACATCCCCATTGGCTCAATAACTGTAACTAAGATATGTTTGACGCATTAGCTGACCGTTTAGAATCCGCCTGGAAGAAACTGCGCGGGCAAGATAAAATTTCCGAATCTAATATCCAAGATGCTTTGCGGGAAGTGCGCCGCGCTCTTTTGGAAGCAGATGTTAACCTCCAGGTAGTCAAAGATTTTATTAGCGAAGTTGAAGCCAAGGCGCAGGGGGCCGAAGTCATTAGCGGCGTGCGACCTGACCAGCAATTTATCAAAATTGTTTACGATGAGCTAGTGCAGGTGATGGGGGAAGAGAATGTTCCCCTAGCAGAAACTGAACAAAAGCCGACTATCGTTTTAATGGCTGGTTTACAAGGTACTGGTAAAACCACTGCTACCGCCAAGTTAGCTTTACATTTACGCAAATTAGAGCGTAGTTGCTTGTTAGTAGCTACAGACGTTTACCGCCCCGCCGCTATTGACCAGTTAATCACCCTAGGGAAACAAATTGATGTTCCCGTTTTTGAAATGGGAAGCGATGCAGATCCCGTAGAGATTGCCCGTCAAGGGGTGGAACGTGCTAAGGCTGAAGGCGTAAACACAGTAATTATCGATACGGCAGGTCGTCTGCAAATTGACGCGGATATGATGGCGGAATTAGCCCGCATCAAAACCACAGTTGAACCCCACGAAACGCTATTAGTTGTGGATTCAATGACGGGTCAAGAAGCCGCAAATCTCACCCGTACTTTCCATGAGCAAATCGGTATCACTGGGGCAATTCTCACCAAGATGGACGGTGATAGCCGTGGTGGTGCAGCGTTATCAGTACGGCAAATTTCCGGCGCGCCGATTAAATTTGTGGGTGTGGGTGAAAAAGTCGAAGCACTACAACCATTTTACCCAGACCGCATGGCTTCCAGGATTCTGGGGATGGGTGACGTTCTCACTTTGGTAGAAAAAGCCCAGGAAGAAATTGACTTGGCGGATGCTGAACAAATGCAGGAGAAAATCCTGTCAGCGAAATTTGACTTTACCGATTTTGTCAAGCAACTACGCCTATTGAAAAATATGGGGTCATTGGGGGGTATCCTCAAGATGATTCCGGGGATGGGTAAACTCTCAGATGATCAGCTAAAACAAGGCGAAACCCAGCTAAAACGCTGTGAATCCATGATCAACTCCATGACCATCCAAGAACGCCGTGATCCAGATTTACTGGCTAGTTCACCCAGCCGACGACGGCGAATTGCCAAGGGTTCGGGCTATGGAGAAGCCGACGTGAGTAAATTAGTGGCTGATTTCCAAAAAATGCGATCGCTCATGCAGCAAATGGGTCAAGGTCGCTTCCCTGGCGGAATGCCAGGAATGCCTGGAATGTTTGGCGGTGGCGGCGGTAACGCCTACGCTGGTATGGGCAACCGTCCCGCTGCCCCCGGCTGGCGCGGCTATAGCGGCGGTGCAAAGAAGAAAAAACCCAAAGACAAGAAGAAAAAAGGGTTTGGGAATTTGTAAAGCAGGGGGCAAGGGGAATAGGAAAACAGAAGCAGTCCCCAATTCCCAATCCCCATTACCCCTGATCCCCAGAGGGGGCCCCGAGTTCCCCAGCCCCCAATCCCCAATATCTCCACCGAAATCATAGCCGTAAAGCCTGAGCAAGTGCTAAAATTAGCATTTCAGTATGGGAAGTCCTGAATTACAGAACAGGTGCTTCCTAAAATTATCCACAAACAGGAGAATGATTCCTCAACCATGATCAAATTGCGCTTGAAGCGATACGGTAAAAAGCGGGAAGCGAGCTACCGCATTGTCGCTATGAATAGTCTCTCTCGCCGCGATGGTCGTCCTTTAGAAGAATTGGGATTCTACAACCCCAGAACCGATGAAGTGCGGTTGGATGTTCCCGGCATCGTCAAGCGACTACAGCAAGGCGCACAACCTACTGACACAGTACGTCGCATCTTACAAAAAGCCAATGTCTTTGAACAGGTCAGTGCCACAACCGCATCATAATCCCACAGCAGCAACAGCTAGCCCTAACTATGCTGGGCTAGTAAAATTTTTGATGCAGCCATTTTTAGAATTTCCAGAGTCTTTAAGTGTTGATTGTGAAATTTCTCAAACCCTTAAACGGGTTTGGATTCGCATAGCCTTTGAAAGCACCGATAAAGGAAAAGTCTTTGGCCGAGGAGGACGGAATATTCAGGCGATTCGGACAGTCATTGCTGCTGCGGCACAGCTGTCTCAACAATCAGTTTATCTGGATATCTATGGCAACACCAATCCTGGACGGGAAGGTTTGTCTGTTGAAGAAGATCAGCCAGAGCGATCGCCTACTCCCAGAACACGAGAACGGCGTAACTCATCAAGACCTGTTGTTAAACCTCGCTCCCGTTAGGTTAAAAATAAATAAGAAGCCTGAGCGGCCGAAGTGAAAAACAACAAGTAAAAAGTAAAAAGTAAAAAGTAAAGAATTTTTTGCCTTTGAATTTTTGCCTTGTTGGCTCGCTTCCGCTCAGAAACTTCCACACAAATACGGGAAACCATCAGAAGATGAGTTAATCTTTTGGCAATTTCCCCCAAAAGTTACCACTATAAACAGTTAGCGATGCTAATACACAACTCTGATAATCTCTGCCAGGGGGTGAAACCAGGGAGTGGCTGAAGTCCGTTTAGGTGAAAATGAGTCTATTGACTCGGCAATTAGACGTTTTAAGAAGAAAATTCAAAAAGCCGGGATCTTATCGGAAGTCAAACGTCGGGAAAGATACGAAAAACCCAGCTTGCGCCGTAAACGCAAAGCAGAAACAGCGCGTAAAGGTGGACGCTACTAAATTGATGTAGTTAAAACCTTAAGCCAAGTGGAGATGCGATCGCCTACGGCGTAGCGTAGCCCATCGTATCTCTACTTGCCAAAGTAAAAAAATTAATCAGCTGTCGCCCACTCAGAAAGCACATTTTTTCGTCTTGGCAGTAGACGGTTAACTGTGAGCCAACCTCACGAGTGATTGTAAAGTTAAAAGGTGTAATAGCTTTTTAAAAAAATTAAATACTTCCAAACTAAAAATAATTTACAAATACTGCAACTGAAATGAGACACGAGGTTGCTAAAACCAAGAGTTAGTCAGATTTTTGATTATAAGATAGTATAAAAATAAACCATACTTAAATGAGATAAAAAACTCAGGAAAGTAATCAACTGTTGTTAAAAATTGCCCTTCACACACTAAAAAATAACTATGGCAGATGCCTTAATAATTCAGCTGCCTAACATTCCCAGTGCGATCGCTTTAGCAGGTGATAGAGAGGAAAACCTGAAAATTCTATCTCGACAAACGGGAGCTAACTTGGCATTGCGTGGACAAGAATTATATATTTCTGGTACAGACACACAAAAAGACCTAGCTGCTAGATTAGTGCGATCGTTAGAAAGTATCTGGATTCATGGCAATAATATCTCCAGTGCCGATATTTTAACCGCTCGTCAAGCCTTAGACACCCATCGCCAAGGTGAACTGCAAGAATTGCAGCGAGATGTGTTGGCCAGAACTCGCCGAGGCGATGAAGTCCGCGCCAAAACCTTTAAACAACGCCAATACATTGAACAAATCCGTCAGCATGACCTGACCTTTTGCATCGGGCCAGCTGGAACTGGTAAAACATACTTGGCTGTAGTGATTGCTGTGCAAGCACTCCTCACTAATCAAGTAGAAAAATTGATCTTAACTCGTCCAGCTGTGGAAGCTGGCGAAAGGCTGGGATTTTTACCAGGGGACTTACAGCAAAAAATTGATCCCTATCTCCGTCCCCTTTACGATGCTATTTATGAATTCGTCGATCAAGAAAAAGTATCTAACTTGATCGAACGGGGAATTATTGAAGTTGCGCCACTAGCTTATATGCGAGGACGAACTTTAAATCATGCTTTTGTCATTGTAGATGAAGCCCAAAATACGACCCCTGCTCAAATGAAAATGGTTTTAACTCGTTTGGGTTTCCGTTCGCGCATGGTAATTACAGGTGATACCACACAAACTGATTTACCCATAAATCAACAATCAGGTTTAACAGTGGCTTTGCAGGTTTTAAAGCACGTTGAAGGTATAGCTTTTTCGGAATTTACCCAAAAAGATGTCGTGCGTCATCCTTTGGTACAGCGCATTGTTGCCGCTTATGACGATTACGATAAATAGTTAGATTTATCACACTATTTTACCATCGAGTGGAGTACAGATATCTGACTATTTCTGACTATATTTTTGTTATTTAAACCCAATACTCTTAGGGGTAGTCTTACACCCTTAGCGGTGTAATTCATTCAAACGAGAAAAGCTATACAAACTACCCATAATCTAGGATGATTAAATTTGTTGTGTTGAAAACAATTAAGAATTCAACTGTTTAGTCATGATTATTCTGAACAAAGTTGACAGCAAACTCCAAATTTGAGGATTAAGCAAAAAAATTACTAATACTGATAAGTAGAACGACTTGACAAAACCAAACTATGTTAATTCATGTAAAAATAATAGGATTCAGTTCGTAGTCAGGACTTTAGTCCTTTTTTGAGAACCAAAGTTCTCGCTACAACCTTTAATTATTTACCCTATTCTACTTAATTTATAAATAATCATCTAAGATAAAAGTATGAGTAATAACCTGCGAGAATTTTTAGAAGCTTGTGAAAATCTGGGAACACTGCGTTTAATTGTTACTAGCAGCGCAGCAGTTTTAGAAGCACGCGGAAAAATAGAAAAGCTATTTTATGCAGAGTTACCGAAGGGTAAATATGCCAACCTGCACACAGAAGGCTTTGAATTTCATTTGAATATGGACAAAATCACTCAAGTGAAATTTGAAACCGGGGAAGCAAAAAGAGGTAATTTTACAACTTACGCAATTCGATTTTTAGACGAAAAACAAGAACCCGCTTTAAGTGTATTTTTACAATGGGGTAAACCGGGAGAATACGAACCAGGACAAGTGGAAACTTGGCAAAGTTTAAAAGAAAAATATGGAGAAGTTAGGCATCCCGCATTTATTGAAACTTTGTGATGAGATGGGGTCTAAGATTTTAAGAGACAGCAGTACCATCAAAACTCCCTACTTTAATGTTTGCGTAATTGAGGAGACAATTTTATTTTTGTGCCGTTCATCTCAATAATTCCCTCTTGCGAGAGTTTATAAAAGGCGCGGGAGAGGGTTTCAGGAATTGTCCCTAAGAGTGCAGCCAATTGTAACTTTGGTAAATCGAGTTCAACTATATCAGCATTGTTTTGGCGATCGCTCAACATTAATAAGTAGTTTACTAAACGTTCCGGGACTTCCTGAAACGAAAGCGTGTCAACTAAGTGTGCTAATCGGCGCAAATGTCGAGCGAAGGTTTTCAACATAGCGATCGCCAGTGTAGGATGTTGCTGTAAAACCATCAAAAATGCTGTCCTGGGAATAAACACCACTTCTGAATTTTCTAGGGCGGCTGCTGATGCGGGAAAATTTCCTCCGTCGAAGGCGGGTACTTCAGCGAAGTGTTCTTCTGCACCAAAAATATGCAGAATTTGTTCTTTACCACCGTTCGCTAGTTTAAAAACTTTAATCCTGCCAGATTTAACGATGAAAAATCCTGTTCCTGGGTCTCCTTCCCAAAAGAGGGTTTCTCCTTTTTTATAAGTCTGTGGAATCGCAATATTAGCTAGTGCTTGTAATTGTTCATCTAAGATATCTTGAAAAATCGGTGTCTTTCGTAAAAACTGTTTGACTTCCAAGACACGTTCAGTCAAAGTCATAAGTAATTCTCAAGGCTAGAGGTTGTTGGGCTACCGTGTACACACATCTCTAGGCTAGGCGCAGAATGTGGTTAGATCCCCCCTAACCCCCCTTAAAAAGGGGGGAATTAAAATTCAAGTCCCCCTTTTTAAGGGGGATTTAGGGGGATCAAAACGATGTGGAACAAGGTTATAAGACTTGTGTGTACACGGTAGGGTTGTCGGGAGGCAGTTGCGTGGGCAGGTTTCCCGACTTGAGCAAACTGCCGTGTGTGGGGGAAAAAGGAAATTTTAAGCCTTTGTTGTGCCTATTTTTGTGAGTGCGGCGATCGCATGGAGTCTAACAAATTCATCCGTATCTACCAGCATATCAGTTAATAGTGGGGTGGCTTCTTGACAACCTAACTGCCCTAGAGATAGTGCGATCGCACTTTTAACGCTGGTGATTTTCGTCGCTGGATGTTGTAAGTCCAGCATTGCTAACAAAATGTTTGTGGCTTTTGTGATTAACTCTGGTTTCTGTACTCTACCTATAACGGTGACAATTTCTTGCCAAATTGTCGGGGAAGTGAGTTGATTGAGTGCTATTTGCAAACATTCCAAACCCAATGATGTCTCTACCCAAATCAAGGCGCGGATAATCTCTAGTTGTAGAGTGATTGGTGTATGGGGTGAAATTAAAACCTTAAATAGATGCTGAGTTGCGACATCACCACCCATTCGAGCCAAAGAGACGGCGGCGGTACAACAAACCTCAATATGAAAATCATATAGTCGAGGCTGTAGTTTAGCTACCAAATCTAATTCTGTACATAAATCAGCACGATAACCTAAACTTTGCACAGCGATACGTCGAACATTGGGTGCAATATCATCTAAAGCACTCAATAGTATAGGGGGTACACGTTGATCGTGAAAACTGCTGAGTGCTTCTAGGGCGGCTGCACGTACAGCTACTTGGGAATCTTGTAATACACTCAATAGCGGTGGGATAGTTTCTGGCTTACGAATGTAGGAGAGCGATCGCGCTGCGAAAAGTCTGGTATCCTCTTGAGTGAGGAGTTCACAAAGTGCAGGAATCGCCGAATTTCCCATCTGTCCTAGTGCTGTAGCGGCGATCGCTTGCAGTTCTTCATCCTTACTACTTTTGAATAACTCTACTAAAGGCTGAATCACGTCTGGGTGCTGATACTCCCCCAAAATCCGCGCCACGAACCAGCGTAACTCATCATCTGCATCTTCATCCTCTAAGATGGCAATCAACGAAGGAATCGCTGTAGTTCCTAATTGAGTCAGCACCTTGGCAATATCCCAACGCTGCTGAAAATCTCCCATCTCTAAAATTGTTAATGCTAATTCCAATAGATATTCTTGATTAGCTATCTCTGAATTTTGTGAGTTATTAGCCAAAATCAACTGTTGTAAATATTGAATTAGCGATGACCAATCAGCCGCATCATGCGCTGTCTGCGCCTGCACCAAAAGCTGCCCGATATTATTCACAACGCCTTGCTTGAATTCTCAAATTGAAGTTGGGGACTGGGGACTAGGGACTGGGGATTGGGGATTGGGGACTATAACATAGTTTTTGTTTTGCTGCTCCCTCTGCTTCCCTACGTCCCTTACCTTCTGCTTTCTTTTACTAACTTGGCTTAACTACAACTGAATTACCCTCAATCTTGGCGGCGTAAGTTTTGAGAGGTTTTGTAGCCGGCTCTTTTTGTACTGTACCATCAACTCCATATTCTGCACCATGACAAGGGCAGACAAATTTTTTAGTAGCAGCTTGCCATGCTACGACACATCCTTTATGGGTACAAGTGGGATTGACGGCAATTAAATTGTCTCCCTTGGAAGTACCCACCACTAAAACAGAGCCAACAGGTGAATTTTCCGCCAGTAATTGACCAGTTTTATCTAATTCCGCAATAGTACCAACAGTTTGCCAATCTCCAGATGCAGTTGTTTGGCTAGAACAAGCTGCGATCGCTACAGGTAGGCTACTAGCTAGCCAACCCAAACCAACCCAATTAATAAAATCACGACGTTTCATAGTTATTAGTCAATAGTCAATATTCAATAATCATTAGGTATCGGGTGTTGGGCATTAGTTACTCCCTACCTTGTCTTTCCTGTCACTGGTCACCTAACCATATGTTATGCAGAAAACGCATTATATTGATTTGTTTTAAGCATTATTACTAAAATTCTGTAGCTGTTTATACGATTTTATCGTAAATCCCAACATAACCTGAGAAGTATCGAAATTGTTACATAAACATTGATGCCAACCTCTTGACAAATGTTGCCCATGTAAAAAATTACAAATTCTTCTCTGGTCAAAAATCAAGTTGCGTTCAATGAAAATAGGCGGCCAGCGATTCATTGCAATAGCAACTAAATAACTTGAGAAAAATCTTGAGTAAAGGTAATCAGGCATAAATATATATACGTTTGCCATTATTTCGACCTCGTGGAGCTACCTACGAGTGAATTGATATTGGGTAACGCCTGATGAAGTTCTGATCTGGATTAACAATTTGCAAAGAGAGTCAGTTCATGACGGATACAGCAACTATCACCAAAGGCAATCTAAATAAGTTCGAGAAATTTAAAGCTGAAAAAGATGGCTTAAAAATCAAGGAAGAAATAGAGCAAATTGCTTCCTTAGGATGGGAAGCAATAGATGAAACCGACCGAGATCATCGCCTCAAGTGGGTGGGTGTATTTTTCCGTCCAGTCACTCCCGGTAAGTTCATGATGCGGATGCGTCTGCCTAATGGGATTATTAACAGCGAGCAGATGCGGGTGTTGGCGGAGGTAGTGCAGCGTTATGGAGATGACGGTAACGCTGATATTACCACCAGACAAAATATTCAACTGCGAGGGATCAGAATTGAAGATTTACCAGATATTTTCAATCGGTTTCACGTCGTTGGTTTAACCAGCATCCAATCAGGGATGGATAACATCCGCAACATTACAGGTGATCCGGTGGCGGGTTTGGATGCAGATGAGTTGTATGACACCCGCGAGTTGGTGCAACAAATCCAAGATATGTTCACTAATAAAGGACAAGGCAATCCCGAATTTACCAATCTGCCACGCAAATTTAATATAGCGATCGCAGGTGGTAGAGACAACTCCGTTCACGCTGAAATCAATGATTTGGCCTTCGTTCCAGCATTTAAAGAAGGGACTGGGCAAGATTTTTCCCAATCCCCAACATTCGGCTTCAATATCCTAGTTGGTGGCTTCTTTTCAGCCAAACGTTGCGAAGCAGCGATTCCTCTTAACGCTTGGGTGACTCCAGAAGAAGTAGTCGCTGTTTGTCGTGCAGTTTTAGAAGTTTATCGAGATAACGGACTCAGAGCTAATCGCCTCAAATCGCGCTTGATGTGGCTACTGGATGAATGGGGTATAGATAAGTTTCGTCTAGAGGTGGAAAAACGTTTAGGTAAACCCTTGCTACCAGCCGCACCCAAAGACGAAATCGATTGGGAAAAGCGCGATCACATCGGAGTCTATAAACAAAAGCAACCAGGGTTAAACTACGTCGGCTTACACATTCCTGTAGGACGGTTGTATGCCGAGGATATGTTTGAACTGGCGCGATTAGCAGATGTTTACGGCAGTAGTGAACTTCGGCTTACCGTTGAACAAAACGTAATTATTCCCAATATTCCTGACTCGCGGTTGAGTACATTTTTAACCGACCCTTTGCTGGAAAGGTTTGCAATTGACCCTGGTTTATTGGCGCGATCGCTAGTTTCCTGCACAGGCGCGCAATTTTGCAACTTCGCTCTTATCGAAACCAAAAACCGCGCCCTCAGCATGATTCAAGCCTTGGAGACTGAGCTAACATTCACTCGCCCAGTCCGCATTCACTGGACAGGTTGCCCCAACTCCTGCGGACAACCCCAAGTTGCAGACATCGGACTGATGGGAACTAAAGCCCGTAAAAACGGTAAAGCTGTAGAAGGCGTTGATATTTATATGGGTGGCAAAGTCGGTAAAGATGCACATCTAGGTAACTGCGTCCAAAAAGGCATACCCTGCGAAGACCTACAGCCACTTTTACGAGATTTACTCATCCAACACTTCGGGGCGAAAGCAAGAGAAGAAGCCTTAGTTACTAGCTAGGAGTCCAGGGGTGTGGGGAAAATAACTATTCCCAATGCCCCATGACGGCAGTTGCTACAAACGCAGAGTCTCCCAAACGCCACTGCCTCCCCAATTCCCAATAGCTATTAACCGAAGAAAAGAATAATACAAGCCCCTAAATTTATCTGTGGGAATTGTAATTTTGTAGCTTGCTTTCCTTCTCTTTCAGAGACGCTACCGCATTCGCCAAAGGCGTTCTCAAAGAGTACCCGTAGAGTATTTTGAATTCCCCGCAGGGGTTGACGAATTAACAACATACTAAGAACAATGAGCAATTTTTCCAGAAGAAAATTCATTTTCACCACAGGTGCAGCAGCTGCGGCTTCTATTGTGACTCATGCTTGCGCTGCTAATAATTCCAACTCAAATACCACAGGTGAACAAGCACCCTCAGCCAATCCAGCAGCCAACGTCTCAACAGTGGCTAACGCACCGAAGGTAGAAACAACTAAAGCCAAACTTGGATTTATCGCCCTTACTGATGCTGCACCCCTAATTATTGCCAAAGAAAAAGGCTTCTTTGCTAAATACGGGATGACTGATGTTGAGGTAATAAAACAAAAATCTTGGCCAGTTACCCGTGACAACCTCAAAATTGGTTCATCTGGTGGCGGTATCGATGGCGCACACATCCTCAGCCCCATGCCTTACTTGATCACCATTAATGATCAAGTGCCGATGTATCTCTTAGCTAGATTAAATACTAACGGTCAGGCGATTTCCGTTGCTAATAAATTTAAAGAACTTAAAGTCAATTTAGAAAGTAAGGCACTCAAAGAAGCTGCTGCTCAAGCTAAAGCTAATCAAAAATCATTCAAAGCTGGTATTACTTTTCCTGGCGGGACTCACGATTTATGGATGCGCTACTGGCTAGCGGCTGGTGGAATTAATCCTGATCAAGATGTGGTGTTAGAACCAGTTCCACCACCACAAATGGTAGCCAACATGAAAGTTGGTACTGTTGATGCTTTCTGTGTAGGAGAACCTTGGAACGCGCAATTAGTTAGTCAAAAGCTGGGTTATTCTGCTTTAGTTACTGGTGAGTTATGGAAAGACCATCCCGAAAAAGCCTTTGCGATGCGGAAGGATTGGGTTGATCAAAATCCTAATGCTACACAAGCATTGTTGATGGCAATTCTAGAAGCTCAACAATGGTGTGAAAAGCAAGAAAACAAAGAAGAAATGTGTAAAATTTGCGCCGATCGCAAATACTTTAATGTTGCCGCAGCAGATATTGTCGAAAGATCTAAAGGCAATATCGACTATGGTGATGGGCGTACTGAAAAAGAATTTGCTTATCGGATGAAGTTCTGGGCAGATAATGCTTCCTATCCATATAAGAGTCATGATATTTGGTTTTTAACTGAAAATATTCGTTGGGGTTATCTACCAAAAGAAACCAAAATCAAAGAAATTGTTGATCAAGTCAACAAAGAAGATTTGTGGAAGAAAGCAGCCTTAGCACTGGGTGTACCTGAAGCAGAAATTCCTACTAGCGCATCTCGCGGTGTGGAAACTTTCTTTGATGGTGTAAAATTTGACCCTGAAAAACCAGAAGTATATTTACAAGGTTTGAAAATCAAGAAAGTGTAATGAGAAAAAATCTGAGCGGAGTGAGTTACCGCTCAGAGATGCAAGCACTTAGGAGAAAACGGTGATATCTCTGCTTGAGAGAATCAGTTTCTGTACTCATTAAAATCCAAATTGCTGTAAAAATCACGGAAGAAATAGAGAACATGGCTGCTGTTTTAGGAAGTCGTAATTTCAGAAAAAAATCTCGCAAAAACATTGATAAATTTGTTGCAGAAAAAATCTTGCCACCTGTCCTAGCTTTATTAATTTTTCTAGTAATTTGGCAACTACTTTGTCTTAATCCCAGCTTTGAGTTACCAGGGCCAATAGAGACTTTTAGAGAAACTTGGAACCCATTTATCATCAATCCATTCTTTGATAATGGTGAAAGTGATAAGGGTTTAGGTTGGCAGATACTAAGTAGTTTAGGTAGAGTGGGAATAGGTTTTTCGTTAGCTGCGATCGCTGGCATTATTTTAGGTATTCTCATCGGTGCAAATAAGTTAGTTTACAATGCTGTAGATCCCATATTTCAAGTCTTGCGGACTGTCCCGCCTCTGGCATGGCTACCGATTTCCTTGGCAGCATTTCAACAAGCTAATCCCTCAGCAATTTTTGTGATTTTTATCACCTCAATTTGGCCAATTATTATTAATACTACTGTCGGTGTACAGCAAATTCCTCAAGACTATATAAATGTCGCCAGAGTGTTAAAACTCAAAGGTGCAAAGTATTTCTTAAAAATAGTCTTTCCGGCGACTGTGCCTTATATATTCACAGGTTTGAGAATTGGCATTGGCTTATCTTGGTTAGCAATTGTTGCCGCAGAAATGTTAGTTGGTGGTGTAGGAATTGGTTCATTTATTTGGGATGCTTACAACACAACTACAGAAACTAATTTGAGTGAGATTATTTTGGCTCTCATTTATGTTGGTTTAGTTGGTTTGTTATTAGATAGATTGGTGGGTTTTGTGGCTAGCAAAGTTGTAGCAGAGCAAAAGTAGTCCACATTTAAACAACAAGGACAATCTATTGACTAATGACTAATGACTAATGACTAAGGACTAATGAATAATGCCTACTTTTGTTGAAGTTGACCACGTTGATCGTGTATTTGATTTACCGAATGGCGGTAGATATATCGCTCTGAAAAATATTGAATTGAAAATTGAACAAGGGGAATTTGTTTCTCTTATTGGACATTCTGGTTGTGGTAAATCTACGCTCTTGAATATCATTGCAGGGTTAGATAGGGCGAGTATTGGTGGTGTGACTTTGGAAGGACGGGAAGTGAGAGATCCTAGTCCCGATCGCATGGTAGTGTTTCAAAACTATTCGTTACTTCCTTGGTTAACTGTCAGAGACAATATTGCTCTGGCTGTGGATGAGGTTTATCAAGGTAAACCTAAAGGCGAACGCCTCTTAATTATTGAAGAACATATTGACATGGTGGGACTGCGCCATGCAGCTAATAAACGTCCCAGTGAGTTGTCTGGGGGGATGAAACAACGGGTGGCGATCGCGCGTGCTTTGGCTACTCGTCCCAAGTTGTTACTGTTAGATGAACCGTTTGGAGCTTTGGATGCTTTGACACGCGGGAGTTTACAGGAACAATTGATGAAAATCTGCAATGAGCATAATGTTACCTGCGTGATGGTGACACATGACGTAGATGAAGCCTTATTGTTGAGCGATCGCGTCGTCATGCTCACCAACGGGCCAGAAGCACACATCGGACAAATCTTGGAAGTCCCAATTCCCCGTCCCCGTCAGCGTTTGGAAGTAGTCAAACATCCCAGCTACTACAATCTGCGGAATGAAATGATTTACTTCCTCAATCAGCAAAAGTTGGCGAAGAAACGCCAAAGTCAGCGTCTAGTAACATCAGAAAAAAGCGCAGCCCAATCTATCCTCGAAATTGGCTTTATGCCTTTAACTGACGCTGCACCTTTAATTGTCGCTAAAGAAAAAGGTTTCTTTGCTAAGTATGGCTTAGAAAATATTGTCCTCAGTAAAGCTAGTAGTTGGCAGGAAATCACCAAAGGTTTTGTTTCCGGGAGATTAGATGCAGCTCAAATGCTGGCAGGAATGCCCCTAGCACTTACATTAGGTGCGGGTGAAAATCCTTCGATTCCCGTAATTAATGCGCTCAATCTCTCGCGCAACGCTAACGCCATTACCTTCAGCAAAAGACTGTATAACCAAGGTGTGCGTAGTCTCAGTGACTTAAAATCAGTCATTAGCACCTCACCTGACCAAATTCTCACCTTGGGTGTAGTGCATCCCACATCCATGCTGAACTTAGTTTTGCGCTACTGGTTAGCGGCTGGTGGCATAGATCCTGATAGAGATATCAGCCTCACAGTAATTCCACCATCACAAATGGTCGCCCAACTGGAAGCCGGATATATTGACGGTTACTGTGCGGGAGAACCTTGGAACTATCAAGCAGTACATCAAGACGTGGGATTTGTGGCTGCTACTGCCTTAGAAATTTGGTCAGGACAGCCAAAGCAAGTTTTAGGAGTCCGAGAAGAATGGGTGCAAAAATACCCAGAAACCAATTTAGCTTTAACTAAAGCACTTCTAGAAGCTTGCGAATACTGTGATGACATCCGCAACCGTCCAGAAATTCTTGAATTACTCTGCCGTCCTGAGTATTTAAACATAGATTCCGCATACATTCGACCTGGTTTCATTGACCCCTATGATCGCGGCGACGGTAAACCACCCCAAGAACTCACTGCATACAACCAGTTCTACCTCAATAAAACCAACTACCCCAACCGCACAGAAATCTTGTGGATGCTCACCCAGCTAGCACGCTGGAGTATTACACCCTTTCCCAAAAACTGGGTAGAAGTCATCGAAAGGGTTTGTCGTGCAGACATATTTGGTGAAGCAGCCCGCGACCTCGGCTTACTTGACATCGGCGAAGACAACCCCATCCACCTATTTGACGGTAAAGTGTTCAACCCGTCAGAACCCCTAGACTACCTCAAAAGCCTAGAAATCAAACATCAAATCCGAGTCGAAGAAGTATTTATTTAGTCAACAATTCCTCTCATTCTCCCCCTCTCTGCGCCTCTGCGTGAGTAAATCCTAAATCCATTTAACAAAGCCATGCAAATAGTCAATAAAAATACTCAACCCAAAAAACCCCCCACCCCCAAACTAGACAACTTCCTAGTAGTTGAAGGTGTCAGCAAAATTTACCCAACACCCGAAGGCCCTTACACAGTACTAGATGGAATCGACCTCAAAGTCCGCGAAGGCGAATTCGTCTGCTTAATCGGTCACTCAGGCTGCGGTAAATCCACCTTACTCAACATGATTTCCGGGTTCAACACCCCCACCGATGGCGTAGTCCTCCTACAAGATCAACCCATCACCGAACCAGGCCCAGACCGGATGATGGTCTTTCAAAACTACTGCTTACTACCGTGGCTGAGTGTATTCGACAACGTTTATTTGGCTGTAGATGCAGTATTTCCCCACAAACCCCAAGCCGAAAAACGCGCCATCGTCAGAGAACACCTAGCAATGGTGGGACTGATGGAAGCAGCCGATAAAAAACCCAGCCAAATTTCCGGCGGGATGAAACAAAGAGTTGCGATCGCCCGTGCTTTATCCATCCGTCCAAAAGTCTTGATTCTCGATGAACCCTTCGGTGCATTAGACGCAATCACCAAAGAAGAATTACAAGAAGAACTACTGCAAATCTGGAGTGATCATCAAGTCACTGTCCTGATGATTACCCATGACATCGATGAAGCCCTCTTCCTAGCAGACAGAGTTGTGATGATGACTAACGGGCCAGCAGCACAAATCGGCGAAATTCTCGATATTCCCTTTTCTCGTCCCCGCAACCGTCGTCGCATCATGGAAGACCCAGAATACTACGACCTCCGCAACTACGCCCTAGATTTCTTATATCGCCGATTTGCTCATGATGAGTAAGGAGTTATGGGTGCTGAGTTTTGCTCCCCTAAACCCCTACACCCTTACACCCTTATACCCTTACACGCCTACACCCCCAACATAATCGGAATGCTGAAAGAATTATTTTCTATCAGGGATCGTTATCGCATCTTACATCAGACTTGGTTTGCGTTCTTTCTCACCTTTGTCTGTTGGTTTAACTTTGCTCCCTTTGCTACTACTATTGGTAAGCAGTTACAACTTGCACCAGAGCAAATTAAAACTTTGGGGATTTGTAACCTGGCTCTGACAATTCCAGCAAGACTAATTATTGGAATGTTGCTGGATCGATTTGGCCCTAGAAAAACTTACTCAATTCTATTAATATTTGCTGTCATTCCTTGTTTGGCGACGGCATTATCTCAAGACTTTAACCAACTGGTTATCAGTCGTTTATTAATGGGAATAGTTGGTTCTGGGTTTGTCGTTGGTATTCGCATGGTGGCGGAATGGTTTCCAGCCAAGGATATGGGAATTGCTCAAGGAATTTACGGTGGGTGGGGTAATTTTGGCGCATTTGGTGCAGAATTTGCTCTACCGATGATTGCTGTTTCTACAGGCTTTTTGGCTGGTGGTGCTTCTAATTGGCGATTGGCGATCGCACTCACTGGAATTATTGCTGCTATCTATGGCGTAATTTATTATCACAGCGTCCAAGACACACCCCCTGGCAAAATCTACAAACGACCTAAGAAAAACGGCGCGCTGGAAGTCACCAGTATTAAAAGTTTTTGGGCAATGATGCTCTCTAATTTCGGATTAATATTTGCCTTGGGTTTATTAGCTTGGCGTTTGGCTCAAAAAAATATTCACTTCATCACAATTAGCCAGATGTATTTAGTCTGGTTTTTATTAGTAGGATTGTTTGTTTATCAAACTTATCAAGCCTATCAAGTTAACAAAGAATTACTCATTGGCAAGAAAACTTACTCCCCATCTCAACGCTATCAATTTCGTCAAGTTGCTCTACTGGAGTTTACCTATGTCACTAATTTTGGTAGCGAACTAGCAGTAGTTTCGATGCTACCTGCATTCTTTGAAAAAACCTTTAGTTTAGAACACGTTGTAGCTGGCATGATTGCAGCTACATATCCTTTTCTGAACTTAATTTCTCGTCCTAGTGGTGGCTTAATTTCTGATAAATTTTGCTCACGTAAATGGACAATTACAATTATTAGTATTGGCATTGGAGCAACCTATTTAACAGCCCATTTTATTCATAGTAACTGGCCAATTCCTCTAGCGATCGCAGTCACTATGTTTGCTGCTTACTTTGCTCAAGCAGGCTGTGGTGCAACCTACGGTATTGTCCCCCTGATCAAAAAAGAAGTTACCGGACAGATTGCTGGCAATGTAGGAGCTTACGGTAATTTTGGCGGCGTGATTTATCTGACAATTTTTAGCCTTACTGATGCACCCACATTATTTACCACGATGGGTATAGCTGCTTTAATTTGTGCCTTTATGTGTGCCTTCTTCCTCAAAGAACCCCAAAACTCTTTTACTGATACTTCCACAAGTGAGTTACCAGATAATTCCGTGCAAAACTCTGCTGTCTTAGCTGAAGACTAATAACCATGAAGGGTGAAATATATTTCATCTTTTTAACTTTCATCCTTCCTCCAATAAACTAATTTTTATTTTTAATCATCTCTGCGTCTTTGCGCTTTTGTGCAAAACAAAAAAATATGACCGAATTTACCAAAACTCTATGTCCTTACTGTGGTGTCGGCTGCGGCTTAGAAGTCTCCCCACCAGCACAACCAAATAAAGCTACTAATCGTGATAGCCAAGGGAATCCGATTTGGCGAGTACGTGGCGATAAAGCCCATCCATCTAGTCAGGGGATGGTTTGCGTTAAAGGTGCAACGATCGCCGAATCTTTAGATAAAAATAGACTACATTACCCAATGGTGCGCGACTCTTTAGATCAAGAGTTCCGCCGCGTCAGTTGGGATGAAGCTTTTGATATCATCACCCAACGCATTCAAACTGTGCGCTTCACTCAAGGGCCAGAAGCTATCTGTATGTACGGTTCTGGCCAGTTCCAGACGGAGGACTACTATACCGCCCAAAAATTAATGAAAGGTTGTTTGGGAACTAATAATTTTGATGCTAACTCCCGGTTATGTATGTCCAGTGCAGTGTCTGGGTACATTCAAAGTTTTGGCTCAGATGGGCCTCCCTGCTGTTATGAAGACTTGGAGTTAACTGACTGTGCATTTTTAATTGGAACAAATACCGCCGAATGTCATCCCATCGTTTTCAATCGGCTGGAGAAGTACCACAGAAAAAACCGTAAGGTGAAAATGATTGTGGTTGACCCCCGACACACACCCACAGCCGAAGCAGCCGACTTACATTTGGCAATTCGTCCTGGTACAGATATCGACTTGTTAAATGGGATTGCCCATTTATTGATGCGTTGGCAGATGATAGATGTTAGCTTCATCGAAGACTGCACCAGCAACTTTTCCGCCTATGCAGAAGTGATTCGTCACTATGCGCCGGAGGTAGTAGCCCGCCAATGTGGAATTAGTGTTGCTGATTTAGAAACCGCCGCCCGTTATTGGGGTCAATCGCAGCGTGTGTTGTCGTTGTGGTCGATGGGGATAAACCAATCAAGTGAAGGGACAGCAAAAGTTAGAACTATTATCAATCTCCACTTGATGACTGCACAAATTGGTAAACCAGGGGCGGGGCCTTTTTCCCTGACTGGTCAACCCAATGCTATGGGAGGAAGAGAAGCTGGCGGTTTAGCCCATTTATTACCCGGTTATCGCTTGGTCAAAAATCCCCAACATCGGGCTGAGGTAGAAGAATTTTGGGGATTACAGCCTGGACAGATTTCACCTCATCCTGGTTTGACAGCCTGGGATATGATTACAGGTTTAGAAGATGGGACTGTGGGGTTGTTGTGGATTGCAGCTACTAACCCAGCTGTAAGTATGCCAGATTTAGAACGGACAAAGAAAGCCTTATTGCGATCGCCTTTCACAATTTACCAAGACGCATATTACCCCACAGAAACCTCAGCTTTTGCCCATGTCCTTTTACCGGCGGCGCAGTGGAGTGAGAAAACTGGCGTAATGACCAATTCCGAACGCCGAGTCACTTTGTGTCAAGCATTCCGCCAACCACCACGGGAAGCTAAAGCTGATTGGGAAATATTTGCGGAAGTAGGGCGGCGTTTAGGCTTTGGGGATAAGTTCGCCTTTAATAATTCTGCGGAAGTTTACGCCGAATTTGTCCAACTTACCAAGAGTCGTACCTGCGATATGACAGGTATTAGTCATGAACAGTTGCAGGTAGAAGGGGCGACGCAATGGCCTCATCCTCAAGAGAAGAGTGGGGAGAAAACCAAACCTGCTAAAAGACTTTATACTGACTTACATTTTCCTACTCCTGATGGGCGAGCTAAATTTGGGGCTTATTATTCTAAAGGTTTGGCAGAACCTCCCGACCCGGATTATCCTTTTGTATTAACGACTGGGCGACTGTACGGACATTGGCACACTCAAACCCGCACCGGACGGATTGAAAAAATTCGCTCTATGCACCCAGAACCATTTATAGAAATTCATCCCCGTGATGCAGCGCAGTTGGAAATTATTGACAATCAAATAGTAGAAGTGCGATCGCGTCGGGGTCAAGCTCAGTTTAAAGCCAAAGTCACCAAGGCGATCGCGCCTGGTGCAGTTTTTGTCCCTATGCACTGGGGTTCACTCTGGGCTGACAACGCCGAAGCCAACGCCCTCACCCATCCCGAATCCTGTCCAGATTCACTCCAACCAGAATTAAAAGCCTGTGCTGTACAACTAATACCTATCTCTTTAAAAACCACAGCTAAAACTGCTCAACTCCAGTCCACACAATGGTAAGCTCCTGGGTAGTAATTTTATTCCTAGGTAATAGTCAATAGTTACCATTATTACTTTTGATGTACTAAGATTGACTATTACCAAGATAAGATAATTCTCATATGCCAATAAGATATCACTGATAAATCCTCTAGAGTTATCTACAGGATTTTTATTTTATTTCGGCAATTCTTTAGCTTGCATGAAAGTGGGTGTAATCAATGAGAAAGTTCATCAAAAAATTTTTAGGATTTACTAGTGATGAAAGTTTCATGCACGTAATTGAAAATGTAGAAGTAATAGTTTCCAAAGTTTTATCTCTGTTCATGGTAATAGTAATTTTTGTCGCAATTGCAGATTTAGCGATTTTTATTGTTAAAGAAGTTTTTACTGTTCCCTACGGCAAAATTAGTACCACACTATTTAAAGTATTTGGCCTATTTTTAAATATTTTAATTGCTTTAGAAATATTAGAAAATATCACGGCTTATCTAAAAAAACATGTTTTTCAGGTAGAATTAGTAATTGTTACTTCATTAATAGCAGTAGCCAGAAAAATTATTATCCTTGACTTAGAGAAAGTCGGAGGTATTGATATTATAGGCTTAGGAACTGCTGTTTTGGCTCTATCAATTAGCTACTTAATAATTCGCTCTAGTAATTCGAGAGATAGACATTAAAAATAATGTTCTGCGCTAGCTTCTGTGTTCCTTGTCCTTGAAAAATAAAATATTTACAGACTTGTTTTTATAAATAGAATCCTAATAATTTTGATAATGCAAAATATGACAAACTTCTTTGAATTTGAAGCTGATTTTGTTGATTCTCTACGTTGTATACCTATGCAGGTACGCTATAACCTCGATACCTGCGGTATTAAACTAAAGTTATCCGATTGGAATCACATGACTCAAGCTGAACGCGAAGCTTTAGTTGCCTTACCTTGCACCACAGAAACCGAAATTCAAGCTTATCAAGAATATCTCCAGCAGTTGATTTTAGCGCGCACGAATACACCAGTATCCACATTACCAATCGAACCTTATCCCGCGTGGTTAGATGGTAACAATCTGCCAACTAATCTTCAAGAGAAAGCCCAAGAAATAGGTATTACTATTACCCTGTCACAGTGGGCAAATTTAACTCCATTACAACGCTTTGCTTTAATTAAACTGAGTCGTCCTGGACATGAAAACAAAAATTTTTCCCGGGCGATCGCAGAATTTAATTTAGTCAATAGTGAGGATATATAAAAATTGCTGCTGTGTAAAAATTAGCAAATTAAATAAGTCTAAGGCATTTTTGTCGAATAATATTTACTTGAACTCAAGATGAATTAAATACTGAGATTTCACAAGTTAAGCGAGGATATCAATATATATGGCTGCGAAGAAAATTTTGATGCTGGTGGGTGACTATGTAGAAGACTACGAAGTCATGATTCCCTTCCAGGCTTTGCAAATGGTAGGACATACCGTTCACGCAGTTTGTCCAGACAAGCCAGCTGGCGATAAAGTACGAACGGCAGTACATGATTTTGAGGGAGATCAAACTTACAGCGAAAAACCTGGACACAACTTTACCCTCAATGCCACCTTTGCGGATATCAAAGCCGAAGACTACGATGCTTTAGTTATCCCTGGTGGACGCGCACCAGAATATATTCGTTTAAACCAAAGAGTCTTAGAAATCACCCGCCACTTTGCCCAAAGTAATAAACCAATCGCTGCTATTTGTCACGGCTTACAATTATTAGCTGCAGCTGATGTTCTGCGCGGTAAAAACTGCACAGCCTACCCAGCCTGTGGCCCCGATGTGCAGAGTGCTGGCGGTAACTATGTACAAATTCCCGTAGACGAAGCCATAGTTGATGGTAACTTAGTCACTGCACCAGCGTGGCCTGCTCATCCCCGTTGGCTAGCAGAGTTTCTTAAAGTTTTGGGTACTAAAATTGAGCATCCAGAAGTAGCAAAAGTCTAATTAACATTAACTATCCTCTGAGAAAAATAGAGATGTAGGTTGGGTAGAGGCGCAAACCTTAACCCAACATCAAGTAATATTAAATGTAGGGAATAATTAAATATATACAAAAGTTTAATTATTAATTTTATGCTAGCAATTAAGAGATTTTTATAATTAAAGTATTTCCTTTTTTCTAGATAGTACTATGTTGGCTTAAACTAATTTCTACCCAACTTACAAGAGCAGGCGATCGCACTCAGAATTAATAACTCCGTTTTCGCTTTGCGACCTTCTAGATTAAAAAATCAAATCAAACGTTAACTCTTGCTTCTCTTTCCTACTCCCTGCCTCATCCCGACTGTTGCTAATAATACTATAAATTAGTTCATATCTGTACATATTATAAATATCAGGTTTGTCAAAATCCATAGGACAGATAATCTCATGGGGACATCTTATCAACAATGTACAAAAGATACTTTTTACAGTAAAAATCCTTGCCACAATTAAATGAAATCATTGATGGAAAGAATTTTAAATTTTGAGTGAGCTAATTTTGAATTTATTCGCATAGAGTAAAGCTATAGTGTACTTAGCAATGCTGCTTTTCGTGTGGCTGAGGTTAAGTCCTACTGCCAAGGTATTTTGTGGATTAGTTTGGAAAGACACTCTCTAACTCGATGACAGGCAAAAACGCAAGACATCATGCTTTTCTGCGGCTAGTGTCTGGTAATGGTGAAGCATTTGGGACAGAATCTCGCTACTCCCTTACCAGTAAAGAAGCAGTAATTGGACGAGACCCCAGCTGCCAAGTTGTCTTGGATGCCATGATGTACCGGATGGTATCTCGTCGCCACGCTGTGGTACGTCCCGTTGCTTCCGCAGAAAATAGCAAATTTAGCTGGGTACTTTGTGATTTGAACAGTGCTAATGGCACTTACTTAAACGGACAACGCTTATATGGGTGTCAAGAACTGCACGCAGGCGATCGCATAGCCTTGGGTGCAGATGGGCCACAATTCCTATTTGAGTATGCAGTTGCACCTCAACCCACGGTAATTACTAACCAAGTTGCACCGCTACCATCAGCTAAAAATCCTACTCAATCTAAGCCTGATGCTGTCAGCTTCACCCAACTGTTTCCGATTATTTCCACTGGTAAAGATTTAACTCGCAAGGCTTATCTGATACCGGGAATTCTCACGGTGATATTTGTGGTGTTGATGTTTGCTACCGTAGGTCAACCACAAGCTAATCAGGTAATTGTTGCCACTTACATAGCACTGGCTGCTTACTATTTTGTTTACCAGCTATGTGGTAAACCCAAACCTTGGTGGATGCTTGTAGGTGCAGCTTTGTCTACAGTCATCATCCTGCTCAGTCCCGTATTAAATTTATTTATTTTCATCTTTCGCGACCTGCTTCCTGGTAACGTACCCCCGATTGATCAGCCCATTAATAGCTTGACGGAATTATTTGTGCGGTACTTTTTTGGTGCTGGGTTAATGGAGGAATTACTGAAAGCTTTGCCGATCTTAGGTGCATATCTTACAGCCTTAGCACTCCCTGCTCCTTGGCGTGAAAAGATCGGAGTTTGGGAACCTTTGGATGGTATTCTTTTGGGAACTGCTTCTGCTGTCGGCTTTACTTTGGTGGAAACTTTAGGTCAATATGTCCCAGCAGCGTCTGTCCAAGCAGGTTCGGAGGTTGGTTTACAAGTGCTGATTGCCAGAATTCTTGGTTTACCAGCTGGACACATGGCTTACAGTGGTTATTTGGGATATTTTATCGGGTTAGCGGCACTCAAGCCCCGCCATGCTAAACAAATTCTAGCTGTTGGTTATCTAAGCGCGGCTGCACTTCATGCTTTGTGGAATACCGCCGGACACAGTAATAATTTGCTCTTAGTTGTTGTGGGTGTCTTGTCTTATGCTTTCTTAATGGCGGCTATTCTTAAAGCAAGAGCATTATCACCAACGCGATCGCAAAATTTTGCGACTCGTTTTCTAGGCCCTAAATAGAGCTAGAGTTTAGAAGCTGCGACCTAGAGTTAGTATTAGGGACTCATACCAATTTTGGATTTGAGATTTGGAATTACAAAGCTTAATTCATGGTCTATTCCAGAAGGTGGTAACAAGGCTATCATTTACCATAGTCTGTTTTCTGTCTCAGGATAGATGTAAGAATTTGACAATTTATTTATTGTTAGCCTACTGCGGCATATTTTTACGCAGAACCATTGATAAGTAATTAAAAGCTCCAACGAGTGCTGCTACAGATTAGTAAAGTATCCAATCAAAACTTAAAACTCGCCTTCTCTCTTCACTGTCATCTGTAACTTGAGACCTATAGCTTTTATTAGCCAGCCAAATTCTACCAATCTGGAGATTGAGATTGGAGACATAGGTGAAAATTGTTGATTCATTGTCTGTGAGTGCAGAACTCAGACTAATGCTGTTGACTTGGAATGCTAGTAAAAAATTGACAAGAGACAATCAAGATATCAATCAAACTTCTACGTCCGATGCGTTGAGTTGGGTGAGGGCGTAATATGCGATCGCCATACCCATTTTTGCCTGTTCTATTTCTGATAACGTTGTCCAGTCTTCCACAGGTTTGATCGCAGCACTAATGTTTTGTGATTCGTGACTACGCATTGCATAAGCATAGGGACGGGCTAAAATTAACAGGTCATCTGCTTCCCAGGTAGGTAATACAGCCTGGACACACTCTACTAATTGCTCTCCTAACGTTTGTTGAGAAGCAACTATTTCTGTAGCTTTGGTGGCGATCGCATTTAACCAGTTTTGTGGGATGCCACCTGCAAAGACTTTCTGTAAACTTTCTTGAAGGCTGTTAACAGCGGACGCAATTGTATTACACTTGTAATATGATGAATTTTCCACCTGCAACCACAGGTTATCTAATTGCTGATAAAAATTTTGCGATCGGCTAGTGAGTTCTTCCTCTAGCACATCTTGCATTGCGAACTGTTGTTCTAATTCATAAAAATATGTGTCTGATTCGTTATCTGTGGGATTCCACGGATAGGTAGCATCTTCTGGTTCTAATAAAGCGGCTAGTAATTCTAATTCCACTGGAGATGCTACAGAATGGTGATTATCTGAACCTTTAATTTGATGAGTCATTGATTGTCTCCGCAACAATTAATTTAGGGATATTGACTGCTACACTTCTGCCATGCAATTTTCCGCAAAAAGAATTTTATTGTGCCGTTCCTAAAATTTTTGAATCTTCAATAATAAACTCCCAAGTTTCTCCTCTGGAACTACCAAACTTTAGTTGCATTCCTGATTGTAAGGGTACTTCCTCACGAAGTATTTGTTGCCAACCATTAGCTCCCAAATACCAAGTTGTGCCATAGGTCGAAAAATCTTGTAGATAATAAGTCCGTACTTGGGTAGTACCGTTAAAAGTATTACGACAGAGAATTTCGGCGTGTCGTTTAGAAACAGAAGGTTCAGAGATGACAATATCATTGTCTTTAGTGCGGCCAATACGAGTTACACCGATTCTCAATAACCAACTGCGACCACCAGGGGAAAGCGATCGCAAACAGGCCATAGGTACGGCACTATCTAAGTTAGGGATAACAGTATCCGGTAGTTCTGTCACACCTTCATCAATACCTTTAATCAGTTCACCATCAAAATCTGGATGTAGATACAGCACTGGCAAAGTCCAAGCTGGTTGATTGTATTTATAAAGTGTTAACAGTTCTTGCCTGGCTTCGGCTACAGCTTCGTCAATGGGTTTACGTGACCTTAAAGCTTTGGCAAACACTTGGATAAAACTGTGACTTTCATGATCAGCAATTTCATCCCGCATTCCTAAAACTGCCGGTACACCATGACGAATCAAAACTTCTGCCAAGCTACTAGCAGGAATAGCTTGATGATTAATGGCTGCTGGTTGCGCTCCCCAACAAGCATTTAAGACAGCCAATTTAACAGCACTACGGGTTAAAACTTGGGCTAATTCTATCCCATTGATGCTCATACCCGGACGCAAAAATAATAGTCCCCCATCAGGGTTTGGTAAACCATGACCTGCGTAGAAAAAGACGTTATATGCTTTAGTTTCTAATTCTTGAATTAACTCTTGGGGAGTAGGTTGCAGCAATGTTTTGACTGTGCAAGCCGCATATCTTTGACCGTAACTACCTACCTGTCCACCACTGAGCAGGGTTTGTTCTAAGATAGCTGCTTCTTTTTGCAGTTGCAGATTTTGATCATAACCAAGCACCAGCAGGACTTTCAAGGCTTGATCAGTGCGTAAAGTAGGTAGGTGTTCAACTTCGCTGGTAGTGCGGCTAAAGAGCAAATCTGGGGAGAGAGACATGGCTGGCTGACCTGGTTCTCGCTGCATGATTTCCCAAGGAAGAGCAATCAAATCCGGGTCACGGATTTCCAAGCGAAATTGCAGTCGTTTATTTTGACCCATGGCCATCCCACGACTGCGCTCTAGACTACCGAGAATTGATCCCTCAAATACCCACCGCCATAGACTAATGCCTAAATATTGCATCAAACGACTGCCGTAACCTGTATTTTGCCCACTAGGGGGTGCAACGATATTTATGGGGGGCAGTTGATTGACTGAGCGATGGTTTGAGCCTGTAGAAATATTGATACCACTGTGGCCAGCAAACATTTGCTGCCATTCTTGCCAAACTTGAGTGAGTTCAGCCTGCCACACACAGTCACGCAAAACGTAGCCACTGGGATAGGGAGCTTTAACCACCCAAATGGCGAAGCTATCATTGCCAGTATTGATGAGACGGGCGATCGCCAAGTTCAGGGATGGCATGGATTCGTCAAACTAATAGGTAAACACAGATAATTTCCACCAAAATTTTCCTATAGGAAAACTTTCACCTTATAAATTTAAGTGTAGTTATTATCTGTATTATTTCAGGTTTTTACCAGTTTACCGATTATTTGTTGGTGTTGCACTAGGATTAATTGGTGCGGGGGGTAGGCTATATGTCTGAGGTGTATTACAAGGAGTCTCTTGATTAGATGGCAATATCTCTATTGGCCAGCTTTTTAGTTGAGATAGTTTAATTGAGATTGTTCTTTCTCCCAATGGTTGTGACTGACTTGAATTCCCACACACATCCAAAAACACTTCATAATCCTCAGCAGCAAGTTCACTATTAGGTTTTTTATCCAAAACTTCTAAAAATGTGTAGGACGGTAAATTACCCCCAGTTGACAAAGGAATTTCATTTTTGGTTCTAATTATCCATCCTGGAGCGATGTTATTGAGCGATCGCCTCTGCTGCTGTCTAGGTGGCTGGTCAACAGTTGGTAAATTTGTGTTGGGATTGGAATCCACTACAGGTGGAAAGCTAAATCTCCCTCGAAATGAGGAGGTCAACCAGTAAGTCAATGAAAAGACGGCGATCGCCAAGAATAACGGCACTATGATAGTTAAGGGTAAATTGCTGATTTTCGTGGGGGATTTTTTTCGCAGAACTTTTGTTGGCTGTCCTAGATTAGTTGCTGGGGATGTTACTGGTGTGGGTCGTGCCGCAGCTGCCACTTGAATGGTAGCAGTATCAGGGATTACTAACTGAATCTTAGACTCTGGCTCAGTATATTTGACTTGATAGTGTACTAACGCAATGGTGACATTATCATGACCATTTTTAGTGTTAGCAATTTCTATTAATCTATTGGCAACGTCGGTTAAATTCTTGCCATGATTGAGAATTGGTAAAATTTCTTTTTCCCAATATTCTTCTACACGGTCAAAATCACTCAGTCCATCGGAGGTGAGGAGAAATACTGTATCCTCGTCGCAGATAAACCTCTGGGCTGTGGGATGTAAAGAACTGCTTGGACTCATTCCCAACGCCTGGACTAGAGAGCCTGCACCACTTTGTTGTACTGCTTCTCGATAGATAGCGTAGCCTAATCTGACTTCCCGTGAAGCTACATCATCATCTAAGGTGACTTGATAACAACCTTGGCGAGTAATCCAGTAAGCCCGACTATCACCGACATGAGTAATATACATCTCATGGCCAAGAGGGAGTGCCATCACTAAGGTTGTCCCCATGCGTTTTCTACCTTGGCGATGTTCACTATCGTTGCGCTGGCTAATTTTGTCATTGGCGATCGCTACTGCCTTTTCTAAATCAGCTAGCACCATTGCGGGGTCTACATGATCAGCAGGTAGTCTGGTGAGTTGTTGTACTTGCTGCTGAATCGTTTCGATGGCTAAATTGGAAGCAACATTTCCTCCCTCATGTCCGCCAATCCCATCACAGACAATGGCTAAGGCGTTATTGGGTGGTTTACTCAACAGTGTGCCACTAGAGGGGTAACAGGCATCTTCATTTCTTTCTCGTCTAGGGCCAGTATCCGTTTTAGTAATGATGTGGATGCTGGGGTTTTGTGTTTGTCCTAAATCTCTCAAGCCTTGGTCTAATACGGCAATGAGTAATTCTGGTGAGTTGATTTCCCCAGCGATTAATAAATTGCTAATTTGTTCAACAAACTCAGCGATCGCTGGCTTGGCACTGCTCACTAATTGCTGCCAAAATTCACCCAACTGTGCTAATTCTGGGACTGTAGCTGGGTCAAACCGCAGTTCTAGTAATTGTACTAATGAGCCTTCTACCCGCAATAAGTCTGGGTCGAGTAAGCTAGATACTACACCTTCGCTCTTTAACGGTTGCCACAGCTGGGCAATTTGCCATAACCAGTTGAGTTGACGCATGGATGTGGCATTGTGCCAAGCATCAGTTAACCTACTACACAAACTAATTTTTTGTTCTGTACCATCAAATATCAATGGCGGGTTTTCTAACAGGAGTAGTTCACTGGGGCTATGTCCTGGGGGAAGGTGAACGATTCCATAAATTTGGGGAATATTTAAACGATAAGGGATTAGCCTGAGATAAGGTCTAATCGCTTGGGTATTGTCTAACTCTGGTGCTTGTGGCGGTAAACCAGGGGTAGTATCTAAAACAACGGACGGATTAATAATTAAATAGCGATCGGCTAATAATTCTCCCGGAGAGCCTACACCTGAAACGTCTCCGACCACCCACAAGTAACGTTGAGGTAAGGGTGTGGAGCATTGCTGGCAAAACTTATTAGTCAGGGGGTTAACAGCCTGACAATTTGGACAGTAGAGCGTTGCCGCATCATTTTCCATAGTGTTCGCACCGATCAGCGATTGGCAATTTCTTCAACAATCTAAACCGCTCATTTCTCTTGAATTGGACGTATCCAACTAGGAATGATGATTTTAGCTGGTAGATACTAACTCAAATTGCTAGATTACGGAAGAAGTAGTCTCTGGGTTGGATAATTGCTAGCTTGGTAATTAAATCACCAGTTATCCATTATCTATTAACCATTACCAGTCCTCACGCTTTAACTTAGGCAACTTAAGTTACTAGAAAATAGTAATACTTAATCTACAACCTATGCCAAGATTAGACTCCTTTGTCAACCATACAGCCTCATCATAGCTTCTATTCCTCTGTGATTCTCTAACTACTACAGCAACTCACTTCCACTCTGTTAATCAAGCATAACGACTACTGTATGTGTTATGTTTGCTAGCAATGGATTAGTTCATGACTAGTAAGCACCAGAGAAGGCAGGCATTTTTCTAGTTTATATTTTGTTGCCTAGCTATGAACTTTAATTAAGAATTAAAATTGCTGCTGGCTAGAATCTTTGTCTTTCACCTGGCACAATGCAAAATCAGAAAATTTTCTGTGAGCTTTTCCCGCGATTGGTATAGACTAATACTAGTAATTTCGTCAAACCATTTATTGGTCATGTAATTACAGTTATTTTGCTTGAGTGATTAATGCCCAAAAAGTCAAATTAAGTATTAAGTGCAACCAAATAACTAAAAAATTTACGAAATTTAACTTGTTAAAGTTAACAATTGCCTACGAAAGATAGTTTTGGACTTTGCTGATGTCAATCGGGAACAAAATTTTTCTATAGTTAGGCAATCTGACAATTCCAGACCATAGTTTCCAGCTATAAAAACGAAAGTCAATTGTCTTGGATTGTAAAAGTATTATTGCTATTTTATTAAAAAGTTTTTGTATCAGAATCTACTATAATAGGCGGATTTGATATTTTGACCTGACTGTGTAGGGAATAAGACAAGTATAGGTTTTGAAAAAAGGAATGAATGGGGACTGTAAAATCAAAGTCAAAATCATCATTATTTAACCTCTACACACGCCAATTTACGCCCTGTGGGTAGGCTTACGACCCGCATTCCTCCAGGGAAGCAAGCGACGGATACTGTTGGCGAAAGTGTTACAAACGCATAAACAAAGGTGTTACAACTAAAAGCCGCAACCACAGATTGAAGGTTTGAGCTTGCGTAATATTTTAAAATACAAAAATGTATTACATTCGCCAACAGTATCAGCGACGCGGAGCTTACCGTAGGGAAAGAGAGGAAAAGCAAGCTACAAGTCAGGAAATTTGTCCACGCAGCTTGCTCCCCTATAAACTTATGCCAAAACTATTTGGTTAAGATATTGATTGCAGACTATTCAACTGCGACTTGAGGAAGTCCCATACTATAGTTAGTGACCCGTGCAGAGAGATTGTAGCTGATTTCCCCTAATTGCAGGAGCGATCGCAAATAATGCTCTAAATCAGAACCAATCCGACGTAAGTTGTAGTCTGTCAGGTCTGCACCACTAGAAGCTTCGACTAATTCATCAAATTTTCGATAAATCTTTTGCAAAGCGTCTTCATTCCAGTTGAACTCATTGTCCGGGTCAACATCCAATGTTAAGACTTGATTACTGGGAATCATCTCGCCTGCCCGGTCAATTTCTGCTGCAAAAATGCGTATATGCCGGGTTGTAGACTTAAGCAGCGTCGGGTTGTCCATAGCTAGGATGTGGGATTTTAGGTTGATTATACTGAAACCATTGTAAACGCTACAGTTGTGACTAATAAAGGGAAGTGGGAATCGAGTTGAGAATCAGGAATAATTTATGGACAATGCCAATGCTCCATACTCAACCCCCCTTTATTGATTGATTGCACTCACAAACTGAGGGGAAGAAATTCAGGTTAATTTAGTTGCTAGTCTATGCTATTGTTTAAAACCAAGATTTTACTCTTGATAAAATTGTTTATTTTCTTGTCCTGAATTTTATGCTGAAAAAAACGCACATCAAGTAATTTTACGTAGCCACGATAAAAATACCTCTAGCTCTAATTAAAGCTCCAAAAACTAGCGAATTTACTTACGTGTAAACACGAAAAGTTCAGTAAAAACTCAAACTGTTATTGACTTAAAAATAAAGTTGATGTAAAAAGCTTTAAAAAGCTAGAACAACTTCTTACAGAAACTTTATTGTATAGAATCTCAAAAACTGAATAATAGTTATGGCTTGCTTGAAAAGCATCTGATATAGATAGATGACAAGGTAAAGGCTAACAGTCTGTCTAAAAACACACAGGAGAGTGCAATGGAATATAAATGCTATGACTTGACAAAACATTCTTAATCTATGCAGAGTAGATTCAAAAAAATATAAAGAACTTTTTCTGGAAATATCGCTCTTTACCTCGTAACCACCAAGTACAGGAATCCTCAAAACTATGAACTCGAAAGCATTACCACGTCAGATAAATAATATCGAAGTTGGGGTTTATGATTGCGAAATACATCTGAAATTCCGCCTGATTGAAGAGAAAAGTTTATTGGGTGATCGCGAACAACTTCTGCAAGTGCTTTTGGATGCTTTAACAGAAGGCTCTGATGATTTTTTGGAGATGCTACAAGCATCCGTCAAAGCGCAGGAAGTTTCGGAATTTAAAGCTTCACCTCAAATGCGTCGTCAACTCATGCGTTTACGTAATGCTGTTGATAATACTCAGTAGGTGAAAATCCAACTGCCGGAAGAGTAGTGTTAAAGTTAAAACTAGGCACAGTAACTAGGCAATTTTTATATCTTGATAATTTATTGCATTTGCCTATTTGCTCTCAGTAATTAAGCCAACAATTGTATAATCCAATTCTTTAGTTGGAAAATTAGAGCTACTCTTGAGAAAAGCTAAATTGAGCATCTACAAGTTGATTTTAACGTTGGCACTAAGTAAATAATTCAGTGCTAAATAATGCAAATATACTTAACTTCCAGTAAGTTTCATAGTTTTGGAAGATGAGCATCTCTAATTCATTTATCTAACCAGGGTTTTACTTCATTTTGTAGGTATTAATTTAGTCAATTAACATACCAGCAATAATCTCTATCATTCAGATGTTTCTGAATGTAGCTTTTGAATGCAGTAATTGGGAGAGATTAGACACTCATTGAAAGACTTCCCAAAAAATGACCAATCACATGGTCAAAACCAATGAAAGAATAATGGCGGCGGATGGATGTACACCAACCAGATAAATAAGCTTTCACTTTAGAATCCATCTCATATCCAAAATTTGAAGAGTAGGGGAAGTTATACCAATTCTGTATGAATATAGGCATAAAAATACCCCTTCTGTAGTTCTTACTTGAGCGTCGGAGAAATACAGGAGGGGTTAAATATATTGTGGCTTCACTAATAAATGGTAGTAAAGTATTACGCCTTTAACTTACACAATTAGGCATTCCTCTACACCTCTTGAGCTACGGTGTACACACAAGTCTCATAACCTAGCCCGACAACTTTTTGATCCCCCCTAACCCCTAGGGCTAATTCATTGTCAAAAGAGAAAAAAGTTTATTGAGATCATGACAGAAAAATCGAAGTGCTTTGGTCAATGAGCGATAACCCTGGATACGGAGTAGATTAATGACAAAAGTACGAATAATTGACCAGTTAGTAGCCGCATTATATGCACGAATTGGAGCAGTATCTTCAC
>Ga0209172_10002330_pt1 | contig 34047 bp, 27 predicted proteins | sample LarsenN4metaG_FD_184113 | JGI IMG/M metagenome (GOLD analysis project Ga0209172, IMG submission 184113) | Hot spring sediment bacterial and archeal communities from British Columbia, Canada, to study Microbial Dark Matter (Phase II) - Larsen... ... | reverse complement strand
ACATTGGCGCCATTGACGACAACTCCGAATCGGCTTCCGACGTGAAAGAAAAATATTTGGAAAACGCCATTGATGCGCTGCGCGATGGCAAAGAAGTGACGACGAAAGAAACAAAAGCGGTCGGCTGCGGCATCAAGTGGAAAAAGGCGTAAGTACTGTTTATCGCCTTTTTAGTTTAGAAACCCGCTCTCAGGCAAAAGTCCGAGAGCGGGTTTTTTCATAATAGTTTGTCTTTGAATACTTTGGACACAGATTCGCTTTTGCTGCTGATAGGTGTTTTTTTGTCTTTTTCACGTTTGCCGGAGCAAAAGCAAGCCGCACCGAAACGACTTGCCTTGTCGTGAACCACTGGATAAACAGGTCAGCCGTTATTTTTGCCACGAAAATAATCGCTCGCTTATGCATTTCAACATCCGGCAAGTAGCGCTTGCCGATAAGGATGACATCATCCAACTTTACCAAACCGTCGCCCAACGTTCTGGGGGTATTGCTCGTGAAGCCGACGAAATCACGGAAAAATATGTTCTTAACAATCTGCTTCGCTCGTTGGAAAATGGCATCGTGCTGGCAGCGGAGCATGGAGGGGCTTTGGTGGGCGAGATACATTGCTACCAACTGGAGCCTCGTGTGTTCAGCCATGTCTTGAGCGAACTGACCATTGCCGTGCATCCTGATTTTCAGGGCATGGGCATGGGAAGGCAACTGTTCACCGCACTGCTTCGGGAGGTCGAGGAAAATCGCCCGGACATCCGCCGCGTCGAACTGATTACCCGCGAGAGCAACCACCGCGCCATCGAGCTGTACCGCCAGCTTGGCTTCCGGGAGGAAGGCCGCCTTGAAGGCAGGATTGACCGCCGCGACGGCAGTTTTGAGGCGGACATTCCAATGTCCTGGTTCAACAAGAATTTCCGAAAGTTATCCCAACATTAATTCTTTGCTTTGGGCGCAAATGACGCACTTTAACACTTGACACACGATAAACTATTACTCTAATTTTGCACTGCCTTCTCGGTCTGCTGGCTTAACCCCTCTAGTCCGTAACATCTGGAATAGCCCTTTCCACTAATTTTTCAAAGCCAAGGAGCAGCGTGTTTGCGCATTGCAAACACGCTGGTTTTCAAATCATTGCGCAGCATTTGCCTGCAATGGCATTCAATTGTTTTTGCCTAAACCCCGATAACTTGATTACTCACAATTCACTATTTTAAAACATCACAATTAATGAACACTGCTTTTCAACAAGGGTCGAGACACCTTGCCCCCTTAGATCGCCTTGCCCTGCTGACCGACCCTGTTTCGGAATATTTTGGCAGCAACACCTTCAACCGCGCTGCCATGGAAAAATACCTCCCCGAAGACGTTCTCGAACTCTTCGACAACGCCCTGCAAACGGGCCGCACCATTGAGCGCAGCCTCGCCGACGCTTTTGCCGAAGGATTAAAAAACTGGGCGATGGACAACGGCGCAAAACATTACACGCATTGGTTTCAGCCGCTCAACAACGCTACTGCCGAAAAGCACGACGCCTTTTTCAAACCTGCAACTGACCGCTCCAAACAATCCCTCGAAATCTTCAGCGGCAGCAGCTTGATGCAACAGGAGCCGGATGCCAGCAGCTTCCCCAGCGGCGGCTTGCGCAATACCGCTCAGGCACGCGGTTACTCTGTATGGGACCCAACGGCGACCATTTTTATCCTCGAAACTGACCAAAGCAAAACGCTTTATATTCCCTCGATTTATGTATCCTGGACGGGCGAAGCCCTCGATTACAAAACACCGCTGCTACGCTCCATCCGTCTGCTCGACCGCGCTGCCACCGAAGTGACACGTTTGTTCAACCCTGAAGTGAAAGGGGTAAAAGCCACGCTTGGTTGGGAGCAGGAATATTTTGTAGTGGACGAGGAAACGTTCAAGCGCCGTCCCGACCTCGTATTGGCAGGTCGCACCCTATTTGGCAACAAACCCGCCCGCAACCAGCAACTCGAAGACCACTATTTCGGTGCCATCCCCGAACGGGTGCAAAATTTCATTGCCAACTTTGAAATAGAAGCACACCGGCTCGGCATTCCAGTGGTGACGCGGCACAACGAAGTCGCGCCCAACCAGTTCGAGTGCGCCCCGATGTTTGAAGACGTGAATAATGCCGTTGACCACAACTTGTTGCTGATGAACCTGATGCAACGGGTAGCTCGCAAACACCGCTTGCGCGTATTGCTCCACGAAAAACCCTTCGCAGGCATCAACGGCAGCGGCAAACACAACAACTGGAGCCTGAGCACTTATGACGGCCAAAACCTCCTGTCGCCCGGAAAAGACCCAGGCCATAACCTCCTTTTCCTTACATTCTTCATCAATATTGTCGCTGCCATTGAGCGGCACGAAGCACTCATCCGCGCCAGCATCGCCACACCGGGCAACGACCACCGGCTCGGCGCCAACGAAGCGCCGCCGGCTATTATTTCAGTTTACACCGGTGAATTCATCGCGCAAGTGCTGGAGCGTTTCGAGACGGATGGATTGCATGAAGCTATCAACGCCAAATTGATGCTGCATACGGATTTGCCCTGCATCCCAATAGTCGAACTGGACTCTACTGACCGGAACCGCACCTCGCCGTTTCCGTTCACCGGCAACAAATTCGAGTACCGTGCCGTCGGTGCTTCGGCCAACTGCGCCCAAGCGCTCACGGTTTTGCAAACCGCTGTCGCTGACCAGTTGATTCAGTTCAGCGAGTCAGTAAACGAGCAAATGCAGAGCGGTCGCTCGGTGGAGGAAAGCGTCGTGGCAGTGTTGCAGGAAACACTTGGTCAAGCCAAACGCATCATTTTCAACGGCAACGGCTACAGTGCCGAATGGGAAGCGGAAGCCGCCCGCAGAGGCCTTTCCAACAACCAAACCACCCCAACAGCCATCAGCGCCTATTTGAGCAGCAAATCCATCGAACTGTTTGAAAGAAACAAAGTGCTGACACACAAGGAACTGGACGCACGCTACGAAATTTTCGCAGAAGAATACATCAAGGTCATCGAACTCGAAGCGCGGCTCATGGTCGAATTATGCCAAACCCACATCCTGCCCGGCGCCAACGCTTATCTCGGCCAGTTAGCTGCTACCCAACAGCAACTCGCCGGTTTGCCTGAAAATGACAGTCACGCCCTGATGACAACCCAGTTCAACCTGAAAAAATTGCTCGAATCGGTGAACTGTGTGTTGGCGAACATCCATGTCCTGAACGAAAAAATCGAACACCTGCACGAACAGGACAGCACCACACTCGCGCTCCAGTACGCTGGCAACGAAGTGAAACCGGTACTTGAAGCTACCCGTAAATGTGCGGACACGCTCGAACTATTGGTGGACGACGCACAATGGCGTTTCCCAAAATATCGCGAGATGTTGTTTTCCTTCTAAATAAAATTGATGGAGAGGTCTCTCAAAAGGTTGATAAGGGTTGGGTTGATAAAAGTTGATAACGGTTGATTTTAGTTGCGAAAAAGGCAATATTCGGCTTTATTCGGCTCTAAATATCAACTTTTATCAACCTTTTGAGACGACTTCTTTGCCAACTTTTATCCTCCCATCAATTTTCAAAATCACCAGCCATGGACAAGAAACAAACCAATAAAATATCCAAGCCAACAGAAAACGGAGCAACGCTCACCACCGACACCAATGGCACACAACTCGAAATCGAGGTCGAATTCCGTCAATTGTTCAAAGCGTTGGACACTGAGCAGAAAGGCACTATTACGTTGCAACAACTCATCCGGCGTTTGCAGGAAATGGGCATCAAAAAAGATGATTTCCGGCTGCGAAGCGCACTCGGCGGCCATCTCGACCGCGACGACTCGGATCTGGATGAAACAGTTCTTGAATTTGCCGATTTTGTAAAAATGTTGCAGGGTGGAGGCGCTAATCTCATTCGGAATGCCATCCGTGGCGACCTCATTATCCCCGAATTCCGGCAGTTTAGCCGCGACATCAAGGATATTTACGAATCGGTACGCGAAATATCAGGCGGCAAAGTCGCGACCTACATCCCGCAGTTGGGCCGCGTCAACCCTGATTTGTTTGCCATCACCATCTGCACGGTGGACGGGCAACAGTACCACCTCGGCGACAGCCGGCAGTTTTTTAGCGTACAATCCGTCTGCAAACCTATCAACTACTGCATCACGCTGGAAGAACACGGCGAAGAAAAAGTCCACCAACATATCGGGCGCGAACCTTCGGGTATTGGCTTCAATGGCCTGGTGCTCAACGATAAAGGTTTGCCGCACAACCCCATGATCAACGCTGGGGCTATCATGGCTTGCTCGCTTATCAAGCCCCATTTCCAAATGGCCGACCGCTTCGACTATGTACTTGATGTGTGGACCAAACTGAGCGGCAACTCCCCTGCCCGATTCAACAATGCCGTCTATCTCTCCGAGCGCGAGACGGCCGACCGCAATTTTGCCCTCGGCTATTTTATGCGCGAAAAAAAGGCTTTCCCGGCCAACACCGACTTGAATCAGACACTCGAGTTTTATTTTCAATGCTGTTCCATTGAAATCAACAGCGAGCAATTGGCCGTGACGGCAGCAACGCTGGCAAACGCAGGCGTTTGCCCCACCACTAACGAACGTATCTTTCGCCCCGATACGGTGAAAAACTGCCTGAGCCTGATGTCAAGTTGCGGGATGTATGATTTCAGCGGCGAATTTGCTTTTACCATTGGGCTGCCTGCCAAAAGCGGTGTTTCGGGCGATTTGATGATTGTAGTACCCAATTTGATGGGGATAGCCGTCTATTCACCCGGTTTGGACCAATTGGGCAACTCCGTTCGCGGTATCGAATTCTGTAAACAGCTCATCAAAAATTTCAATTTTCACAATTTTGACGCACTTACGGGCAACCTGAACCAGAAAAAAGACCCGCGTGTGAATCGTGCCCAAACGAAAATTGATGGTGTCATCAGCCTCTGCTGGGCAGCCAGCGAAGGTGATTTGTTCCAGGTACAGTCGCTGATAGCAAAAGGCGTGGACGTGGATGCTGCCGACTACGACGGGCGCACGGCCATCCATTTGGCAGCTTCTGAAGGTCACCCGAAAGTCGTTCGCTATCTTTTGAATCAACGCGCCCAAGTGGATCCCCGCGACCGCTGGGGGAATACTCCGCTGGCTGATGCAATGCGCAGCAACCACCAGGAAGTGATAAAAATCCTTACCGAATACAATGCAACAACATAAGTGCGCTTGCCAACCGGAATGAATAGTCGCAAAACAGTCCCGATTTGCTATTCATCAAACCAACTATTCTTTGCGTCCACGAATCAGGTTGCGGATTTAATGCAGAGGCTGTGTAAAGTTTTTTGATGGAAAGATTTTGCCTGGATTTTTGAGCGAGACAAGCAAATTTTACAGCCATAGCCAGCGCCTACGGTGAAAAATTTAACGAAGTCGAAGCCAAAAAGACTGCAAAAGCGTCCATTGAAAAAACTTTAGACAGCCTCTCAATAAAAGCGGTTTTCACAAAACGCCATTGCAAATTTCACTTGCAAACAAAAAACATGACCTGCCTAACGGATTGCCCATTGTAATTTTGCACTTAAAAACATCCAGTTGACAATCATGCAACAGAAACTAATTGACAACTCGCGCACGGTAGCACTCGTCTTCTTCCTGATTCTCATTGCCTTGTCTTTCGGCTCTGCTTTTTACCCTTCACATCATCCTGAAGGCGGCACTTTCGATACCGGAACGATTGCGTTCATGCTTTCGGCATCGGGTCTGGTGCTGCTGATGACACCTGGTCTGTCCTTTTTTTATGGGGGCATGGTGAATGCCAAAAGCATCATTTCCACGATGTTACAAAGTTTTGTGGCGCTCGGCATCGTGAGTTTGCTCTGGTATGTGGTGGGTTTTAGTCTCGCTTTTGGCGACGACATCGGGGGTGTCATTGGCAACCCGACGACCTTCATTTTCTTTGACAATGTGGGACTTGCAGCACATGACCGCATGGGCACCACGCTTCCGTTTGTGTTGTTTGCAGCATTCCAGTTGAAATTTGCCATCATCACCCCGGCACTCATCACAGGCTCCTTCGCTGAGCGAGTGCGGTTTTGGGGGTACGTCATTTTCGTTTGCCTTTTTTCACTGCTGATTTACTGCCCGCTGGCGCACATGACCTGGCATCCCGACGGTTTGTTTTTCAAAATGGGCGTTCTGGATTTTGCAGGCGGGACGGTGGTGCATATTTCGGCAGGCTTCGCGGCGCTGGCAGGAGCGATTTTTCTGGGGCGCCGAAAAGCGCATTTGGAACAAAAAAACTACACGTCGGTGAACGTGCCGTATGTCGTGTTGGGCACGGGTCTGTTGTGGTTCGGGTGGTTCGGCTTTAATGCCGGAAGTGCGCTGGAGTCCAACAGTTTGGCCGTTTTGGCTTTCATCAACACCAACCTCGCGTCGGCTTCTGCCATGCTCGCGTGGATGCTGTTCGACATCGTGCGCGGTAAAAAGGCCTCGGCAGTGGGCGCTTGTGTGGCGGCGGTGGTAGGTTTGGTTGCCATCACGCCAGCGGCGGGTTACGTCAGTTTTGGCAGCAGTCTTTTTATCGGGGTTGTGGCTGCTATCGTGTGCAACTACGCGGCACATTGGAAAACAAAATCCGACCTGGACGACACGCTCGATGTTTTCCCCTGTCATGGCGTGGGGGGCATCGTGGGCATGATTCTCACGGCGGTTTTCGCCAAAAACGGCGGCCTCATCACAGGAGAGATTTCGCTGTTTTTCAATCACATGCTGGCGCTCGCGCTGGTGAGTGCGTTCACGTTTTTCGGCTCGTTGCTGCTGTATCGTATCGTAGCATTTTTTACGCCGCTCCGCGTTACGGCGGAAGAGGAAGAGATGGGGTTAGATATTTCCCAGCATGAAGAGTCGGTGTTCCTGAAGGGAATGAGTTTCAAGCGCTCATAAGAAAGTTGTAAAATTTCTTATTTTCTCAATAATCTGGACGATGCCAACTCGCAACAATAAATTTATGATTCGCTTAACGCCCTCTTCACCAATACCTAACGCGAGGCGTCCGTTTTGTCGGAAAATTGTTCAAAATGAAATCTCCGGCCTCGCTTCTCGCACTCGTTATTTGCTTTTTTTTCGCTGCTGAAACTTTTGCCCAGCAAAAATCCGATCCATCGTTCGCTGTCGGTCTCGCACCTTTTAGCCTGCTGCTGCCCAGCGGCAAAGTGAATATACGCGGCGAATGGGCCTACGCCAACAACAAATCGCTTTCGCTGTTGGTCGCCATCCCGCGCCCGACACCTGCGCCCAACCTGCTTGGCAATCAGTTCGACCTGGAAGAGGAGGCGTCTACAAGCGTCAACCGTTTCACTTCTTTCGGCACGACGCTCGAACACCGTTTTTACCTGGGACAAAATGCGCCACGCGGATTTTACTTCGCGCCTTACAGCCGGTACAACAGTTTTTCGCTCGAACGCACGAGCCAGCATGCCGAAAATTCATACAAAACGACCGTGAAAGGCACGCTTGGCGGCTTCGGTTTCGGCGTGGCGGCAGGCGTGCAGTTTCGCCTCGGCGACTTTCTTACAATGGACGCGACCCTGGCCGGCGTGGATTTCAAATGGATGAACGCCCGGTTCAATTACTCCACTACCGACCCTGAAGCCGACTTGTCCGCATTCCGCGACAAGGTGGAAGAGACCGTCGGCGACATTCCGCTGATCGGTTCAAAGTTTGACATCACCGTCGAGGAGAATACTGTGAAAGTACGAACGCCAGGCGTTGTTTTGCCGGGCTATCGGTTCAATTTGACCGTGAATTACGTTTTTTGAGAAGAAATTCGGGCAAAAAAATGACACAAGCCAGGCTTTCCATAGAGGCCTGGCTTGTGTCATTTTTCTTCGTTGTCCGTTGGCAATTTGCTTTTCAAACAAACTTCAACGCCTCGAATTTTTCTCCCAAAATCGCCTTCGAGTCCGCGCCGAGCCAGTTGTCCAGCAACGTGGCGTACACCTGCCGGAAATCCACTTTGAATTTTAAATCACCCTCGTCCAAATCCGTCAGGTCGGGCAAATCGTTGAGCAGGCCTTTTTGTTTCAATCCGCCACCCATGAAAAACATCTGGTTGGCCGTGCCGTGGTCGGTGCCGCCAGAGGCGTTTTGCGCCACACGCCGACCGAATTCGGAGAAAGTCGCCACCAGCACGTCGTTCCATTTTCCGTTGGTTTTCATGTCTTTGGCAAAAGCTTCGAGCGCATCGTTCATTTCCTTGAACAGGCGTTTTTGCTGGCCTTCTTGCATCACGTGCGTGTCGAAACTGCCGAGCGAGACGTAGTAAATCGCCGTGCCGGTGTCGGCCAAAATGAGCGAGGCAATCGTTTTCAAATTTTTTCCCAAACCCGTGTTCGGGTAAGTCGTGCCGGAAGGTTTTTTCCGGCTTTGTTCAAAAAGATAGTCGGCGCTTGAAAGCGTCTCGGCCATCGTTTTGTACAAATAATCAATGGGCGCGTCGTCGTCCACGACCGGGCCGTGTGCGTTCGAGTAAGCGCTGAAATAAGGCCCGCGCGCCGAATTGTAGAGTTTTTGCACGTCCTGCATCGCCAGTCCTTTCACCTTGTCGCCTTTCAAAACGAGACTCAACGTGTCGTCAATTTCCAAAGCCCGGCTGCTGCACGAACCGCCGGCAGGCGATGCGCTTCCTGAACATTGCGCATCGAGGTAGCGACCGAGCCAACCTGTCTGCCAGTACTCGTCGGCGGGGCTGGCCGAGTGCCAAATATCCATGCTGCGAAAATGCGAACGGTCGGGATTCGGGTAGCCGACGCTGTTCAGAATCGCCATTTCGCCATTGTCCCACAGGCTTTTAAACGCCGTCAACGTCGGATGCAGGCCCGCTTCTGAGCCCAGCGACAAGGCTTCTTCCCGCTTGATGGCGAGGCGCGGACGCTCTTTGTAATAAATGTCGTTGCGCACGGGCACGACGGTGTTGAGGCCGTCGTTGCCGCCGCTGAGTTGCAGCACCACGAGGGTTTTGCCTTTGGGCGGCAACATTCCCGGCGTTTCGTAGGCTTTCAAAAATTTGGGCAACAGCAGCGAGGCCGTCGCCAAAGAACCGGTTTTGAGGAAATCGCGGCGTCGAATTAACATGGATAAAATAGTTGTTTGTTGTTCGTTGATGGTTGTTTGTTCGTAGAGTAGCCGTAGAACCGACGGATCCGCCCTATGGCGGATGACAAACGCAGTCAACTCTACGAACGAACAACTAACAACCATCAACGAACAACGAGGGTTAACACAATTGATATTCCGGCGTAGCCATGAGTTGAATCACGGCGGTTTTCACGAGCGACTCGCGGCTGCTGCGGTCGGTGTTTTTTTCTAAAACTTCGAGGGGCAATTTTTGAGGCGAAACAGCCCAGAGGTAGTCGGCAATTTTCGGAATCAGCTCTTTTTCCGGCGTTTTTTTGAATAAATCCAGCACGGGTTGCCACTCCAGTTCGGCAGCAAAACCGCGTTTGCCACTGAGACCTTTGCCTTGTCCGGCTTGCTGGTCGTCGTCGTCTTTGGTGTTCACGTCGAGGTCGCTTTGGGCGTAGAGAAGTTGCGGAACGCGGAGGCGGAGCATGAGCGAACTGCTGTCAATCCAGTTTTTGCCGCCGGGCCAGCCGGCTACGTTGGGCGGGAAAAAGAGGATTTGGCCGAGGGCGCGCTGGAGTACGAGTTGCGATTCGGGATTGCCGGGTTCGAGCGGGAGGGCGCGGCGGATGCCGACCCAGAGTTCGACGGGCGATTTGATTTTTGTGCCGACGTTTTCAGGGGCGTAGAACCAGTCGGAGCGCACGATGTCTTCGAGCAAACGCATGATTTGATAGCCCGAATCGTAGAAGCGGTCGCCGAGCCACGCGATGCGGTCGTCCGGCACAACTGTTTCATTTACAAAGAACTTGTAGGCTTTTCGGGCGATGAACCGGGCGGTTTCGCGTTTTTCCAAAAGGATGTCGAGCACGTCGTCGCCGTCGAATTTGCCGGTTTTGCCCAACACGGTTTTCGAGCCTTCGTCGTGGTCGAATTTTCGGAAAACGAAATCGCCATTGAGCCGAAAACCCCAGCCCGTGAAGGCGCGGGCGGCTTCTTTGATGTCTTGTTCGGTGTAGTTGCCGCGCCCCAAAGTGAAGAGTTCCATCACTTCGCGGGCGAAGTTTTCGTTGGGTTTTTTCTTCTTGTTTTGTTGGTTGTTCAGGAAAGCGAGCATAGCCGCCGATTTGGATACGCCGCGCAGGAGTTCGCCGAAGTTGCCGAGGGCGTTCTCCCTGATAACGTGCAACATCTGCTGCTGGTAGAGGATGTTGATGTTGCGGCTGGCGAAGTGGCCATGCCAGAAGAGCGCCATTTTTTCCCGCAACTGGGCTTTGGAGTGGGTCATTTCTTCGAGCCAGTGGAGGTTGAGGCTTTTCAGATTTTCCCGGCTTTTTTCCCGAATTTCCTTTCGATTTTCTTTTTCGAGATCGCGTTGCTCCATCCGCCCGATTTCGCCGACGCCCATGAGCAAGCCTTTCACGGCGCTGTCGGCTACGTCGAAATAGATGGGCTTGGCCGTGAGCGATTCGTCGCGGAGTTTGGGCCACCACGAAGATTCGGGCAGGGAAGCCCAGTTGTTCCAACTTTTGGTGCGCGGCCCGAAGCCGAAGCGCCAGAGGAGATGTTGCAGTTTTTGACTCATGGTTACAGGTTATCTGTTGATGCGCCTGCCCCGATACCTCGGGGGTTATTTGCTGATTTGTTTTTGTCATTCTGGCGGAATCTGTCCGAACTACGAGAGAAGCCGCGACGTGTACGCGCACTTAGAGTGGACAGATTCCGCCAGAATGACAAAAAAACGCGGTTGATAAACGTTTGCTCACTGAACAGAGACGAATAAAAGAAGCAGACGTTTAAGCCTTAACGCAATTTTAATTCGCGGTTATCTTTGCCGCACACTGTGCGCCGGATTTGCAAATCCGGCATACAAACACAAATAAACAAACAATGAAAAACATAGCCATCCTCACCGGCGGCGACTCCGAAGAGCGCGTCATTTCCCTGAAAAGTGGCGCTGTCGTGCGCGAGCATTTACCCAAAGACCGCTATCGCCCCTTTCTGATTGACATTCAAAAATCCCACTGGCGCGACGTGGATTCGGGCGTTCAGGTGGATAAAAACGATTTTTCCCTCACTTTGAACAGAGAGAAAATCCGCTTCGATTGCGCGTTTGCTGCTTTGCACGGTACGCCGCTCGAAGACGGAAAAATGCAGGGCTATCTCGAAATGCTCGGTATTCCCTACACCTGCTGCGACGGCTATGTGAGCGCGCTGACGATGAACAAACACAACACGAAGGCGCAACTGGCGCAATATGGCTCGGTACCAATGGCAAAATCTGTGTTGTTGCATCGCGGCGAAAAAACTGATTTTGAGCGGCTTCTGAGTTTAGGGTTGCCGATGTTCGTGAAGCCCAACACGCATGGTTCCAGTTTTGGTGTGACGAAAGTGAAATCAGCAGACACGCTTCCGGCGGCGGTGGAGGAGGCTTTCAAATTTGACAAGGAAGTGGTGGTGGAAAGTTTTTTGCCGGGGCGGGAGTTTTCCAACGGGGCGTTGCGTGTGAACGGCGAAGTGGTCGTGTTGCCTGTGACAGAGATTATTCCCGAAACGGAATTTTTTGATTTTGCCGCCAAGTATGAAGGTAAATCGGAGGAAGTCACGCCTGCCAACCTCTCGCCGGAATTGACCCGGCAGTGCCAGGAGCGCTCGCGTTTTCTCTACGAAGCTTTGAAATGTCGCGGCGTGGTGCGTTTCGACTATATTCTCGTGGGCGATGTGTTCCATTTTTTGGAGGCCAACACGATTCCGGGCATTTCGCCGGCGAGTATCGTGCCGCAACAGGCGCGAGCGCACGGCTGGGGCCTGGGCAAGTTTTTTGCTTTACTGATTGAGGAAGCAACGAGGTAAAACAAAAATCCCCCGCAAGCCTGTGCTGCAGAGGATTTTCATCAATCAATTATTATCCAATTCTCACTTTTTCTTGATGCTACCCTTACATGTGTTTGGTTTTATTCGCATTCACTGATTCGGACTGAGGAAGGGCAGCGCTGATTTTTCGCGGATTTAAGTTTCAAACGCAGCGGATTCTTTTTTTCATTATTTTGCGTAATCAAGTTGTTGATAAACAGGAGATACGAAGAGCGAATCCATAATGTCACGGCCATTCGTTTTAAGAAAGGTGACTTTACCTGTTTCCACGCTATACATCGCACCAACAAGGTCAATTTCTTCATTTTCAATCAGTTCACGAATAATGAAACTGGATTCCACAATGACTTCCATGTTGCGTTGCACGTTCAGTTCGGCGACAAGGTTGACGAATTGATGATTTTTTGAATTGCGTTCTGACGGTGGCGTATCGGCCTCGCGTTTCATGGCGAGGCGAATGTGCTCGAACATCTCGTTCATGTGGCCGAACGAGATATCGTCGCAAGTACCTTTGACGGCTCCGCAGTTGGTGTGTCCCAATACGACAATGAGCTTGGAACCCAACGCCGCACACGCATATTCCATACTGCCAATAGCGTTGTTGCTGGCAATGTTGCCAGCCAGACGAATACTAAAAATATCGCCCAGTCCTTGATCAAAAATCAGCGTCGGTGATACACGCGAATCACTGCAACTCAGGATGGTGGCAAACGGGAATTGCCTTTCAGCGGTGTCGTCCACTGTCTGAAGAAAATTGCGGTTGATGCGTAAGTTGTTGGTGAAGCGTTCGTTGCCTTCATGCAAGAACGAAAGCGCTTTGCCCGGGGTCATTGACTCCCGGGTTTCCCAATAATGAGATTTCATATCGAAACAGAGGATTAATGTGAAAAGCATGAAGCGACCTGGCACACTATGCGCTGGTCACAGATTAATCAAAATTACTTGTTCACTTAAACCTCTGGAGGTGGGCTTTCTAATTCGTGCGCTATGTCGGAGAGGAGATAAACTGCGTCACGAAACTTATTGGTGATGAGTCTTGAATAGTTGTATAATAGGTCGTCGGAGCGATTATTGGTAGTCTCGTCTTTCTCTTCCTTTTCTTTTTGCTCTTCTTCGGTTTCGCCTTTGGCTTCGTTCTCTTCATTGCAATCATCGCAAGGTGAGTCCGGATTCTCGGTTTGCTGTGCGACCACGAGGTGACTTCCGATTTTCAGCAAGCAGTGAAAATCTTCCGCCACAAACAAAAATGCAACAGCAAAAACCCAGATGCGAAGACGAAATGACACGTTAGAATCCTAAATTTACTTTCTGCAAAAGTAAGAAAACAAAAAACAGCAGAACCTATTCCCGGAGGATAATTTACAATTTTGTCGTAAAACAATCTTTTAGGCAAAAAAAAATAAATCAAATTTTATGCCGCCTAATTTTATTTACTAAGCGTTTTTAGACAGAAAACGATTTGTTTTCGGAATAAAAAATACTGTCGCCAGTCGTTTTTCCGAATGGCTGGCGACAGCGTGAAAATGGTAATTTGAAAATGCAGGATATTACTGAATAGCAGTCGAGTCAGGTTTAGGCTCTACAAAATAGATGATTTTAGTCAGCCACTTCATCGTGTCTGGTTCGGCTATGGGGTCGGTTACATATTCTTCGATGACAGGCGGGATACTCCGGAGTTTTTTTTCAGCCATGTAATCGTCCATCGCGAAATGCGCTTCACCCGTTTTATCATAAGGGCCGAAGTATTCAATGACCAGCGCTTTGCCGCCAATCGGGAAAGTTTGGGTACTGTCGAGTTTGATATTTTCGGCTACAGGGATAGCTGCTGCCATATCAGTTTGAGCGCCCCAATTCCAGAAAAGACCCGACGGCCCACCTGAAAAAGCAAGGTTTTTATTGGCAGCCCAACCCATGATTTTCGGCAGATTTTCCCCGAAATACTTTGGAATGGCGGCAGTATCTACCATATTTCTGACACTTAAGTAGTACTTGACAGGGATATCCGCCTCTACTACCTCGTAGCCTCGGTATTTCGGATGGGCGATCTGCTCGCATACTTTTTTGAGGTTGGCGAGGCCATTTTCAAAGTCTTTTCCCACAAAAGCGTTCACGTCGGTCAGCATCGCGAAGGCGTTCCAGGGGAAAGGCACGTACATATCCATCGCCCAGGTGACAGCTGTTTTTTTGCCTCTTTCTTCCAAAATAAAGTAGGCGGGTGAAGTGCCCCATTCGGAAAAATTCACTTCGTAATCGAGGCGTCCGGGTGTGACGGATTTCAGGGTTTGGGTGCCGGTACCGACTTTGTCGTTGCCACTCCAGGCATACACGGCGCCGGCTTCGCCATCCGTTCCGGTGATTTCCGTTTTCATGTTAGGGTCGTACACGTGCCACGGCGACCAGTTTTTGAAGTTTTTGAAAAATTTTACCTGTTCAAAAACAATCTCATGGGGGGCATCTATTTCAGTATTGCGCTCTATGTGGTAGTTTTTTTTAGCAAAAAGGCCGAGCAAAACCCACAGCCCTGCAAGGGCAAGCACGATGTAGAGGATGATTTTTAGCGCTTTCATAGCAAAAGTTGGTTAGTGAAAAGTCAGGCTTTAAGTCAGGCGGAGCAAATTTGAAATAAAAAGTTTGTTTTCAAACAAATGATTTTTCTTTTTCGACAAAAATAAAAAAGGCCGCTGGTGGCGGCCTCTAAACTTCTTCATTTCCAATTTTTTCTAAACGGCGAAGCTTTCACCGCATCCGCAGGTGCGTGTGGCGTTCGGGTTGTTGAACGAAAAACCCTTGCCGTTCAGGCCGCCGCTGAATTCGAGGGTGGTATTGAACAGGTAAAGAAAACTTTTGAGATCGGTCACGACTTTTACGCCATTATTTTCGAATACCTGGTCGTTCGGCTTCGGTTCATTGTCAAAATCCAATTTGTACGACAAGCCCGAACAACCGCCGCTGGTGACGCTGACGCGGATGAAATAATCGTCGGTCAGTTTGTTCGACTGGCGAACTTCCTGAATTTTTTGTTTGGCACTGTCTGCTACGAAAATCATTTTTTGAGCGATGAGTTGTACGCGATAAATGATGAACTTCGAAGAGGATGCATCACTTATCACTAAAAAATCAGGCAGTTGCAACTTCCGCTTTCGCTTCGGCCGCGATGCCGTTTTTAGTTTGGTAATCTTTGATGGCAGCCTTAATAGCATCTTCAGCAAGCACGGAGCAGTGGATTTTCACGGGCGGAAGCGCCAGTTCTTCCACGATGTCCATGTTGTCAATGCCCATCGCTTCATCGAGGGTTTTGCCTTTGAGCCATTCTGTAGCGAGGGACGAAGAGGCGATGGCCGAGCCACATCCGAAGGTTTTGAACTTCGCGTCGCGAATGACGCCGCTCTCTTCGTCCACTTCGATTTGGAGGCGCATCACGTCGCCGCATTCGGGCGCACCTACGAGACCGGTTCCTACGTTTTTAGCGTCTTTATTCAAAACGCCCACATTGCGGGGGTTTTTGAAATGTTCGAGTACTTTTTCACTGTAAGCCATATTAGTAGAGGTGTTGATTTTTTTTGAAAAATTGATGACGGTTAAAAAAACCTTTTGAAAAACTGCCGGATAAACTGGCCAAGCCGCTCCAGCCAAAGAAATTTTCGATTGGCGTAAGGATTGTAGCGTTGGTCAATTATATCGGTCTCGCTTTTCATTTTCGTTTCGTTATCCGATACCAAAACCCCTTTACAGCATAATAAATCCTGTAAATCAACTGCGTAAAAGGGTCGGGAGGGCTTTGAATCGGCATAGCCAGTGACTTTAATGACGCTTAATGACGGCAATGACGAATCAATGCGCTGCCCATTCGATTTTGGTCAAATCCACGCCGTCTTTGTACATTTCCCAAATCGGGCTGAGTTCGCGCATGTGATTGACGCCATTGGAAACCAACTCGATAGCAAGGTCAATTTCTTCTTCAGTCGTGAAACGCCCTAGCGAAAAACGGATGCTGGAATGCGCCAAATCGTCGCCCAACCCCATGCCAACCAGAACGTACGACGGCTCCAGCGAAGCCGAGGTACAGGCCGAGCCCGACGATACTGCGATATTTTGGTTGAACGTCATCATCAAACCTTCGCCTTCCACGTGTTTGAATGAGATGTTCGTCACATGAGGCATACGGTGTTCAATGTTGCCATTGATTTTCGTTTCTTCCAGTTTTGTCAGCGCAGTTTGAAGCTTGTCGCGCAGTTTGCTCAAACGTTCGGCATCCTGGAACATTTCGTTTTTAGCAATTTCGGCGGCTTTGCCGAAACCTACGATGCCGGGTACATTCAGTGTGCCCGAACGCATACCGCGCTCGTGGCCGCCACCGTCCATTTGAGCTGTAACTTTTACACGCGGATTTTTGCGGCTGACGTACAGGGCTCCTACGCCTTTGGGGCCGTACATTTTGTGCGCGGTGAACGACATAAGGTGAACACCAACTTCGCGCGGATGGGTAGGTATTTTACCTACAGCCTGCGTCGCGTCGGAGTGAAAAAGTACGCCGTGTTTTTCGCAGATCAGGGCAATTTCGCGCATCGGCTGAATGACGCCGGTCTCGTTGTTCGCCCACATAATCGAGATCAGGATAGTCGTCGGTTTGATGGCAGCTTCCAACTCGACAAGGTCAATCAGACCGTCTTCCTTCACTTTGAGATAAGTGACTTCGGCGCCGGACTTTTCCAGGTGTTTGCAAGTGTCGAGGATGGCTTTGTGCTCGGTTTCGACTGTGATGATGTGGTTGCCTTTTTTGGCGTACATTTCGAACACGCCTTTGAGCGCGAGGTTGTTGCTTTCTGTTGCGCCGGAAGTAAAGATGATTTCCTTGTCTTCTACTTCCAACAGTGCGGCGATTTGCTCGCGGGCGTAGTCAACGGCATCTTCAGCTTCCCAGCCAAATTGGTGGCTTCGGCTGGCTGCATTGCCGTGTTTTTCGTAGAAATAAGGTACCATTGCATCCACCACACGAGGGTCGCAAGGGGTAGTGGCATTATTATCCAGGTATATCAGGCGGCGTTTTTCCATGTCCTTTATTTAGATTGAATCAAGTGCAAAGGTAAACAGGTTCTCCGCAAAAAGGTTTGTTTGGTATGGTGAATTATGCATGAAAAATGATAAGCAGGCGGCGACAGGAAATTCTACTTTTGCCTCTAAATTGGTTACTCTTTGCCTCGGCGTCTTCGCGGCAAAGGCGATGAAAAATAAAGAGCGATGATATCTGGCAACGACTTTCTCTCCGAATTCCCGCCTGTAAGCAAAGCAGAATGGCTCAATCAAATTGCCAAAGATTTGAAAAACAGGCCTTTGGAAGATTTGGACTGGAATATTGAAGAAGGCCTGAAAATGTCGCCGTTCGTTCATGCGGACGACTTCGAGGCTTTGCCTGTGCCATTCGCAGGCGAAGTGAACAACTGGGAAATTTGTGAAAATATCTTCGTGAAAAACCCTGCGGATGCCAACCGGCAGGCGTTGGAAGCGCTGGAAGGCGGCGTGGAAGGTTTGAGATTTTACTTTGAAACGCCGCCAGGCTGGGATTTTTTTCAGCAGATTTTTGACAAAATTCATCCTGATTTTATCGGGCTTCATTTTGCCGGAGTGGGCGTTTCGCAAAATCCGGGCGCGATATTGGGGCTGCTGGAACGACTGGCGATGCAAAAAGGCATTGTCACAACATCTTTACGCGGCTCTTTAGGCTACGATCCGGCATCGTTGTCTGGAATTGTAGATTGGCGATATTTGGTTGATTTGGCAGGATTTGCAAAAGAAAAGTTTCCACATTTCAAATTGCTAACAATTTCGCTGAAATCCTCTCCCAATGGCTTGAGCGAGGGTTTGAAAAGCGGAAATTTGTACCTGGAAAAACTCGCTGAACGTGGACTTTCAGTGCCATTAATTGGAGAATCCTTGCAGTTTTCCATGCCGGTCGGGAAAAGTTATTTTCTTGAAATTGCTAAACTCCGGGCTTTCAAACTCTTGTGGCTGAATGTCTTGCAAGGATGGGATGCACCGCTGTGCTACCCGGTCGTGGAAGCGCACTTTCAACCGGAAGTATACACGAATGAAATTTTTACCAACATGGTTCGCGCAACGACGATGGCGATGTCTGCCGTTTTGGGCGGAGCAGAGCGTTTGACGGTTTTACCCTACGATGCCGGGCGCGAATCGCAAGCTGACTATTCGCCGGAGTTTGGCCGCCGCATTGCCCGTAATGTGCAGCATTTGCTAAAAATGGAGAGTTTTTTCCATGAAATACCCGAACCGACGGCGGGCAGTTTTTACATCGAGACTTTGACAAATGAGTTGGCTAAACGCGCCTGGTCGGCGTTTCAGCAATAAAAAAATCCGCCTCGCAGCCTCTGCCACAAGACGGATTTACTAAACCTCATGGAACAACCAGGCGTACGAGCGCTTACTGCTTATGCTCGATCAGCCCGGCTTTTTTATTGACAGCCAATCACATAGAAAGAATCTTCACTTCTACGCGCTGGTTTTTCTTGCGGCCTTCAGGCGTGATATTCGGCTCGACGGGCATCGTCCAGCCAAAACCTTTGAACTGAACGCGGGTGGCAGAAACGCCTTGCTCGATCAGCCATTCGGCGACGGCTTTGGCGCGCGCTGTGGAAAGTTCGTTGGCGAAATCCACATTGGGCCACATTTGGTTGTTCGTGTGCCCGCGTACTTCGATGACGACGGTCGGATTTTCTTTCAGGAAAACGCGCAGACGCTCGAGTTCGGCTTCGCTTTCTGCTTTCAATTCGGACTTGTCCACGTCGAAATACAGTTTTTCAAGGCGGAAAATACTGCCTTTTTTCACGGTTTTGCCGCCGATAGTCATTGTGGGAACAGCCACTTTTTTGGGTGTTTCGGCGGGTTTCACTTCCGGCGCTTTTACGGTCGCGACTGGCTCTACTTTTTTAGGCGTTGCTATCGCCACTTTGGGGGTAGCAGCTACCGGAGTAGATTTGGACGTTGCAAACATTACTGCCGGATCGTCGGAAGCAAGCATGTCGGGAGCGGGCTGGTTGGGTTGGGCAACGGTGATGCGCACGACATCGCCGACACCATAAGCGCCGTCCAATTGCGACAGAATAGCGTCGTCGCTGTAATTGGTATCTTTGGTAAAAACGACGGTGGTATTGCCGTATTTATAGTCGGTTGCGGTGGAGTGAATTTCGTTTTGTGCGGTCAGGGCTGTTGCGGTGAACAGGAGCAGGAGCGCGAATGTGTTTTTGAAATTCAGGATGGTATTCATGGTAAATCAGATTTGAGAAGGATTGAAAAAAAATGGATTGCTTTTCGGGTTACTTACGACTTGTGAGTTCTTTCTGTTTTTGTTTTTTTTCCTGTTCAATGATTTTCTTGTACAGGTTTTTGTCTTCGATGATTTCTTTCAGGCTGCGATCCCAGAGCGGATCCCGGTCATTCCAACCGGTAATTTTGATTTCGGTGCGGCGGTTGAGTTGGTGTTCGTATTCCGAGCAATTTACCCCGTCGTCGCATTTGTTAATCAGTTGGGTTTCGCCGTAGCCTTTCGAGGTAATCGCTTCCGGGTCAACGCCGCAATTGGCAATCATGTAGTCAACGGCAGATTTGGCGCGTTTGTCCGAAAGGCTCAGGTTGTAAGGGTCGGAGCCTCGAGAATCAGTGTGCGAACCAAGTTCAAATTTCAGCCCCGGATTGTCTTTCAAAAAGGTTGCCAATTTGTCGAGATTTTTGGCGGCATCCGGACGAATGTCCCATTTATTGAAATCGTAGTACAAATTTTTGAACTCGAAACGCTTGCCGATTTGCAAAGAGTCGAGATCAATGGCGCCGAGGAAGTAGCCTACCTCGTTGCCATGCGTCATCAGCGGCACCACGTCGGGCTCTTTCACACCCATGCCATCCACACACAAAATGCAGCCATTCACGTTGACGTACACTTCCACGCGGTGGTTCAGGTAGCCGGGTTTGCGCACGAGGATGGTGTAGTGATTGCCTTCAGCAAAAGAGAAATTGAAAGTGGCTTTAGGCCAGCGTTCCAGCGTAAGTTCCTGCTGCTTGGTGGTGTTATTGTAAATTTCGATTTTGCAGTCGCGGAGGGTATTGATGGGGTTGTGCTCGTAGGCTTTGTCGAAAAGCGTGATGTCGAACACATATCCTGGTTTGCGTTCCAGGCCGATTTTAGCTTTTACAAAGCCTTTTTCATTGGCTGTCGCCACGGCGTCATTTTCGTAAAAAGTCTGGCGGTCGGCGACGATTCTGTAGCGTTCGACTTTCGGAACGTCCACGAAAAAGGAGCCATCTTCGTCAGTAGTCGCGAACGCGAGCGGGACGATCATCACGTCGTCGTAAATGGTCACGATGGCTTGATCCAGTGGCGCGCCGCTGACGCGGTCAACGACGAACCCTTCTGCGATTATGGTTTGCTCTCTTTTCTGGCCTGCCGCGAAAAGGGGGAGGGCAAAAGCAAGGAGGAGAAACAAGAGATTTTTGTTGTGCCGCATGGCTATCAGTTTTGGCTAAATGTTCAATGTTCAGAAAATGTGAACACACATTCAGACTTGCTAACCCCGTGCCAGTAGCGACGCGACAAGGCATTTTAACAAAAAAAATTTTTCCTTAAATTTTTTTTAACGGGAGTGGTTTCGTACTGTCCGCCGAAAAAAGGAGAGAAAAGTGCCTGAAAAGCAGATAAAACATTCAAAAACAGGCAAAAAGAGCGAGGCCTGGAAAATGTGATTTTCGCCAAAAATTTTTGAAAAGTAAGATGGCCGACAAAAACGGGAAAAGTGCAGCTTTACAAGTCTTAAGGTATTTCCCGCCAGATGGCTCCGCCAAACCGGTCCACATAAAGCCATTTACCGTCGGAAACGACGAGTGCCAGCCCGTCGCGGAAAGGTGTGGCCGAGTCGAAAGTCGCCGGAATTGCCACTTGCCCTTCCGTGTTGATGTAGCCCCAGCGACCATTGATGCGCACTTGCGCCAGCCCGTCGGAGAAGACGCCCGCGTCCTCGAATTTTGGTGTGATGACCAATTTCCCGGCTTTATCAATGTAACCGTAGGCGCCGTTGATTTCCACCAGCGCCAGCCCTTCGCCAAAATCACCTGCCAGATCGAACATCGGTTCCACTGCAACGGAGCCTTGCTGACTGACAAAACCATATTTCCCATCGCGATAAGCGAGTGCCATGCCGTCGAAAAATTCGCCGTGCGCATGGCCTTTCACAAATTCAAATTGGGGCGACACCACCTCTTGCCCGTCGCGGTTGACCAGGCCCCAGCAGCCCCCGGCAGTCACTACGGCCACGCGCCCCTGAAATGGCCGGGCCGATTCCCAGGCGGGTTTTATGGAAAAAACACCTTTATTATTTATGTAACCCCATTTTCCGTTGTCGCCTGCCGGAGCGAGGCCTTCACGAAAATTGCCCGTTCCAGTGAAAACAGGTTTTAGCACAAACTGCCCTTCGCGATTGATAAATCCGGCTTTCCCCTCGAACGTCACAGGAGCGAGCCCTTCGCTAAAATCGCCTGCTTCTTCGAAGAGCGCAGGAATAATTTCATTGCCGCGCCGGTCAATATACCCCCAGTTTCGGACGATTTGCACCCTTGCCAGGTCTTCTTCAAAAATGCCGACAGTTCGATACAAACGCTTGATATACAACCTTCCCAGCGTATCCAATACCGCCCAGAGTCCGTTGAGCCGGGCAGTGGCAAAACCGTTTTTGAAGTCGCCGACTTCCAAAAATTGCGGCTCTATCACCACCTCACCCTGGGCGTTGATAAAGCCGAAATAGCCGTTTTCCCGGATTTTGAAAAGCGGTTTGTACATGGAATCAGGTTTCAAAGTTGCAGGGTCGAAAGGTTTCGGATGGAAAAGATTGGCGACAAAAGTAGGCAATTCGGAATTTTCCAAAACGGCGATAACACGTGCCTTATTCCGTTTTCCGCTTCAGTTCGTTGGCCATGCGAACACGCGGATGAAAGAGATAAATCGTTTCTTTCAGGTATTCCGTATCGAGATGGGTGTAAATTTCGGTCGTCGTGATGCTTTCGTGGCCGAGCATATCCTGCACGGCTTTCAGGTCGGCGCCGCCTTCCACGAGGTGGGTGGCGAAAGAATGCCGGAACGTGTGCGGGCTGATATTTTTCGTAACACCTGCTTTTTCAGCGAGTTCTTTTACGATGTAAAACACCATGATGCGAGTGAGGTGCTGGCCGCGGCGGTTGAGAAAAACGAAATTCTCCTCGCCGGCCCGGATGTTTTCCTGGCGGCTGCGCACGTGTTCGAGGTACATGGACATGTATTTTACTGCCTCCGAACCGACGGGGACGAGCCGCTCTTTGTTGTTTTTGCCGACGACTTTCAAAAATCCGGCATCGAGGAAAAGGTTGCTGATTTTCAAATTAACCAACTCGCTCACACGCAGGCCGCAGGCGTAAAGCGTCTCCACGATGGCTCGGTTGCGGACGCCTTGTGGCTCCGAGAGGTCAATGGCCGCGAGCATCGCCTGGATTTCGTGGACGGAAAGCACGGCGGGCATTTTGCGGCGCAGCCGCGGACTTTCGAGCAATTCCGTAGGGTCGTCGTCGAGCAAATCTTCCACAAGGAGGAATTTGTAAAACGCCCGCAAACCCGAAATCAGCCGCGACTGGCTGCTTGCTTCGAGACCCAAGTTGTTGACCCACAGGATAAATTTTTCCAAATCGCCTGAACGAACAGCCAGCGGCGGAATGTCCAAATGCTCGATTTCCTGATATTGTACAAATTTTTGCACGTCGTTCAGGTACGCCTCGATGGTGTTCGCGCTGAGCGAGCGTTCGAGCAAAAGATAGGCGCGGAAAGCGTTGAGAGCGGATGGCCAGTTCACGAAGCGAAGGTAGAAGACGGTGGACGGGAGACGGCGGACGGCAGGCGTTTTTTTCAACAAATCCTTGAACACGAACCGGCAGCCGGCGCTGATTCAACTTTCCCGGCTTTCCTAAAAATGAACCCAACCCTGGGCTTTGAGATCGTGCAGATTGCCGCCCTTGGTGTTGAGTTTGATGCCATCTTTGGCCTCCAGAATTTCCCCTGCGATGTAGATGTCGGGCAAAAACCGGACTTTTTCCACGTCTTTGGGGTCAATCGTGAAGAGCAATTCGTAATCCTCGCCACCATTGAGGGCACAGGTGATGGGGTCAAGTTTGAACTTCAAGGCCAATAATTGCGCCTCCTGGTGGATGGGCACACCGCTCTCTTCGAGCAAAGCGCCGACTTTGCTTTGTTTGCAAATATGAAAAAGGTCGGAAGCCAACCCGTCGGAAACGTCAATCATCGCCGTCGGTTTCAGGCCATTTTGCCGGAAAGTTTCGATCATGTCCTTGCGCGCTTCGGGCTTGAGTTGGCGGCCTATCGCGTACTTCTGGCCTTCCAGATCAGGTTGCACGCCGGGGTTTTCTTGCCAGATACGTTTCTCTCTTTCAAGCAGTTGCAAACCGAGATAAGCTCCGCCCAGGTCGCCTGTGATACAAATCAAATCGCCGGCTTTCGCGCCGGAGCGATACACGAGTTTTTCTTTTTCACACTGACCGATGGCCGTCACGCTGATGGTCAGACCCTTTGGCGAAGAGGACGTGTCGCCGCCCACGAGGTCCACGCCGTAGGTATCGCAGGCCGCGCGGATGCCCGCGTAGAGTTCGTCGAGGGCCTCGACGGAAAAGCGGTTGGAAATGGCGATGGAGACGGTAATCTGGCGCGGAAAGGCGTTCATCGCGTAGATGTCCGAGAGGTTGACCACGACGGATTTGTAGCCCAAGTGTTTGAGCGGCACGTAGGCGAGGTCGAAATGGATGCCCTCCACGAGCATATCGGTGCTGACGACGGTACAGAGGCCGCCGTTGTCAATGACCGCTGCGTCGTCGCCGACACCTTTAATCGTGGAGGGTTGGCGCAGGGGAAAATCCCGCGTGAGGTGTTCGATGAGGCCAAATTCGCCGAGGGTGTTGACGTCGGTTCTTTCCACGTTAGTTGTTGTTTTTTACCGCAGAGACGCGGAGGTTGTTCGAAAAAACTCTGCGCTGAATTATTACCCGCTCAATTGACAGACAAGTCTGTCAATCGTCTTCCAGCGGGAATGGAAAAATTTCTTTCACTACCGCTTTGAATGCACTCATAAGGTTTTTATCAGCATCTCTTTCCCAATCATCTCTTTCACGTCGAGGTAACGGCTTTATTTCCCCCGCCGGAAAAACAGTTACTGGCGTAGGGGTAAAACCGCTTTGTCGAAGCCTTTGATTGATGGCAGGTGAAAGACTGGCGTATTTGTCAACCAGCATACGAATCGAAGTAGCCCAAAGAAGCAATTTGTAATCGGCAAGTTTGTCTGCAAATTCCAATAAATCAAGAAAATAGGAAGGTGAGGCTTTCTCTGTTTGACGATAAAAAATGTATAGACAATCCAATTTTTTAGAAGACAAAGCCTGCGTTTTGAAATCTTCCATTTCTGCTTCCAGCCAATTGATTTGGATGATTCGTTTTAATTCCGTTTCTGTTTCTTCCAATATTTTCAACATTGCATCTTGCACAGCCTGCTCCCAATAATCTCCTTTTTGGCGAACTGATTCCAAAAAATAAAAAGAGCAAGATGTTTCTTCATTCAACATATCTGCTTTCAAAAATCTGTATGCAGCGTTCGACATCCAATGCATCGTGAATCGCCGAAAATCCCGCACAGATGAGAAAAATATTGTGTTTCCCTGCAATTCTCCACTCATCAAAAAGCGCAATAATTCAGCGTCACTTTGAATAACTCGATGCCACGACCAGGCATCGGAGTGGTCCAATAGCCCATCGAAAAGGTGACGTATATCGGCTATGGACAATTGAATGCCCTGTATTTCCAAGCGATTTTGGGAAGATAACTCGGCCTCGGAACAAAGCCTCGCGGCAGCTTGTAAAAGGGTTGAAATATCCGCTTTTTCCCATTGCTCGAAACCGGCATGCTGCAACAATAAATGAGGAGGGCAGTATTGCATAAAATTTGGTTTTGGATATTTTTAGGAAAAATACTTGAGTGCAATGCTATCGGCGGATCGGAATGACAGATTTGTAGTGAATTGAGGCTTTTATTTTTCTCCCATCTCCTTCATCTTCTTCTCCAATTCCAGCACTTTCTTTTGTAAATCAGGCAGTTGTTTGAACACTACGTGCGAGCGGATAAAATCCTTGTAGCCGATGGCCGGGCTGCCGAAAAGAGCCGTATTGGGTTTTTCGACCGAAGAGCCGAGGCCACTTTGCGCCTGAATGCGCGTGCCGTCGGCAATCGTGAGGTGCCCGGCGAAACCGACCTGGCCGCCTATCTGGCAGTTGTCGCCGAGGCGGGTGCTGCCAGCCACACCCACCTGGGCAGCGAGGGCCGTGTTTTTACCGATGTCGGCGTTGTGGGCGATGTGAATCAGGTTGTCGAGTTTCGCGCCCTGGCGGATGACGGTGCTGCCGATAGCCGCGCGGTCGATGCAGGTGCAGGCGCCGATTTCCACGTCGTTTTCGATGACGACGTTGCCAACTTGCGGCACTTTTTTCCAGGTTTTGTCCTCTTGCGGAGCGAAGCCGAAACCGTCGGCGCCGATGACGGCGTTGGCGTGGACGGTGCAGTTTTCTCCAATCACGCAGTCGAAATGTACCCGCGCGCCGGGAAAAAGACGGGTGCCGTCGCCGATGCGAGCGTTGCGACCGATATAAACCTGTGGATAAATCGTGCAGTTGTTCCCGATAATGGCGCCTTCTTCGATGACTGCAAAAACGCCCACGCTCGTGCCGAGGCCGATTTTGGCGCTCTTGTGCACGGAGGCTTGTTCGGACACCGTCGTGCCGTTCGTGTTATTTTCGGTATCAAATTTTTGAAGTAAAAAAGCGAGGCAGCTGCGCACGTCGTCCACCCGGATAAGCGTCGGTTTCACGGGTTGCGTTGGCTGGAACGACTTGTTTACCAACAAGATAGAGGCTTGCGTCGTGTAAGCGTGGGCTTCGTATTTGGGGTTGTCGAGAAAAGCGAAATCACCTTCTCCCGCCTCTTCTATGCGGGCGGGACGACTGACAGTGGCGTTCGGGTCGCCTTCGAGCGAGCCTTCGAGCAGTTGAGCGAGTTGGGCGGCAGTAACCTTCATGCCGGGTATAGACGGGCAGGTAGTGAGACTTTAGGGTCAGGGGCAGTCCGGCAAAGGTAAAAAAACGTTGTTCGTTGTTGGTTGTTCGTTGTTGGTTGTTCGTTTGTAGACTTGTTTTTTGTCATTTTGAAAAAATCCGCCTCCTGCGGCGTTCTCTACAAACGAACAACGTTTTTTAAAGATCAATCGTCAATTTTACCGGGCAATGGTCGGAATGTGCGACCTGCATCAGGTGGCGGACGTCGGTGATTTTGTCTTTTAAATTGTCGCTAACGGACTGGTAATCAATACGCCAACCTTTGTTGTTGCCCCGCGCTCCAGCGCGAAAACTCCACCAACTGTACTCCACGAGGTCAGGGTGTTTGTGGCGGAACGAATCAGTAAATCCACTCCCGAACCATTTTGTCATCCATGCTCTTTCTTCCGGCAGGAAGCCGCTGCTTTTTTTGTTGCCTTTCGGGTCGTGGATATCAATTTCGGTGTGCGCGATGTTGTAATCGCCGACGACAATCAGGCGCGGGTGTTCTTTTTTCAATTCCTGAATCCACGAGAAAAAATCGTCGAGAAAAACCATTTTGAAATCCTGCCGGTGGTCGCCCATGGTGCCGGAGGGGAAGTAGCAATTGAGCAAACTCCAGTCGCCAAAATCGCTGCGCAGGATGCGGCCTTCGCGGTCGTATTTTTCTATGCCACAGCCGAATACGACATTTTCCGGTGCTGTTTTAGAAAAAGTCGCCACCCCGCTGTAGCCTTTTTTTTCAGCCGAATGAAAGGCGTGGCGGTAGCCGAGCGCTTCGAGTTCCAACAGCGGCACATCGTGGGGTTGCGCCTTCGTTTCTTGCAGGCAAATGATGTCGGGCGATTCCTGCGCCAGCCATTCCCAAAAACCTTTGGAGATAGCCGAGCGAATGCCGTTGACGTTGTAGGAAATGATGTTGAGCATAGATTAAGGGTTATTGGGAGCCATTAAAGTCATCAGGGGCATTAAAAATGACTCTTAATGACACGAAATAATGACTTAAATTACCCCTCCACAAGCGTTCCCACCTCCTCGCCCAGCACAATTCTTCTCAAATTGTCGGGTCGGTTGATGTCAAAAACGATGATGGGCATGTTGTTTTCCTGGCAAAGCGTGAAGGCTGTCATGTCCATTACTTCGAGGCCGAGACTGATGACTTTGGCGAAAGTGAGTTTGTCGAACTTGACTGCCATCGGATCTTTTTCCGGGTCGGCGGTGTAAATGCCGTCCACGCGAGTGCCTTTGAGAATGACGTCGGCGTTGATTTCATTGGCGCGGAGCGCGGCGGCAGAGTCGGTGGTGAAGTAGGGATTGCCCGTTCCGGCAGCACAAATGACGACGCGACCTTTTTCCAGGTGGCGGATGGCGCGGCGGCGGATGTAAGGCTCGGCCACATTTTCCATTTTCAGGGCAGTCATCAGACGGGTTTGAATGCCAATACTTTCGAGAGCGCTTTGCAGGGCGAGGCCGTTGATGACGGTGGCCAGCATGCCCATATAATCGCCTGTGACGCCCTCTATACCCGTGCCGTCGGCCTGAATACCCCTGAAAATATTGCCTCCTCCGATAACGACGGCAATTTCGGCGCCCATATCGCACAACTCCTTGATTTGGTGGGCGTAATGCTGAAGCATCAGAGCCTCGATACCGTATTTTTGTTTGCCCATGAGGCTTTCGCCGGAGAGTTTCAGCAGGATGCGCCGGTACTTTAGTTTGCTCATTGAAGTGGATTTGGTCGTGAAAACGCGGGGGAGATTTTTGCGGCGGCAAAGGTCGGAAAATTGTGCCAAAACTTCTTCTCTTCAAAACTTCAAATTGCTCACCCAATTACTACCTGCAATAAAACCTCCTTCCGAAAAACGCAGAATGATATCCTTGTCTTTTGATTTGAAAACGGAGTCGGTGATTGACACTGAAGGATGGCCCTGGACTCACCCGGTGAACAGCCTCAGCGAAACAACATTTATCCTAAACCTTGATTCACATGAATCATTGGAGCGTTACCGGGAAAGATGGAACATGCCCAAGATTATTCCAAATACGAAAGACGGCTGCTCCTGCAAGGAACAGCCGTCGCGAATATCCGCTCTCAATCCAAATAACAAGGGTAAAATGCTTATACTGCTGATTTCTTAAGCCATGTTTTCAGCGGACACCAGCCTGTCAAGCCCCGCAAAAACAAAGGCAAGGCTAAAAAGCAAAGCCAGTTTTGGCCGGAAAAAAGACCGATGAAAATGACTATCATCATTGCCAGATAGGAGAGAATAATCTCCGTCATCGAAAGGTTGAATTCAAAGTTCATTGTGCCAGAGTGATTTTGTTGAACGATGGCACAAAAGTCAGGCGGCACGGGAAACTGTCGGATGATGCACATCAGCCTTGAAACTGATTTGCAACGGAGTGTGACCGATATCACAAAAAAAGCGCGACGAGGGAGTCGTCGCGCTTCAGATTACCATCGTTTTTTCTTTTTGTCGCCTTTAAATGGCGGGCGATTCTCGCGCTCTTCACGGTTGTCCCGCTCCTTGTAATTCGGCTTCGGTTTTGGCGGACGGTCTTGCTTTTCAATCGTCGCCACTTCCAAAATCGAAGCGAAGCGGTTGCGCATAACCGATGCTACTTCTGCTGAACTTGGTTTGGCAGCAGGTTTTTGTTCCGGCCGTTGGCGCTCTTCCTCACGGCGGAAAGGCCGGTCCCGACGTTCGCTATTTTGTTGACCTTGAGGCCGTTGTTCGTTGCGGCGATTGTTGTCGCGGCGGTCATTGTCGCGTCTTCTGTTGTTGTCCGGCCTGTCGTTAGCTGCCCGATTTCCATTGTTAAGGTCCCGGTTGCCGTTGTTGGCGTCCCCGCCGGAAACTTCGCGCTGCGGTCGTTGCGCCGGGCGTTCGTTTCGTTCCTGGCGATGTGTGTCAGGGCGGCGTTCGGGCAAAGGAATTGTGTTGGGACGCTGTTGCGCAGGCGTTTTTACGACCTGGGCTGATTGTTTGCCGTTGTTGGCATCCTTGCCAACAACTCCTTTTTTATTGCCGCGAGGTTCGGGCAAGCCCGGCGCGGTAAGGTCGGCAGCGAAAGGATGGTCGTTTTCCACAGGCACAAGTTGGCCCGTCAGTTTTTGAATATCTTTCAAATATGGGATTTCCTCCGCGTCGCAAAAGGAGAGCGCGATGCCGCTTGCGCCTGCCCGTCCCGTGCGTCCGATGCGGTGAACGTAAGTTTCGGGGATGTTGGGCAAATCAAAATTGATGACGTGCGAAAGTTCCTCGATGTCAATGCCGCGTGCGGCGATGTCGGTAGCGACGAGGACACGAAGTTTGCCCGATTTGAAATTACTGAGGGCAGCCTGGCGAGCGTTTTGCGACTTGTTGCCGTGAATAGCCTCGGCGCGGATACCTGCTTTAGTGAGGTCTCCCGCTATCTTGTTCGCCCCGTGTTTGGTGCGGGAAAAAACAAGAGCTGAGACAATGTCTTTGTCTTTCAAAAGATGGATAAGCAGACTTTTTTTGTCTCTTTTTTCTACAAAAAACACCTTTTGCGCCACCTTTTCAGCGGTGGAAGAAACAGGCGTGACTTCCACTTTTACCGGGTTTGTCAAAATTGAATCAGCCAGGTTGGCGATTTCGGGCGGCATGGTAGCCGAGAAAAACAGCGTTTGGCGTTCGGTCGGCAGTTTGGCGATGACCTTCTTCACGTCGTGGATAAAACCCATGTCGAGCATCCGGTCAGCCTCGTCGAGCACAAAAATGCCGATGTCGCGCAAGGAGATGAAGCCCTGATTCATCAGGTCGAGCAGACGGCCCGGCGTAGCGATGAGGACATCGGTGCCGCGCCGGAGCGCGTCGGTTTGGGGCGTTTGGCCCACGCCGCCAAAGATGACGAGGTTGCGCACCCCGGCATTGCGGCCATAAGCGGTGAAACTTTCGCCGATTTGGATGGCGAGTTCGCGCGTGGGAGTCAGGATGAGGGTGCGAATGGGGCGTTTGCCGTCGCGTTGCCCGTTAGCGGTGCGTTCAGCGTGCAAAATTTGCAAAATCGGCAGCGCGAAAGCAGCGGTTTTACCAGTTCCCGTTTGGGCGCAGCCCAAAAGGTCGCGGCGTTGAAGCACTGGGGGGATTGCTTGTTCCTGAATCGGGGTAGGGCGTTCGTAGCCCTCGGTTTCGAGCGCGCGGAGTAGCGGCTCAATGAGCGATAAATCTTTGAATAACATGAAATTAAGTTGACCGGAATCGTACGCGGTGGGTCTTTAAAATTGACCCTTCATGGGGTGAAGTCTTTGAGAAAAAGACTTGTTGTCCAGGGCGGACAAGTACCGGATTTGGTAAATGTTGGCACAAAGGTAGGCTATTTTGCCAAACAAACAATTTCTTTTAAATGCAGGAGTCGCCGGGCGATGCCTTCGATTTTTGTCAAATCTGCCTGCCCGCCCGTTTCGATGCCTGATGCAATATCCACGCCGATGCAGTTTTCGTAGTCCAAAATCACTTCCAGATTTTCTTCATTCAGTCCGCCCGCCAGCAGAAAGGGGTAGGGGAAATCCGCCGGGATCATGGCCCCGATGCGTTGGCCGCTACCGGGCATCGCGCCATCGAGGATGAAAAAATCCACGTCGGCGGCGTAGGGCTCAAGTTTTTGTAAATCAGTCGTTTCGCGTACCTGCAAAGCAAGAATTACCCGCTGTTTCAAACTTCTGACAAACGCTGGCGAAACGTCTTCAGCATACAACTGAACGCTGCGAAACGGGTATTTTTCCAAAATATCGCCGATTTCGGATTCGGTATTTTTGTAAAAAACGGCGACCGCGCTTGGGTTTAAAACTTCCCAAGTTTTGAAAAATTGGAAAGTTTGAGGGGAAATCCGCCGCTTGCTCAGGGGGGAAAAGTTGATGCCGATAAAGTCTGGTGTAGTCAGGCGGTGACTTTGAGTCACCGCCTGACTAAGATTTGTCAAAACCTCCGACGTTCGGATGCCGCAAGCTTTAAAAAGCAGTTTTCCCTGACTTTGAAAATGCTCCCCGAAAGTAGCGCGGACTTGCAAGTCCGCGCTACCGCGCATCAAACTTGTTCCAACCAAAAAGCCGTCGGCATTCCGAACGGCCTGAAAATCACGGTAATCGCGAATGCCCGATTCAGAAATGACAAAGCGTTTTTCATCGTCTACCGTCAAAACGTTGACGCGATTGAGCGCCGTCCGGAAGGTTTTCAAATCGCGGTTGTTCACACCCAAAACCGGAAAATCGAGATGCTGAATGTTCGCCAGTTCCTCCGCATCGTGGACTTCCACGATGACACCCAAGCCGAGTGATTCGGCGGTTTTTTTCAAAAAATCCAGTCGCGCCGGCTCCAGAATGGCCGCGATAAGCAGGATGATATCCGCGCCGTGCAGTTTGGCTAAATAAATCTGAATCGGGTCGAGAATAAAGTCTTTTTGAAGCAATAATGGCCGACGGCGGGCGGCGGAGGGCAGGCGGCGGAGGGTTTCGGCTGCTAATTTCAAATCGGGGTAGGAGCCGCCGAAAAACGGCTCGTCGGTCAAAACGGAGATGGCGCCGGCGCCGGCCTGAGCATAAATCCGGACTTGTTCGGGCAAGTCAGCATCTCGATGTATCCAGCCTTCGGAGGGACTTTTTCGTTTGAATTCGGCGATGAAAAAATGTTCGTCGCGGGTGCGGGTTTCGGCGAGTGCCCGGTAGAAATCAGGCATCGAACTTTCCGAAAGTTTGCAACTTTCGGAAAGTTGAGTCAGGTCGTACTGCTCGTGCAGCCGCTCGATTTCCTGTTTTTTGGAGGCGACGATTTTTTCTAAAATATTCATTTTCAGGGAAATTCAGCAAACAAGAAGTGGCCGTTTCATAATTGCCTTTTTTAAAAATATTTACCAAATAATGTGTCACGCAAAGGCGCGAAGTTCGCCAAGCGTAGATTACCCTTTGCGGGCTTTGCGTCTTTGCGTGACATTGTTAGAATACTTATGCGATAGCCTCCTCGCAACAGGCCACATATTTTTCCAAAACCTCGCCCATCGCACCGTTAAAAATCAGCCGTTCCATTTTCAGATAGGCTTCGGGCAGGGGAATTTCCCCGACGAATTTTGCATAAATAAACGCGGCGTTCGCCGCCACCAACTTGTAGTGTTCGGTGGCCGGTAGACCTGCAATCATGGCTTTGGCGATGGCGAGGCATTCGTCAGGGTTGGCGGCGCTCACCGCCTCGAAGGGCAGGGGCGAGAGGCCAAAATCTTGCGGCGTGATTTCGTAATCGTGTTTTTTGCCGTCCTTATATTCTAAAATACGAGTGGGCGCGCTGACCGAAATTTCGTCCAAACCATCCTGCCCGCGTGCGACGATGACGTGGGTTTTGCCCATTTTGATGGCTGTTTCAAAAATAACTTCCATCAAATCGGCGAAGGCGGTGCCGATAAATTGCCGTTCGGGCAAATAAGGATTGACGAGCGGACCCAGCACGTTGAACACGGTCGGTACGCCGATTTTTGCCCGAACGGGCGCAAAATGCCGAAAAACCGGATGCACGTCGGGGGCAAAAACAAAGGCAAGATTGGTTTCTTCCAGTGTTTGTTCCGCATGTTCCGGGTCAAAATGAGCGGGCACGCCGAGGTTTTCCAGGAGGTTGAAACTGCCGAATCGCCCGGCGGCGGCGCGGTTGCCGTGTTTGGCGATTCGGAGGCCGCAATGCGCCAGCAGCAGGCTCGCCAGCGTGGACGTGTTGATGCGCGGGAGGCCGGAGCCGCCGGTGCCGCAAATGTCTGTGACGGGTGATTTGATTAATTGTTGATTTGTTGATTCGAAAGCCATGATGGCTTCGATGAAACGACACAACTCGTTGGCATTGCGCAACCTGTGGCTGAGCGAAACGAGCAGGATTTGTTTTTGGTCGTCCGAGAGTTGGCCTTCCTCCACTGCCTGGAGGAAGGTGCGAAGCGTGTTTGTTTCGAGTGATGTCCCTGTTTGCAGTTTATGGGAGAGTTCGTGATAAATGCGGTTTCCGGCGGAAAGACGGCCAGCCGCCACGTTGCGGAGCATCACCATTCCGACCTGATTTTTCATGCTCAATACCGATTCGGGGTGGAACTGGATGCCTTCGATGGGCAAGCGTTTGTGGCGAACAGCCATGACCGTGCCGTCGTGGGCGCGGGCGCTGACTTCGAGTTCGGGCGGGATGAGGTCACCCGCCCAGGAGTGGTAGCGCGCCACGCGGCAGTCTTGCTCCAGACCCGTAAAAATGCCTCGCCCGTCGTGCCGGATGGGGACGGATTTGCCATGTACGGGGGCGATATTGGCGAGTGTGCCGCCAAAAAATTCGATAAGCGCCTGGTGGCCGAGGCACACGCCGAGGATGGGTTTCGACTGGTAAAATTTAGCGATGATGCGCATCAAATTGCCCGCGTTGCGCGGCACGGAAGGCCCCGGCGACAGCACGAGCAAGTCGAATTGTTCCTGCGCAATCGCTTCGGGTTCGGCGGTGTTGCGATACACTTTCACCCTGCAACCGAGTTGGCGGAAAAAATCCACGAGGTTGTAGGTGAAAGAATCGAGGTTGTCGAGGAGCAGGATGTTCATTGCAAAAACGCTTTATCGTATCGGTACAGTGATGCAAAGATTCAAATAAAAACTCCGGGTGCGCAAGTGCACGGAGCATTTTTTTTCAAAGGCCTTCTTTTTTTATCCGAAAAAACGGGCAGCCAGTCGCCGGTGCCGGGCGCGAAACCTTCCCGATCGGTGCTGCACGCAACACCCGGGAAGGGACAATTTTGAGATAATCCCCTTTTGCCTTTCTCCGTCAACACTTTGCGTTTTACATTTGCTAGCTCGCAACCAGCCGAACGAAACATGAGCGCGCCGCTGAAAATCTTCAT
>Ga0209172_10002329_pt1 | contig 34061 bp, 29 predicted proteins | sample LarsenN4metaG_FD_184113 | JGI IMG/M metagenome (GOLD analysis project Ga0209172, IMG submission 184113) | Hot spring sediment bacterial and archeal communities from British Columbia, Canada, to study Microbial Dark Matter (Phase II) - Larsen... ... | reverse complement strand
CCGCGAAGTCTGGGGGACGAAGGGGGCGCTGCGCACGGTGGTGCTGGCGTCGCTCTTCGTCGGCGTCTACTACGCCGTGCTGGTCTACGCCATGCTCCGCCAGGCCAGCCCGGGGGGTTAGAAACCCGCTTGACAGGCGGGCCAGCCTGCGTATAATTCGCCCGGCTTGTTCGGAGCTGCTTTCGAACCGGTGAACGACGGGTAAAAGGATCGGCCAGCGGGAAGTCGGCTGGCCTTTTTTTTGTTTACCCGCAGGCGGGCGCGGCGAGAGCGCGACGACAAGCCGAGCTTAGCGCAAGGAGGACAGGCCCTTGAAAGTGCAAGGTCGAGTGAAGTGGTTCAACAACACCAAAGGCTACGGGTTCATCGGCCGGGAGGACGGCGCCGACGTCTTCGTCCACTACAGCGCCATCGCCGCCGACGGCTTCCGCAGCCTGAATGAAGGCGACCTGGTGGAGTTCGAAATCACCCAGGGCCAGAAGGGTCCTCAAGCGGCCAACGTCACCAAGCTGTCCTGATTCGCCCGAGCGGCGCGCCGGCTCGCCCCACCCCGAGGCTCGGGACTTCGGGACGAGCCTTTTTCTTTTCCCGCCGCAGCGCAGTACAATAATCGCCATGCGAAGACTCGCGTGGGTAAGCCTGCTTGCGCTCCTCTCCTGCTCGGCTCCCTGGCCAGCCCACGCACAAGATTTGAAACAATTCGAGCGCGAGTTGAAGACCGCCTACGAAGGCAAGGTGGTCACGCTGCGCAACTTCTACGCGGGCGATGCGGTCCGGCTCGACGCGGACGGGAAGGCGCTCGAGAACGAGAAAGTCGGGCCCTGGACCCTGTACGCAAAGATCGAAGTGACCGACATTGGAATTCATGGGAAGAAACTGGAGTTCTACGGGAACCGGGTCTTCATGGCCTACCAAAAGGAAAAGGGTTGGGTTCACATCCGTGGCCCCAGGATGACTCTGCAGGTCGAGTATCCCTCGAACCAGCAGCTTCAAGACCAGATCAGGGCCTCTTTGCCCCGAGTCTTCCTTGCGCCGGGCGAAAGCCTTGCCGATGTAGCTCCCGTCTATTGGAAAAGATTCTTGCTTGACTTAGAACCGAAACGCGTCCAGCCGACACCGGCGGGAGGAAGTCCCTCCGGCGACAAGCCCGGCACGCAGCCTGCCGCCCCGACGGCAAAGCGGATTCGCACAAGCTCGGGAGTCCAAGCGGCGCGAATAGTCAAGAAAGTAGACCCGCATTATGTCGAAATCGCCCGCAAAGCTCGCGTTCAAGGTGAAGTGCGCCTGAGGCGGTCATCGGGACGGACGGCAAGATCAAAGGGATCACCATCGTTGAACCAGTGGGGATGGGTCTCGACGACGAAGCAGTCGAAGCTGTCAACCAGTGGGAGTACGAGCCCACTCGCTTGCTCGGTGAGCCCGTCGAGGTGGTTACTTACATAAGCGTTGTCTTCAAGTTGCGCTAGCTGGACGCAGCTCATGACCAACCGGGATGTAGCCAGGATCCTGCGGGAGACGGCGCAACTTTTGGAAGTTGACGGGGCGCAGATCGGGCGCTACCGCAGCTACGAGCGCGCCGCCCAGCAGATCGAAGCCCTGCCCGAGCCGGTCGCCGAGGTCGCGGAAGAAGGCCGGCTCCAGGAAATCCCCGGCATCGGCGAGCGGATGGACGAGCACATCCGCGAAATCTTGAAGACCGGCAAGTACTCGAAGCACCAGAAGCTCCTGAAGAAATACCCGGCCGGCATCCTCGAGATGCTCCAGGTGCAAGGCCTGGGCCCGAAGAAAGTCGGCTTCCTCTGGAAGAAGTTCAAGGTCAAGACGGTGGCCGACATCGGCAAGCTGGCCGAGCAAGGGAAACTGCGCGAGCTCGCGGGCTTCGGAGAAAAAACCGAGCAGAACCTCATCAAGGCCATTACCGCCCACCAGCAGCTTGCCGGACGGTTTCTCCAGCACCAGGCCGAGGAGACGGCGGCGCGGCTGATTGCTTACATCGAGAAGCTGGGCAAGAAGGTCGAGCAGGTGACCGCGGCGGGGTCGCTCCGCCGCGGCAAGGAAACCATCGGCGACCTCGACCTGCTGCTCATCTCGACGGAAGTCGAGGCGGTCAGCGACCACATCCTTGCTTATCCCGAAGTGGCGGAAAAAATGGCCCGCGGAGAAAACAAGGTTACGGTGCGCCTCGAGAACGGGATGCAGGTGGACGTCCGCATCCTCGAAAAGAAATCCTACGGGGCGGCGCTGATGTACTTCACCGGCTCCAAGGCCCACAACATCGTCCTGCGCGGCCTGGCCAAGGACAAAGGCTGGAAGCTCTCCGAGTACGCGCTTGAAACCATCAAGGGCGGGCGTTGGGTGGCGGGGCGGACAGAAGAAGAAATCTACGCGAAGCTCGGCCTGGCCTACATCGAGCCGGAGCTGCGCGAGGACGCGGGGGAGGTGGACGCCGCCGCCGCCGGGCGGCTGCCGAAGCTGGTCACGCTCGACGACATCCGCGGCGACCTGCAAATGCACACCCCCGAATCGGATGGCAAGAACTCCATCGAAGAGATGGCCGCGGCGGCGCGCAAGCTCGGCTACGACTACATCGCCATCACCGACCACTCGAAGGCGGTGACGGTGGCGAACGGGATGGACGAGAAGCGCACGCTGGCGCACGCCCGACGCATCCGCGAAGCCTCGAAAAAAATGGATGGGTTCCGGATTCTTGCCGGCGTCGAAGTGGATATCCTGAAGGACGGCCGGCTCGATCTCTCGGACGACGCGCTGGCGCAGCTCGACATCGTCGTCGGCTCCATTCATTCCTACATGAACCTCGCGCCGGCGGAGATGACCGAGCGGCTGCTGCGGGCGGTCGAGAACCCGCACTTGAAGATCCTCGGCCACCCCACCGGGCGGCTGCTCCTGCGGCGCGAAGCCTACCGCTACGATTTGGAGAAGGTGCTCGAGGCCTGCAAGCGGCGCGGCGTGGCGGTCGAGTGCAACGCTTTTCCCGACCGGCTCGATTTGCGCGACGTTGACCTGCGCGCCGCCCGCGAGCGCGGCGTCCAGGTCGTCATCTCGACCGACGCCCACTCGACCACGCACTTGCCCTACATGAAGTACGGCGTGCGCACCGCGCGCCGCGCCTGGCTGGAGAAGAACGATGTCCTGAATACGCTGCCGTGTGAAGGACTGCTCAAAGCTCTCCGGCGAGGATGAAGCGGAGAACGGCAAACCGTATTCCCCCAGGCAGGGGCCCTTCGACTTCGCTCAGGGCAAGCCTGGGGGCTCGGCAGGTGAGGGACAGTACGGCGTGCGCACGGCGCGCCTGGCCTGGCTGGAGAAGGCCGACGTGCTCAACACCCTGCCGGTGGACAAGCTGCTGAAGGCGCTCCGCCACTCCGCCTAGCGACTCTTCCACTCGTCCCGCCGCGTGAGAACAACAAGAAAAAGGGGGACAGGCATTCCTGCCTGTTCCCGGCAGACAAGAATGTCTGCCCCACTGAACGTTTGTGAGTCGTGCGGATTTTGCCCTTCGGCGCCGCTCAGGACGAAATCCGCTTTGCGGATTTCGCGGTTTTTGCGGTTTTCGCGGATTTGGGGAGCGCGTTTTCGGGGCCGAAAACGCGCTCCCGAAAATAAACGTCCGCAAAATCCGCAAAAACCGCAGAAACCGTAGACTTTCTGGAAGCTGGATGCTAGAAGCTCGAGGCTGGAGCAAAGTGCATGTGCTTAAGGCAGAATGAGGCATTCGGAAGAAGAGAGAACCTCACTGGTCAAGAGGGGAAGGGCGAGAATTTCGGGAAATCTCACCCCCTAACGCCAGTGGAAACAACGAGATGAGTATCCCCCCGGGGGCTCCGCGTGAGTGAAGTGATTGAGAAGAAGAAACTTGGCAAGGGAGATTTTGCTCAAATCTCCCGCAGGCTTGCAAAAGCGCGGCGGTTGACGGATGATAGCTTTTTTCCGGGGGAGGACGCGCCCGCGCGGGGAGCGTCAATCACAATCCCTCCGCCAATGAGAGTGCCATCATGATTCGTCGTCCCACGAAAGTCACGCCGCCCAGAGGCAAGCTGGGAGTGCTGACGCCCGGGATGGGCGCGGTCACGACCACGTTCATCGCCGGGGTCGAGCTCATCCGCAAGGGCCACGCCGCGCCCATCGGCTCGCTCACGCAGATGGGGACGATCCGTCTGGGCAAGCGCACGGAAGGCCGCGCGCCCGAGATCAAGAAGTTCGTCCCGCTGGCCAAGCTCGACGACCTGGTCTTCGGCGGCTGGGACATCTTCCCGGACAACGGCTACCAGGCGGCGCGCAAGGCGGGCGTGCTGAATGAAGAGCACCTGCGGCTGGCCAAGCCGCTGCTCGAAACCATCCAGCCGATGAAGGCGGTCTTCGACCGCCGCTACGTCAAGAGGCTCGACGGCACCTACGTCAAGAAAGCCGCCAACAAGTGGGAGCTGGCCCAGCAGCTCAGCGAAGACATCCGCCAGTTCAAGGAGAAGAACCGCTGCGACCGGCTGGTGATGATCTGGTGCGGCTCAACGGAAACCTACCTGAAGGCCAACAAGGTCCACCGCGACCTCAAGAGCTTCGAGCGGGCGCTCAAACAGAACCACGAACACATCGCGCCCTCCATGCTCTACGCTTACGCGGCGCTGCGCTCGGGCGTGCCCTTCGCCAACGGCGCGCCCAACCTGACCGTGGACATCCCGGCGATGCAGGAGCTGGCGCAGGCCAAGCGCGTGCCCATCGCCGGCAAGGATTTCAAGACCGGGCAGACGCTGATGAAGACGATCATCGCGCCGGGGCTGAAGTCGCGCATGATCGGGCTGCACGGGTGGTTCTCCACCAACATCCTCGGCAACCGCGACGGCGAGGTGCTCGACGACCCGGAGTCCTTCAAGACCAAGGAGGAGTCGAAGCTGGGCGTGCTCGAGTACATCCTCCAGCCCAAGCTCTACCCCGAGCTCTACGACGGCTTCTGCCACAAGGTGCGCATCCACTACTACCCGCCGCGGGGCGACAACAAGGAGGGCTGGGACAACATCGACATCTTCGGGTGGCTGGGCTACCCCATGCAGCTGAAGATGAACTTCCTCTGCCGCGACTCGATCCTGGCGGCGCCGCTCGTGCTCGACCTGATTCTTTTCCTCGACCTGGCCCAGCGCGCCGGCCTGCGCGGCATCCAGGAGTGGTTGAGCTTCTACTTCAAGTCGCCCATGTGCGCCCCCGCGCTCTACCCCGAGCACGACCTCTTCATCCAGCTGATGAAGCTCAAGAACACGCTGCGCTGGCTGCGCGGCGAGCGGCTCATCACCCACCTCGGCACCGAGTACTACGACTAACTACACGTGACCCGTGACTCGCGACCCGTGTCCTGTGGAGGACGCGGAAAGGAGATTCCCTTGTGTCAGCGGGCGGCGGCGGGAGCGGGAGCAGCCGCGGGTTGCGGGGGGCGCGGCGGTGGCGGAGGCGGAGTGACCGCCCACTTCAGCAGCGCCTGGCGGGCTTCGGCGGGGATGATTTCCCAGTTGCGGTCCGCGGCCGGAATGAACTTCTTCTCTTTCTGCTCGAGCAGGTAGGCAATGATGAGCTCGCGGACTTCCTGGTCGGTCTCGTGAACCACGCGGGCGTGACGCAACATGTCGTAGGCGCCGCCGCCCGACCAGCGGTAACTGTTGAGCGCCAGCCGCAGCTTCCGCTCCGGCGCCAGCGGCGCCCCCTGAAACTGCAAGTTCACGATGCGGTCGCCCGGCGGCCGGCTGACATCAATCTGGTAGCTCACGCCTTCGGCCATGTCGTAGTTGTAGCCGGGCAAGTTGGTCGCCAGCGGCGAGCCGCCCTCCGGCCAGGGATAGGTATTGAAGCTGCGCGCGGAGTACTCCAGCGCCTGCTTGAGCTGCGCGCCGGTGATCTCCACGGTGTAGAGCTTGTTCTCGTAGAAGTAGAGCCGGTAGACGTCGCGGATGGTCAGGGGTCCGGCCGTCCAGCGCGTGGCGGTGGAAAACAGCGCCGCCAGCGACACCTCGGCGCGGCCGTAGTGGAGCTGGGCGCGCTGGATCAGCTCCACCAGGGCGTGGTCCTCGACCCGCCCCGTGCGCGCGCTTACTTCTTCGCCCACCTCGCCCAGCACGGTGCTCAAGTACTGCTCGGTGCGCTCGTGGGCGGCGCGGGTGAGCTCGAGGATCTCCGGGTCGGCCGCAACGGACGCGTCCATCGGCGCCAGGCGACTGCTCTTCTCGGTCACCTGCCAGCGCTCTCCGGTCTTCGTCAGGACGAACTCCGCTTCCGCCACCGATTGCGCCCAGTTCTTCGCCTGCACCAGCAGGACGCCGTTGACCACCTTGCCCGGCAACTCCTGGTGAGAGTGGCCGAAGAAAATGGCGTCCAGGCCCGGCGCCTGCTCGGCGATGTCCCAGACGTGGTCTTCCTCCGGATAGAGCTCTTGCTCCCGCTCGCCGCTCACCGGGTCGCGTCCCAGGCCGGAATGGATGATGAGGATGACCAGGTCGGCTTTGCGGCGCAGTTCAGGGACGTACCGGCGCGCCGTCTCGACCAGGTCGCGGAACTCGTAGCCCACGCGGTGGGCGGGCGGGTCCCAGCGCGGCACGGTCGGAGTCACCATCCCCAGGATGGCCACGCGCACGCCGCCCACGGTGCGGATGACGTAAGGCGGGAAATCGCGGCGGGAGTCGTGGTAGGTCGAGGCGACGTTCGCCGCCAGCAGCGGGAATTGCGCTTGCTCCTTGATGCGCCAGAGCGGCCGGAGTCCGAAGTTGAACTCGTGGTTCCCCACCGCCATGGCGTCGTAGCCGAGGGCGTTCATCGCCGCCACCACCGGGTTCGGCTCGCTCGGGTATTTCTCCGCGTACAAGTAGGCGAGCGGCGTGCCCTGGAAAGTGTCGCCGCAATCCACCAGCAAGGTGTTGGGCTGGCGGGCCCGCACCTGCTTGACGTAGGTAGCGACTTTGGCCAGGCCGCGCTCGGCCGGGCGCCCGAGCAAGTAGTCGTGCGGCCACACGTTCCCGTGCATGTCGGTCGTGGCCAGCACCGTCAGGGTGAGGGTCTCGCCCGCCGACGAGCCCGGGGCGAGCGGCGCGCCCGCCAGCGCCAGCCCGACAAGAAGCAGCAGGCACACGACGCGGCGGCGGCGGAGGAGCTTCACGGAATCTCTTTCCGGCTAGCCCGCTTGGAGACTCTTCGAGAGCGCGGTGGCTATCTGGTTCAGCTCTTCGACGTCTTTGGCGGCAAAGTCGGGTCCGGCCGCCTGCGTCGTCTTCCCCTTGCGGGAGACCTGGAGGATGCCGACGGTCTTGCCCTCGGCCAGCACCGGCACGCTCACGATCTTCTGGATGGGGTCGCCGGCTTCCTTGCTCAACTTGACGGCTTCGAAGACGGTGGGATGGGTGGCGGCGGTGAAGTTGTTGATGAACTCCGCCTTGCGGTCGCGGGCGGTGCGCACGGCCAGGGCGTTGGTGCTGGTCATGGGGATGGTGCCCACTTTGCCGAGCTTCTCCGGCACGATGAACTCCAGTTGCTTGCCGGTGGGCGCCATTTTAAGAATAGCCACCTCGTCCGGCTTGACCTTGAAGTTCTTGGCGATGGCGCCCGCCACCTGGTTGCCCAGAGCGGTGTCCAACGGCTTGTCTTTGACCATCTCGGCGATGACCCGCGCCACGCCGACTGTCAGTGGTGCCCCCATGATTATGTCCCTCCCCTATTGGCGGCCCGCGTGCTCCGATTATAGACCATTTCCGGCTAGGTGCGCCGCAGCAGCAGCGCTTTCTTCACCTCGCCGATGGCCCGGGTGATGTCGATGCCGCGCGGGCAGGCCTCGACGCAATTGAAAATCGTGCGGCAGCGCCAGACGCCGTCGCTTTGATTGAGCACTTGCAGGCGCGCCTCCTGGCCGGCGTCGCGGTCGTCGAAGAGGAAGCGGTGGGCGTTGACGATGGCCGCCGGGCCCAGGTAGTCCGGGTTCGACCAGAACGACGGGCAGGAGGTGGTGCAGGCGGCGCAAAGGATGCACTTGGTGGTGTCGTCGAAGCGCTCCCGCGCCTCCGGACTCTGCCGGCGCTCGCGGGCGGGCGGCGGCTCCAGGGCGACGAGATAAGGCTGCACCGACTCGTACTTGCGGAAAAACGCCTGCTGGTCGACCACCAGGTCCTTGACCACGGGAAAGCCCCGCAGCGGCTCAATGCTGATGCGCTTGCCCAGCTCCTTGACCAGCACCTTGCAGGCCAGGCGGTTGCGCCCGTTGATGAGCATGGCGTCGGAGCCGCAGACGCCGTGGGCGCAGGAGCGGCGGAAAGACAGCGTCCCGTCCTGGTACCACTTGACGCTGTGCAGGAGGTCAAGGACGCGGTCGGTGGCTTCGGCCTCGAGCCCGTACTCGGCCCAGTAGGGCTCGCGGTCGCGTTCCTTGTCGAACCGCCTGACCCGCAGCTTGACCTGCATGCGCTCTTGGTCTCCCGTCAGTATTTGCGCTCCTGGGGCTGAAAACGGGTAATGCTCACCGGCTTGTACTTCAGCTCGATCTGGCCGCCCGCGGTGCGGTAGGCAAGCGAATGTTTGAGCCAGTTCTGGTCGTCGCGCTTGGGGAAGTCCTCGCGCGAGTGGGCCCCGCGGCTCTCCTGGCGGGCAAGCGCCCCGGCCACCACCGTTTGAGCGCAGTCGAGCAGAAAGGCGAGCTCGAGGGCTTCGACCAGGTCGGTGTTGAAGACGCGGCCGCGGTCCTGGATGGTGACCTCCTGGTAGCGCTGCTGGAGCTCGCCCACGATCTCTTTCATTTCGGCGAGCAGCTTCTCGTCGCGGAACACGGAGGCCTTGTCCATCATCTCGCGCTGGAGGGTGTCGCGCAGCTCGGCCACGGTGGTGCGCCGTCCGCCGGAGCCGTTGCGGCCCGCGCGCAGGCGGGCCACCCACTGCTCGGCGTTTTCTTCGGCGCGCGGCGGGAGCGGGGGAAAGTCGTTCTCGGCGACGTAGCGCACCATGTCGCGCCCGGCGCGGCGGCCGAAGACCAGGATGTCGACCAGCGAATTCGTCCCCAGGCGGTTGGCGCCGTGCACGCTGACGCAGGCCACTTCGCCGGCCGAGTAGAAGCCGGGCAGGACCCGGTTCTTCTCATCCACCACCACCCGCCCCCAGATGTCCGTGGGGATGCCGCCCATGGCGTAGTGGGCGGTGGGCTGCACAGGAATGGGCTCTTTCACCGGGTCGATGCCGAGGTAGGTGCGGACGAAGTCGGTGATGTCGGGGAGCTTCCCTTCGATGACCTCCCGGCTCAAGTGGGTCAGGTCGAGGTGGACGTACCACTTGCCGCCGATGCCGTGGCCCTGGCGCAGCTCGAGGTAGATGGAGCGGGAAATGATGTCGCGGGGCGCGAGGTCGAGCAGCGTGGGCGCGTACTTCTCCATGAAACGCTCGCCGCGGCCGTTGATGAGCTTGCCACCCTCGCCGCGCGCGCCCTCGGTAATCAGGATTCCCATCCGGTAGATGCCGGTGGGATGGAACTGGAAGAATTCCATGTCCTCCAGCGGCACGCCCGCCCGCCAGGCCACCGCCATGCCGTCGCCGGTCAGCGCATGAGCGTTCGAGGTGATCTGGTAGATGCGGCCGCAGCCGCCGGTGGCGAACAAAACCGCCTTGGCGTGGAAGACGTGCAGCGAGCCGTCGGCGATCGCCAGCGCCACCACCCCCGCCACCCGCCCGGACTCGATCAGCAGGTCGAGCACCAGGAACTCGTTGAAGAACTTCACCTGGTGGCGGATGCACTGCTGGTAGAGGGTTTGCAGAATCATGTGGCCGGTGCGGTCGGCGGCATAGCAGGAGCGGCGCACCGGGGCCTTGCCGTACTCGCGGGTGTGGCCGCCGAAGGGCCGCTGGGCGATCTTGCCGTCGGGGGTGCGGCTGAAGGGCAGCCCCCAGTGCTCGAGCTCGAGCACGGTCTCGACCGCTTCCCGGGCGAGGATCTCCACCGCGTCCTGGTCGGCGAGGTAGTCCGACCCCTTGACAGTGTCGAACATGTGCCACTCCCAGTGGTCCTCTTCCATGTTGCCGAGGGCGGCGCCGATGCCGCCCTGGGCGGTGCCGGTGTGGGAGCGGACGGGGTAGAGCTTGCTCAAGACGGCGACGTCGCGGCCGCGCAGGGTGAGGGCCGCCATCAGGCCGGCGCCGCCCGCGCCCACGACCACAACCTCATACTGGTGGTAGGTGGCCGCCACCGCTTAGCTCCCCGCCAACGGATGGAACGTGAGGATCACGAGCGAGCCGGCGAACAGGAAGAACAGCACCAGCGAATAGAGGGCCACCAGGCTCACCACCCGCAGCCCCGGCGAGCGCACGTAGTCGTCCACCATCACGCGCACGCCATTGAAGCCGTGCAGCAGGGCCAGGAAAAGCAGGAACCAGTCGTAGAGACGCCACAGCGGGTTGGCCCAGCGCGCGGCGACGAAGGCGAAGTTGATCTCGTCCACGCTATTGATGAGGTGCATGATGGCCAGGTGACCCAGGGCCAGCAGGAGCAGGGCGATGCCGCTCACCCGCATGAACAGCCAGGCGTAGAGCTCCAGCCCGCCGGCGGGGCGCGCCCGTCCGCCCGTTGCGCTCAACTCGGCCATCGTCGCTCCCTTAGAACAGCGGGGCCAGCATCTTGGCGGCCACCGGGATGAACACCAGGATGAACACGGAAACTACGCCGTAAAAGATCTGCCGCTGGCGCGGGCTCAACTCGGGATAAAAATCGAGCAGGGTGATGCGGATGCCGTTCAAGGCGTGGTAGAGCACCGCGCCCGCCAGGCCCACCTCGCCTACGCGGAACACCGGGTGGACGTAAATCTTCACCACCCGGTCATAGACTTCCGGCCCAAAGAGCACGAGGCCGGTGTCGAGAATGTGGATGAGAAGGAAGAGCAGCACGCCCACGCCGCTGAAACGGTGCAGCCACCACGCCCACTGACCGGTTCCTCCGCGATACATCGAGGCAGGCGCTCCTCGGCGAGCAGCTCCAGGGCGGCTCGCTCGGTCGTGCGAGCGGCGCGCTGAGCTTCAGCGGCGCACCGCGAAGCTGTCATCTTAGCAAGCCCGCCGGCGCTTGGCAACCTTCCGCGCCTCTCCGGGCGCGACGTTTTTGCTCTTGATTTTCCAGCGGGAATACGGTTTGATGAGGCCACTCCGGGAGGGTGTGGAAGCAGCGTATATACACTGCTGACCGCCTTCACCGCGCGAGCGATTCTGCCGGGCCGCAGCCCGGACACGGGGAAGGAGAAAAGAAAGTAATGAAGAACGGGAGCTTCATGCGGCGCAGCCTGCCGCTCGTAGTGGGATTGGCCGTGCTGGGAAGCCTAGCCCCGGCCGCCGTCGCCCAGACGCAGGGCGCCAAGCCCGCCAACTGCCATGCCTACAAACTGGACGAGAAGACGAATCAAATCATCTTCAACGACCCGCGCGTGACGGTCCAGATGCTCGAGAAGAAGGAGCGCGACCGCTTGCGCTCCCAGGGCACGCCGGCCCAGGTATTCCTGATGAAGAACTGCGACACGCCGGACACCGAAGCCGACTTCAAAGTGTTCGATGAGCCCGCCGATTCGGCGACCGACCCCGAGCTGGTCCCCTCGGCCGTCCGCGTCATCATCGTGGCCGAGCAGGGCGACTGGGTGCAGCTCAAGGGCCACACCGACTACTGGAAAGGCACCGGTTGGGTCAAGAAGAGCGATAAGCTTCTCATCGTCAAGTATTAGATCTCTGGGGGGCGCGCCGCCGCGCCCTCGAAGCTCCCTGGCAGTCCTCTCCGCCGCTTTTTCTCTCCGCCCCGGGAAGTGCAACGGGGCCGAGTGTGATAAGCTTCCACCTCTTTTGTGTTCCCTGGCGAGGTGTTCCGAATGGTGGAGAAGCGTTTCCGGTGGCTGGGCCTGCTGTTGATCCTCCCTCTCTGCCTCGCCGCCGCCGGCGACGTCAGCCCGCGCGCTGCCAAGCTCCACCGCCAGGCCATTGTCGTCGACACGCACATCGACACGCCCCAGCGGTTCCTCGACGAAAACTTCGACCTCGCCCCTCGCGACCCCAAGGGCCACATTGATTTGCCCCGCATGAAAGAAGGCGGGCTGGACGCCGGGTTCATGTCCATCTACGTCGACATGCGCCGCCAGCAGGGGCTGGAGGCCACGCGGCGCGCCCTGCAATTGATCGACAGCGTCAACCAACAGGTCGCCCGCCATCCCGACCAGTTGGTGCTCGCCACCTCGGTCGCCGACGTTCGCCGCGCCCACAAGCGGAAAAAGATCGCGCTGCTCATGGGGATGGAAGGCGGCACGCCCATCGCGGACGACCTGCGCCTGCTGCGCCTCTTCTATCAGCTCGGCGTGCGCTACATGACCTTGACCCACGGGCTCGCCAACAACTGGGCGGACTCTTCCACCGACGAGCCCAAGCACAACGGCCTGACCGATTTCGGCAAAGAGGTGGTGCGGGAGATGAACCGGCTGGGGATGCTGGTCGACATCAGCCACGTCTCCGACAAGGCTTTCTACGACGCGCTGGAAATCTCCCAGGCGCCGATGATCGCCTCCCACTCTTCCTGCCGCGCTCTCTGCCAGCATCCGCGCAACATGACCGACGCGATGATCAAGGCGCTGGCCGCCAAAGGCGGCGTAATTCAGATCAACTACCACATCGGCTTCCTCGACCAGACCTACGCCGACGCCTACGAAAAGATCGCTCCCGAGCTCCGCGCCCGCCTGCGGACTCTGGCAGAGCAGCACAAAGACGACGATCACGCCCTGTCGGAAGCGCGCGAGGCGCTTTTCAAGGAGTACCAGGCCCAGCTGCCGAAAGTCTCCTGGGAGCGCGTCGTCGAGCACATTGACCACGCCGTCAAGCTGGTGGGACCCGATTACGTCGGCCTCGGCTCCGACTTCGACGGCGCCACCATGCCGGAAGGACTGAACGACGCCAGCTACCTCCCCCGCCTCACCCAGGCCCTGCTCGACCGCGGCTACAAGGAAGCCGACATCAAGAAAATCCTCGGCGGCAATACCCTGCGGGTGATGGAAGAGGCCGAGCGCGTGGCGGCGCGTTTATCCCGAGCGCAAGCGAGGGACCTAAACGCGGCCGCGCCCGCCCCGGCGACGGAGACGGCCCGGTGAACCGGCAGCGGCTCCTGCTCGGCGCGCTCCTCCTTGTTCTCGCCGGCTGCGCCCGCCAGGAACCCGCCCAGCCCGCGCCCGAGCCGTCGGCCCCCGCCGCCCGCCAGCCGGGCCTCTACGCTACCCTGGACACTTCGATGGGCAAGATCGTTATCCAGCTCTACGAAGAGCAGGCGCCGCAGACGGTGGCGAACTTCGTCGCCCTCGCCATCGGCGAGAAACCCTGGCGGCATCCGGCCAGCGGCAAGCGGATGGTGAACACGCCGTACTTCGACGGCGTCCCCTTCCACCGCGTCATCCCCAACTTCATGGTTCAGACCGGCGACCCCACCGGCACCGGCAGCGGCGGGCCCGGCTACACCATCCCCGATGAAATCGTGCCGACGCTCAAGTTCGACCGGCCCGGCCGCGTGGGCGTGGCCAACGAAGGCCAGCCCCATACCGGGAGCGCCCAGTTCTTCATCACCCACCGGGCGACGCCCCACCTCGACGGCCGCTACACCATCTTCGGCCAGGTGGTCGAAGGTCAGGACGTGGTCAACCGGATGGCCACCGTCAAGCTGCTGCCGAACGAAATGGGAGAGCAGGCCCGGCCGGAAACGCCCATCCTCTTGTTGAAAGTCACACTCGAGCGCGTGGGGCCGGCGCCCGCCGCTCCCGCGAAACCCGCACCGGCGCGCTAGGTTTTTTCTATGGCCGAGTGGATCGAGGTCGCGCAGCTCGCCGAGATTCCCCCCAGCACCGCCCGGCGAGTCGTGGTCCGCGGCCTGGCCCTCGCCCTCTTCAACCTCGACGGGCAGTTCTTCGCTCTGGAAGACACCTGTCCGCGCGATGAAGGCTCGTTGAGTCAGGGGGATTTGTTCGGCGACCTGGTGCAGTGCCCCGTCGAGGCCTGCAAGTACGAGCTCTCGACCGGTAACTGCATCACCTTCGACGCCCGCGTGCAGGCCTTCGAGGTGAAAGTGGACGGCGCGGCGGTGAAAGTGAAGCTGGACTAGCTGCTCCGCCCTGTCATTCCGAGCCCGTAGGGCGAGGAATCTGCATGTTCCGCCAGGCCAATCAAAATGCAGATCCCTCGCTGCGCTCGGGATGACAGGCTGGGTTGACTGTCAGGGGACGATGGGGCTAGACGCCGATGATCTCGACCAGCTCTTTGACGGCCGCAGCCGACTTCTGCAAAGCGGCGTTTTCTTCGGCCGTCAGCTTGATTTCTACAACCTGCTCGATCCCCCGCGCCCCCAGCTTCACCGGCACGCCCACGAAGAGTCCCTTGATGCCGTACTCGCCTTCGAGGTAGGCCGCGCAGGGGAGAATCTTCTTCTTGTCCTTGAGAATCGCTTCCACCATCTCCACGATGGCCGCCGAGGGCGCATAAAACGCGCTGCCGGTCTTGAGCAGCCCGACGATCTCCGCCCCGCCTTGCGCGGTGCGCTTGATGATGGCGTCGATCTTCTCCTTCGGCATCAGGTCCGGCAGCGGGATGCCCGCCACCGTCGAGTAGCGCGCCAGCGGCACCATGGTGTCCCCGTGGCCGCCCAGCACGAAGGCGGTGACGTTTTCGACCGAAACGTCCAGCGCCTCGGCGATGAAGGTCCGCATGCGCGCCGAGTCCAGCACGCCCGCCATCCCGATGACGCGGTTCTTCGAAAACCCGCTCGCTTTGTAGGCCGTCTGCGCCATGGCGTCGAGCGGGTTGGACACGATGATGAGAATGGAGTTCGGCGAATACTTCACCACCTTCTCGGTGGTCTCCTTGACGATGTTGTAGTTGGTCTTGAGCAGGTCGTCGCGGCTCATCCCCGGCTTGCGCGGGATGCCGGCGGTGATGACCACGATGTCGGAGTTGGCCGTGTCTTTGTAGTCGTTCGTGCCGAGGACGCGGGAGTCGTAGCCCTCGATGGGGGCCGACTCGGCGAGGTCGAGTCCCTTGCCCTGCGGCAGTCCCTCGATGATGTCGGTCAGGACGACGTCGCAGAGCTCCTTGTCGGCCAGCCGGTGCGCGGTCGTCCCGCCCACCATCCCCGCTCCCACCACCGTGACCTTTTTCCGCATGTCTCGCTCTCCGTCAGCCATTCACGGGGCTAAAGCCCCGATGAAAAAGACCAGTCCCTGTACTGTCACCACTAAAGTGGTGACCCCAACGTCCCCTAGCGGAAACTCTGCGTCCGCACCTATGGGGTCGCCGCTTCAGCGGCGACATCATACAGCCACTTCTCTCTCCCTCGGGGCTTTAGCCCCAAACTTGGGCATCGGGTCGAGCACCCGCCTCCCGTTGGCCGAGCTAAAGGGATATTGCTGTGGAGTCTCGCCAAGCTTGGCCTTAACCGGATTGTCTTCGATGTAGCGAGCCGCTGCCGTGAACTCGCCCAGCGTGCGAATCTGCCGACCGGCGAAGCCTTCTTGCCACGGCGACCGGCCCACGCGGAATCGTTTCTTCAGCTCATAGGAAAAGCGGCCCTTAATAAGCTGCATCGCCTTCGCTGGACGCGCCGCGCGGGCGGTGGTGGCGAGCAAGTGAAGGTGGCTCGTCATAATTACGTAATGATGCACCAGATATTCGCCCGCATCCCTGTATTCGAAAAGAATAGTCTCGAGAAGCTCTGCCCACTGCTCATTCTGTAGAAGGTTTCGCCCCTGACTTGTGTTCGTCGTCAGGAGATGGCTACCGGACTCATCAGAGAAATTCTTGAGTCGGCTCATCAGCGTACAGGGGCTAAAGCCCCGAGAGGGAGTGCAAGCTTTCTACTGTCGCCCCTAAAGGGGCGACCCCACAGAGCCCCTTGAACATGCGCACAATCAACTGCGACCCCCGCCTACATGTTGTTGATGATGGCGGTGGCGTACTCGCTGGTCTTGACCTTCCTGGCGCCTTCCATCAGGCGCTCGAGATCGTAAGTCACCGTCTTCTGCGCGATGGTCTTGGCGATGCCTTGCTCGATGAGCTGCGCCGCGTCTTTCCAGCCCATGAACTCGAACATCAGCACGCCGGAGAGCATCACCGAGCTGGGGTTGATCACGTCCTTGTCGGCGTACTTGGGCGCCGTGCCGTGCGTGGCTTCGAACAACCCGTAGCCGTCGCCGATGTTCGCCCCCGGCGCCACTCCCAGCCCGCCGATCTGCGCCGCGCAGGCGTCCGACAAATAATCTCCATTCAAGTTGGGCGTGCACACCACGTCGTATTCGTCCGCGCGCGTCTGCACCTGCTGGAACATCGAGTCGGCGATGCGGTCGTTCACCATCAGCTTCTTCTTCCACTGGCCGTTCCCGTGCGTCTTCCCGATGGCCTCCAGGCATTCTTTCACTTCCTTGTAGATTGGCTCCTTGTTTTCCGCCGGCCAGCTCTCCAGGCCCGGCTCCACCAGGGCGGCATTGGCCTCAATCGTCAGGTTCGGGTTCTTGTCTTTGTTGTCGAGGATCCAGCTTTCCCGTTCGGTGACGATCTGGCCGCGAAACTCCGCCTTGGCCAGCTCGTAGCCCCAGTCGCGGAAGGCGCCTTCGGTGAACTTCATGATGTTGCCCTTGTGGACCAGGGTCACGGTTTTGCGCCCGTGGTCGAGCGCGTACTGAATCGCCTTGCGCACCAGTTTCTTCGTTGCTGTGGGGCTGATGGGCTTGATGCCGATGCCGCTGTCGGGACGGATCTTCTTCCCGAGCTGTCCGGCGAGCTCAATCATTCTCTTCGCTTCCGCCGAGCCCGACACCCACTCGATGCCCGCGTAGACGTCTTCGGTGTTCTCGCGGAAGATGATGACGTTCATCCGCTCCGGGTGCTTCACCGGCGAGGGCACGCCCGGAATCCACTTCACCGGGCGCACGCAGGCGTAGAGGTCGAGGATCTGCCGCAGCGTCACGTTCAGGCTGCGGATGCCGCCGCCCACGGGCGTCGTCAGCGGGCCTTTGATGGCGACGCGGAAGTCGCGGATGGCCTCGACCGTGTCGTCCGGCAGCCAGGTCTTGAAGGTGTTGAAGGCCTTCTCGCCGGCGAACACTTCGAGCCAGGCGATCTTGCGCTTGCCTGTGCCGCCGCAGGACTTCTCCACCGCCGCGTCGAAGACGCGCTTCGAGGCCTTCCAGATGTCGCGGCCCGTGCCGTCGCCTTCGATGAAGGGGATGATGGGGCGGTCGGGGACGATGAACTTCCCGTTCTCGTAGCGGATTACCTCGCCGTCCGTGGGGACGGCTACTCCACTGTAGGACTGGCGCATGAAGAGTCTCCGTTTCGGGTGGGGCCGCTCGCCCCGACGGCAGCGGGGCAAACACTAATTTTATTCGCAGACCAGGCAGAAAGCAAGCTCAGCCCGGCCCCTCACTCTGTCATTCCGAGCGAAGCGAGGAATCTCTTCACGACGCATATGGCACCGAGAAGAGATCCCTCGCCTGCCGGCTCGGGATGACAGCCAAGGGCGCCGGGCACGGCTTCAGCCCCTAAGGAAGCTGCGCAGGACAGTGGGGAGGATGCCGCCGTGGCGGTAGTAGGTGACGTCGACGCCCGAGTCGAGCCGGGCGATGGCCTTGAACGTCTTGTTCTTGCCGTCGGGCGCGCTCGCCCTCACGCTCACTTCCGCGCGCGGCTTGATGTCGTCACCCGGACCGGTGATGTCGAAAATCTCCTGCCCGGTCAGGCCGAGCGACGCGGCGCTTTCCCCTTCTCTGAATTGCAGCGGTAGCACGCCCATTCCGACCAGATTCGCCCGATGGATGCGCTCGTAGCTTTCCGCCAGCACAGCGCGCACGCCGAGCAGGAGCGCCCCTTTGGCCGCCCAGTCGCGCGAAGAGCCGCTGCCGTATTCTTTGCCGGCAATCACGACGAGCGGCACGCCCTCCTGCTGGTAGCGCATGGCCGCATCGTAGATGCTCATCCGCTCCCCGCTCGGGAAGTGCAGGGTCACGCCGCCTTCGACCCCCGGCACCAGCAGGTTCTTCAGGCGGATGTTCCCGAACGTGCCCCGCACCATCACCCGGTCGTTCCCCCGGCGCGAGCCGAACGAATTGAAATCTTTCGGCTGCACCCCGCGCTCGATCAGGTAGCGCCCGGCCGGACCGTCCTTGGGGATCGAGCCGGCGGGCGAGATGTGGTCGGTGGTGATGGAGTCGCCCAGCAGCGCTAGCACGCGCGCCCCGCGAATCCCGCCCACCGGCGTCGGCTCGCGCGTAAGCTCGGCGAAGAACGGCGGCTCCTGGATGTAGGTGGAGTCGGCGTTCCACTCGTAGAGCGCCCCGCCTGCCACCGGAATCTTCTTCCAGGCCTCGCCGCCGTCCCAGACGTTGGCGTAGCTGCGGCGGAACATCTCCGGCTTTACGGCGCGGCTCATGGTGGCGGCGATCTCTTCCTGCGTCGGCCAGAGCTCGCGGAGAAAGACCGCCTTGCCCGTCGCGTCCGTGCCGAGCGGCTCGTTGACGAGGTCAATGTCTACCGTGCCCGCCAGGCCGTAGGCGACGACCAGCGGCGGCGAGGCCAGGTAGTTGGCGCGCACCTGCGGGTGGATGCGGCCTTCGAAGTTCCGGTTCCCGGAGAGCACCGCGGCGGCGACGAGCTGCCCTTCGCTCACTGCCTTCGCCACCGGCTCGGGCAGCGGGCCGCTGTTACCGATGCAGGTCGTGCAGCCGAAGCCGACCAGATGAAACCCCAGCGCTTCGAGCGCCGGCAGCAGCCCGGCCTCTTTCAAGTATTCGGTTACGACCTTCGAGCCCGGCGCGAGACTCGTCTTCACATAGGGCGGGACCTTCAGGCCGCGCTCGGCGGCTTTCTTCGCCAGCAGGCCCGCGCCCAGCATCACCGAGGGGTTCGAGGTGTTGGTGCAGGAGGTGATGGCGGCGATGACCACGGCGCCGTGGCCGAGCTTGGCCTGCGTGCCGTTGAAGCTGGCGACGGCCGTGCGCTGGAGCTCTTCGGCCGAGAGCCCGAACCCGCGCTCTTTCACCGGCGCGGTCAGCGCCTGGCGGAAGCTCGCCTTCATCCGCGAGAGCGCGACCCGGTCCTGCGGGCGCTTGGGCCCCGCCAGGCTCGGCTCGACGCTGGCGAGATCGAGCTCGAGCGTGTCCGAGAACTCGGGGTCGGCGCTGCCAGCGCTGCGGAAAAGTCCCTGCTCCTTGGCGTAGCGCTCGACGCGGGCGACTTCTTCATCCGTCCGGCCGGTCATGCGCAGGTAGCGCAGCGTCTCTTCATCCACCGGGAAGAAGCCCATGGTGGCGCCGTACTCGGGGGCCATGTTGGCCACGGTGGCGCGGTCGGCCAGGGTCATCTGCGCGAGGCCGTCGCCGCAGAACTCGACGAACTTGTCCACCACGCCCTTCTGGCGCAGCATCTCGGTGGCGGTAAGAACGAGGTCAGTGGCGGTCACGCCTTCGCGCAGGCGCCCGTGCAGCTTGAAGCCCACCACCTGCGGCGTCAGGAAATACAGCGGCTGGCCGAGCATCACCGCCTCGGCTTCGATCCCGCCCACGCCCCAGCCGAGCACGCCCAAGCCGTTGATCATGGTGGTGTGCGAGTCGGTGCCGACGAGCGTATCCGGGAAGAGCCGTCGCTCACCGTCTTCTTCCCGCGCCAGCACGACCTTGGCGAGGAATTCCAGATTGACCTGGTGGACGATGCCGGTGGCCGGCGGCACCACGCGGAAGTTGGCGAAAGCCTTCTGCCCCCAGCGCAGAAATTCGTAGCGCTCGCGGTTGCGCTCGAATTCGATGTCGGCGTTGCGCTGGAGGGCGACCGGCGAGCCGAAAACGTCCACCTGGACGGAGTGGTCAATCACCAGATCCACGGGCACGAGCGGGTTGATGCGCTTGGGGTCGCCGCCCAGGCGCTTCATGGCCGCCCGCATGGCGGCGAGGTCAACGACCGCCGGCACGCCGGTGAAGTCCTGCAAGATGACGCGCGCCGGGCGGAAGGGCACTTCGCGGGCGGGCGGCTGCTTTGCTTTCCAGGCCGCCAGCGCCGCCACGTCTTCTTCGGTGATGATTTCGCCGTCGCAGTGGCGCAGCACCGCTTCCAGCAAGACCTTGAGCGAAAACGGCAGGCGCGAGACCGCGCCCACGCCGGCCTTTTCCAGCCGGTCGAGCCGATAGATGGTGGCGCGGCCCTCGCCGGTCTCGAGCGGCGCGCGCGCGCCGAACGGGTCGCGATGCTTGCTCCCGGTTACCGTGGTGGCCATGGGAACACTCCAGAATAGCATCCGCGGCGGGGACGCACAACTCGCGCGCTAGCCGAAGAAACGCAGGAAAACGGCGCGCACGGCGTGGCGCCGCTCGGCCAGGCGGGCGGCCAGGGTGGCGGCGCTGAACTCTTCCCCCAGCCAGCGCCCCGCGAGCTCGGCCACCGCTTCGCGGCGCGGGCCCGCCGGAAACATCGAGGGGGGGCGCCCGGTCACGAGCCGAAGGGCGTGGTCCACCGCGCGCAGCAGCCGCGCCGCTTCGACCAACTGTTCGCGCTCGTCGGGCTTCACCAACTCCGCCGTTGTCCACCTCTCCACTTGCTCCCGCAGCGATTGGCCCGCCACGGAAGCGCCCCCGTTGAGGAGCGCCGCCCCGCCCGCCAGGAAATCAAGGTCGTAGACGCCGCCCGGGCCGGTCTTGAGATCGTCCGCCGCAGCGGCCTTGTTTCCTTCCTGCTCGAGCCGCTGGCGCATGGCGCGCAGCGCGACGCGTACGGCGTCGGCGTCGCAGAACCGCCGCGCCAGGGTGGCGCGCACGTCGCGGCAGAGGCGCTCGCCGAGCGCGAAGTCGCCGGCCACCGGCCGCGCCTTCAGGTAGGTCACCGCCTCCCACGCCTGGGCGCTCGTGGCGAAGTAGTCCAGGAAAGCCTCAGCGGTCTCGACCAGCTCGCCTTCGCTCCCGCGCGGGCGCAGACGAACGTCCACGGGAAAAAGCGTTCCCTCCCGCGTATAGGCGGAGACAACATGCAGGAACTTCTCCGCCAGCGCGCGGCCGGGCGCCTGGGCGCCGGCCTCGGCTATTACAAAGACCAGATCAGCGTCGGAGGCGAGAGCCATCTCCGCCGTCCCCAAGCGCCCCAGGGCAAGGACGACGAAGCCCGCCGGCGCCGGCTCGGCGGCGAGATCGCGCCCGGCCACGGCCAGGCCGGCGCGGAGAGTCTCTTCGGTCAGCGCGGTATAGTCGCGCAGGCTTTCCTCGACGGAGCGGCTGCCGCAGAGGGCGCGCGCGCCCCAAGAAAAGACGGCGTCGCGGAAGGCGCCGCGCAGGGCGCTCATCTCGTCGGCGAGCGTCCCGCGACCGGGCAAAGCAAACCGCAGGCCGCCGCGCGGCGCGGCGCTCCCGACGAGAGGGATGGCGAGCTGCCCCGCCGCGTCTGCGCTGTAAGACTTGGCCAGCGGCAGCAGTTCGGCGAGCCGCTCGGGTTGGCGAAGAAGCAGCGCCCCCAGCGGCTCGCTCAACCGCAGGATTTCGACCGCCAGCGGCAGCGCTGCCGCGGCGCGGCCCACCCGCTCGAAGGTGGCGGACGACGCCAGCGCCGCCGTCAGAAAACGGTGCACCGCCTTGTGGGCGCGCGCGGGAACGTCCACCGCCTCCATCGCCGCGGCCAGCGGCGAGCCTTGCTCCTGCAGCAGCCGCAGCAACGCGCCGTAGGAAAGCTCGCCGGGCAGGGCGGGCCACTCCGGCGGGCGCAAAGCGAACTCCGTCGTCTCGGGCAGGCGAGCGGCGCGCGGCAGCGTGCGCTCGTAAAGCGAGCGCACCTGGCTCATATGCTCTTCGAGCTGCCGCCGGAGCTCCTCGGCGTCGCGGACACCGCAGCGGCGCGCCAGGAGCGCCAGGGCGTCGCGGTGGTCGGGCAGGGTGTGAGTCTGGTGACCCTGGTCGAGCTGCAAGCGGTGCTCGAGGCGCCGCAGGAACTGGTAGGCGGCGGCCAGGCGGAAGTGATCGCGCGCCACGAGGTAGCCCTTGTCGTAAAGCTTTTGCAAGCCGACGAGCGTTCCGGGAGCGCGCACCCAGGGGTCGTCGCGGCCATAGAGCCGCTGCAAGCACTGCACCAGAAACTCGATGTCGCGGATGCCGCCCGGAGCGAGCTTGACGTTCAACCGCTCGGCGCCGCCTGCCTCCCGCTTGCGGGCGAATTGCTCGCGCGCGTTCAGCACGCTCTCGACGGCGGCGAAGTGCATCTCGCCGCGGTAGAGAAAAGGCTCGACGCCGCGCAGGAAGTCCCGCACCAGCCCGGCGTCGCCGGCCGAGTGCCGCGCCTTGAGGAGCATTTGCAGCTCCCACTCCCGCGCCTGGCGCCGGTAGTAGTCGAGAGCGGCGGGCAGAGTGATGGCCAGGTCGCCCTCGCCGCCGCCGGGCCGCAGGCGCAGGTCCACGCGGAAGACGGCGCCTTGCGGGGTGACGCCGGCGACGAGCTGCAGCAGGCGCTGCGCCAGGCGGATGAAATACTCGCTGTTGGCGATGCGCGCGGCGGCGCCGGCCGCAGCGGTCTCCCCTTCCCCCGCGTAGAGGAACAGCAAGTCCACGTCCGAGCTGTAGTTCAGCTCCCGCCCGCCCAGCTTGCCGAGAGAGACGACGGCGAAGCGCGCCGCCACCGGCCGCCCGCGCGCGTCGCGCGTCTGCGGCGCGCCGTAACGCGACTGCAACTCCCTCTGCGCGCGCTCGAGAGCTTTCTCGAGCAGGACATCGGCGAGGAGCGAAAGCTCCAGCGTGGTTTCTCCCAGCTCGGCCATCCCCAGGATGTCCTTCAGCGTGATGCGCAGGTACTCGCGGCGCTTGAAGCGGGCGAGAGTCAGAGCGGGGTCGGCGTCGAGGGCACCGGTCTCAAAGCGGGCGTACTCTTCGAGGAGGTCCTCCTTCGACTTCATCCGTGCCAGGTACTTGTCGCGGCCGAGCCAGGCGATGAGCTCGGGCTGCTGGATGAGGGTCTCGCTCAAGAAGCGGCTGTGGCTGAAGAGCGCCAGCAGGTAGTGGAGAAGGGCCGGCTGGCGGGCGAACCCCTCGAGGACGCGCCGCCGCCCCGAGGCTTCGGGGTCGCGGGTGAAGCGCTCGAGATAGTTGAGCGCCCCGCCCGGGTCGGGCACCTGCCCGAGCACGACGGGCAGGAGCGCAAACACCGGCTCCGGCAGCCGCTCGCGGACGAGGTGGAGGTTCGCCCGCGCGCGCGCCGGCTGGGCGAAGGACAAACGGGCGAAGGCTTCCGGCAGACTCGTCATGCTCGAGACGAGTCTACTCTAACAGCCGCCGGCCGGGCGAGACGGGCGCGACTCCCCGGTTAGACGTCGTAGTAGAGGGCGAACTCGTAGGGGTGCGGGCGCATGCGGATGGCCTGCACCTCGTTCTTCATCTTGTAATTGATCCAGAGCTCGATGATTTCCTTGCTGAAGACGTCGCCCTTGAGCAGGAAGTCGTGGTCGCGCTCGAGGTGGCGCAGGGACTCTTCGAGGGAGCCGGGGAGCGAAGGCACGTGCTTGAGCTCCTCCGGGCTCAAGTCGTAGATGTCCTTGTCGAGCGGCTCGCCGGGGTCGATCTTGTTTTCGATGCCGTCCAGTCCCGCCATCAGCAGGGCTGCGTAGGCCAGGTAGGGGTTGCAAGAGGGGTCGGGCGGGCGGAATTCGACGCGCTTGGCCTTGGGGTTGGGCGAGTACATGGGAATGCGCACGGCGGCGCTGCGGTTGCGGCGCGAGTAGGCCAGGTTGACCGGCGCCTCGAAGCCCGGCACCAGGCGCTTGTAGGAGTTGGTGGTGGGCGCGGCGAAGGCCGCCACCGCGGGGGCGTGCTTGAGCAGCCCGCCGATGTACCACAGGGCCGTCTGGCTCAAGCCGGCATAAAGCTCCCCGGCGAACAGCGGCTTGTCCTTCAGCCACAGGCTCTGGTGGGTGTGCATGCCGGAGCCGTTGTCCTGGAAGAGCGGCTTGGGCATGAAGGTGACGGTCTTGCCGTACTGGTGGGCGACGTTGCGGACGACGTACTTGAAAAGCATCATGGCGTCGCCTGCCTTCACCAGCGGCTGGAAGCGGAAATCGATTTCCGCCTGGCCGCCGGTGGCGACTTCGTGGTGGTGGCACTCGACCTCCAGCCCGCAGCGCTCCAGCGCCAGAACCATCTCGGTGCGCAGGTCCTGGTAGTGGTCGGTGGGCGGCACGGGGAAGTAGCCTTCCTTGTAGCGGGGCCGGTAGCCGAGGTTGCGCTCCTCGCGCGCCGAGTTCCAGCGGCCTTCCTCGGCGTCGATGAAATAAAAGCCGCAGTGCTCGTTCTGGTCGAAGCGGACGTTGTCGAAAACAAAGAACTCGGCTTCGGCGCCGAAGAAGGCGGTGTCGGCCACGCCGGTGAAACCCAGGTAAGCTTCGGCCTTCTTGGCGATGAAGCGGGGGTCGCGGGGATAAGACTGCTTGGTGATGGGGTCGATGATGTCGCCGATCATGCACAGGGTGGGAGCATCGCGAAAAGGATCCATGATGGCGGTGGCCGCGTCGGGCACGAGCAACATATCGCTTTCGTGGATGGCGGCCCAGCCGCGGATGCTGGAGCCGTCAATCCCGAACCCGTCCTCGAAAGACTTTTCCGCCAGCTGATGAATGGGGAAAGAGACGTGATGCCAGAGGCCGGGCAGGTCGGTGAAGCGGATATCCACTATCTTGGCCTGGTGGCGTTCCGCCAACTCCAACGCTTGTCGCGGCACAGTAATGGACTCTTTAACGGTCATGTACCCTCCTGGAGGATGAGAGGAATGTGGCGGGCCAGTGGGGCGCTTGCGCGGTCCGCCATCTTGGGGAGTACAGCATAGGGGAGAGCGCCCGGTTCGTCAAGCCCCCCTTCGGCCTTCGAGAACTGGCCGGGGGAAAAAGGGATTGACACCCGCACGCTTCTTCCGCATAGTGAGCGAGAATTTTCGCGACGCTCTCTCGGGGGAGGAGCGGCGCAAAGCACGCGGCCTCGCGGTCGGACCGTGCGCGGGCCCGGTGGTGGGCACAAGCGAGGATGTTCGTCGCCAAGAAGATTTTCCTCACCAAGGGAGTCGGCAAGCACCGCGAGCGGCTGTCGAGCTTCGAGCTGGCGCTGCGCTCGGCGGGCATCGCCGCCTGCAACCTGGTCCGGGTCTCCAGCATTTTCCCGCCCCACTGCAAGCTCATCTCCCGCACCGAAGGCTTGAAGCTGCTCAAGCCCGGCCAGGTGACCTTCGTGGTTTTGAGCGAGAACTCGACCCGCGAGCCGCACCGCCTCATCGCCACTTCCATCGGCCTGGCTCTGCCCGCCGACAAGAACATGTACGGGTACTTGTCGGAGCACCATTCGTTTGGAGAAGCCGAAGACCGCGCCGGCGAGTACGCCGAAGAGCTGGCGGCCGAGATGCTCGCCACCACCCTCGACGTCGAGTTCGACCCTGACCTGAACTGGGACGAGAAGAAAGAGATCTACCGCATCTCCAACAAAATCGTCCGCACCATGAACATCACCCAGTCGGCCGTGGGCGACAAGCGCGGGCTGTGGTCGACGGTGCTGGCCGCCGCCATCCTCATCGGCGAAGACATCTAGTGCCGTTCCAACTTTCTCTGCCCCGCTCAGCCGGAGTTGCGGGGACATCATCGCAACCTCCTGCTGGGAGCAATTAGATTGAAATAGTTGGAACGGTACTAATTCCCCGCCCTTTTTCCCTTAACGAGCCGGAACCGCCTGGCGGCGGCCTGTGCGCGCCGCCCGGACTTCGCGCCGCGGCAGGTAGCCGAGGCGCTGCAAGACGGCGCCCACGATGAGCGGCAGCGCCACGGTGGCGTCCTCGAGCACTTCGGCGAAGCGCCCGCCCTCTTCCGGCGGCACGAACTTGCCCCAGGAAACCGCCTCCGAGTAGGTGCTCCCCGAGAGCCCGCCCCAGTGGACCGGCTCGGGGCAGATGCGCAGGCCGTAGTGGTAACGCTTGAGCTCCATCTTGTCCAAGCCACGGCGGGTGCGCAGCTCGATGTAGACGCCGACCTGCTGCGCCCAGTTGCGGGGCACGCCGCCGCCCACGGTCAGAATCCCCCAGCGCTTGGCTTTCATCATCGTCCCGGTGAAGTGCTCGAGGTCGGCCAGCGAATCGAAGGCGAGCGCGGGCCGGCCCTTCTTCTGGCGGGCGAGATTGAAGAGAGCGAGGTCGAGCCCAAGCTCGGAGTCGGTGAAGGCGGGGACGTAGACCGGGACTTTCTTTTCGTAGGCGGATTTGAGGATGCCCCGGCCGGGAGCCTGCCGGCTCAGGTAGGCGCCGATGCGCTGGTGGAGTTTCCAGCTCGTGACCAGCTCGCCCGGATCCCACTGCGCCAGCACGGCGTCCACCACCGCTTCGACGTGGTCGAGGTTCACCTCCGGCTCGAGCGAGTCGTAGACGCGGTTGTAACCCGCCCAGAAGAGTTCGTTGTCGCTCATGCCCGGGTCGTAGCGGAAGTGGGAGCGGCCGGTGGCTTCCACCAGCCCGTGCGCCATCAGCGCGCCCGTGGACACGATGGCCTTGACGATGCCGCTCTCAATCAAGTCGCAGATGACGAGACCCATCTTGCCCACCGTGAGCGCCCCGGCCAGCGTCAACACCACCGTGCAGGACTTGTCCCGCGCCATCGCCTCCAACACATCGGCGCCGTCGCCGATCTGCCGCGCCGTGTAGGCCGTCTTCCCCATGGCCCGTACCAGGTCGTCAATCGTGTGGATCTTCTGGAGGTCAAGCGGATAGATGGGCGTGAGGCGGTCGGCGACCGGATCGTGCAGCTTGCGCACGCGCCCGCCGGCCTGCTTTGCTTTTTTCACGATTCTTCTCCCGACATCCGAACGTTTGCGGGCTCCCAGTATAGCCTCTGCGCAGAAAGTTTGCAGCCCCGAAAGCGGCGAGCTTGCCTTCTGGCCGCTCGCGATGTCATACTTTCGCCAATGAGGCGTCTATCCGAGAAGCTTTTCCTGGTGGGGCAGACACTCTTGTCTGCCCTCTTGGTCACGGGGCTGCTCGCGTTCCCCGCGGCGGCGGAAGAGTTCTACCTGAAGGACGGCACCAGGCTCGTGGGCAAGATCGTGGCCTACGAGAAGGACTCCTTCCGCGTCGAGACCAGCTTCGGCATCGCCATCATCTACAAAGACCGCATCGAGCGCATCGTCTTCGAGCCCGGCTCGAAAGAAGCGGCGGCCAAGGCCGGGCCGGCGCCGGCCTCCCCGCCCGCCGCCAAGCCCGCGCCGAAAGAAACCGCCCCGCCGCCGCCTCCGCCCGTCAGGATCGTCGAATACGTGAGCGGCACGCGCTACGTCAACGAGACCTTCCGCTTCCAGATGTTCAAGCCGCCCACCTGGCGCTCCTATCCGCAGCTGGTGCGCCCGGGCGGGCCGCTGGTGGCGGCGCTGGGCACGCCCGACGAGACCACGCTCATGCTTGTCGGGCGCGAGAATTTCAACGGCGACCTGACCGGCTACGCCCGTTTGGCCGAGAACGCCTTGCAGCGGACCTACGCCGACTACCGCAAGCAGAACGAGCGCCGCACCACCGTGGCCGGCTTGCCCGCTTTCGAGCGCGACTTCACCGGCGAGGCCGAAGGCCGCTTCTGGACCGGCACCGCGCTTTACTTCGCCCGCGGCCGCGACTACTTCACCATCTTGAGCCTGACAGCCGCCGGCGACACCACGAACTTCCAGCAGACCCTTTTGCGCAAAGTGGTCGACACCCTGGAATTCCTGCCCGAGTGAAACCCGCCGCCTAACCGCGCCCGCCCACGGCGATCAACGTTTCCGGATAGAAGGTCACGCGGCAGCCGAACACCCGGCTTTCGGGAAACAGCCGCCGCATCTCGCGCCGGCTCAACAGCCGCAGCGGCGGATAGGGCGTCTGGCCGAGCGCCCGCGCCAGCCGCTGCTGCCAGCGCGTCGGCAGGAATTGCCAGAGCGGCAGGTGGTAGTGGGCTTCGATGGGATACCAGAAGTTCGGCGTGGTCACGAACCAGGCGCGGCCCACGCGGCGCACCTCGTCGGCGAACCGCTGCTGCGCCGGCCAGCTCGGCAGATGCTCGAGCACGGCGTTCGAATACACGATGTCGAAGGACTGATCCGCGAACGGCAACGCGCAGCCGTCGAAGACCGCCGCTTGGACTTCCGGGAAACTGCGGGCGTAGTCGCGCACGTCGGCCTTAACCAGCCCGCCGCCCACGATGCGCCCGCGGTGAGGATAGAAAGCTTCGAACTGGTCGGCCAGGCCGGCGGTGGCCCCGCTTGCGCCCACGTTCAGGATGCGGGTTTCGGGCGCGGGGCGCAGCAGCTGCTCAAACAGCCAATACTTCTTCGCGCGCGACCGGCGGTGCAGGTAGGCGAACAGGCGGTTCATCGTGCCCGCCGGGGGCTAATACTTGGTGACCTCGGTGAAGTGGAAATCGCGCACGCGCATCGGCGGCACCACCATCTCGAAGGACTCTTCGCCGGCGGCCCGCACCGCCGGGCCGAGGAGCTCGACCTGGTTGAGCATTTCTTTCAGGCTCTGGTTGAAGCGCAGGTTGCGCGCCGCCTGCCGCACCCGGCCGTTCTCGACGAGGTAGGTGCCGTCGCGGGTCATGCCGGTGAGAATCTTCTGATACGGATCCACTTCGCGGATGTACCACAGCCGCGTGACCAGCACCCCGCGCTCGGTCGTGCGAATCATCTCGTCCACAGAAGTTGAGCCGCCGGCGAAGACCAGGTTCATCGGGGCCTCGCCGTACTCGTTCGGCAACGGGAAGCCGTGGCCGGTGGGCTGGGCGTTCATCTTTTTCGCCGTGTGCCGGGCGTAGACGAGGCTCTTCAGCACGCCGCGCTCGACCAGGGCCACCGCCTGCCGCGGGACGCCCTCGCCGTCCCAGGGGGCGCCCGCCTGCCCGGCGTGGAAGACATCGTCGGTGATGGTGATGTTCTCGCCGAAGACTTTCTTGCCCACCTGGTTGGTGAAACAGCTGCGCTGGTCGAGCACGGCGGTGCCGGCAAAATCGTAGAAGAGGAACCCGACGAGGTCGAGCACCGCCGCCGGCTCGAGGATGACGGTGTAGCGCCCGGGCGGGATTTCCTTCGGGTCGCGGTTGGCCAGGGCTTTCTCGCAGGCGCGCGCCGCCAGCTCTTCGATGTTCAGCTCGGAGGCCCGGGTGAAGTTTCCTTTGGCCCAGCCGGAGCCGCCGTCGAGGAAGGTGACGGAGAACTCCGCCTTGGTTTCGCGGTGCTCGGCGTAGAGCCCGCGGGAGTTAAGCAGGGCGCCGGCGGCGCTCGTCGAAGAAAAGATGCCCGCGGCGATGAGTCCGCTTTTCTCGGCGCGGGCGACGACTTTCTCGACTGCCGCGGCGCGCGCTTCCGGCGTGAGCGCGGCGGTAGCGTCGTCGAACCGCTCGACCCGCTGGTAGGTTTGCGGCCCGGGCATGGGCAACAGCTCCGGGTCTTTCGGCTGCCAGCGGGCGCTGGCCACGGCCTGCCCGGCGACGCGGCGGAGAGATTCGGGGTCGGTCTTGTTCGTAGTGGCGCGGGCGGTGCGGCCGTCGACCACCGCGCGCACCGAGACGTGGATGCCTTCCTCCGCCACGTTCTGGTGGATGGTGTTGTTGGCGAAGCGGGTCAGGGCCGACTGGTGGGTCTCGAGCAAAACTTCAGTCTCGTCGGCGCCGCTCGCCTGGCGGACAACCTCGAAGATCTCCCGCGCTCGCGCTTCATTGAGCATAGGCGACTCCGACGAGCACGTTGCGGAAGCGCGCCGGGGCGGCGCCGTGGCCGGTGCCCATGGTCTGCATGGGCTGGCCCTTGCCGCAGTTGGGCGTGCCCCACAGGGTCCAGTGGCGGCGGTCGCAGATGGCGTCGCACGAGTTCCAGAACTCGGTGGTGATGCCGCTGTAGGAGGGGTTCTTGATCATGCGGGCTTTCTTGCCGCCCTTGATCTCCCAGGCGATCTCGGTGCCGAACTGGAAGTGGTAGCGGCGGTCGTCGATGCTCCAGCTGCGGTTGGTTTCGAAATAGAGGCCGTCGTCGGTGTCGGCGAGCAGGTCGGCGAGCTTCCAGGTTCCCGGCAGCAGGCTGACGTTGGTCATGCGGATGAGCGGGATGCGGTTCCAGCTTTCGGCGCGCATGGTGCCGCCCGAGCGGGCGAGGCCGAGGGCCGGGGCGGTCTCGCGCGAGCTCAAGTAGCCGACGAAGCGGCCGTCCTTGATGATGTCGGTGCACTGCGCCGGCACGCCTTCGTCGTCGTAGCCGAAAGTGCCGAGGCCGGGGCCGTGCTCGAGGCGGGCGTCGGCCACCACGTTGACGATCTCGGAGCCGTAGCGGAGCTTGCCGAGCTGGTCGAGCGTGAGGAAGCTCATGCCGGCGAAGTTCGCCTCCATCCCCAGCACGCGGTCGAGCTCGATGGGGTGGCCGATGGACTCGTGGATTTGCAGGCCGAGCTGGGCGCTCTCCAGGAGGATGGTGCGCTTCCCTTCCGGGCACTTGGCGGCCTGGTGCAGGGCGACGGCTTCCTCGCCCACGCGCCGGGCATTCTCGACAAGCTCCAAGCGCTCGACCAGCTCGTAGCCCGCCGAAGCGTGCTGACCGCCGAAGGAGTTCGGGTAGCTGCGCTTCTGGATTTCGTTTTCGGCGAAGGAGGTGGCGACCAGGCCGGCGCCGGAGTAGACCTTGGTCTGGTGGATTTGGCTCCCCAGCGTGCTCACGAAAAGCTGCTCCAGGCGCGTGAAGGACATCGAAGTCTCGGCCAGGGTCACGCCGGCGACGCGGCGCAGCTCCTCGTCGGCGCGGAAGAGCAGCTTCAGCATGTCGTCGAGCGAGACCCCGAAGGGGTCTTTCTCGATGGGAGTCGCCCAGACAGCGGTGATCTTCTGCTCGGGGGCGAGCGCGATGTCCTTCTTCTTCACCCGGGCGCTGGCGCGGGCGATGGAGACGGCGCGGGCGGCGGTCGAGTCAATCTGCTCACGGGTCAACTGATCGGTCGAAGCGAAGCCCCAGGCGCCCTCGGCCAGCACGCGCACGCCGAGGCCGAGCGACTCGCTTTCGGAGACCGAGCCCACCTTGCCGTTCTTGGTGGAGAGATTGCGGTAGCGGGCGTCGAGCACGCGCACGTCGGCGTAAGCGGCGCCGCGCGCCGCCGCCGTGTCCAGCGCCCACTTCGCCCAGTCTTTCATCCGGCCTCCGGGGCGGTCTCGAACCAGGACTTGGTGTAGCGGACGTAATTGTACTCGTCGAGCATCTTCAGGAAATAGTTCCAGCGGGCGCCGATGGGACAGTTCTGCACCATGAACCACAGGGCCACCTGGGGCCGGGCGCCGCGCCGGCGGGCCACGGCGTCCACCAGGCGGTTCATGATGCCCTGGTTCAGCTCCATGAAGCGCAGGTACTTCTCCGCCGCTTCTTCCGAGCGGCTCCACTTGCAGCCGTAGCGGCGAGCGATCTCATCGTCCCACAAGGGAAAGAAATCGGGGGCGAGCAGGTGAAAGGCCTTGACGACGCCGACCGGGCTGCGGGTGCCGCGCATGGTCTCCAGGGCTGCGAGGGCGCTCGAGAATAATTCGCCGACCCAGCCGGCGTCGCGGGCGGCGTCGAACTCGGCCAGGTCGCGCCGGCGCAGCGGGGAGAGCAGGTGCCAGTGCTTCACCATCCAGAGCTTGAAGCGGCGGAAGTCGGGGGCGCCGTAGCGGTAGGAAGCCTGGTTCCAGCTCAAGAGCAGGATGGCCACGGCGTCGGTCACGCCCTCCGGGTTCCCCCAGTACTCGTCAATCGTGCGCCGCGAGATGCGGTACATGACGTCGCCGCGCGGGTCGTTGCGGTGGTAACTGGCGCAGCCCATGCGCACTTCGTCGAAGCTCTGCGGGCCCGGCGGCCAGAGGAGCGTGCGGCGCAAGCGCGAATACTCCGGAAGCCGGCCTCTGCGGACGGCCGGCCACGAATCGCGCCCTCCCGGGGTCCCTAGGTGCCCTCCGACCAGGATGCCAGGTACTTCTCTTGCTCCGGGGTGAGAGTATCAATCTTGATGCCCATGGATTCGAGCTTGAGCCGGGCCACCTGCCGGTCGATCTCGGCGGGCACGGGGTAGACTTTCTTCTCGAGCTTCTCGGCGTTCCGCGCCAGGTACTCGAGCGAGAGCGCCTGGTTGGCGAAGCTCATGTCCATCACCGAGGCGGGATGGCCTTCGGCGGCGGCCAGGTTGACCAGCCGCCCTTCGCCGATGAGGTAGAGCCGCCGGCCGTCGGCCAGCGTGTACTCCTCGAGGTTGTCGCGGGTGGCGCGCTTCCCTTTGGCGAGCTTCTCCAGCGCGGGGATGTCGATCTCGACGTTGAAGTGGCCGGAGTTGGCGAGCACGGCCCCGTCCTTCATCGCCCGCAGGTGCTCGCCGCCGATGATGTCGCGGTCGCCGGTGGCAGTGACGAAAACGTCGCCCAGGGGCGCGGCCTCGGTCATGGACATGACGCGGTAGCCTTCCATGGCCGCTTCCAGCGCGCGGGTGGGGTCGACTTCGGTGACGATGACCTGCGCCCCCAGGCCGTGGGCGCGCTGGGCGATGCCGCGGCCGCACCAGCCGTAGCCGGCGACGACGAAGTTCAGCCCGGCGAGCAGGAGGTTGGTGGCGCGCACGATGCCATCCACGGTGGACTGCCCGGTGCCGTAGCGGTTGTCGAAGAGGTGCTTGGTGTGGGCGTCGTTGATGGCGATGACGGGATAGGCGAGCACGCCCTGGCCGGCCATGCTGCGCAAGCGGATGACGCCGGTGGTGGTTTCTTCGGTGCCGGCACGGACGCCCTTCAAGACATCCTGGCGCTTGGTGTGGGCGACGTTCACCAGGTCGCAGCCGTCGTCCATGGTGAAGTGCGGCTTGGTGTCGAGGGCGGCGTTGATGTGGGCGTAGTAGGTGTCCTTGTCTTCGCCGCGGATGGCGAAGACGGGGACGCCGAAGTCGCGCACCAGCGAGGCGGCGTTGTCGTCCTGGGTGCTCAAGGGGTTGGAGGCGCAGAGGGTGACCTCGGCGCCGCCGTCGCGCAGGGTGAGGGCGAGATTGGCGGTCTCGGTGGTGATGTGCAGGCAGGCGGCGATGCGCGCGCCCTTCAGCGGTTTTTCCTTGCGAAAGCGCTCGGCGATCAGCCGCAGCACCGGCATCTGCTGCCCGGCCCACTCGATGCGCACGCGGCCGCGGTCGGCCAGCGCCGGGTCCTTGATGTCAGAGGCGACGCGGGGCGTGGTGGCCATGGCTAGCGCTTGGCGGCGACGCGCTCCTGCCCGGCGGCGCGCCGCAGCGTCTCGGCCTTGTCGGTGCGCTCCCAGGTGAACTCGGGCTCGGGGCGGCCGAAGTGGCCGTAGGCGGCGGTCTTGCGGTAGATGGGCCGGCGCAGGTCGAGCGCTTCGATGATGCCGCGCGGGGTCAGGGGGAAATGGCCGCGGATGAGCTCGACCAGCTGCTCTTCGTCCACCTGCCCGGTGCCGAAGGTATCCACCATGATCGAAACCGGCTCGGCCACGCCGATGGCGTAGGCGAGCTGCACTTCCGCCTTGCGCGCCAGGCCGGCGGCCACCAGGTTCTTGGCCGCGTAGCGCGCCATGTAGGAAGCGGAGCGGTCAACCTTGGTCGGGTCCTTGCCGGAGAATGACCCGCCGCCGTGGTGCCCGGCGCCGCCGTAGGTGTCCATGATGATCTTGCGCCCGGTCAGCCCGGCGTCGCCCAGCGGCCCGCCGATGACGAAGCGGCCGGTGGGATTGATGTGGTACTTGGTTTTCTTGTCGAGCATCGCGGCGGGGATGATGGGGCGGATGACTTTCTCGAGAATGCCTTCGCGGACGGTTTCGATTTTCACCGCGTCGCTGTGCTGGGCGGAGACGACCACGGTGTCCACCCGCCGCGGCCGGCCGTTTTCGTACTCGACCGTGACCTGGGACTTGCCGTCGGGGCGCAGGAAGTCGAGCGAGCCGTCGCGCCGCGCCCGCGCCAGCTGCTCGGTGAGGCGGTGGGCCAGCATGATGGGCAGCGGCATCAGCTCTTCCGTCTCGTCGCAGGCCAGGCCGAACATCAACCCCTGGTCG
>Ga0209172_10002328_pt1 | contig 34081 bp, 27 predicted proteins | sample LarsenN4metaG_FD_184113 | JGI IMG/M metagenome (GOLD analysis project Ga0209172, IMG submission 184113) | Hot spring sediment bacterial and archeal communities from British Columbia, Canada, to study Microbial Dark Matter (Phase II) - Larsen... ... | reverse complement strand
GCCTGCCGCGACATGCCGCTTGCTCAACACGATCACGCCGATCATCGCGACCAGCAGCAGGAAACCGGTCACCTGCATCGGCAGCAGGTAGGTCGTGAACAATTCGACGCCGAACATCTTGAGACTCGAACCAACGCCCGGTCCTTCGACCGCCACGGTTTCGAGTCCGCCGCGCTGCAGCACGACGCCGAGCCCGGCCAGCAGCAGCGCGCCGGCGATGCCGCTCGCGCCGATCGTCAGCCAGCGCGGTTTCACCGTCGTGCCCTTCACGTCGAGCAGCATGATGATGAAGAGAAACAGCACCACGACCGCGCCCGCGTAGACCAGCACCTGGATCACCGCGAGGAAGTAGGCCTCGAGCAGCACGAACAGCGAGGCCATGCCGAGAAACGTCACGATCAGGAACATCGCCGACGTGACCGCGTTGCGGTTCGTCACGACGAGCAGCGCCGCCGCGAGCGTGAGCGTGGAAAAGAGGTAGAAGAAGAGGTCAGACATGGCTTTGCCTCCATGTAGGGCCGGACCTTGTGTCCGGGCCGTGCGTCCACGCCGAAGCGGCCCGGACGCAAGGTCCGGCCCTACAGGCAGAAGGTCTCGACGTCGCCGGCATGCTCAGTGCGCGTTGCCGTGCTCGGCGGCCTGGCGCTTTTTCTCCCACTTGAAGTGTTTGTCCGGCAGCGTGCCGCCCATTTCGTAGAGCTTCTGCTTGTTGTTCACGAACTCCGCCCGCGTGAACCCGGAGACCGAATACACGTTCTGCAGCCAGATCGCCTCCTCCGGACAGACCTCCTGACAGAGGCCGCAGTAGATGCAGCGCAGCATGTCGATCTCGAACTCCTGCGGCGCCTTCTCGACGTGCGCGGTCGCCGCGTCGGCCGGGATCTCGCCCGGGGTGATGCGGATCGCCTTCGGCGGGCAGACGAACTCGCACAACTGGCACGACACGCACTTCTCGCGGCCATCCGGATCCTTCACCAGTGTCGGCACGCCGCGGTAGCCGGGCGGCAGCGGCGGACGCTGCTCGGGATACTCGACCGTGACCGGCTTCTTGAAGATGTTGGAGAACGTGAGGCGCAGGCCGCCGATGATCTGTGGCAGGTACGTGCGCTCGGCCAGCGTGAGCGGTTTGCGTTCGATGACCTTGTAGTCCGTGGGCATGGCGGATCAGAGCAGGTCGTAGTAGTCCACCACCGTGATGGCGATGGCGTAGACCACAAGGTTGCCGATGGCGACCGGCAGGAGCTTGCGCCAGCCGATGCGCATCACCTGGTCGTAGCGGAACCGCGGCACGGTCCAGCGCACCCAGATGAAGAAGAAGAGCATGAACACCATCTTGGCGAAGCACGTCGCGAAGGCGATGAGCGCGCCGGGCACGCCGGTGGCGAGCCAGGCGAGGCCCCACGAATCCGCCAGCCCCGCCCATGTCACGAACGGCAGCGGGTGCCAGCCACCGAGGAACACCACCGCGACGACGGCCGAGCCGACCGCCATGTTGGCGTACTCCCCGACGAAGAAGAACCCGAACTTGAAGCTCGAGTATTCTGTGTGGTAGCCGCCGACGAGGTCGGTCTCGGACTCCGGCATGTCGAACGGCAGACGGTTGGTCTCCGCGAACAGCGCGATCAGGAACGTGATGAACGACACCGGCTGCGCGATCGCGAACCAGAGGCCCTGCTGCGCATTGACGATGTCGACGAGGCTCAGCGTGCCCGTGCCGCCCGGCGCATTGGTCCACAGGAACACCGGCAGCACCGCCAGGCCCATCGCAATCTCGTAGGAGATCAGCTGCGCCGAGGCCCGGATGCCACCAAGGAACGGATACTTCGAGTTCGAGGCCCAGCCGGCCATGATGATGCCGTAGACCCCGAGCGAGGAGATCGCGAAGATGTAGAGGATGCCGACATTGATGTCGGCAATCACCCACTCCTCCGCGACCGGGATCACCGCCCAGGCGGCGAGCGCCAGCACGCAGGTCACCAGCGGCGCCAGCAGGAAGATGCCCTTGTTGGCGCCGGCCGGGATCACCGGTTCCTTGAGGATGAATTTCAGGAGATCGGCAAAGGATTGCAGCAGCCCCCAGGGACCGACCACGTTCGGTCCGCGCCTGATCTGTACCGCCGCCCAGATCTTGCGGTCGGCATAGATGATATAGGCGACCGCGATCAGCAGGATCACGAGCAGGAGCACGCTCTGCGCGAGAACGATCAGCACGGGCCAGACGTAGTCGTAGAAGAATTCCAGCATCGCTATTCCGCCGCCGCTGCGCTGCCCTCCGCAATCACCGAGCATTCGGCCATCACCGCCGAAGCCCGCGCGATCGGGTTGGTCAGGTAGAAGTCTTCCACCACCGCCGTGAACGGCGCCTTGTCGGGTGCGCCGCCAAGTCCTGCGAGCCGCGTGATGTCTGCCGGATCGCCGGGCGAAATCGCGCCGATGCGCTGCAAATGCGGATGCGTCTGGAACAAGGCGGCGCGCAATTGCGCGAGCGAGTCGTACGGCAGCCGGTGGCCCGCGACATCCGACAGCGCGCGCAGGATCGCCCAGTCCTCGCGCGCGTCGCCGGGCGGGAAAGATGCGCGCGCCGCCATCTGCACGCGGCCTTCGGTGTTCACATAGATGCCGGATTTCTCCGGATAGGCCGCGCCCGGCAGGATCACGTCGGCACGGTGCGCGCCGGCGTCGCCGTGGGTCCCGATGTAGACGACGAATGCTCCGGGCGCGATCTCGATCTCGTCGGCGCCGAGCAGGAACGCCAGGTCGAGCGCCTCGGGCTGCGCCATCTGCCCGGCGGTCATGGCGCCGCTCGACGGTACGAATCCGAGGTCCAGCGCGCCGACCCGGGACGCGGCGCTGTGCAGGACGCAGAAGCCGTTCCAGCCGTCTTTCACGGCGCCGAGGTCGAGCGCCGCCCTGGCGGCGAGCGCGGCGACCGCCGCGCCGTCAGGCCGCGCAAGGGCGCCCGCGCCCAGGATGACTGCGGGCTGCCGGGCCTGCCGGAACAGCGCGGCGAACGGATGCCGGCCGGCAGCGACTTCGGCAAGCGTTTCAGGGCCTTGGCCGAGATAATCGTAGTGATAAGTGAGGTCGGCCCGCGGGCCGATGAGGCCGATCGGAAAGCTGCCCGCGCGCCAGCGCTTGCGAATGCGGGCGTTGAGCACAGCGGCTTCGCGCCGGGGGTTTGCGCCGACCAGCAGAAGCGCGTCGGATGTCTCGATGCCGGCGATCGTTGCATTGAACCGATACGACGCCCGGCCCCAGGCCGGGTCGACCGCGGAGCCGTCCTGCCGGCAATCCAGGTTGCCGACGCCGAGCCTCGTCATCAGGTCCTTGAGCGCGAAAATCTCTTCGACCGCGGCGAGATCGCCGACGATGGCGCCGATGCGCTCGGGCCGGCTGCTTTTCAGCCGCGCGGCGATGGCCGCGAACGCGGCCGGCCAGGTCGTTGCCCGCAGACGCCCGTCTACCCGCACATAGGGCTGATCGAGCCGCTGGGTGCGCAGGCCATCGACCACATGGCGGGTCTTGTCCGAGATCCACTCCTCGTTCACGTCGTCGTTGACCCGCGGCAGGATGCGCATGACTTCGCGGCCGCGGGTATCGATGCGGATGGCCGAGCCGAGCGCATCCATCACGTCGACCGACTCCGTCTTCGTGAGCTCCCAGGGCCTTGCCGCAAATGCGTAGGGCTTTGAGGTGAGTGCGCCGACCGGGCAGAGGTCGACCACGTTGCCCTGGAGCTCCGAGGTCATCGCCTGTTCGAGGTAGGTGGTAATCTCCATGTCCTCGCCGCGGCCGATGGCGCCGAGTTCCGGGACGCCGGCCACCTCCGTCATGAAACGGACGCAGCGCGTACAGTGGATGCAGCGCGTCATGATGGTCTTCACCAGCGCGCCGACATACTTGTCCTCGACCGCCCGCTTGTTCTCCTGGTAGCGGCTCGAATCCACCCCGTAGGCCATCGCCTGATCCTGAAGATCGCATTCGCCGCCCTGATCGCAGATCGGACAGTCGAGGGGGTGGTTGATCAGCAGGAATTCCATGACGCCTTCGCGCGCCTTGCGCACCATCGGCGAGCGCGTCGATACGACGTGCGGCGTGCCGTCCTTCTTGGGCGGCAGATCCCTGACCGCCATGGCGCAGGAGGCTTGCGGCTTCGGCGGTCCGCCGACCACCTCGATCAGGCACATGCGGCAATTGCCCGCGATCGACAGCCGCTCATGGAAGCAGAAGCGCGGAATCTCGGCGCCCGCGGCCTCGCAGGCCTGGAGCAGCGTGTACTCCGGCGGAACGTCGATCTCCTTGCCGTCGACGATGAGCTTGGTCATGACGCGCGTCTCGCATTCCAGGCCATCCGCCCGATGGCTCCAGCGATGGCATCAGACGTGCGCACCGACATGCAGGTGTTCGCCGCACCAGTCGCTCGGCTGGGTGAGCGCCCAGGATGGATAGCGGGGGCTGGCGTCGGCCTGCTCGACGGCCGGCGGCGGCGGCGCGTGGCGGCGGCAGCCGCCGCGCGCCGAGTGCTCGCGCGAGGCGGGCTGGCCGCCATCGGGGACCGGCCACCAGAACTTGCAGTTCCGGCAGGACAGGCTGCGTTGGTCAAAGGATATGACACTCCTCCGTCGCGCACGGCAGGGAGCGCGGCCTTCCTGTCAGCGAACCAGCCCCACCCTCCGTTTCTGGCAATCGCCGTCATTCGGCCGCCTCCGGTATGGGTTCGTCAGCGCCGTTGGCACGGGCGGTGTACTCGTCGATGCGCCGCTCGATCTCGGGGCGGAAGTGCCGCAGCAGGCCCTGCACCGGCCAGGCGGCGCCGTCGCCGAAGGCGCAGATGGTGTGGCCCTCGATCTGGGTGGTGACCTCCCACAGCGCGTCGATCTCGCGCTTCTGCGCCCGCCCTTCCGCCATGCGCGTGAGCACGCGCCACATCCAGCCCATGCCCTCGCGGCAGGGCGTGCACTGGCCGCAGCTCTCGTGCTTGTAGAAATAGGAAATGCGCGCCATCGCCTTCACGATATCGGCGGTCTTGTCCATCACGATCACGGCGGCGGTGCCGAGCGCCGACTTCTTGTCGCGGCAGCCGTCGAAATCCATCAGCAGCGAGTCGCACTGGTCGGGCCCCGCGGGCACCAGCGGCATCGACGAGCCACCCGGGATCACGGCGAGCAGATTGTCCCAGCCGCCGCGCACGCCGCCGGCGTGCCGCTCGATCAATTCGCGCAGCGGGATGCCCATGGCCTCCTCAACATTGCACGGGCGCTCGACATGGCCGGAGATGCAGAAGAGCTTGGTGCCGGTGTTGTTCTGCCGGCCGATGCCGGCGAACCAGGCCGCGCCGCGGCGCAAGATGTCGGGCACCTGCGCAATCGTCTCGACATTGTTCACGGTGCTGGGACAGCCGTAGAGGCCCATATTGGCCGGGAACGGCGGTTTCAGCCGCGGCTGGCCCTTCTTGCCTTCCAGGCTTTCCAGCAGCGCCGTCTCCTCCCCGCAGATATAGGCGCCGGCGCCGTGGTGGAGATAGAGGTCGAAATCCCAGCCGTGGACATTGTTCTTGCCGATCAGCCGTGCCTCGTAGGCCTGGTCGATGGCGGCCTGGAGCCGCTCGCGTTCGCGCACGAACTCGCCGCGGATATAGATGTAGCCGGTATTTGCGGCGATCGCCGCGCCGGCATAGAGGCAGCCTTCGATGAGAAGATGCGGGTCGTGCCGCATGATCTCGCGGTCCTTGCAGGTGCCCGGCTCGGACTCGTCGGCATTGACCACGAGGTAATGCGGCCGTTCGCCGACCTGCTTGGGCATGAACGACCACTTCAGCCCGGTCGCAAAGCCGGCACCACCGCGCCCGCGCTGGCCGGACGCCTTCACCTCGTTGATCAGCCAGTCGGTCCCTTCTCGATGAAGCTCTTGGTGCCGTCCCAGGCGCCGCGCGCGCGCGCGCCGGCAAGACCCCAGTCGTGCAGGCCGTAGAGATTGCGGAAGATGCGGTCCCTGTCGTCCAGCATCATGGCCTCAGGTGCTTGGCTTCTGCGCCGGGGTTTCGCGGACATTGGCCGCCTCGCCCGGCTTCTTGGGCCCGGGATCGGCGAGCGCGGGTTCGTTCGGCGTCGCGCCGCCGTTGCGCGCGGCATAGAGATCAGGATCGGTCAGCGTGGTCGGACCTCCGATTGGAGCGGAGAGCTGCCGGTCGATCTGCGGGCCGGGCTTCGGGGTCTTGCCGGCGGCCAGCTCCACCAGGATGCGCTCGAAGCTCTCGGGCGTGAGGTCCTCGTAATAGTCGTAATTGATCTGCGCCATCGGCGCGTTCACGCAGGCACCGAGGCATTCGACCTCGACCCAGGAGAAGGTGCCGTCCTTGCTGACGTGGTGCTGCTCGCCGATCCAGCGGTGGCAGACCTCCTTGAGCGCCTCGGCGCCGCGCAGCATGCAGGGCGTGGTGCCGCAGAGCTGCACGTGGAATTTGCCGACCGGGGCGAGGTTGAACATGGTGTAGAAGGTCGCCACTTCGAGCACACGGATGCGCGCCATGCCGAGCACCTCGGCGACGTGCTCGATCGCCTTCTGCGGCAGCCAGCCGCCGGCCTGCTCCTGCGCCCGCCACAAGAGCGGGATCACCGCCGAGGCCTGCCGGCCCTCCGGATATTTGGCGATCTGCCGGTCCGCCCAGGCACGGTTCTGCGCCGTGAAGGAAAATTCCTTCGGCTGCAGACGCGGTTCGGCGAGGCGGCGGACGGACATCAGCGGTCCACCTCCCCGAACACGATGTCGAGCGAGCCGAGGATGGCCGACACGTCGGCCAGCATGTGGCCCCGGCAGAGGAAGTCCATCGCGGACAAATGCGGAAAGCCGGGCGCGCGGATCTTGCACTTGTAGGGCTTATTGGTGCCGTCGGCGATCAGATAGACGCCGAACTCGCCCTTGGGCGCCTCGACCGCGGCATAGACTTCGCCTGCCGGCACGTGGAAGCCTTCGGTGTAGAGCTTGAAGTGGTGGATCAGCGCTTCCATGGAGCGCTTCATCTCACCGCGCCGTGGCGGGGTGATCTTGTTGTCGTCGACCACCACCGGCCCCCGCCCGTCGGGCGCGCGCAGCTTGGCAATGCACTGCTGCATGATGCGGGTCGACTGGCGCATCTCCTCCATGCGGATGAGATAGCGGTCGTAGCAGTCGCCGTTCTTGCCGATCGGGACGTCGAAATCCATCTCGGAATAGCATTCGTAGGGCTGCGCCTTGCGCAGGTCCCAGGCCGCGCCCGAGCCGCGCACCATCACGCCGGAGAACCCCCATTTCCAGGCGTCGTCCAGCGCAACGACGCCGATGTCGACGTTGCGCTGCTTGAAGATGCGGTTGCCGGTCAGCAGCCGGTCGAGATCGTCGACCACCTTGAGGAACGGATTGCAGAACGCCTCGATGTCATCGATCAGTTTTGGCGGCAGGTCCTGGTGCACGCCGCCGACCCGGAAATAGGCCGCGTGCATGCGCGAGCCGGAGGCGCGCTCGTAGAACACCATCAGCTTCTCGCGCTCCTCGAAGCCCCACAACGGCGGCGTGAGCGCGCCCACGTCCATCGCCTGGGTGGTGACGTTGAGGAGGTGCGACAGGAGCCGCCCGATCTCGCAATAGAGCACGCGGATCAATTGCGCGCGGCGCGGGACGGTCAGCCCGAGCAGCTTCTCCGCCGCGAGACAGAACGCGTGCTCCTGGTTCATCGGGGCGACGTAGTCGAGCCGGTCGAAATACGGGATCGCCTGGAGGTAGGTCTTGTGCTCGATCAGCTTCTCGGTGCCGCGATGCAGAAGTCCGATGTGCGGGTCGACGCGTTCGACCACCTCGCCGTCAAGCTCTACCACCAGCCGCAACACGCCATGCGCTGCCGGGTGCTGCGGCCCGAAATTCATGGTGAAGTTGCGGAGGTTTTGTGCCGGCTCTGCCATCACGTCCCCGGCTTCTGTTCGGCTTTCTCATCGCCCGGCAGCGGATAGTCCGGCCCCTCCCACGGCGAGAGGAAATCGAAATTGCGGAATTCCTGCGCCAGCCGGACGCGATCGTAGACCACCCGCTTCTGCTCGTCGTCGTAGCGCACCTCGACGAAGCCGGTGAGCGGGAAGTCCTTGCGCAGCGGATGGCCCTCGAAACCGTAGTCGGTGAGGATGCGCCGCATGTCGGGATGGCCGGTGAAGGGAATGCCGTACAAATCGTAGGTCTCGCGCTCGAACCAGTCGGCACCCGGAAAGATGCCGATGATCGATTCGACGGTCTCGTCCTCGCCGACCTCGATCTTCACGCGCACGCGCATGTTCTTGTAGGGCGACAGCAGGTGATAGACCACGTCGAAGCGCCGTTCGCGGCCCGGCCAGTCGACCGCGGTGACGTCGATGAAGCTCACGAACCGCTGCTCGTCCCGCAAATAGCGGATCACCGAGATGATGTCGCCTGCCTTCGCCATCACCGTCAGTTCACCGAAGGCCATGCTGTGGCCGGTCACGGCGCCGGGCAGCGCCGCCGCAAGCGTCTCGCCGAGGGTCTGAAGGGCTTCGCTCATCGTTCGATCGTGCCGGTGCGTCGGATCTTCTTCTGCAGCAGCAGCACGCCATACAACAGCGCCTCCGCCGTCGGTGGGCAGCCCGGAACGTAGATGTCGACCGGCACGATGCGATCGCAACCGCGCACCACCGAATAGGAATAGTGATAGTAGCCGCCGCCGTTGGCGCAGCTTCCCATGGAGATGACGTAGCGCGGTTCCGGCATCTGGTCGTAGACCTTGCGCAGCGCCGGCGCCATCTTGTTGGTCAGCGTACCGGCGACGATCATCACGTCGGACTGCCGCGGCGAGGCGCGCGGCGCGAAGCCGAAGCGCTCGGCATCGTAGCGCGGCATCGACATCTGCATCATCTCGACGGCACAGCAGGCCAGACCGAAGGTCATCCACATCAGCGAGCCGGTGCGCGCCCAGACGATCAGGTTGTCGGCGGTGGTGACCAGGAATCCCTTGTCCGCGAGTTCGCTGTTCAGGCCGGCGAAGTAGGCATCGTCGGAACCGACCGGCCTGCCGGTGCGGGGATCGAGGATGCCCGTGGCGGCCGGCGCAACGACCGCAGAGCGCTGCGGCGTCAATCCCATTCGAGCGCTCCTTTCCGCCACTCATATATGAAGCCGACTGTGAGAACGCCAAGAAACACCATCATCGACCAGAAGCCATACAGTCCGAGGTCGCCGAAGGCGACCGCCCACGGGAACAGGAAACTCACTTCCAGGTCGAAGATGATGAACAGGATGGCGACCAGATAGAACCGCACATCGAACTTCATGCGCGCGTCGTCGAAAGCATTGAACCCGCATTCGTAGGCGGAAAGCTTTTCGGGGTCGGGCTGCTTGTAGGCGACCAGGAACGGCACCACCAAAAGCCCCAGCCCGATTGCCACCGCGACCGCGATGAAAATGACGAGGGGCAGGTAATCCAGCAGCAGTTCGCTCATCGGCGACCCTAACCTCCGCCCCGCCTGGAAACCCCGCTCCCTCCCCGGCTGCCGGAGGCGGCGCCGCGGGCCGAAATCGCCCCTGAAACAGTTCGGATTCGTTCCAAGAACGGGATTTGCGTTGGCTTAGCGCAGTGCACAATGCGAGGCAAGTCGCGGGGAACTCGGCCTGTGGCCGGCAGCCCATCATCCCCAGGTCCGGTGGCTTGCGGGCCGGCCCGCAGTGGCGTTCCATGTCCCAAACGCGTGCCGCGGGAGGATGCCGGCCATGCAACGCAAGGTGATGATCTCATGCGCCGTGACCGGCTCGGCCGACTCGCCCGGCCGGAACCCCGCCGTCCCGGTGACGCCCGAACAGATCGCGCAGTCCTGCGTCGATGCCGCCAAGGCAGGTGCGGCAATCGTTCACATCCATGTGCGCGACCCCAGGACCACCAAGCCCAGCATGGATGCTGCGCTCTACCGGGAAACGGTCGAGCGCATCCGCTCAAGCGGCACAGACGTGCTGATCAACCTGACCACCGGCCCGGGGGCGCGCTTCGTCCACGACCCCGACGATCCGACACGGTCGGGGCCGGCGTCGACCATGCGCGGCCCGGAGGAACGTACCCGCCATGTGGTGGAACTGCGCCCCGATATTTGCAGCCTCGACATGGGCAGCATGAACATGGGCGGGCGCGTGTTCATCAACACGCCGGATCACCTTCAGGACATGGCGATCCGCATCCGCGAGGCCGGCGTGCTGCCGGAGCTGGAGGTGTTCGAAACCGGGCACCTGCTCCTGGCCAAGAAGTTCCTCGAGCAAGGCCACGTGAAGGCGCCCGGCATGTTCCAGATCTGCCTCGGCATCGCCTGGGGACAGCCGGCGACGCCCGAAGCGATGATATACATGCGCAACCTGCTGCCGGCCGGCTCGCCGTGGTTCGCGTTCGGCATTTCGCTGCACCAGTTCCCGATGGTCGCCCAGTCGGTCCTGCTCGGGGGCCATGTGCGGGTCGGGCTGGAGGACAATCTCTATCTCGAAAAGGGCAAGCTTGCGCCCAGCAATGCGGCGCTGGTCAAGAAGGCCCGCCGCATCATCGAGGAGCTTGGCGATCAAGTCGCGACGCCCAACGATGCGCGCGAGATTCTCGGTTTGCCGGCGGCGCGGAACTAGCCGCTACTCCGGCCCGTATACCACGATGCAGCCGCCGCACGGTCCGCCTTTCGCGGTGGTCGCCACGTAGATGCGTCCGGTGGCGAGGTTTACTCCCGAGGAGCGCGCGCCACGCGACGTCGTCAGCCGCTGCACGAGCTTGCCTGACTTGATGTCGACCACGATCAGCGCGGCATTGGTCGTCGAGTGGTAGTAGCGGCCGCGCTTGGGATTGAGCACCGAACCGCCGTTGCCGCCGAGATTGGCTTCGCGCGCCACCACGCGGGAGGACGCAATGTCGAACACCGCCATGTCGCCGCCGGGCTTCTTGTTGGGGCCGTGCGCCGAGCTGCACCCGAGGAAGATCGTCGCATCAGACACGATCTGGAGGCTGTGCGGGTGGCATCCGTCGAGTTCGTGCAACGCGACGAGCCTGCCGCCTTTCGAGTCCACCTGCGCGAGGATGCCCTTGCTCTCGGCCCCGCGCAGCACCGGTATGGCGGTATAGAACATGCCGCTCGCCGCATGCCAGGCCGAGCGCTCCAGGTTCTCCGCCGATTGCGGCACCGGAATTTTCGCCAGGACCTTGCGGTCGCGCGCCGAGATCAGGCTCAGGAAGGGCGGATCGTCGTTGGAATTGGCGACGATGACGATCTTGTTCTGCGGATCGAACGCCATCGCATTGGCACGCCGCTTGCCGCCGGTGGCAAACGTCGCGGTAACCGCGCTGGCCGTGATGTCGACCACCTTGATGGTCGAGTCGCCGTCGCTGACCCATAATTCCCGATCGACGACAACGATACCGTTCGGGCCGGATGTGTTGCCGCTCCTGGTCATACCGACGAAGCCTGTGATGCGGGAGACAAATTTGTCGGTACGGGTGTCGAACACCACCACGCCGCGATTGTCCTTGTCGGCCAGGAATCCAAGACCGGTTGCCTGATCGACCGCGAGCACGCCAAACTGATTGATCGGCTCGCCCGGAACGGGAATGGTCGCGACCTGCCGCAATTCGTCTGCGCCAGCCGGGGCGCCCATGGCAAACGCCAGAACACCGGCAACGGCAAGGCATCTCACGGCATCACGCATTGGCGCCTCCCAATAATCCCATCTGCTTGTTCTGATCGGTACGTCTCACGCGCACATGGCCGGCACGCAGGCCGGCCATGCCGAATTCACGCGCGGCGAACCTCGCCTAGTCCAGCGGCTCGACCTTGACGATCGACCCGCCGTGGTTACTGCCGACCCACAGATGACCGGGATTGCTGCGGTCGTCGACGAACACACGCCGGATATTGGTCGGCCGCGGCAGCGTGTACTCGGTGTACTGCCCGGTCTCGATGTCGAGACGGGCGACACGGTCGGTCACCATGGACCCGGTCCAGGCATGGCCGTGCTTGGAGAACACCGCGTCATACGGCGCGCTCCAGGTGGTCGGTACCCGCCACTCGACGATCTGGGCGGTCTTCGGATCGAGCATGCCGATGCGGTCGGCGCGGTATTCGGCGAACCACACCCGACCTTCAGCGTCGACGCGCCCGCGCCGCGGGGTCGAGCCCTGGGTCGGGGTCAGGTAGATGGTGGTCACCTTGGTCTTGGCGTCGATCTTGACGATGTTGCCGGCGGAGAAGTCGAGCAGATAGGCATCGTTGTTCACGCTGTCGGAGTGGATGCCGTAGGTGCCGATGCGGCGCTTGGTGCGCGGGTCGGTCGGCGTGCCGAGGTTCTCCCAGGTCTCGGTTGCGAGATCGAGCCGGTAGATCTTGGTGCCGTCCGAATTCTTGACCCAGACCTTGCCGTCGACGTGGGTGCCCTGCACGGCGAGGTGTCCGAACTGGGCGCCGGCCGAATCCCATTCCTTCGGGATCGAGTAGACCTTGAACGTCTCCGTCTTCTGGTCGAACCGCACGATCGAGGCCTGATACATCATGCCGAGCCAGACATTGTCGTCGCGGTCGACTTCGAGATCGAGCGATCCAAGCGGCCAGCCCGGCTTGGTCACCGGGATCGGGTACTGCTTCACCTCCCCGGTCATTGGATTCATCTTGCCGAGGAACATCTGGCCGAAGTCGGAGTACCAGACGTTGCCCTTGCTATCCATGACCACATCGTGCGGCTGGATATGAGCCTGCGGGAGATCGTACTCCGTGAAGATGACGCGCGTTGAGCGCCCGACCGGACGCGGCAGCGTCTTGAGCGGGAACTGCCAGCTGTCCTGCTGACTCAGGTTGACGGTGGACAGCCATTCCGCGATCGGGCGGACATTGCCGCGGTCGCGCATGCGCTGGAAATTGCCGGCGAGGCGCTGCGGCCGCAGCGGCGTCGAGCCGGGATAGTAGGTCGCCATCCGCCCGATCACGTCCATCAACTGGTCGGCGTCGTACGGCGACTTCATGATGCGTTCGAGCGTGTGGCAGCCGAGACAGTTGAGCAGGAACTTCTTCTGCTGCTCCGTGCCGGGCATCGAGTGCAGCCACTCGGCATTGGTGAGATGCGCCGAGAGGCTGCGCAGCTTCGTGAGCTTGAGATCGGCCTTGGCTTCCTCTCCGGCGGTGACCTGCGCGTTCGTCCGGCCGGGGAGCTGGTAGCCGGCGGCCCGCATCGTGATCGCATATTTGCCGGGCTGAAGCCGCGCGGCCGGGAACGCGTAGCGGCCCTGCGCGTCGGTGACGACGCTGACCGTGATGGTCGAGCCGTCGCGCTTGGCGCTGACGACGACGCCTTCCATCGCGCCCTCCTCGGCGGACGTGACCTGGCCGCTGAGCGCAACGGACGTTTGCGCCTTCACGCTATCGGCAGAGAACAACGAGGCTGCAAAGGCCAGCAACGCAACGAGCAATGCGGCAGTGATGCGCATGGACGTTTCTCCCACATGTCGACCCGTGCCCGTTGGCGGCGAGTCCTTGTTTTGAGCAACGGTCACAGTAGACCTGCGACCGATTGGCTTCAAGGCTGGGAACGTGGGCCCGCAAACTTTGAGCGGGCACTGCCCGGCTCTATGATCCGTTCCAGGAGACGGACACGGAGGCAAGCATGCCGCACACCTGCCGGTTCTGGAGCGCCACCGCGATGGTCGCCGCCACACTCGGCGCCTGGTTGCCGCCAGCAACGGCGCAGGAGCCCTTCTACAAGGGCAAGACCATCGCGCTGATCATCGGCTCCAATGCGTCCGGCGGCTACGACGGCTACGGGCGGCTTCTGGCCCGCCACATGGGCCGGCACGTCCCGGGCAATCCCTCGTTCGTTCCTCAGAACATGCCCGGCGCCAACGGCGTGCGGGCGGCGAGTCATGTCTACAGCGTGGCGCCGCAGGACGGCACGGTCCTGGGCATTTTCGACCAGGCGATGTTCCTGCGGCAGGTGCTGGGCACCCCCGGCCTCAAAGGCGACGTCGCGAAATTCCAATGGATCGGCAGGCTGGTCAGCAATTCGGCAATCCTGTTCGCGTGGCACACCGCCAAAGTGCAGAAGATGGACGACGCATTCACGCACGAGCTGGTCGTTGCGGCCTCCGGGGCCGCCTCGCGGCTGAACTGGGCGGCGCTCAATACGCTGGTCGGCACGCGCTTCCGGCTGGTCACGGGCTATGCGGGGCCCGCCACCGCCAAGATCGCGATGATGCGCGGCGAGGTCGAGGCCCTGAGCCTGCCCTGGTCGGCCCTGCGGTCGGAAAACCCCGAATGGCTGCGCGACCGGCAGATCAATCTCCTGCTCCAGACCGGCGACAAGAACCCCGGCCTCGAACACCTGCCGCGCATGGTCGATCTTGCGAAGACCGACGACGCCCGCAGGATGCTGGAAATCTTCGCCTCTCCCTCGGTGGTCGGCCGCGCCTTCGCGGCTCCGCCTGGGGTGCCACGCGATCGCGTGGATATCCTGCGCTCAGCCTTCGTCGCCATGCTCAAAGACGAAGCCTTCCTGGCCGATGCCAAGAAGATCAACTTCGATATCGATGCAATGCCGGGAGCGACGCTGCAAACCTATTTCACTGCGGCGTCCTACCCGCCCGACCTGATCGAACGGGCCAAGGCAATCGCCAAGCAAGCGGGGTATTGACGTCATGGACCGGCACGACCATTGCCCCCACGACCATCGCCCATTCGGCGTCTTGGTTTCGCGCCGTGATCTGCTCGCCGGCCTGGCAGCGGTCGGCGCGACCGCGACATTGCAGCACGCATCCGCGCAGCCCTCCGCGCGGGGCAAGATCGACGTGCACTACCACGTGTTCCCGCCCGAGACTTTGGCCGTCGCCAAGAACCCGGCACAGAAGGGATGGACCGTGCAGCGGGCCATCGACGAGCTTGACCGTCATGGCATCGCCACCGGCATCGCATCGTCCGGTTCCACCCTGCCGGTCGAGCGGGCGCGCGCGTTCAACGAGTACGGCGCACGCATCGGCCGCGACCATCCCGGCCGCTTCGGGCTGTTCGCCGCGCTGCCCCTGCCCGACATCGACGCGAGCCTCCGGGAAATCGAATATGCCCTGGACGTGCTCAAGGCTGACGGCCTCGGCCTCGTCACGAGCTACGGCGATCTGTGGCTGGGCGATCCGAAATTCCGGCCGGTGCTGGAGGAGATCAACCGCCGCAGGGCGGTCGTCTATGTCCATCCCGGCGATGCGCCCTGCTGCGTCGGGTTGAGTTACATGAAGCCGCCGGTGGCCGGATCGTGGATCGAGTGGCCGATGCAGACGGCGCGCGCGATCCTCAGCCTGATGCTCAACAAGGTCACGCGCGAGCTCGCCGACATACGCTTCATCTTTGCCCACGACGGCGGCACCATGCCGATGCTGGTTGGCCGCATCGCAGGCTTTGCGCAGAGCGGGCGGGCCGACTTCCGGGCGAAGTTTCGCGACCTCTTCCCGGACGGCGTCGAAGCCGAGTACCGCAAACTCTATTTCGATACCGCACAGGGCTACTATCCGGTCAACTTCGAGGCGATGCGCAGGCTCGTTCCGGATTCGCACATCCTGTTCGGCAGCGATTACCCGTATTTCTCGATCGCGGAGGCGGTCGCGGGCCTTGAAAAGCTCAAGCTGCCGTCCCCGCTCAAGGGGGCGATCGAGCGCGCGAACGCGCAAGCCCTGTTTCCGCGCTGGCGTGGCTGAACGCGATGCGCGCTGCACTATTGTTGGAGCTTGGCGCGCTTGACGATATCCGCCCATAAAGCGGTTTCGGCACGCAGCGTGGCCTTGGCCTGCGCCGCCGACGAGCCGAAGGGTTCGATATCGCTGGTCCGCCACTTCTGCTGAAGATCGGGCAGGCTCACGGCCTTCCTCACCTCGCGTTCGAGGAGCGCAACGATGTCCGCGGGCGTCTTGGCGGGAGCGAGGAGAACGAAGAACGTGTTGAGCTTCATCTGCGGATAGCCGGCCTCCGCCACGGTCGGCACGTCCGGCGCCAGCGGCGACCGCTTTTCCGACGAGATCGCAAGCCCGCGCAGCCGGCCGGCGCGCACGTGCGGGATCGCACCGGCGCTCGCGATGAAGCCCGACTGCACCTGCCCCGCCGCAAGGTCGGTCATCAGCGGCGCATTGCCGCGATAGGGCACCGGCGTGCCGCCAAAGCCGGCCAGCAGGCCGAAATAGCCCATGGCCAGATGGCCGCCGCTGCCCGGCCCGGCATGGGCATAGGTGATGGGATTGCTTTTGGCATAGGCCGCAAACTCGGCGGCGGTCTTGACCGGAATGGATGGATGCACGACCAGCATCTGGCTCGTGCTCGTCACCAGCGAGACCGGCTCGAAGTCGCGCTCCGGTGCAAACGGCAGCTTCGCGAATACGGCCGGGTTGGCCACGATGGTCCCGCTCAGCACGAGCAGCAGCGTGTAGCCGTCGGGCGCGGACTTGGCCGCCGCCTCGGTCCCGATGTTGCCGCCGGCGCCGACCCGGTTCTCGATGATCACCGGCTGGTTCAGGCTTGCGGTCAGCCTGTCGCCGAGGCTGCGGCCCACCAGGTCGAGCGGCCCGCCGGCGGCGAACGGAACGATCAGCTTGATCGGCCGGTTCGGATAGGATTGCGCCGACGCCTCCCCGCTCAAGCCGAGCGCAACGGCCATCGCCGCGACGACGATCCGCCATGAATTCACGGGGCTGTGTCGGGTCTTCATGGCGATTTGTTCCGCTGTCGTTGGATGGGTCTGTTCAGGAGGCTCGCCTTCCAGTCGGACTGGCGTACCGCACAATGACCGACGCGGCCACCGGTCAGTCGCCGCGCGTGTCGATTCCGTCGTCAGGCCGATGCCGACGTCGGATCCACGTAGCGCCCGGGCTGCACCACTTCGACAATGGTGCGATCCGGTGCGCGGAAACGCAGCGTCGGCGCTCCCGGCTTGGAGATGATCTCGCCGCCGTGCTTTCTGACGATGTCGGCGAATGCCTCGCGATCGGCGACTTCGAGACCCCAGTGATGGATGCAGGGCCCCGACCCGGCCGGCATCACGTCTTCGCGGTCGTCGCTATGCCACTTCATCAGGGCGATATCGAGGTTGCCGTCGGTCATATGGCGGGAGACGTGGTAGCGGTTGGGCGTATCGTTGAGCTGCTTGAAGCCGAACACGGTCTTGTAGAACGCCGTTGCCTTGTCGAGGTCGTCGACCTTGATCGCGAGATGGACGATGCGAGCTTTCGGGCTTCTTTCGCGCAGCTTGTAGCGGCCCACTCCGACGATCTCCTGCATGACGCCATCGGGCCCGCGATACTTCAGCGCGCCCTCCTCCGGATCGGAGAAGATCTCCCCGCCATTGGCGACGATCTTCTTCATCGCCTCCTCGCGGTCCTCGACCTCGATTCCGAAGTGATGGATGCAAGGCCCCGGCCCCGACAACCCGGCCTCCGGCTCGTCCTCGCTGTCATAGGTCATCAGCGCGAGATCGATCGTGCCTTCGGTCATGTGCCGCGAGGTATGGCCGCGCGCGTGCCCGGTCTTGAGCTGGTAGATGCCGAAGACGTCCTCGTAGAATTTCGTCGCCTTCTCCAGGTCCTCGACCTTGAGCGCGATATGAACGATGCGGGCCATTGTGGTGTCCTCCCTTTGCCATTGTCCTTTCCCGGGTTTCGTTTCGAGTACCACGGGAACGACCGACGCAGCTACGGCTTCTTCGCTCCGCCCATCACCCGCTTGCTGAGCGCCTGCGCCCGCTCCAGCACGTCGGCGGGGACATTGAACGTGGCCGCGACGACCTGCTGCAAGTCCTCGCCCGCAAGCGGCTCGATATCCACGCGCGTCTTCGTCACATCCGCCAGGAACGCCGGATCGCGCATGGCGGCGTCGAACGCGCGCCGCAGCGCGGTCGCCGCCGGCGCCGGAACGCCAGGCGGCGCCAGCAGCGAGGTGCCGAGCGGCGCGCCGCCCGCGAACAGCGCGAGGATCTGTCGCTGCTGATCGTCCTTCGCGAGGTCGACGATGGCAGGCACGTCCTTGAGTTCACGGTGACGGCTCTGCGTGAACTGAACCAGCAGAAAGATCTTCTTGTCGCGCAGCCATTCCGGCGTGCCGCTCTTGATGCTCGACCATGGCTTGACGATGGCGTGCACCTCGCCGCGCTCGAAGGCGAGCTGCGCCGAGGTCGGGCCCTGAAACCCGGTAACCAGCCGGTACTTCGTACCGACCAGTTCGTTCATCAGGCGGCGCATGACAACCGACGACGAGGTCGGCCCGGTCCCGGCCGCGATGGTCTCGCGCTGCATCACGTCGGCAATGGAGCGCACGCCGGACGCATGCCAGGCGTGATCGACCTCCACGTTCGCGTTCATGCGGCCGATCCAGGTGTACCGGCGCGCGTCGTATTGGATGCCCGGCACCGTCCCGAGCACCTGCCCGACGGCAACGGTCTGCGAAACGACGCCCATCGCCGTGCCGTCCTTGGCCGCGACGTTGTACAGATAGTTGGCGCCGCGCAATCCGCCCGCGCCCGGCATGTTCTGCACGATGACGTTCGGCTTGCCGGGCAGATGCGCGCCGATATGGCGTGCAATCAGCCGCGCGTAGAAATCATACGGGCCGCCGGCCTCGAAGCTCGCGATGACGGTGACGGTCTTGCCGGAGAAATCCGCGGAGTCTTGCGCCGGTGCGGGACCTGCCATCGCAAGACCGGCGACCAGAGCGGCAATGCGCATGGTGGCGTTCATGCGTACAACCTTAGCCAAAAAAAGCGGCGCGCGCCGGTCGGGCGCACGCTCGCATCTGCGTCAAATTGGATCGAATGGCGGGAGCGACGGGACTCGAACCCGCGGCCTTCGGCGTGACAGGCCGACGCTCTAACCAACTGAGCTACGCCCCCGCGGGATGCTGCGGACTTAATTGCCGCCCCCTGGCAAGTCAAGCTGCGGCCCGGCAAAACCGGTCTGGTCCCCTCCAGGCCGCGGCGAAAGACCCCCTTCCGCGGAGGTGGAAAGTCCGAAAAAACCCACATTTTTCGCTATGAAGTCCATGGTCAGAACCACTCCGAATCGTCTAATGCCACCGAGTGATGAGTGGCTTTAGCGGCCACTTCCGACCAACGAGGAGGGTCATCCATGGCCACGGCACCCGCTGCCAAGAAGTCCGCACCGACCGTTACCCTGAAACATCTCGCCGCGAGCCTGTCCGAAACACACGAGATGTCCAAGAAGGACACCCAGGCGGTTCTGGACGGCCTGGTCGGCTTGGTCACCAAGCATCTCAAGAAGGGCGACCGCATCCGCATTGGCGGCCTTGGCATCCTCCAGGTGCGCAAGCGCGCCGCCCGCATGGGCCGCAATCCCGCCACCGGCGAGCCTATTCAGATCAAGGCGTCGAAGAAGGTCGCGTTCCGCGCAGCCAAGGAGCTGAAGGAAGCGGTCTAGGCGCCGGTATTCCCGGAGTTTCCACCGTGCGACGCCGGCGGCCGAGGGGCCGCTGGCGCGTGCGGTTTTTTTGCGCGGCGAAAACTTAAAGCTGCGACAACCGCAGCCACCGCCGGCTTGCCCCGCTGCCCGCGGCGGCGCTAAGGATTGACCAGGGCGGTTAGCTCAGCTGGTAGAGCGCCTGCTTTACACGCAGGATGTCGGCGGTTCGAGTCCGTCACCGCCCACCACCGTCAACATTGTCCAGCCCGGGCCGCCTGGGAGCCCTATTTCGGAATCGGGACCTCGCCGACATCCTTGGGGACCTTGTAGCCCTTCTGCACGGCCGGCCGGTTGGCGATGGCGACATACCAGCGCTTGACGTTCGGATATTTGTTGAGGTCGACGGTCTGCCATTCGTAGCGCGACACCCAAGGCCAGATCGCCATGTCGGCGATCGAATAGTCGCCGCCCACATAGGCCTGCTCGGCAAGCCTGCGGTCGAGCACGCCGTACAGCCGGTGCGCCTCCTTCAGGTAGCGTTCTTCGGCATAGGGCGCCTTGCCGGGATTGTACTTGGTGAAGTGGTGCACCTGCCCGAACATCGGCCCGGGACCGCCCATCTGCCACATCAGCCATTCTATCACCCGGTAGCGCGGCTCACCCTCCTTGGGCAGGAACTTGCCGGTCTTGTCGGCGAGATAGATCAGGATCGCACCCGACTCCATCAGCGCAATGCCGGTGTCGCGGTCGACGATCGCCGGGATGCGGTTGTTGGGACTGATCTTGAGGAATTCCGGCTTGAACTGCTCGTCCTTGCCGATGTCGACCGGATGCACGGTATAGGGCAGCCCGAACTCTTCGAGCGCGATGGAGATCTTGCGGCCGTTGGGAGTTGTCCAGGTGTAGAGATCGATCACGATGCCTATCCTTGTTTCGTCGGAGGTCATGCCTTGCGTCGGATGCGCGAGATTGCGGATTCGTGCGGCTTTGGACAAGCCCCCGGAATGAGAACGGCGGCGCCCTTGCCGGCGCCGCCGTCATTGCATCGGGAAAGCGCCGCGCTCAGTGCGCGGTCAGCGTTGCGGAGTCCTCCTCCACGGCCGGCTCGGTCGAAACCGAAGTCTCGGTCGGCTTGGCCTTGTCCTCGTCCCACTCGATCGGCGTTGGCGCGCGCGTGAGCGCCTTCGGCAGCACCTCGTCCATGCGCGAGACCGGGATGATCTCCAGGCCCTTCTTGATCGAGTCGGAGATCTCGACCAGGTCCTTGGCATTCTCTTCCGGGATCAGCACGGTCTTGATGCCGCCGCGCTGCGCCGCAAGCAGCTTCTCCTTCAGGCCGCCGATCGGCAGCACGCGGCCGCGCAGCGTGATCTCGCCGGTCATGGCAACGTCGCGGCGCACCGGGATGCCGGTCATCACCGAGACGATCGCCGTCACCATGGCGACGCCGGCCGACGGACCGTCCTTCGGGGTCGCCCCCTCCGGGACGTGCACGTGGATGTCCTTCTTGTCGAACGACGGCGGCTCGATGCCATGGGCGACCGCGCGCATGCGGACATACGATGCCGCTGCCGAGATGGATTCCTTCATCACGTCGCGCAAGTTGCCGGTGACCGTCATCTTGCCCTTGCCAGGCATCATGGCGGCCTCGATGGTGAGCAGTTCGCCGCCCACATCGGTCCAGGCCAGCCCGGTGACCACGCCAACCTGGTCCTGGTCCTCCAGTTCGCCGTAGCGGTATTTCGGCACGCCGAGGAAGTCGTTGACGGCCTTCGGATCGACCGTGATCGCCTTCTTGTCGGGCGCGAGCGTGAGTTCCTTCACCGCCTTGCGGATCAGGTTCGACAGTTCGCGCTCGAGATTGCGCACGCCCGCCTCCCGCGTGTAGCGGCGGATCAGCAGCAGCAGCGCCTCGTCGTTGATCGACCACTCCTCCGAGCGCAGACCGTGCTTCTCGATCGCGTGCGGGATCAGATGCTTGCGCGCAATCTCGACCTTCTCATCCTCGGTGTAGCCGGGGATGCGGATGATCTCCATGCGGTCCATCAGGGGCGGCGGGATGTTGAGCGTGTTCGCCGTGGTGATGAACATCACGCTCGAAAGGTCGTAGTCGACCTCCAGGTAGTGGTCGTTGAAGGTGTGGTTCTGCTCGGGGTCGAGCACCTCCAGCAGCGCCGAGGATGGGTCGCCGCGGAAATCGGCGCCCATTTTGTCCACCTCGTCGAGCAGGAACAGCGGGTTCGAACTCTTCGCCTTGCGCATCGACTGGATGATCTTGCCGGGCATCGAGCCGATATAGGTGCGCCGGTGGCCGCGGATCTCGGCTTCGTCGCGCACGCCGCCGAGCGATACCCGCACGAAGTCGCGACCGGTCGCCTTGGCGATCGACTTGCCGAGCGAGGTCTTGCCGACGCCGGGCGGGCCGACCAGGCACAGAATCGGGCCGGTCAGCTTGTTGGCGCGCTGCTGCACGGCGAGGTACTCGACGATGCGCTCCTTGACCTTCTCGAGGCCGTAGTGATCGGCGTCGAGGACCTCCTGCGCCTGCTTGAGGTCCTTCTTCACCTTGGACTTCTTGTTCCACGGGATCGACAACAGCCAGTCGAGGTAGTTGCGCACGACCGTCGCCTCGGCCGACATCGGAGACATCTGCCGGAGCTTCTTCAGCTCATGGGTTGCCTTGTCGCGCGCTTCCTTGGAGAGCTTGGTGCGCTTGATCTTGTCCTCGATCTCGGCAAGCTCGTCCTTGCCTTCCTCGTCGCCCAGCTCCTTCTGGATCGCCTTCATCTGTTCGTTGAGGTAGTACTCGCGCTGGGTCTTCTCCATCTGGCGCTTGACGCGCGTGCGGATGCGCTTCTCGACCTGGAGCACCGAGATCTCGGACTCCATCATGCCGAGGACCTTCTCCAGCCGCTCGGGCACCGAGGGGGTTTCCAGAATGGCCTGCTTGTCGGGAATCTTCACCGCCAGATGCGAAGCCACGGTATCGGCGAGCTTGGCGTAGTCCTCGATCTGCTGGACCACGCCGACCACTTCTGGCGAAACCTTCTTGTTGAGCTTCACATAATTCTCGAACTCGTTCACGACCGACCGCGCGAGCGCCTCCGCCTCCACCTTCTCGCCGGCGTTGTCGGACAGGACGATGGCATCCGCCTCGTAGTACTCGGAACGGTCGGTATAGCGCTGCACCCGGGCGCGCGCGGCGCCCTCGACCAGCACCTTGACAGTGCCGTCGGGCAGCTTGAGCAGTTGCAGCACGCTGGCGAGCGTCCCGGTCTCGTAGATGGAGGCCGGTGCCGGATCGTCGTCGGAGGCGTTCTTCTGGGTCGCCAGCAGGATGAACGTGTCGGACCGCATCACCTCTTCCAGCGCCTTGATCGACTTCTCGCGGCCGACGAACAGCGGCACGATCATGTGCGGGAACACGACGATGTCCCGCAGCGGCAGAACCGGATAGGCCCGGGTTTCGCCGGGGATCAGTGGAGGGCGAGGTTTCGCGCTGGTCATGGCCCAAGTTCCTTGTTGTTGTGCCCCTCGTCTGCAATCCGCGCATGCGGCCTTGCGAGTCGAGTGCCGGAGGGCCGGGAAGGGAACACGGCGCTGATACTGCCGCGTGCCGGAGGGACGGGTACGAAACCCTCCCCGGGGAGTGTGATCCTTCGTACGCTATTTCACTGGAAGCATTAGGTGGCGACGGATGGGCGAAGTGTCAAGTAAGCCCGGAATTTCAAGCGAATAGTGGCGCTCGGACGGCCCCGGACGGGAGCCTTCGACGAATCGCAATCCGACCATCTGTGGCGCCATGGCCGCCCTCAGGCGCTGGCGGAAGCGTCGTTGGCCCGGTCGGCCCGGTCCGCATAGATATAGAGAGGCCGCGCGGTCTCCTCGACGACCTCCTTGGAGATCACGACTTCTTCCACGCCCTCCAGACCGGGCAGCTCGAACATGGTGTCGAGCAGGATTCGCTCCATGATCGAGCGCAGGCCGCGCGCGCCGGTGTTGCGCTCGAACGCCTTGTCGGCGATGGCGCGCAGCGCCTCGGTGGGAACCGTCAGGTCGACGTTTTCCATCTCGAACAGCCGCTGGAATTGCCGCACCACGGCGTTCTTGGGCTTGGTCAGGATCTCGATCAGGGCGTTCTTGTCGAGCCCTTCGAGCGTCGCCAGGATCGGCAGCCGCCCGACGAATTCGGGGATCAGACCGAATTTGAGCAGGTCCTCCGGCTGGAGGCCCTTGAAGATGTCGCCGGTGGTGGGCGCCTGCGGGTCCTTCGGATCGCCAAAGAAGCCCATCGAACTCTTGTTCAGCCGCCGCTCGATGATCTTCTCGAGGCCGGCAAACGAACCGCCGCAGATGAACAGGATGTTGGTGGTGTCGACCTGGAGGAATTCCTGCTGCGGATGCTTGCGGCCGCCCTGCGGCGGCACCGAAGCGACCGTGCCTTCCATGATCTTCAGAAGCGCCTGCTGGACACCCTCGCCCGACACGTCGCGGGTGATCGAGGGATTGTCGGACTTGCGCGAAATCTTGTCGATCTCGTCGATATAGACGATGCCGCGCTGCGCGCGCTCGACATTGTAGTCGGCAGACTGCAACAGCTTCAGAATGATGTTCTCGACGTCCTCGCCGACATAGCCGGCCTCGGTCAGCGTCGTGGCGTCCGCCATCGTGAACGGCACATCGAGGATGCGCGCCAGCGTCTGCGCCAGCAGCGTCTTGCCGCAGCCGGTCGGGCCGACCAGCAGAATATTCGACTTGGTCAGCTCGACGTCGTTGTGCTTGGTCTGATGGTTGAGCCGCTTGTAGTGGTTATGGACCGCTACCGAGAGCACCTTCTTGGCGTAGTCCTGGCCGATGACGTAATCGTCGAGGACCTTGCGGATTTCCTTGGGGGTCGGGATGCCGTCGCGCGACTTCACCAGCGAGGACTTGTTCTCCTCGCGGATGATGTCCATGCACAGTTCGACGCATTCGTCGCAGATGAAGACAGTCGGTCCGGCGATGAGCTTGCGCACCTCGTGCTGGCTCTTGCCGCAGAACGAGCAGTAGAGAGTGTTCTTGGAATCGCCGCTTCCGACTTTGCTCATTCCCTGTCTCCAGCGGCCCGCCGAAAGGCGCGGCGAACCGGTCGCATCATTGCAACCATAACAAGGGCACCCCTAAGAGTCCGTAGCAGGGATGTCACACTTCCCTTGGCAGTTTGCCCGAATTCTCATCCGTCCAGTCCTAGCGAAGCACGGTAGCGCAGCGATAATCAAGAATCCATTAATGATGAAAATTCAGGCTGATGGCGCCTTTTCGGCGGTCACGGGGGCGGCAGGCCCCGCCCGGGCGATCACTTGCGGTATCAGACGACCTTGAGCGAGGCCGGGTCATCGGGCCGCTTGTCGAGGACGCGGTCGATGACGCCCCACTCCACGGCCATCTCACCGGTCAGGAAGTAGTCGCGCTCCAACGCATCCTCGATCTTCTTCAGCGCCTGGCCGGTATGCTTCACATAGATTTCGTTGAGCCGCTTTTTGATGTTCAGGATCTCCTGGGCGTGCAGCATGATGTCGGTGGCCTGACCCTGGAACCCGCCCGACGGCTGGTGCAGCATGATGCGCGCGTTCGGCAGCGCGAAACGCATGCCTGCGCGTCCCGCCGCCAGGAGCAGCGAGCCCATCGAGGCCGCCTGCCCCACGCACAGCGTCGAGATCGGCGAACGGATGAACTGCATGGTGTCGTAGATCGCCAGCCCCGACGTGACAACGCCGCCGGGCGAATTGATGTACATGGCGATCTCTTTCTTCGGGTTCTCCGCCTCCAGGAACAGGAGTTGCGCCACGATCAGCGTCGACATGGTGTCGTCGATCGGGCCCGGAATGAAGACGATCCGCTCCTTCAGAAGGCGCGAGAAGATGTCATAGCGGATCGAGCCGCGTGCGGTGACTTCCTCGACGCTCGGGATGAAGAAGCTGTTGGTGATAGCGAGCGGGTCTCTCATGGACGTTCCCTTGCGCGGTCGACAGGCCTCGGATCCTTGGGATGCCGCTCAAGGACCGCGACGCACGTGGTTATGCAGTCATCACAGATATGCGCGGATGCGCCCGCGACAAGACGCGCCACCTGGCCGGCATCGCGGCCGCAGAACGAGCAGGCGAGCCGCGGCCGGAACAGACGGCCGATACGCGCCAAGGCTGTGCTGGGCTGGAAGGCGATCATGCGGGAACCCCTTATCCACGATTCGCGCCGGCAAGACATCATAGCGGCGAAGGCCCGTGCCGGCGCGGGGCCGGTCACATGGCTCCCAGGTTCGCGGCACCAATAAGACCGCACCGTTCGAACCTGCCGGGGCAGGTTTTCGGGGGTCGTCGCTCCATGTGCAACCCTTCCGCCGCAAATACAATCTATACTATAGTAAGGTCACCAAGACCCGCGCAGGGCGTAGGCCCTGTCATGCTTCTTTGATCGCCAAAGTTCCTGCCAGATCAAGGATGATGGTCATGCCCCGCTGGATCAAGGCGCTGTTCCTCGATGTTCCGTTCCTGATCGACAGCGCCTGGCGCCGGCTCGAATACCGGGCCCACGCCGAGTGCCGCTTCAAGCCGGGCGTCGCGCCGGCTCCCCAGCCGCAGATCACGCTGCGCCCGTTCTGGCGCAAGCCGCCGTTCTGGTTGTTCGCGATCACGGTGTTCTTTGTGAGCTATGGCCCCACCTGGGGCGGCCTTTGCGCGATCCTTCCGGTCGGCATTACGGCCTTCCTCACCAAGGCCATCGGGGCCGCGATCGTTGCTGTCTCGCTCCTGCTGGGCTTCTTTGCGGCCCGATCGCTATGGACGTCGATCAAACAGCGCTTCGGACGAATACCGCCGGCCGAAATCTCATTCGGGCGAACGGCGATCGTCATCGTCGTCCCCTTTGCCGGCCTCGTGGTGCTGACGCTGCTCGGCGTGTCGGCGGGACTGTTTCTGACCGCACCATCCGACAGCCGTGCCTGCGCGATCGAGGATGGAAGCCGGCTGGCCGTCGCCCGCTTCCTGGTCTGTGTCGTCGCCATCGCGTTGTTCGCGTGGGTCACCTCCCGGCGGACCGGCGTCGTGCGGGAGGTCTGGGCGCAGACCGCCATCCTGCTCCTGGTCGCGGTGGTGCAGTGGTTCGTGCTGGCGGATTCGCGAGTCGTGGAGGCCTCGGACCTGCCCTACCGTCATGTCTTTACGGCATGGGCGACGTGCATCCTGCTGATCGTCGCCGCCGCTCCGTTCGTCGCAAGGCGGATGTTCGCGGGATTGCCGCGGGAGGCCCGTGACCGCTTCCGCGAGCGGCTGGGGCAGACCGAGCTGTTCGTCAGCCGGGCCGCGCCGACGTTGAGCTGGAACGTCATTGGCTACGCGATCTTCTTCGGCCCGGCCTATCAGCCGCTGCCGCTTCTGCTGCTGCCGGCGCTGGTGGCGCTGGTCGCCCCGGCGAAATGGCTCTATCTGTTCACCGCCATCGCCGCGCTGGTGTCGCTCATGGTGCTGGTCTGGGGCAGCGTATCCGCCCGCTGGCAGGAACTGACCACCTATATCGAGCGCTGGTTCCTGCGCGGCGTTCCGTTTCTCATCTCGCTGTTCGTCATCCTCATCGCCGCACTGCGCCTTCTGCAGGTCGACTACATCTCGACCATTCTGGATTCCATGCCGTTCGGCATGGCGTTCGGCCTGGTCGTGATGAACTATGTCCTGTTCTGGCTGGCGGAATACTGGATGAACCGCGTCGCCTCCGTGCATCTGCTGGACACGCTCGGGCCGGTCACAGACCACACCTATCTGCCCTACATCTTGATGCCGACATTTGCACCGAATCCGCGCGACCCGATCCGGGTCCATCGTGATGGGCGCTTCCTCACCAGTCACGGTACCGGCCGCCTCGCCGTTGTGGGCACGTTGCAGCCGCGCCCCGGAGAGGCCGGCGGTCCCGTCCGCGCCTTTCACAGCTACAGCCTGACCGAGCTGTTCGGCCGCTTGAGCGAAGGCGCCGGCGATCCGCTCTACCGGGCCGATGTCACCGACCTCAGCCGGCGACTGAGCATGTATTTCCTGTGGCTCAACCTCATGATGCTGGCGGTCGCCCTGATCTTCGTCGGCATCTACGTTCGCGCCCATGCCGGCATCAATACCGTCAGGCCGGTCGTGACCGTACGGGCTGCGCCGCCGTCGGATCACCTGCGCGATCTGTCGAGCCTGCTGCAGCAGAAGACCGCGCCGGCGCGTCCGGCCGTCGTCGTGGTCGGCTCCGGCGGGGGGACGCGCGCCGCGATCTACACCGCAAGCGTGCTCCGAGGCCTGCATCGCCTCACGGTCGACCGCGACATCGTGCTGCTCAGCGGCGTTTCCGGCGGCGGCGCGGCGCTCGCCTACTTTGCCGCCAATCGCGACGCCCTGACGGTACCGAGCCAGCACGGCAGGCCCGTGCCCTGCCCCGACGCCAAGGATGCCGCGCGTTCGGTCGAGGAGGAGTGGAGCTGCTTCACCAAGAGCGTGACGCGACCGTTCATCGAAGACGTGCTCAACGGCGCCAGCGAATGGCGGATATTCACGCGGACCGCCTTGTCCGTGCTGCTGGCGGAGAGCTTCGAGAAACACCTCCTCGTGCGCAAGCCCAGCCTTGCCTCGTTCAGCACGCCGCTCATTCTCAACACGGCCATCACGGGCCACCCCGCCGAGGAATCGAAGGCGCTGAATTCGACCATCGACAGGGCCCAGACCTGCGGGGAGGACGAACGTCCGTTCAACCTCCTGAGCGGCGGGCGCCTGATCTTCACCAACCTGCACGACATCGAGGCATTCCCGACCCGGGATTCTCCCCTCCCCGACGTTCGCCAGCCATACGTCATCGTCCGCGACGGCAGCGTGCCGCTGGCCGTCGCGGCTGCGCTCAACGCCAATTTTCCGCCGGTGTTTCCGAATGCGCGTGTCCGCGTTGCGGTCGACAGGACCGACAAGACGGACAAGGACGGCTGCGACCATCGTTCGTACTACGTGACCGATGGCGGCGCGCAGGAGAACCTTGGCTTGATCTCCGCGCTCTATGCGCTCCAGGGAGCGCTTGCCCGGATTCCCGACGGCGTCGCGGTGCGGCCCATTCACCTCGTGATCGCGGAAGCCTCCGCCGTCAGCTACGACTACAGCCAGGACCGCGGCATCTCGGTGGCTTTCAGCGGGTCGCGCGAGCGGCTGGCGGGCGGCCTGACCAACGAACTGCTGGACCGGGTTCAGCAGCAGGCGCAACGGCTGAAGTCGACGCTCCAACTGCACTATCTCGGCCTGCCGCTGGCGTTCCGCGCGCGCGGGGGGTTCGGCACGCACTGGATGTACGCCAAGGAGTTCAACCTGAGCGATCCGAGAACGCGCGCCGAACCCTGGTACAATTTCCTGCCGTTCACGCGGTTCAGGACCGGCAAGGCGGTGATCAGCCGGGCGGACCTGGAGGAATTGTGGGTCGCGCTGCACGATCCGGATCGACCGTTTTGCGACCAGACACGATCGTTCAGCAATTCCGACTCCAAGAAGGTGCAGGGGTGGGTCTGCGGAAGCGCTGCGGACGCGCCGCGTGGACGCGACCTGCATCTCGCGCAATGGAACGACCTCGTGACGATCATGCGGTCATACCAGCAGCCGTAAGGTTGTGGTCGCCGTCGGCGGCTACGCTACAATGGGTCTGCTCAGGAAGGCGTATCGATGCCCGCACCACCGCCCCGCCCCTCTTGGTATGACAAGAAGGTCGGCCTTGTGCTCCAGGGCGGTGGCGCACTCGGCAGTTATCAGGCGGGCGTCTACGAGGCACTGGCTTCCTCCGAATACCAGCCCGACTGGGTGGCCGGGATTTCCATCGGCGCCATCAATGCCGCGATCATCGCCGGCAATGCCCCTGGTGAACGCGTCGCCCGATTGCGACAGTTCTGGGAGGAGACGACGGCGCCGACCGCGTGGTGGCCGGCCGGCCTGAGCGGCCCGCTCGCTACCTGGCAGCGCAACGCCGGCGGCCTGGCGGCGCTGATGTTCGGCCAGCCCGGCTTCTTCCAGCCGCGCGGCTGGCAGGAGTGGTTCGGCAAGGATGCGCCCACCAGCTACTACAACACGGCCGCGCTCAAGCGGACGCTGGAGCGGCTGGTCGATTTCGACCGCATCAACCGCGCCAAGGACATGCGTATCAGCGTCGGGGCGGTCAACGTCCGCAGCGGGCGGTTTGCGTATTTCGACAGTGCCCGGATCGTAATCCGTCCTGAGCACGTGATGGCCTCGGGCTCGCTGCCGCCCGGGTTTCCTCCGGTCGAGATCGACGGCGAGTTCTACTGGGACGGCGGACTCGTCTCCAACACGCCGCTGCAATACGTGCTGGACTACTCCCCGCGCAGGAGCCGGCTCACTTTCCAGGTCGACGTGTTCCAGGCCCGCGGATCCCTGCCGACCAATCTTGAAGAGGTCGGCGAGCGCGAGAAGGACATCCGCTATTCAAGCCGTACGCGGATCACGACCGAGAACTTCCGCCAAAAACATGAGGTCCGGCACGCCATCAACGAACTGATGGAAATCCTGCCGCCCGAGATCCGCGCCACCGAGCAGGCCAAACGGCTGTGGGAGTTCGGCTGCGTCACCGAGATGGACATCGTGCAGCTCATCTACCGCCCGCACGAGCCGCAAGGCCAGTGCAAGGATTTCGAGTTCAGCCGCTCCACCATGAATGCCCGCTGGCAGCACGGGCTGGCGGATGCGCGCACCACGCTGAACGCCGCGCCCTGGCTCGCGCCGATGCCGAAGGATCACGGCGTGCGCGTGTTCGACGTGATGCACGACATCCTGGTCGGGCAGTCAAAGGCGGCGCCGCAGACCTCGCCGCCGATGGAGGAACCGGCGGCGCAGGCATTGTCGGACGAGCGCAAGCGCGCCTGAGGCGGCCGCACGGCCCCTCATGAGGATACGGCTTCCGGCGAGCGCGTGGAGCCGCGGATCACTCGTCGATGAAGTGGTACTTCCTGCACGCGGCCCGCCGCATCGCCATCGCTTCCTCAAACGCCTCGTACAATGTGACAAGCATCCCGATGAAAGCGGGGCGATGCCGCTGCATGCGCCTGGGCGCTGGCACGACGACGAGCGGGTAGTGGAGGTTGTTTGCGCAAGACATCTCTCATCTCCTTCAGGAGTGAGACAACGCTTGACTGCACGGCAGCTAACCGGGCGGCTGTCGAATGCCCGGAACATCCTGGCGCGCGCCGCCGGCTGACACTGAAGGTTGGGAGCGGTGACATCGACCCAGCAACCCTCGGCCCGGCGGAACGGGCGAAGTGCAGTGCTTGGGCGAATGCCTTGGGTTAGCCGGGCGACTGCGTTCGAGCCCGACGCCGGACAAATGATGCATGGCGGACCAAGAGTCAAGACCGTCGCCGGACCGGACGGCGCACGATCATTGGCGCGGCCAGCATTCCATCGGAGCAGAATGCAAAGCCGCGCGCGTCATCACCTGCGGAGCTGGCAAAATCCGCTTGAATTACTTCGCCAGCGGGTCCGGCCGCACCTGGATTTGCACCGCGCGCGGATGCTGACCCTTGCCGCCTTCCATCAGCCAGGGCGTGCGGTCGCCTGACGAACTCCAAAGCCCCCGGCCCTTCCAACCGGCATTCGCATCGTCGATGCGCGCGTCGAGTCCCTTGGCGTAGAAGCCCATCGGATACGGGATGACGAGACGCACCATCTCGCCGTTCACCAACGCTGCGAATCCGTCATAGAGGTTGGCGGTGGAGATCGGCACGTCGCGACCAAGTCCCACCGCATTGTGCTGATCGACCCAGGTGTAGTAGCTCGCTTCCGCGCTGTTCGGCCCGATGTCGCGGAAGCCCGGCCCCGGATACTGGTGGAACGTCCAGCCTTCCGGGCAGTGCGTGCCGGTGGCTTTCGGTCCGTTGAGCGGGCCCTTGCATTTGCGGCGGTCGAACTGGCCGAGGTGACCGGAACCGAGCGACACCCACAGCACGCCCTGCGAGTCGATGTCGCCGCCGCGCACCGAATAGCCCGGCATCGGCACATGGTAGAACTCGGACAGCTGGGTCTTCGGATCGTAGCGCAGCACGCCGCCCCCCGGGCCACCGAATACGTTGAAGGTGTACCAGACCGATCCGTCAGCCGGATTGGGCATGACCGCATAGGGGCCCGATCCGCCGATGCGCATGTCCTTGCCGGGCTCCTGCGGCTTGCCCGGCTCGGTCCATTCGTCACGCCGGCCGTTGCCGTTGGTGTCGAGCACGAACGGCGCCCAGCCCTGCGACTTGGCGGCGTCGCCGGTCGCGTTGAACATGGTGACGTCGAGCCAGCCGGCCACCGGCCCCGAGCCGCTCACCCACAGCATGTTGTTCTTGTCGAATTGCAGATGGTGGGTGCCGAAGCAGGTGTCGATGAACGTGTATTGCATCGTCTTCGGATCGAGAATCGACAGCTGCCGGCTCGAGTCGTTGAGCGGGAACAACCGGGCAGACGGATGGTCCGACCCCTTCTTGCACCAGTCCGGATTGGGCCGGCCGCGGATGCTCGCCGCATTCCACAGGCGGCCGCGCTCGTCGAACATGGCGTTGTGATTGTTGGCGCGCGTGTCCCAGAGCTGCCGGCCGCCCCAGTACGGCGACGGCGCCGCGGGCTTGACGGTCGCGGCGTGCCCCGGACCGAGCGACAGCGGCATGTTGGCGTCGCGCACCGGCATCGTGAAGAACGATACCGAGTGCGTCCTGGGATCGAGGATCGGCATCATGTCGGTTGCGTATTCGGGCGAGCCATAGAGCCGGCCATAGGCATTGACCGTGGGATTGCGCCGGTCCGACGAGATCAGGTCGTGCAGATACTTGTCCGGCGTGGACCACGCCCACGAGGTGATGACGATGTTCCGCTCGATACCCTGCGGCCGCTTCGGCTTGGCGAACGGCAGTTCGCCCTTGGCGATGCGGTCGGTCCAGTCGCCGAAATACTTGTACGGCACGCCGCCGAGCTGGCCGGCGATGCGGTTGGTCATCATCTCGCCGGCCTGGCCCGACAGGATGCGGCGCTGCCAGGCCTGGGCGCTCGACTCGAACTTGCCGAGCTGCGCGGGAATGGTCCGCGTCGACTCCTGGCCGAGCTGGTGGCAGCCGACGCAGTCGACGTTTTTCATGCGCGCGATCCAGGTCGTGCGCGAGATGTTCTTCGGGATGTCGCTCCTGCCGCCGAATTCGCTTTCAGGCGGGATCCGCAGCATCGAATAGCAGTAGATGGCGGGGTAGTAGTGCGCTGCCGCCGCCTCGTTCGGTGCCGCCACCGCCGTATGATTGACGATCTGACCGGGCTTGGCGCGCCGCTTGGGCGAATCCACCAGTCCATAGCCGCGCACCCAGACCTGGTAGTTCGCCGTCGGCAGGTCGGGGATGACATAGCGGCCCTTGTCGTCGGTCACGACGATCTTGATGAAATTGGTCGGCAGGTCGGTGGTCTCCGCGATCACCCAGACGCCGGCCTCCGGCCCTTTCGGCCCGGTCACCACGCCGCCGATATCGTCGTCATCGATGGCAACCGCCTGCGCCGCGGCCGGCGGAACCATGACGCCGGCCGGGTCGCTCAGCGTGAGCGCCACGGCGGCGGCAAACATGCCAAGAGTGGCTGTGCGTGACATCTCCCTCACTCCGTTTGTTGTCGTTTGCGCATCGGTCCGGCATGCCGGAATTCATAAGAGCCCAAATGGTAGAAACTTTTCGGACCGCGTGAAAGGCCCGGTGTTTCCACCGATCTCCGGCGCCGTCACTGCGGCTTGATGCCGGCCGCGGCGATGATCTTGCGCCAGCGCTCGCGCTCCTGCGCGATCCGCGCCGCCGCCTCGGCGGGCGAAGAGCCGATCGGAATGGCCGACAGGCTGCGCAGCCGCTTGTCAACGTCGGGCAGCCGCACCACCTGCGCGATCGCCGTCGACAGCGTCGCCGCGATCCTGGCGTCGGTCTTCGGCGGGGCCACAACGGCGTTCCAGGACGTGACGACATAACCGGGAAACGTTTCAGCCACCGCCGGCACGTCCGGCAGTTCCACGATACGCTTCTCAGAGTCGACACCGATGGCGCGGACCCTTCCGCCTGCAATCAGCGGCAGGGTGGAGGCCGTGCCTGCAAACATGAGGTCGACATGGCCGGCAATCACATCGTTCAAGGCCGGCCCGGTGCCGTTGTAGGGGACATGCGTCAGCCGGATGCCGGCGAGGGTCTTCAGCCACTCCATGGCGAGATGCTGCGAAGCACCGATGCCGGGCGACGCGTAGTTCAGCGTGTCGGGATGGGCCTTTGCATGCGCGATCAAGCCGGCAAGCGTCTTGAACGGGGCCTTGTTGCTGACCACCAGCACGTTGGACAGCGCCGACACGATCGCGACCGGAACAAAGGCGCGCGGATCGTAGGCGATCTTGCGGTAGAGGCTCTCGTTGATCACCAGCACCGGCGGCGTGGTCGCCAGCACGGTGTAGCCGTCAGGCGCGGCCTTGAAGGCGGCCTCGGCGCCGACGCCGCCGGTCGCACCCGGCCGGTTCTCGACCACCACGGTCTGGCCGAAGCGCTGGCTCAGCTTCTCGGCCACGATGCGCGGGATCACGTCCGCCGAGCCGCCGGCAGAGAGCGGCACGATCATGCGGATCGACCGGCTCGGG